>Ga0194130_10001265_pt1 | contig 41522 bp, 31 predicted proteins | sample TA2KigsurfametaG_FD_160084 | JGI IMG/M metagenome (GOLD analysis project Ga0194130, IMG submission 160084) | Freshwater microbial communities from Lake Tanganyika, Tanzania - TA2015050 Kigoma 12 surface | ecosystem: Environmental > Aquatic > Freshwater > Lake | place: Tanzania: Lake Tanganyika...
TGTTGAGTATATAATTATTAGTATATTTTTTAAATTCTTCATTAAATATAATTATTTTTTCAAGTTCTTTGTTATAATCTAAATTATCAATATTTACATTGATTGCTAAAAAAAATTTAGTTTCTGTTGATTTTAGTAATTTATTAAATCTATCAACCGTTCTTTTATAATACTCATAATCTTGTTCATTTATAAGAGGATTTCTATGATTAAAAAAACTATTACAATATTTTTTATGTCCACATTTATTTATATCATCTAATTTAATATAATAATCCTTATCTAAAAATTCTTTAAAATTATTTTTTATACAATCTATTATGATATCAAAATTTGAAAATACCCAATCAAACGGATATGATTCCTTTTTTAATTTAATTTCTTTTAATAAATATGAAGAATGACATAAATTACCTAATGAACAAACATTTTTAAAAATCATTTATATTTATATATATAAATATAAATGATTTTTAAAAATAATACTCAAAATAATAAAATAGTCAAATAAATTTATTTATTATTTAATATATTTATCTATATTAAAAAAATTAGTATTTTAAAATTGTTCCTTTTATTCTATCAATAAACTCTACTTCAATCTTTCAACCTAACTTTTTAATTGTTTTTTTGTAAAGACAATACATTTTACTGCAATTCCAACATTAATCTTTTTATAAATGAAGAATCTTAAATCAATATGGAAAATGATGATTGGTTAAACAATGTCAAAATACTTAATTAAAAATGACAAATTTATTTTAAAAAGAAGTGATAAATATCATAATGAAAATTATGAAAATTATGAAAATATTTTAATTGAATATAAAATAAAGTTATTATTGAAAAAAAAATATAAATTTCTAATTTATAAAATACATGGTTTTACTATATGACTTCTTTCTAAATTAATTCTAATTCTGTTAGTGTCTATTAATTTACTTTTTATGTAAATGTACATTTTTATTTTTTTAGATGGATTTAAAATTTTAAAATTATATTTGAATAATTCGTATAATAAAACATTTTCACTCCTCCATACACATTGAACTTGTTGCACTTTTTAAAAATGTATCATTAATGGAAATTTAAATATAAAACTATCATGACTTTCTTGATAATTTTCAATTAATGTAATGTTAAATCATATATTCATGTCTTGTAATGCATAAAGATTGTAATTAACTATTTTTTTTAAAAATATCGATATCATAATCTCCTAAATATATATTTGAATTTGTAATCATACATAACTCATTATGTAAATTACAAATAGCATATCCAAATAAATCAGAATATAATGGTTTGCCTTTTCCATATTCTATTATTATAATTTTATCAGAATTTAATCTTTCTACATATTTTAATGCATCTTCATCGTCTACATATAAATATATTTTTTTATATTTTTTTATATTTTCATTACATAAATTATATTTTAAACACATTTTTAATTCATTATTTCTTTCTTCATCATATATTGCCTTAAATTAAGAAGTATAAAAAGAAGTTATAATATTTATCATACATAATATATATCAAGTATATATTAATTATTATTATAAAAATATTTTAAACATCTATATTAACTCTTTCATTCCTTCTATAAATTCTACCTCAATAGCCCATCCTAATTTTTTTAATTTTTGATTAGAAATATAATATCTCTTGTCATTAAAAGGTCTATCTTTAACATATTCTATACATTCATCATAATCTTCTATTCCCTTAATCATTTTTATTAAAATTTTAGCAACTTCTAAAATACTATATTCCATATCTTCATCACAACCAATATTATATATCTCTCCTAATTCTCCTTTTTCTAAAATCAATTCAAATGCTCTTGCAGTATCTTTAGCATGTAAAAATGCTCTTACACAACTTCCATCTCCTTGAATTGTTACTTTTTTATCTTCTTTTAAAAGTTTTATAAATCTTGGTATAACTTTTTCTGGATATTGGTTTGGTCCATAAACATTATTACCCCTTGTAATTATTATTGGCATCTTAAAACTATGGTAATAAGCTTGTGCAATTAGTTCAGCTCCTGCTTTAGTTGCAGCATATGGATTTGTTGGACATAGGACTGAATGTTCTGTTTTATGATGTTCCTCGTCTTCTAACATTGATTCACCATATACTTCATCTGTTGAAACATGAATAAATCTTTCAATCTTTCCATATTTTCTACAACACTCTAAAAGTGTATGCGTTCCTAAAATATTATCTTGAGTATATTGCAAAGAATTTTCAAAAGAATTATCAACATGAGATTGTGCTGCAAAATGAATTATATGAGTAATTTTGTTTTTATTTAATATATAATTTATTAAATTAGCATCACATATATTTCCAACAACCAGTTGGTAATTTTCTGATTTTCTAATTTCTTCATTGACGTTATTTTCATTTGCACAATAATACATTGCATCTACATTTGTAATGTTATACAAGTTTTTTTCAAAAATGTAGTTAATAAAGTTTGAACCTATAAATCCACATCCACCTGTAATTAATAAATTTTTCATTATATATTTTAATTGTACAAAATATATAATAATTTATAACGTATTTTTTTTCATTCCTTCCAAACATTTCCTTACAGCATCTTTAATATTCATAACTTGTGGATATAATTTTTCTAATCTACTTGTATCTAAATAATTATTACTTCTTCCTGCAGCTAATATCTCATTCTGTTCTTCTATCGTAAAATTCTTCCAGGTGAAGTTTTCATCAACTATTTCTTTATACATTTCTAAAATCTCATTATGTGAAATTAAACCTGGATTTGTTAAATTTATTGTTCCAGTTACTTTTGAATTTGCCATATCAATCATTAATGGTAATAGTTCAGGTAAAACAGTCATCGAATTAGAAACTGAACATATTTTTTCATAATTAATTATTTTTGTTATGAAATTCCTTGAATTATAATCGCTTGTTATTGGCATTCTTATTCTTACATTTAAAACTTTATCCTCAAATAAATGCATTAATTTATCTGTATAACCTTTAACTACTGAATAACTTGAACCAAAGAAATTTGGTGTATCTTCTTCGGTAAAACCATTATCGGGTATACCAAATGGATGAATTTCATCATATTCAAAAATACATCCTGTACCCATATACGTAAAATGTATATCAAGTTTAGAACAAATAATTGCCAACACTAAAGGCGAATATAAATTATCCCTTACATTTTCCCTAATTTTACCTTTTTGTTCCAAATAATCTATAGTTGTATATTCTTTATCACCTATTTTTCCATGTGTTCTTCCTATAAATGACATTACATGTGTAGGGTTTACTTTTATAATTTCTTCTTCTAATTCTTTATAGTCTTCTGCTCTTACATTTCCTTTAACAACTTCATGAATTGGTTTTAGTAATTCTACAACTTGATTACCTATCCAACCTTCTGCTCCATAAATTAAAACTTTCATTATAAATATCTATAAAATTATTTTTTTATATAAAAATGCATTTTATTTGTTATATTAAAATAACATTTTTATATATAATAACTTTTTTATGAATGATACTACTTTAACAATTGAATTTAGTAAAAATAATCCTTATCATATCTTAACTTTCAATAATATTACAAATGGTGTAATTAATATTTATGTAAAGTCATCAGGCTACATCGAAAAAGATTTTTTTACAGCAGATTATAGATTTTTAATAGATGCTGACAAATTAATTATAAAAGATATATTTTTTGTATCAATTATGAAACACAATGATAATAGTGAATCTGAAAAAATATTTGATATCGATGACTTTACCGAAAATTATTTTGAACACAAAATTTATAATTTTCTTAAAAATACTTTGGAAAAAAGTGTTCTTTCTATCGATAATAATAATTTGACGCTAAAAATTACCTTATTTAGTATTGAATATTATTTAATGCGTATGACCTATAATATTGAAGATAATGTAAAAAATAATCTATTAACAAATTTAGATTATAATAACGCTAGTGAACAAGTTGAAGAAAAAGAAGAAAAAGAAGAAAAAACTAAATTAGAAGTACAAGAAAATTATTTAAATAATAATAGCATTAGTACTAGTGCTACTAATGAAAAATTATCTACTAAGAATTCATCTAGTAAAAATTCATCTAATAAAAATTTATCTAATGAAGATAATATAACTGAATCAAGCGAAACAAGTGATTCAAGTGATTTAGAAAGTAGCGAACATATAAAAACAGAACCAGAAATTCTAAAATTATTAATGTGGGGAAGTATAATTTCTTTTACATCACATTTATTTCAAGAAAAAGTAAATGTTAAAACAAAAAAATAATTAAATAATGGAATAGTGTAATTCACTACATTACAGAACTCATTAATTTTTCTACTACTAAATAAGGGTCTAAGTTAGCAGCAGGTCGTCTATCTTCTAAATACCCACAACCTTCCTTACTTACATTTAAAGGAATTCTTATACTACAACCACGATTAGATATTCCCCATGAAAAATCATTTATTGAACTTGTTTCATGAAATCCTGTTAATCGTTCATCGTTAAATCTTCCATAAACTTGCATGTGTTCTCTATGTGTTTTTTCTAGTTTATTACAAACTCTAACAATTTCATTTATTCCTCCTTCTTCACGCATTTTTTTTGTGGAAAAATTAGTATGACCTCCCGAACCATTCCAATCTCCCTTATATGGTTTTGGATGAAAAGATGCTACACATTCGTAATCTTCACAAACTCTTTGCAAAATGTATCTTGAAACCCATAATTGGTCGGCTACTTCCAATGGACCAAGAGGACCAATTTGATATTCCCATTGCGAAGCCATTACTTCACCATTAGTTCCACATATTTTTAATCCCGCTTTTAAACAATATTCTAAATGTTTTAAAGAAACTTCTCTACCAAAAACTCGGTCTCCACCAGTTCCACAATAATAAGGACCTTGATTCCCACAACCTGGGTTGTTATGTTCTTTCCATTTATAAGGTAGTCCATTTCTACCAAATAAAATATATTCTTGTTCAATTCCAAATAAACACTCTTGATCAAGACATTTATATGCAGTGTTACCACATTTGGCTCTATTATTTGTTTCATGAATTAATCCATCTTTATTATAACATTCACACATTACTAAATAGGATTCACACCAAGTTATAAATGGATTATTATACATACTTATAGCTCTCAACAATACATCTGAATCACGTCCTTCTGCTTGACCAGTTGATGAACCATCAAAATTCCATTCAGGAAAATCAGTTATAACTATAGTATGGTTTTCTTTAAATTCCATAACTTTTAATTTGCTTCTGGTATTATCATAGGCATCAATCCAAATGTATTCAACACAAACTTTTTTCATTTTTATATATTATTTTATTATTTAAATTTTATGTAAATTTATTTTACTATAGAATATGGAAAAAAGTTCGGAAGAAAACATAGAAAATAAAATAAGTGAATTTTGGCAAAAAGATATTTGGAAATGTAATACTAAACATATCCATAATGAAAAAATTAAAAATACATTAATACAAATACAAAAATTAACTGCATCTTTAAAACCAAATAAAGTTTTTTATTTATTAAATGATAATGACTTTATTATAAAAACTAATCCTAAAATTGAAAGTCAAATTGATAAATTAAAAAAAGAAAATATAACATATATTAAAACTCATGCTGATTGTATTCCTGAATATCACAACTTAATTATAGAACTTAAAAAAAATAATTTGTTTTTCCAACCAGAGCAATAGTTTTATATATCACTAAATTATTTATGAATGATGAAAATAATATTAGACAAAATATTATTTTAAATAATTTTGATGACATTTTTGAAATAAATTTAATTGAAGATACAAACAATAATCTTGAAATTAAAGAAACAATATTAGACGAAAAGGAAAATAATGTTATAAATAAAGAAGAATTGTTGAAAGAAAAATCATATTATAAATTGTTATTGAGTGATTTTAAAAAGTTTTTAAAAAAAATTAATTTTCAAATTTGTGATACTGACACAAGTACTATTAATAAAAAATCAACTAATAAATCAGTAATTTACAATATTGTTGAATTACACAATAACTTATATAAAAATATTAAAAATATTAAAAAAGATTTATTTTATGTTAACAATAATTATAATTCAGAATTATTGATTTTAGATGGAGAAAATATACTTAAAACACATAAATATCAACAATTAATTAAATTACATTTAGATAATGAAATATTTGAAAAATATTTTTATAGTTGGTATTATGGTGGAGAAAATGGATTAATACAACCACTAAGTTCTTTAAATATTTCCATAAATGATAAAATATTTCTTCTAAATATATTTGTAACAAATTATTTGCCTGAATATAATTCAATAATTATAATTTCTGGTAAAACTTCTGACCAAAATTCTAACAAAAATACCTATATTAATTTAAAAAAAACTTTAATTATACCAATTATTTATACAAAGGAAGATATTAGAGAACAAGATGACCATTTATTATTATATCTTTATTTTCATTTCAACAAATTAAAAAATTGTAAAATTATTTCTGCTGATAAATTTAAGTGGTTTAATAACTCTGATAATTATTTAAAAAACTTTAAACTTGAATACGATTTTAATAATTATAATATAAATTTAACTATATCAGATGCATATACAAATGATTTAATTATTTTAAAAAATTGTAAATATAAATTAGGATATTATTATTTTCCTTTTATTAAAAATTTAGATTTTATTAGGGATATAAAAATTAATCAACAAGAAATTTTTGAAAATAAAGAAAATTTTATCGATATACTCTTCAGTTTTATTAATGAAGAAAAATATAGTAATGTCTTAGTACATTTAATTTTTATTTTTATTAATTTAATTGAATTAAATGTTAATTATAATATTAATCATAATCATATTAATAATTTTAGCGATTTATTAGCTATTTTTATATCAAAATTAATAAAAAATATAAAGACCAACATTAATGAAATAAGTGAAGTTATAGAAAAAATTAATTTAATTAGCAAAAAAGCCATTGATAAAATAGAAAAACAAAAATCAAATTTCTTATATACAATACTTTTTGAAAAATCTAATGACCGTTCAAATATATCCAGTCTGACAATTGATAATTATTTACATTATACTTCTAGTAGTGATGACAATATTAAAATAAAGGAAACTATTGAATATCTACAACTCAAAAAAAATATAGAAAAGTACTTTTTTCTAACAGAATTTTATTTAATATTAAAGTCAATTACTTTTCTTGTTAATTCTCAAAAAACAATTATTAAAATATCAAAATTCTTTTGTTATTTAGTAAAAATATATGATGGTATAGAAGAAAATATTTATAAAATAAGAAAAATATCAAATGATACTAATTGTTTAAATAAACTTTTTTTAAATATTTTATCTCATCATATATTTATTAAAAAAAATGGATTTTGCAAAAAAGATTTTTAATAAAAAATATTTTACTTTCGTAAAACTTTTATAAAGAATTTATATTTATAGTTAATTTATTATAGTAGTTTTCAGGGGAAATACCAAAAATATTATTTTCAATTATTTCTATTAATATATTTTTTAATTCGGTTTTTTCAGTATTATCATGTATTAAAAAAGAAGACATTTTATCATTTTCTACAAAATTTTTACCATCAGAACATTTACATATTTTTTTTTCCAAGTAATGAGAACAAAAAAATATGTTAAAAGGCCGTATTATATCAAAATCTAATAAATGTAAAATATCCATCAAATTTTGATTAATAATTCCTACAATAATCATATCATTATTAATATTAAATGCACTTAAAATTTGATTATATGGCGGATGTTTTTGATTATGAATACCTGACACAATTAATGTAATTGCACTCATGATTATTTTTAAATCTGCTTCATTTAATTTTAGTGTTTTATCATTTAATCTTTTTACTAATTTAATTAATAATCTATCCATTACATCTATTACCAAAGGACAAATATATAAAAAATGGAAAAAATCACAAACATCTATTATATCATAATAATATTTTTTTCTAATTTCGTAAAAAGATTCAAAGCTATCTTCTTTTTCTAATTTTATATAATCATAATCAAATTTAATTTTAAAATTATATTCAAACTTATCATCAAAAAATTTTTCATAAACTTCCTCTAAACTAGATATCCTTTCATTAGTTTCAACCATTAACATTTTTTCTATAATTTCTATTTTTTTAATCAAACTTTCGCTTAAGTGTGCTTTAATTAAAGGATTATTTTTTGCTAATTCGGAAATATTAATATATTTAATACTTTTGTAATAATTCAACATATTTATTTCAATTACTTTAGAACTCATACCACTTTTATCTAATTTTTGATATAACTTTAATGCTGGATTATATCCTAAAATAATCTCAGAAAATATTAAACCTAAACTCCATATATCCGATTTAAAACCACTATTTATAAAGGCTTGTTTTATGTCGCTATATTCATAATATAATTCTTCTGGACACCTTGATGAAATTGTACATGATAAATGATAAATATCAAGATTTGCCATTTTAATAGCTCCAAAATCAGTCAAACATAAATTATCAACATTATTTATTAAAATATTTGCTGATTTCAAATCTCCGTGTATAAAACCATTTTGATGAAGGAATAATAAACTTTTTATTAATTTTTTGGCAATTGTATCAAAATTATTTAAAGCATAAATATGATATTTTTCTATAAATTTAGATAAATTTAACTGATAAAATGGCAACTTACTAAATAATAAATATTTATCAACTCTGTCAATCAATAAATTTCTATATTTATATTCTGCTTCTTTATTTGTAAAAATAAAATTCTTTTCTAATTTTGCCAAATTATAATGTTTAGTATCAATAGATTGCATAAAAATATTTTCATTAATCAATGATTTATAACTATCAATATCATAAATTATTAATTCTTTCATATCTATCATAATGCTTAATTCTTCTTCTTTTTTAATACTTTTTTTTATTATTAATAATTTATTAAAAAATAATATTTCATTAATATTAGAAACTGCTAAAGAACCATTTTCATTTATAATTGTAACCTTATAAATATTTAGTTGCGAATCCTTAAAAATATTTCCAAATGAACCCTTTGAATGACTATCTAATACTATCCTGTTAGTCATGATTCCAACTATACTAAAATTATATAACATTAAAATTTTATAATTATACTTATATAAAAAAATTATTTACAACTCTTGCATAATAATCTGCTAATATATTTATTTTCAATTTCAATAGTCTCAAAATCATCGGTAAGATGAATACACTCAAAATTTTTATGAAAACATTTACCTTTTTTACCAAGATAAACTCTCAATTTGTCATTTTCTTCATTATTATATTCATGATTATATTCATTATTTTCTTCTTGTTCTTCTATTACTGGTTGTTAATCATCTGTTTGATTTTCCTTTTCTAAATATATTTTATTGGTAGGTAAGCAATAACCAATATCAATTTTCATTTCTTCAATTTCATTAAACATTTCATCAAAACTCATTTTTATTTTACAAAGGATTAATAGAATAGCAAATGTATTTAAAATTATTATATTCTTATAGTAATAAATAATGATTGCTTCCACAAATTGTCCAAAAAAACTAAGAATTTGATATATTGTTTCTTTATTTTCTTTATTTAATGTATAATTCAAACTTTCATCAAAAGTGTCATAGTAATAGAAATCCATTATTAAGTAATTTTATATATATAACTTAATATATATATCCTAAATAAATCAATTTTTTTAGTATGTTAAACTTATGAATTTTTAATATATAGTAGAATTTTTTAATATTTTTAATTTATAACTATACATTAAAAATATTAAAAAAATTATATGTATCATACAAAACTTAAATGTTCAACAATATTTTTATAATAATTATTAAGAATTGATAATTGTAATAAAAAGTTATTTGTTTTATAAAAATGTATTTATTGTTTAAATGATAACAATAATAATTAAATTATTTAAAAACATTTATGAATTATGAATTTTTTCTTAATCATTTTAATTAAAAAATAAATTTATAAAAATCATTCATAAATAATTTCACAACCAAATGGTATTTTTGATTTTATTATATTTTCATTTCTTTCATTTATATGTATTTCTTCCTTTATTTTTAAAAATATTATTTTTTTAATGTCTATTGGTAAATTTGTCATTGGAATTTTCAAATATTTAATTTTTAATTCTGTAATTTGATGTTCTAAAATTATCTGATTATCTTTATAATTATCAAAAGTAATAGATTTTAATAATTTTGGAAACAATGTACTATTTATACTTTGATTAAAACCACATCCAAAAGTAATAGAACGTAATGAATTTGGAAAAACTACTTTATCTATATTTTGATTAAATTTATATCCAAAAGTAACAGATTGTAATGAATTTGGAAATATTACTTTATCCATATTTTGATTAAAATAATAACCAAAAGTAATACATCGTAATGAATTTGGAAATACAACTTTATCTATATTTTGATTAAAACGATTTCTAAAAGTTATAGATTGTAATGAATTTGGAAATACTACTTTATCTATATTTTGATTAAACTTATCACCAAAAGTTATAGATTGTAATGAATTTGGAAATACAACTTTATCTATATTTTGATTAAAATTAAGTCCAAAACTTATGGATTTTAATGAATTTGGGAATACAACTTTATCTATATTTTGATTAAAACAATTTCTAAAAGTTATAGATTGTAATGAATTTGGAAATACAACTTTATCTATATTTTGATTAAATGACCATCCAAAAGTTATGAATTGTAATGATTTTGGAAATACAACTTTATCTATATTTTGATTAAAACGATATCCAAAAGTTATGTATTGTAATGAATTTGGAAATACAACTTTATCTATATTTAGATAAAGCGTATTAAACGTTATGGATTGTAATGAATTTGGAAATACCACTTTATCTATATTTTGATTAAAATAAGCTCCAAAAGTAATAGATTGTAATGATTTTGGAAATACTACTTTATCTATATTTTGATTAAACCCGTTACCAAAAGTTATAGATTGTAATGAATTTGGAAATACAACTTTATCTATATTTTGATTAAAACGATATCCAAAAGTTATGTATTGTAATGAATTTGGAAATACTATTTTATCTATATTTTGATTAAAGCAATATCCAAAAGTAATAGATTGTAATAAATTTGGAAATATTACTTTATCTATATTTTGATTAAAAAACTTTCCAAAAGTTATAAATTGTAATGATTTCGGAAATACTATTTTATCTATATTTTTATCAAAATTATCTTCAAAAGTTATAGAACACACATCATTTGGTATTTGTTCATTGTAATTTATATCACTAATCACATACATGGTGGTATTTATATTATTAATTTATTATCTATATTATATTTATTTTTCAATTTTTTTAGTTTTGTATGTTAAACTTAAGAATTTTTAATATTCAGTAGATTTTTTTAATGTATAACATATAACTATACATTAAAAAAATTAAAAAAATTTATATGCATCACATAAAAGTTAAATATTCAACAATACTTTTATAACAATTATTATAAAAAGTTATTTATTTTATAAAAATGTATTTGTTGTTAAATAATAATAACAACAATGACAAATTATTTATTTTAAAACATTTATGAACTATCAAATATTTTTAATCATTTTATTAAAAGAATATAACTCATTTTAATGTTTAAATGAGTTATTTGATACACAATTGCTATTTTTGTTAAATATAAAATTATTTATTATGAACGATGGTTTAAATATATAAATTAATGTTAAAAAATCTATAAAAATTCATTCATAAATAATTTCACAACCAAATGGTATTTTTGATTTTATTATATTTTCATTTCTTTCATTTATATGTATTTCTTTCTTTATTTTTAAAAATATTATTTTTTTAATGTCTATTGGTAAATTTGTCATTGGAGTTTCTAAATATTTTATTTTTAATTCTTTAATTTGATGTTCTAAAATTATATGATTATCTTTATAATAGTCAAAAGTAATAAATTGTAATGATTTTGGAAATGTTGGTCCATTTATACTTTGATTAAAATCACCTTCAAAAGTAATAGATTGTAATGAATTTGGAAATACTACTTTATCTATATTTTGATTAAATGACCATCCAAAAGTTATGGATTGTAATGAATTTGGAAATACTACTTTATCTATATTTTGATTAAAACCTATTCCAAAAGTAATTGATTGTAATGAATTTGGAAATACAACTTTATCTATATTTTGATTAAATTCATATCCAAAAGTTATGGATTGTAATGAATTTGGAAATACAACTTTATCTATATTTTGATTAAAATATCTTCCAAAAGTTATGTATTGTAATGAATTTGGGAATGCAACTTTATCTATATTTTGATTAAAACACCATGCAAAAATGATAGATTGTAATGATTTTGGAAATACTACTTTACCTATATTTTTATTAAAACAATCTCCAAAAGTAATGGATTGTAATGAATTTGGAAATACCACTTTATCTATATTTTGATTAAACCAATATCCAAAAGTTATAGATTGTAATGAATTTGGAAATACTACTTTATCTATATTTTGATTAAAATAATAACCAAAAGTAATAGAATGTAATGATTTTGGAAATACTACTTTACCTATATTTTGATTAAAACCTTTTCCAAAAGTTATAGATTGTAATGAATTTGGAAATACCACTTTATCTATATTTTGATTAAATGACCATCCAAAAGTTATGTATTGTAATGAATTTGGAAATACAACTTTATCTATATTTTGATTAAAATAATAACCAAAAGTAATAGACTGTAATGATTTTGGAAATACCACTTTATCTATATTTTGATTAAAACCTTTTCCAAAAGTTATAGATTGTAATGAATTTGGAAATACCACTTTATCTATATTTTGATTAAATTCATATCCAAAAGTTATGGATTGTAATGAATTTGGAAATACCACTTTATCTATATTTTGATTAAAACCTTTTCCAAAAGTTATGAATTGTAATGATTTTGGAAATACAACTTTATCTATATTTTGATTAAAATCACCTTCAAAAGTAATAGATTGTAATGAATTTGGAAATACTACTTTATCTATATTTTGATTAAAATAATAACCAAAAGTAATAGAATGTAATGAATTTGGAAATACTACTTTACCTATATTTTTATTAAAACAATCTCCAAAAGTAATGGATTGTAATGAATTTGGAAATACCACTTTATCTATATTTTGATTAAAACCTTTTCCAAAAGTTATGAATTGTAATGATTTTGGAAATACAACTTTATCTATATTTTGATTAAAACGATATCCAAAAGTTATGTATTGTAATGAATTTGGAAATACAACTTTATCTATATTTTGATTAAAATCACCTTCAAAAGTAATAGATTGTAATGAATTTGGAAATACTATTTTATCTATATTTTGATTAAAGCAATATCCAAAAGTAATAGATTGTAATAAATTTGGAAATATTACTTTATCTATATTTTGATTAAAAAACTTTCCAAAAGTTATAAATTGTAATGATTTCGGAAATACTATTTTATCTATATTTTTATCAAAATTATCTTCAAAAGTTATAGAACACACATCATTTGGTATTTGTTCATTGTAATTTATATCACTAATCACATACATGGTGGTATTTATATTATTAATTTATTATCAATACATATTTTTTCAATTTTTTTACAAAAATTATTCCGTTTTTGTGAATAGACTTTCATCTATTCTATGTAAAATTTTGCTTCTACACATTGGACAATTGTCGCCTAACATCTCAGTACAATCTTTAGAACAAGTGCATATATGTCCACATCTAACTAGAATTGTATTGGGAGGATCACCTAAGCATATTGTACAAACATCTGCTCTAAATTTTTTTATTGATTTAGCCAATTCAATAATTTCAATAGATTTTGATTTCTCTATATTGTCTAAATAATCATTAATTGTTGAATTAATTTCATCTTTGGTCATATCTGTATATATTTTGGTAATATTCAAATCCATAATTGACATACCTATTTTACGAGGTTCTGACCGACAAGTATAATCGTAGTTTGCAAATGTTTTATTTCCATTTTGAGTAATAATTCTTTCTCCTGTTGCTAACTCTGCTACTTTAGAAACCATAATATCTTTTTGAGCAGTTTCTGTAGCCTCTTTAGTCGTCAATAAACCTATATCTTGTTTCATTGAAATATTTTCTGTTTCTTCAGTTATATTTAAATTATTGTTTGATTCTTCCTCTGAATCTCCGTCCGAATCTTTAACTACTTTAATTGATAGCGTTGATGCATTTTTAGTTTTAGTTAAACGTCTACTACGACCTCTATATCCATCACAGCTATTATCACTATCGTCGCTGATATCACTATCTAAACCACGTCTGGTTATATTTTTTCTATATCCACCACTCATTACTTTATCAACATCAGTATCACTATCTATTTCTTTTTTATTAGTGGTTGATGTACAATCAGTCGCTTTTATAATAGGTTCTTTACTACCAAATATAGATTTAGTAAATGAAGATAATTTTTGCATAATTCCTGAACCAGTTTTTTCTTTAGTTTCCAAATTTTCTATTACATCAATTTCAGGGACAATAGAATCTAATATTAAATTTGTTTCTTTATTTACTATCTTACCTGTCAAATTTGCACCTAATAGTTTAGTTTTGCGTTGAAATTGTCTTGGTGGTGGTGCTTCTAAATTTTCTAATCCGTAATGTCTTTGATAAACACCTCTTGCAGGGGCTGCCAAAACTGGTTGATTAATGTGAGCAAATTCATATTGTTGATTATATGGGCTTCTTATTCTTACATTATCATAAAACCTACCAGTATGGTATCCATATAATGTTTGTTGTTTTGTTTCAATAACAATAAATTCATCTGTTGTCCAATAAGTATTTTTGAATAATTCTACAAGTTGAGGATAATTTTGTGGTGTAACAGTTATGTATAAATAAGAACCAACTTTTTTTGTTTCTTCTGTTTTAGTTTCCTCTTCAAAACTTATTGTCTTGAATGATCCATCTGATTGTTTAACTTTTTTAGTTTTTACTATTAATTCTTTCCAATTGTCTAATTGATTTGATTTAACTTCAAATGGTTCAAATGAACGCAATTCATTTACATTATTAATATTTTCAGGTGGATCAGTTTCACAAGATGGAACTTTATTAAATCCTAAATCTATTTTAACATAACCTTGTTCTTCACAATGGTTTGTTATAACATATTTAATAGGTCTTCCTTTTTCTATTCTTTCATCATCATCTTTTGATTGAAAAATTACCTGAAATGTATCTTGATAAGGAACTGGAATTGGATAAGTCTGACTAACAATTGGTTCATCATCATAAAATATTTGTAAAGAAGCCAAAACTCGTCCTTGATAATTTTTTAGAATTAAAGGAAAGCCATATGGTTGATAAATACTATATTTTTTATTATCTTTGACTTTATCACCAATATGTTTAAAATAATTAGTATATTTTGTATTATTCATTTTTGTATAATTAATAATAATCAAATAAACTTTAATTATATACTAATATTTTCATTTTTTTATAAAAAAATTGTTTATTTAAAAAAATACTATTCATGTATATTTACATCATTATCAATTAATGGTATATCCGTAAATATAGAATTATCTTGTATAATAGGTGAACCTTCAATAATATTTTCTTCTGCCAAATTATTATTTACTGAATTATCACTATTACTTTCTGTATCAGAATCGTCACAATCAGAATCATCGCTTTCGGTATCAGTTAACATATCTAAAATAGGTGCTTTATAAATTTTTTTTTTATTTTTTTTATTACTTTTTTCGTCACTTATTTTGACTATTTCCTTATCTGAATTTTTTGATTTTTCAAATTCTTCATTAAATTTTTTCTCAGCTTCGTCTTCTGATTCTTCATCAAAATCTTCTTCAGTTTCAAATTTATTCAATGAATTCCAGTAACCTAAATTTAATTTTATATTCTCAATTTCTTGTATCATTGCATTTATTTTAGCTATTGTTTCTAAAATCAAATATATAATTATGAAGCTATTAATTTTTCCCATATTTAGCCAATAAAATTTTACAAGATATAATATGGTTTCGACAAAAAAATTAAAAATAACATCATCTTGTTTATTGATATTGCTTAAATTGGCCATCATCATTATTTCCCAACTTTCCATTATAAGGTTTAAAATGTATATATATCACTAATATAGATATAAATAAATATTTTCAAATTTTTTTATATATATACATTATAAATATTTATGGTAATAATTTGCCAATGGTACAATATGCGATTTATAAAAGTTGTTTGCTATTTCTAATTTTACCAAATCTATTTCCTGAATTGTATCTTTAATAATAATATATTCTAAATATAAATTATTGCATATTTGTGTTGGTCTATCAATTCTACCTTTAATTTGCGGTATTTTATCAGATTCAGTTGGTCGTAAAAGTATTGAATTATATTTTACTAAATTATTTATACCATAAGAACCCGAATGGATTGATATAATACAGGCATCTTTATCTATATCTGGATAAAATCCAATATTTTCAATTTTATTGGTCAGTATATAATTTTCTAAAGTTTCAACTTCATTTTTCGATTGAGCAAAATATATTACTTTTTTATTTTCTTTAATTAATTCAAAAATTCTATCAAGAATAATTTTTGTATAATTAACATTATTATTCATAAATTTTTGTAATTCGACATATAAATCAACTTTATTTGTAATTGTATTTCTTAAAGAATTATATTTTTTGTAAAAATCTTTTGTTTCTTCAATTTTATTATATTTTATTGTCCATGTCTTTTTATTTAGTTTAATGTTTGCTCCTATAATTGTATTTAAAATTGTGTCTAAATATTCTGGTTTTTCAGGAACTCCTGATTCTAACATCTTTAACATAAAAAATAATTTGTCAAATCTTGTTCTAAAAAATGTTGCACTCAACATTAAAATTCCATATTTTGAACCAACAGCCTGTTCAAATGCTTTCATTGTCCATTTTGAATCTTTATTCTGCACTGATAAACATTCATCAATTATTACAAAATCAAAATATAATAATTTTGGATGATCTCTATTCCGACCCATTGTCGTTATCCATATATTTGTTTTAGAATTACATTCCATACTATTCCATTTACCAGTAGAATTTTGATTATGAACATTTACAGTATTACAATGACTATTTATTTCATCATTCCATACCTTAAAAAGATTATCATTTGGTATCAAAACTAAAAAATTAGTATCGGACGTTGTTTTAATATCTAAAGCTTCAATTATTGACAATGCTGTTAATGTTTTTCCCGAACCAACTTCACTAGCATCACCAAAACCTCTTTGATTAAATTTATCTATACCAAAAATTATTTGTTCTCTTACTTTTTCTTGATGAGTCCATAATTTAGTTTTTATTTTTATTTTATTTGTTTTTGTTGAGGTGACATTTGCTTTATTTTTAATAATATTTTTTAATTCATTCATTAAATAAGAAAAACTTGTGCTTTGTTTATTTATTTCATATTTTGTATCTGAAATTTTTATTATGCAACCATATAGTACATTCAAAACATTTAATATTCTTAATAAATAGCCCTCGTGTATTGGTTCTATAGCTTCTTTATTTGATTTTCCACTTCTATCTACTTTTCCACAAAATAAAATAGTTTTATTATTTTTATCATCTAAAGAAGTCAAAATTCTTGATATCAATATTTTAATAATTGTAGGATTTATCAATTCTAATAAATTTGATTGTATGATATAATCATTTTTTATTTCTGGTTTACTCAAAGCTTTTTGTGTTAGCCAACTTTGAAACTTATTTGGTTTTTGTTCTAATGTCTGTTTTAGAGTATCATAAATATAATTACCTGTTTTTATTTCATAATTGTTCATTTTTGTTTTTTTACACCTTTGGAAATTTAAAATGCCGATTTTGTCATAAAAATAAAATGCAACATGGTAAATATCTAAGATGTAAAAATTTGGTTAGTTACCATCGTTTAATGGTAATGAAGTTCTTTTATATTTTTCAGGTCAATGATAAATCGATAGATTTATCATTAAGCGTTGCTTTTCTACAAAAAGACAAAGGTCTTCCTAATTTCTTATATATCGCTTCTGTTATTTTATACATGTTTAGACCTGCATTTTTATCTCGGTTGTGGATTAACTCACATTTCTTGTTTGAACACAAGGTTAAACCCCATACCTCTTTTTCTTTTCCATCGTGTTTTGGATTCTTTGATTTTCTCATCAAAAATGGACTACATATTTCTTCACATTTATAACATAATTTTGATGTTCTAAATTCATTTATTAAATAAACATCATAACCTACATTTCTAAATATTCTTCTTATTTTTCTATTTATTATTGGTTCTTTTCCTTTCATATTTCCATCACCTTTGTCATAATCTCCTATAATTACCGTACATTCATTTGAATTTCCAAACTTCTTTTCAAAATTCTTTATCATTTTACTTTCTGATTTTTGTGTATTTGTATATCTATTAAACTTTAGTTTTCTAAACAAATTTTGTTTATAATGATCAAATAATATTCTGTTGGTGATGTTTTTCTTTTTACAATATTCTAAATAATCCTTAATATTTGCACTTTTTGAACTATTTAATGATAATTTTGTTTCTATTTCTTTTATTGATTTATCATTAATTTTAGTTTCTTTATTTAATTTATCTTGTATCAAATTATATTTTTTATTTCTTGTTTCTAACCTTCTTTGATTTTGTGTATATCTAAATGTTATTATTTTTTCTTCTTTTATTATTTTAGTTTTCTTTTTTTCAGTTACTTTTTTATCAATAATATCTTTAGACACTGCATAAAAAATATCTGAGGTTCCAGGATCCAGACATACTATTCTTTTTTTCTTCATTTCATCGGTAATTTCAACATCTTCAATATACTTATCTAAATTATTCATTTTTGTATCATATTCTCTTTGTAATTTTGGTGTTATTTTAATTGGGTTTCCATCTTTTAATTTTACTAATAATACAGAACAACCAATACCATCTGTTTTTATCATATTGTTGAATGTGTAATTTTTTTTCTTGAATTCCCTCTTATTTAACTTAAAATTATTGTTCCATAAATCAAACTGATATTTTTCAATATTATTCAAGTACTCTATACTATTTTTATCAATCACTAAATTGATCAATGAAGCTGTGTCAAGTGTAATATGCAATGGTTTTATATTTGTTCTTTGCGGTATCACTTGATATAATTTTATTTGTTTTTCTTCTTTCGATAATTTCACTTTATCTTTTTCAGCTAATTTTATATTTTTTTTATTTATTTTTTCATTATCTTTTCTTATCTTTTCATTTTTCTTTATTATTTTTTTATTGAGTTTTTCTAATTCACTGTTAATATAAAACATTGATTTGATATATTCTTGTGGATTTACACACACATCATATTCGACCTTGTTAGTTTTTAGTTGTTCATCCTTTTTATTTTTGAATACTTTTGATTTTTTAATTATATTTGGTTTATGTTCTTTTATCCATTTGTGAAATTCTTTATTACTATCTAATTTATCATCAAATCTAAGAATGTCCTTTTTAACCAATCTGTATTTATCATAAATTTCTTTTTTCTTGTGTTTTTTGTCTTCAACTGTTAGATCTTTGTTGTTTGTTACTTCTTTTATCAATTTTTTAACTTCAAATGAAACATTAACAAATTTATTGACGTAATCAACAAAATGTTCAGTTATGTTATTATTGATATTTTTAACAATGTCAATAGCTTCATATGCAATAATAAAATTTAATTTAGTGTCATTCATAACATCATCATCTATTATACATTTTTTATAATGATCATCATAAAATGTTTTCAGATTATCTAATAGAGTTCTAGTTTTCTGACTTGGTTTTTTACCCCGTGTATCATTTCTAATAGTTACAGTTTTACATATAGCTTTTATTAAATCAATATTCAACTTAGGAAAGTCTAACTTTTTTTCATAGAGGTGAAGTAAATAGAAGTTAAGAAACTGATAAACTTGAATAACAATTTTATTTACTGTAATACATGTGTCATTTATCTTGTCAATAAGATCATCATTTTTACATATATTTTTCAAAGGAGTTTTGTTAGTAATCATCAATTCAGGTTTATCTTTGAATTTAACATTTGGCTTTTTCATCTATATTATAATATTAGAAAATAATTTTTTATATTATTTAATTTTTAAATTAAAAATAAATCTATATATTTTGTAATTTTTAAATTAAATAATATATAGATATAATAATATAAAAGAACAATGGAAGAAAAATATAAACATATATGTGATAAATGTGATTATAAATGTAAATTTGATTGTGAATGGAAAAAACATTGTGAAACAGAATTACATAAAACAGGAAAAAGAAAAAAGAAGGATAAATATGTAGAACCTGTAAAGTGTAATAAATGTGAATATACAACAAAAAATAAAACAACACTCAAAAGTCACATGTTAAATAGACATTTAACATTAGAAGATAGAAAAAAAGAATATAAGTATTATTGTGAAAGATGTGACTTTGGAACATTTTTTGAAATAATAATGAAAAATCATGAAGAAACAGAAAAACATAAAATTAATTTATTTAGAAAAAAATAGATCACCTTATTTACATTTTTAGTGATAAAATACATTATCACTAAAAATAAAAATTGATAAATAAAGACAAAATTAGTAAAACCAATAATTACATACAATAAAAATCATGAAGCTACGAAAACATCAAAAAAAATGTATAGATAAAATAGATGAACATTTAAAAATAGATAATAAAGCATTAGTAAAAATGTTTTGTGGTGCAGGAAAATCTTTTGTTATTTATCATTGTTTATTGCAATATTTGACTAATATCATTGTAGTTGTTGTACCATCAATTAATTTAATCACACATTTCAGTAATGATTATTTATTGAAAGAAGATATGGCAAAATACAATAAAAATAATTTCAATAAAAAATTCAAAACATTGGTAGTATGTTCAAAGGATGAAGTAAAAGATAACAAATCATATGTTACCACAAATGAAAAAGACATCCAAAAGTTTTTGGATAGTGATGATAAAAAAATAGTGTTAATAACATATCAAAGTTTGGAAACATTTGTTAAGATATTCAGAAAAACTGATGGTAAAATAGATATGATGTGTTTTGATGAAGCACATCATATTTTAGGTGACAAAACAAAAGAATTATTATTTGGCAATGATGATGAATTTGATTATGATGAAGATATAACAAATAGTAAAAATTCAGATTCAGATTCAAATAGTGATAAATCAGATAATGATGAATCAGATGATGATTCTATCACTTTCTTTTTCTTTTCGAGGCTAAATTCCGTGGTATCTTCACATATTAAGTCACATATACAATTTAAATATTTTCTATCTTCAGTTTCTTTAAAAAATTTAAATAAAACTTTATTAATATCATCATAGTTAATTTTTTTATTTTCTTGCAATGCTTCTTCTAATTTAACTTTTAAGGCTTTAAAAAATAGATTAACTTCTAGAGTATCTTTTTCTTTAATAATTCCCAGTATGTGTTTACTGAGAAATTCATATGATTCTAGAATATCGTTATCAGTTTCTTTCTCCTGTATACAATCAAGTATATCGAGGATTTCAGTATTGGCGTATGAAATAGCTTCACGCAATAGCATTTTTATATATAATTATTAATTATTTATACTTTAGATATCAATTTTTTACTTAAAAGTATAAATATATTATAAATATTATGTCATTTATTGATAAAATCAAAATAATAAATAAAACAGATATAGATAGTCTAAATTCACTTTATGAACAATTAATTAGAGAAAATTCAAAAGATAAAGATATAATAGATTATTATTTTTACAATTTGAAAGACTATACGTATGAAAATACGTATAACAAAATAATAAGAAACGATGATGAATTTAGAAAAGAAATAATTAACAAATATAAAACATGCGCGATTACCAACAAGCCGTTATATATGTGTGAAGTAGCGCATATATACCCATTTGCAGAATGTTCAGATAAAGAAAAATATGATCCAAATAATGGAATGTTACTATGCGCCGATTTGCACAAACTATTTGACAATTTTTATATGAAAATAAACCCAGAAGCCCAAATAATTACTTTCGATGTTTGTATTCTTGATGATGATAATTTAGAAGAATATCATAAGTATCATAACACAGTAATAAATAAAAGTATTTCAAAATATTATCTTAATAAAAAATATGCTAAATTATAGAGTTATTACGCGAACATTTGCTTTTAATTTATCGTAATTTGCTTTTAACTGATGTATTGCACTTGAAGTGCTTCTTTGAAGATATGTTATATCGGGGATAGATTGTTTATTAATTGTTCCATCTGTAATTGTAAATAATAATTTATATCGTGTGTTTGTAGCGTCAGTATAAACAAATTTATCTATATCAACATAATTAAAATTAGTCAACTCTTTTATTATATCTGGACTATCTTTGTTTTCTTTTAATATAATGTTAAATAATTTGTCATCGCAAAAATTTAATCCAATGTTAGGAAGCAAATCATCAGTTAATTCACCTATATAACAATTACCAAAATTTATATATCTTTCACCAAAATGAGAAACAAAACTAATATAATTTAATGCATCATTTTTATCAAATAATACGGGAAATCCTCCAATTACACATATACTTATTTTTGATGATATTTTTGGATAATTTTTTGCTAACAGAACATCTAAATTTTTTTTTATATTATCTAAATTTGTTTCTCTATTATATTCTATAATATCATTTTCTTTAAATATTTCAAAATATTTCTCAAAAAAATCTACAATGTATGACATATTATATATTTTTTTTAATTCGTATTCTGGTGTAAAATATTTAGGTGATTGTATATACATATTCCCAACAGTGCTTTTTTCAACAATCATAATAAAATAACTAAACAATGTGGCAATAGATGCCCCCATTGAATGTCCAGTAATATGTATATACTTATATTTTTCTGACTCTTCTTTTTTTACCAAATATGTTTGTATTTGTTCATAAATATATATAAATATTTTAAATAATTTATCAACAAAATGGTCACAAAACAACACACTACCTGGAGCAAAAACAATAACTAAATTATTATTTATTTTATCATCGATTATTGCATATTCTGCTATATCCGCCGCATCAGACGTATAAACCGGAAAACTTAATTGTTCAAGTACTGAACAATTTATATTAGATACGCCGGGTGAACAGGCACCTTTGGCAAGAGTCATATTCATATAAATGCAAGAATATATACTCTCTTTTACATTTTCACGATCAAGTTCATTGTAAATATGGGCGCTAACAAATTTATTTAGTTTTTCACTATATTCTATTCTTTTTTCACCACCATATTGAAATTTCAAAAAATTTTTATATTTCAAATATTTTTCTTTATATTTAAGATATTTTTTTTGATAATCCATTATATTTATATTATATATATAAAATATTTTTTTTGATAATCCATTATATTTATATTATATATATAAAATATTTTTTAGAGGGTTTATTTAGATGGGTTTTTAGGTTTTTCCTCATCGGATTCTGATTCATATTTTACTTTCTTGGATTTAACAAGAATCTTCTTTTCGAGTTTCTTAATAACTTCTCCATCTTTGTATTTTCCGTAATAATCGCCTTTTGATTTATCTTTATTAATACAATAAACTTTGTTATCTTCTAGATAAAATTCACGATCTTTGTGTATTATAGTTTCAAATTCCGGTTCTTCTTCAGATTCTGATAAAACAACACATTTTGCAAAAACAGCAGATGGCAAATATATGAAAGTTAAAGGAAAGTCTGATGATAAAATAAAAATTAATAAACCAAATAGAAATATTAAACCAATTTGTCATACAAATGATGAGATTAAGGTATTGTGGAGTTTAGATAATGATTTGGCTATTGATAAGAATATATTTGGAGGATATATTAAATCAACTGTCGTACCGAGAAGTGAAGAGAATTGGATGGAAATATTGGATACATTGAAAAAATATATTGATGAAAATGGAAAGAAGCCCTGTTATTCTGATAAAAATTTGGAAGTTAAAAAATTAGGAAAATGGATTTCACATCAAGTTACAAATTATAACAAAAATCAACATAGCATGACAAATAAAAAAATAAAACAAATATGGGAAAAATTTACTTTAGAATATAAAAATTATTTCATTACGAAAGAAACTTTATGGTTAAATAAATTGAAAGATATTAAAAAATACATAGATGAAAAAAATAATTTGCCGTCATATGACAATTGGATTAATCGTCAAAAACGCAACTATGAAAAAAAAATGAGAATAATGAAAAATGAAAATATAAGAAAAAAATGGATAGAATTTACATGTGAATACGACAAATATTTGAAATCATGTGAAGAAATATGGTTAAACAAACTAGACAATGTAAAAAAATATATTGATAAAAATAAAAAAATGCCGTCGTCATGTGACAAAAATAAAAATATAAAAATTTTGGGTAATTGGATAAGTAATCAAAAAATCAATTTCAGAAAAAAAATAAATTTGATGAAAAATAACGAAATAAAAAAAGAGTGGATGAAATTTGTAAATGAATATGATAAATATTTTAAATCTAATGAGGATTTATGGATGGATAAGTTGAATGACACTAAAGAATATATTAATAAACATAAAAAAAAACCATCATCAACAAGTAAAAATGAAAATGTAAAATTTATGGGTGGATGGCTTCACACACAAGCATATAATTATGAAAATAATAAATGTATTATGCAGAATAATAAAATACGAAAAGAATGGGAATTTTTTTGTGATGAGTATAGTGAATATATTGATGAGAAAAAAGCATGGGATATAATGTTGCTAAAAATAAGCAAATATATTGATGAATACTGTAAAAAACCTACAAGATTAGACAAAAATGATGACATCAAAAAAATGGCATCGTGGCTAGCGCATCAGCTACACGATTATAAATATAACACTATTGCAGATATAAAAAAGAATGATTTTTGTGGATTTGTAGAAAAATATAAATCATATTTAATGTCTTCTTTGGAGGAGTGGTTTGATTTGCTTGAACAAACAAAAAATTATATTGATACCAATAACAAAAAACCATCTCGTAATGATAACTGTCCAAAAATCAAAAAGTTGGGAAGTTGGCTTAATACACAAAATCAAAACTATTTAAAAAATAAAAATTGTATGAAAGATATCAATATAAAAAATGCATGGGAATCATTTATAAAAAATAGTAAATACGCAGTTTATTTTTCAAACAATTGTGATATATGGCTAATTACGTTAAATGAAGTTGAAAAATATATCAGCCAATATAATGATAAACCGAGTAATTATGATAAACATGCAAATGTAAAAAAATTGGGTCAGTGGTTGAGACATCAGATAGAAAATTATAAAAATAATTCAAATATTATGAAAGATGACACTATTAAAAAAAAATGGGAACAATTTGTAACGAAACACAAAAAATATTTTCCAGACAATCCAGCGATAAAAGATGACATGTATTATTCATCAGAAAGCGAATCAGAAGAAGAAATACCAAAAAAACTAACAAAAAAATCAACTACCATCAAACCAAAAGAAGAAAAAATACAAATAGAAACAACTGAACAAATAAATAAAAGGAAAATATCAGAATATCAAGAATTAACTAAAAAAATGTCAATACAAAAATCAGAAACAACTAAAAAGATGTTCAAAGAAAATTCAGATTTGTGGCATAAATATCACGATAATAGAGATTTTAGTTTTAAGGGATATAATAAACAAGAAGATATACCAGTTAATAAAATAATTGCATACTTAGAAACAAAATCTAACAAGAAATTAAAAATATTAGATTTAGGATGTGGAAGAAACACAGTAAAAGAACACTTTAAAGATAATAAGAAATTAGATATTACGGGATATGATTATGTATCTTACAATGGGTCTATTGTATGTGATATATCTGATTTACCTGAAGAAGATGAAACAATAGATATATGTGTGTATAGTCAAAGTTTGATGGGTTCTAATTGGAAAGAATATTTAGATGAAGGATTTAGAGTACTGCGATATAATGGAGAAATGATAATATCAGAAAGTATAGATAGGTATGATTTAATAAAAAAATATATTGATAAATTAGGATATCATATTAAATTATCAAATAATGAAAAAACAAACAGATGGTTTTACTTACATGTGATAAATGATAAAAGTTAAAATATTATTTTTTTATAATTGAATTCATATAGATGTCAACACATAAAAGTGAGGATTATAAAATGACAGCAGTTAAATATTATCTAAAAACTAATAAAACACAAGAAGAAGTATGTAAAATTTTTGATTGTTCTCCAAGAAGTTTAATGAGATGGGTCGAACGATACAAAAAAGAAGGTGGTATAAATAGACATAATAAAAAATCGATGTCTTATAAAATTACAAAAAAGCATGTTGATTTTTTATTGAATGAAATTAAAAAGAATAAAACAATTACAATGGAAGATTTAGCAATAAAACTTAATGAGAAATTTAAAGATTTAAATATTACGCGTAGACATGTTGGAAATATCATAAACGATAATAATATTTCATTAAAATTAACTCATATACAACATATACCAGTTAAGCGTTTTGGAAAAGACATAAATATTAATGATAATCTTGAAGATTTTTATAAAGAAATTAAAAAATATAATTTAAATAATGTAATTTGCATAGATGAAACAAGTATAAATGCTTTACAAAAAAGAAATCACTGTTATAATGATGTTGGTAAACGATGCACTATAAAAACAAATTCACAAGAAGTATTCAAAAAATACACTGCAATTTTTGCAATAAATACAAAAGGGATTATTGGATGGTATCTTTATGAAAAAGGAGGAATTGATAGTGATCGTTTATATGATTTTATAAAAACTAATATAACATCTAAATTTAAAAATAAACTTATCATATTAGATAATGCAAGTAGTCACAGAAATGAAACAATACGAAATTTAGTGAATAAAGATAATAAAATTTTATATTCAATCCCTTATCAACATTATACAAATGCAATCGAAAATTTCTTTAGCGTATTAAAATCAAAATTAAGAAAATTAGAGGGAGTCACATATAATGAATTAAAAGAAAATATTAAGAAAACATTAAAAATAATATCAGACGATACCTATAAAAATATATTTAAAGGTGCATATGAAAGGGATGTTAAGTATGAAAAAAACGTGAATGTTAGAAAATGTTCTAAAAATTACAAAAAATAATCGGCATTTTAAATTTCCAAAGGTGTAGAAAACTTATCTAGTTCTTTTACATTTATTTTATATTCATATATGTCTGTAAATGTAATAATTGATGAATCGTCGAAAGTAATTGTATCATTTATAAAACCTAATTTAATATTTGTTTTATTAAAATTAATTATTGATTGTGTAAATTTATCAAGTTTTATAATTTGACCATTAAGTGAAGAAGTATATTTTTGAAATATTTTCTTATAAATTTCCTCGTTATCTTCACAATCATATATAGTTTCTCCTATTTTAAATTTTAATTTATCAAAAGTATATATTGGAATTGTCTTTTTATTATTAAAAAATATATTATTGTTATAACTATTTGACAATAAAATTTGTATGACATTTCTACAATTTATATTTTTGCTGTTTACTTTTTCTATTTGTTTTAACTTCAACATTTTTTGTGAAAATAAAAGTTTTTGATATTCTAAATTAAATGAATTGTTTATCAAATTAAAAATAATATCGTATTTTTTATCTTTTGTATCATTTAAATTTTTATTTTTTAATATATTTGTTATGTCACTATCAATATTTTTATTATTTATAAATTGTAAAAATAATAAATCTTCATTGCACTTAAATTTGTGGTATCTATAATTAAAAGAAGAATTACAATCCCATATTAGTTTTGAACAATCTTCTAATTTTATTTTACCATCATACATTAAATTATGATAATCCGAAATAATTTCTGGATTACAATGATGGTCATTTGCATTACATCTTAAAATTAAATCACTTATTTCATTTGGTTTTATCTTGTCTTTTGTCACAATAACTTTATCTAAATCTAACATTATATATTTATTTTCATCACAAAAATTTAGCCAAGTTTCAAGAGATTTTATCATTTTTTTATCACCTGCCATACCTGGCATATATTCATTTGCAATAAACAATGCTTGATGATAACGAGTTGATATTTTAAAATCATTTACACATTCATATTTTCTAAAGTCGACATAGTAATTAATAAAAAGTATTTTAGTTGCTAAAATTTTTATTTTATTTAGTAAATCATTATGGATATTTTTTTCTGGAAATTCAGCAAATATTTTGGAATAAGCAACTAAATCAAATATATCTAAATCTTCATTTGATTTGTAAATACAAACATCCTCTATAATACTAATAAACATTCTCCAAACTAATTGTTTAGAACCAGAAACTAATGCATAATTATATTCTGGATTATTAAAAGGTCTAGCTGATGATAAATTATTAATAGACAACATTAATGAATTATAACAACCGATACCTCTTCTTATACTTTTTTGAAGAAGAGAACAATTGTAGCCAATAGATAATGATTTTAATTCAGGTTTTGAATTAAATATTGATAAAGGATTATAAATAATATAGATTGGTTTATCTTTAAAATTTACTGATATCCAAGTTAAATTAGTAGTATTTTCTGGTAAAATAGTAACTTTACTAAATTTATAATTTTCTTGTAATAACCATACATTAGAGATATCTTTTATTTCATTTACTTTAGGTTCTTGTTTACTTTGTAAAATCAACATACAATAATTGCATAAATAGGTGACAGGTGGTTTATTTATTCTTGATTCAAGTTTATCAATTGCTTTATGAAATTCTTCTCCATTGTCAAATTCTTTGTATAACCAATTTTCTGGTAATAATGAACCACAATTTACAACTTTTAATTTAACTGGTAATAATTCGTGACAATCATATTTTATTCGTTTAGCTATACTTATTAAATCATTATCCTTAGTAAAATTTTTTGTGATCTTAGGATAGTCGTTATAAAATTTATTTATTTCATTTATTTCCAAAAATTTATCAACAATAAATCTAAATATTTCATTTTGGTATTTTTGATAGACATTTATTAAATTAAATTTATTGATAATTTCCATATTATTTACATAGTTTGTTTCTATATTTAAGTAAATCTTATGAACATTTATGTCATTAAACAAACAATCAATTTGGCTAAATATTTGAACTGCAATATTTAGATATTCACCATTTCTTCCAACAAATAAAATATCACCTGTTTTTGCACCATAATTAGACACATTATTTATTAATTTATTATTTTCATAACGTGCCTTTCTTGCTTCTTTAAATTCACAACTTAAAAATTTATCCATAACTTATAATTGTTGATATCTTTATGTGTTAAAATAACTTATTTTCAATTTTTACAAAATTTTACTATAGATTTATTATATCATGATATTTATACTTATTTTAATTTTAGTTCTAATATATTTTTACATTCGTCAAGAAAATCTAAATGAATATTTTTTGGTTTACTGGTCTGGTCCTCCAGTCGAACCTTTACAATATAGTGTAAAACAAACAAATTGGCCTTTTTGGAATTCTCGTGTTGGACAAACTACTAATATGTCTTATGATTTACGAGGAGACCCATTAGAAATTCCAAAATATCCTTTTATGTGGAATTATTCTACTTTAACACCTATACAAAATAAAAAATTATGTTAAAAATATTTTTTTGAAAAATATACTATTCAAAAAAATAATATATTTATAATATATAAAACATTTTATGAATAAAGATTTATTATCGTTGTCTTTAACTGATATGCAATTTAATAATTCAGAAAACACAACATCTGATATTATGAAAATGATTGTTCAAACTGGAGGTGAATTTGAATATAATAATACAACAAATTTAATTATCAGTATTGCTTTTTTTGCAATTGCAACTGTTGTTTATATTGGCGAAAGTAATTGGAATACACTTTATACTAACATAGATTATTTAAATTGTAGTTCTACTGGATGTATATTAGGTTTAGATTATCAAATTGACGGAACTAGTTATAAAAAAGAATTTAATGTTTCTAATGACTATTCTAGACCTGCAAATAATCAAATTCAAATTACTTATGAAATTTCTAATCCTTCAAATAGTTATATGGGAACATCAAATTATAATACATTGGCTATGGTATTAGGCGGACTAGGTATTTTATTTTTGGGTATCTGGTATTATTTATCTATTGATAGTTCTATTGGTATTTCATATAGTCCGAGCATAAGTTTTTATAAAAAGAGTGAAATTCCTAGTGAATTATATACTCCCGCTTAATTACAATTCAATATCTTTATGATTTAAAATAAAGAAATATATAACCATATAATTTTCGTTATAATCTCTATTATCAGAAGAATATTCAATTAATTTTTCGTTATTTGCATCATTTACTTCATTGGAATTTTCATCCTCGTTATCATCAACTATATTATAGTATTTAAAAATTAATGGCTGTTTACCAATATATGAAGATAATGCTATATGAATATCTAATTGTAAATTATTAATAATTTTAATTTTTGAATTTATTAATTTTGACCTTAATAAATGTTCTTTTGAATAATCTAAATTAAAAGCATATTCCAATATTTTTCTTGAAATAAAGGTATATTTTTTATGCCAAGCTGGTATTGACCATGACCATTTCCATAAATGTTGTTTAGGTAAATAAATTCCCAAAATTTCATAGGACGATACTAATAATTCTTTTTTATTTTCATCCAAAAAAATAATTCCATCTGTTTGATTATTATTATTAACAAATTTTATAAACTTTATTTTATTAAGAAAATTGTTATATTTATCACAATTATTATCATAATATTCAAGTGCATCTTTTATTGATGTATCAACTTTATTATTTTCTTCATCACTCATTTATATTTAATTTGATATATAAATATATTATACTTTAATAAAAAATTTTATATCGTTTACTTTTTTAGTATATTTTTGACATTTAATATATTGAGACTATTCAATACATTTTTATTTATTGTTTCTATACTATTATTAAATTCTCTCTTTTTCTTTAATTCATTAGAAATTTTATATATTGGTGGAAAACCACCTAAATTTATGTTTTCTTCTTCTGTATTTTTAATATTTGTATCCATCTATTTATTTATATATTACATAAAAAATTTTTAAATTTCTAAAATTAAATCTTTTTTATTTTGCATAATATGAACTCCTGTTGTATTTAATTCGTTATTTTCTTTTATATAGGGTTCTGATAAATTATATGTAAATTTATTCATATGATAAATATTGCAACATTTACCTTTGTTTACACAAGTAAATTTAATATATTCAGTGTTCAAGATTTCACCAATATAATTTAAATATAGTAACCTGTGTAAAGCTATTTTTTTTTGATTAAAATAAAAATTAATATATATGCCTTTAGTTTGATTTTTTTTTTCGTTTGTTATATAACCAGTCCATAAAGCACAATTATTTTTATCAAATATTGATGACGATAAAAATTTACTTATTCTTTTTAAATCATTGTAATTTAATTTTTTTGAAGGATTGATATTTGGTAATTGATTTTGAAGTAATTCTTTAATTAAATCGGTTGATTTTTTTATTGGTGCACTTGGAACTAAATTCGGAATTGTATCAATAGTGTGATTATTTGGTAAGTTAATACTAGGTACATCAATCTTTAGAACATTAATATTAGTATCTACTTTTCCTATTTTTGCATCTTCAATTATTATTATATTTTTTGATGTCATTTTATTTAAAATATGACTAGAAAATAAACGCATAAAATGAAAAATCATTTATATAAAATTTATCATTTATATAAAAAAAATTTAAATGGTTGGAAAAATTCATTTATAATAAATTTATTTATAATATATTACATCAACTGCATAAGGGTAAGATGTGCCTGAATGTAATTCAATATTTATACATATAGTTTTTGAATTTTGATATTTACTTATATTATCTATTTCAATTATATTATTATCAATATAATATTTTGAAAATCCATTTATCATAAAACAAATTGGAATATTATGTATTTTGTTTAATATAAAAAGTTCTAATAAACCTAAATTACTTTCCTTTTCTTTTTCCATTAGTTCTACTATATATGAATTGATAAATATTCTTTTATTTTCTTTATTGTTAACAAATAACATTTTATTTTTAAGAATATTTTTACTTTTTTCATTTAAATTTTCTAACTCTTCTATGTTATCTGGAATATTTAACCAATCTATTATTTGTGACCTAAATCTATTTATTAATTCATTTTGCATTTCTGAATAAAATCCTAAATTTTTACCATCTAAAGTATATAATGAATGTTTAATCCAATAATAACCATTGCAATAAGCTCTAGTAATCGAATAATTATAAGGAATAATTGCTTGTTGATATGCATCTTTAATATCTTTTAGAGGATTTTCACTTTGTAAAGTTTGTAAATCCAATTCTATTCTTTTTGTAGAATATCTTCTTCCTATCTTAGGAACATGTTCCTTACCAAACATATCGGTCAATATTTTTAATAAATTTGTGTTTGTACTTTTAATAATTTTTTGTCCGGGTCTCTCTGTAAAATTATTAAAATCTACTATATCTGAAATATAATATCTTTGTTCTCTTAACATTTCTAATGCTTTAATTTCTTGTTCAACTAATTCTACTGATAATCTTTTTATAAATTCAAATAAATATTCTTGTGTAAGAGCTACACTACATTTACCATTATGAAAAGAACAATGAGGATTATTAGTACATTTATTTTCATCTAACATTCCACATATTTTCCTTTGATTATCTATTTTATAATAATCAATATTTGGAACTTCATCAATTATTTTTACAAGTTCTGGTCCAACTATATTTTTCGATATTATTTTTCCGTCTAATTTATTAATACAAATATTTAGTATTAAATCTTGTAATTGATCAATATTTTTTTGTTTTATAAATTCTTTCATTTCTACTCTATAGTTGTTATATTCTTTTGTATTAATTAAATTAGATAATTCAAATCTAAATAATTGATATGCTTCATCTTTATATTTTTGTAAATTTACATTTTTAATTCTATTGTCAATAACTTGAAAACTATCTTTGGTATATAAATTTAATTTTTGATCTAATTCATGATATAGTGGTCTATTCTGATATTGAACTTTATTTTTATCTAAATCTTTTTTAGAAATTTCTATTTTTTGAATTGGAACTAAATCATCATTTGAAGTTTTTACTCCAATAATTGTAACAATATCTTCTTCATTTATAGAATCATAAAATAAACCAATTGGTTTAATATTTAATTTTTTGTTTGATAATTTATATATTTTTTCTAGATTATCATTAGTATTTTCAATATTATGGAATTTTAATTTTGAAAAACAATCACCTCTAATTTTTTCATCAGTTGCATTACTAAAACAAATTGTTGATACTCCATTGACAATACCAGATGGTAAAACTGGAATAATCGTATTATTTTTTGTTATTAAATATTTACACTTAAATCTTGAATCAACAACTTGGAATGCTACAGCAAATTCTTTATTTTTTTTTGCAATTTCTGAAAGTATTACATAGGTTGCTCTTGCTGATTTATTTGTAGTTATGTAGTCAATTTGTATATCTTGTATTGTTTTTGAAAAATATTTTTGAATTTCTTGTACAAGCTTATCTTTTGTTTCATTCTTATTAAAGAGTTTTTCTATTTCTATATTTTTTGAATATTCTTCAGGTTTTATTATTTGAACTATTGGATAATAAAATTTAGTATCTTTAATCATTATAAGTAAATCCAAGTTATTCATTTGTTCTAAACAATATTCATAATCATCAACCATTGTTCGGTCAACATCAATATAAAAATCTTCTTTAATTTTTTCTTTTTCATTTCCTCTTTTTATTATTTGAGCTGTTTTATTAAAAACAATTGGAAAAATACCATTTTTAGTAAACAATCCCGGTATTTTCAAAATATCTTTTAAATAATAGTAATCTATAAATTCACTTTCTTTTATAAAATTTAAAAAATCATTAATTTGATATTCAGCTCTAATATCACCATCATTTAGAGAATAATAATATAACTGGTCACTATCTTTTTTGAAAAATTCTATAATAATATTTTTTATTTCTTCAATTGGAGTATTTAGAATCATTTCAAGTGTATTCAAAAATGAATAATTTTCCTGTTTAATACCATATCTAAAATAATAACCATCTGTTTTTAATAAATAATGATTTTTAATTTCTTTTTTCTTCTTAAATTGTGCATTCATAAATAATTCTATAAATTTTGGTAAATCACTTAATCTATTTTCTTGTATCTTATTTGTATCTTGTAAAATATATAATATATCACCAACTGCTAAAACTGGTTTAGAAACTTCTTCTTTTTCTGCCTCCCCCATACATCTTTTATAAAAATCTAATGTTTCTTTCTTTTTTGAAATCATTCTATTCTTTTTAAAACAACAAGGCATACATTCGCCAAATGGATTATTACTTTTTGTCAAAAAACCAACAAACATATGTTCTCCGTTGTCTTCAGGATCACAAGTATAAAATATATCATTTGCATTTCCTTGTTCATCTTGAGCAACTACCTTAATTGCTTTTAAAATCATTTCACCTTCTCTTTTTCCTTTTTTTTTAAATAAAACTCGTTTTTCATAATCACCTGTTTTTTTGTTTAATATATATCCTTTTTTTACTAATTCTGATATATTTTTCATAACTGTTTGTTTAGGTCTTCTTTTTTTATCTGTTCCAGAATTTTGGCAAGATCTGGTATATTGATTTTGACCTTCATCTGGTGTAAAACCTAGACGTTTTTTATCAAGTTGAGCCATTTGCTTTAATGTATTTACTTCTTTTTGATAATCCACAATTTCATCAACTTTATTTCTTCTTTTAGCTATATTTGTAAGTTTTGATAATTTTGCTTTAATTTCTTGTCTATCTGGTTTTTTTAATATATAAGTTTCACCATATAAATAAATTAAAATATTCATAAAAATAATAATTCGTTCCAATTGTTTTTGGTCTCTGGCACCACTAATTCTAATTTTATATTTTTCGGGATCCCTTCCTTGAATATCTATACCGATACCAGGAGGTTTTATTTTTGGCATTGATTCTATTTTTTTAATTGGTTTTTTTAGTTTAGTGATAGTTGGAAAGTTTGTTCTTACTTTTTGAACTTCTTCTTTAGCTTTTTCTGTCGTTATATTAAATTGTTTGGAAATTTCATCAATTAAAATATCATCTTCAAAATCAAAATTTCTTATATAAGATAAAATTCTTTGTTCTATTTTTCCTGTATTTTCAAATTTTGATACTCTCTTATATCTCAGATAAGAACCATATTTTGATTTTTCCTCTTTACTTGAAGTTTTTGATACTCTCTTTTTAGGTTCTATTACTAATGCGACATACGGAAAAAAGAAACTTGCAAAATCTGATAAATCATTGTGATTAATAATTTTATTGTCAGGTAATTTAAACTTTTGAATACAATTAATAAATGCAAATCTAAATTCCCAATTTTCAGGTGTTCTTACTGATACTTTTCTTGGATGATTAATTAATGTTTCATTAATTTTACCAACTAATTCCTTTACATAATCATAAGTATTTATAACATCATTGATATTACCTTCATCTTCTTCTTTAAAAATAGTTTTGTATTCTATTTTACCAATATCATTTATATTAATAGGCATATATTTATTTTCATTAATTTTTACCTTAAAAGAAATACCATATGGAGAATTTTCATACCATTTTGTAATCATTTCTATATTTTCTTTAGTTTTGGAAAATTCGTACATATATTCTTCAAAATATTTAATAATTATTTGACCATCTGCCATTTGATATTGAATAAAAGGATATCTTTCTGTAGGAGTAAAATCATTAAATATTCTAAATAAATCTAATTTTGGAATTGCTAGTTGACCAAATTCTCCAGTTGCTTTGTTGAGTTTATTCATATTTTCTTTATTTTCTTCTTCAAGTTGCTTATCATAAATTTCTAAATTTACATGTATTACTGATTGAGTAATAAAATTACCTGCCTCAAAAACTTTTGTATATTCATTAATTTCATCTATTTTTGTACTTTCTACCAAATCAGTAATTTCTTTTTCTATAATTAAATCATTGTATAAAGTATCAAGTGTATTTTTTATTCTTACATCTTCTACTTTTGTATCACCCTCCAAATAACTTATAATTCCTTTTATATCCTCTGTTTTTATTTTTGGGAAATATATTTTAAAATAGGTATCAGTTAAATTTGTTATTTTCTCTTGATTACCTGTGTATTTGTCTCCTAATTCATTATATATGTCTATCATATATATTTCATTATTAACAATGTAATCTTCATAATCAAATAAAATATTGGAATCTTCATCCTCTCTTCTAATTTTTGCACCATATCTTTTAAGAGTATCTCTCAAATTTTTTATTGGACCATCTAAATTTTCATATTTAGATATTTGTAGTGGTTCTATATCTATACTTAAGAGTTCATTTTTTTTTAACCAACGTTGTCCAATCATAACTTTTTCTACTTTACCATTTATGATATATTCAGACCATAAATACATTCTAGATGGTATAATGTAATTTTGAGTACCAAATTTATCACTATTTTTAATAGTACAGGTAATTTTATTTCTTAACATTTTGATTGTATCATCTTTATAAATATATTGTTCATATACGAATTTTTTGGCATAAGCTTCTTGTAATAATTGATGATCTAATTCATTTTCTCTTTCTTCTGTAAAATTTATCATATATTTTTCTTTTTTCTCAATAATATTTGTATCCTCAATAATATTTGAAATTAAATTTGTAGTATTTTTTAAATTTTCATCTACTTCATCTTGTTGATAAATTTTTTCAATTTCTTCTAAATTTAGTTCTGCTTCCTTTTCTGCAATTTCAGCAACTGCTTCTTCTTCTAATGCATCATATGCTTCCCCAATATCTGCCATATCTTGTTCTCCTTCAGCTAAATCATCCAAATCTTCCATAGGTTCATCACCTAAATCATCTAAATCTCCGCCTGACTGGTTTAGGTATCCACCTGACTGGTTTAGGTATCCACCTGACTGGTTTAGGTATCCACCTGACTGGTTTAGGTATCCGCCTTTTTGTTTATCCATGATGTTTGGTGTGGAATATAGAATGTTAGTTGACTTTGTTTGAGTTTTAAAATTTAATTCTTCAATGTCTTCTTTTTCAATTTCCATTTTTTCTAATTTTTTACCCATTTTAACTTTGTATTGAAACTTAATTAATTCAGAATAAGAATAATTAACTTTTTTAAATACAACATCATTTTTAAATCTATTAATTAAGTTTGCCAACCATCTATCATCATACTTTTTTAATAATTCACTTTTAATTTGACTATTTTGTTCTATTTTATTAACAAATTCGCTGATATGGTATATATTAAAAAATTTTTGTATCCAATTATCGCCAAAACCATTTGTCAAACTTTTTTCTTCTTCTAAAGTAATTTCTTTTAAAGTTTCATATAAACTCAGTTTTTCAATTCTAGAAAAAATTTTTTCATATCTTCTTCCTATTGTACCAACAAATATATAAGTTTGATATTGATTTTTTCTATTATTATTCTTATATTTAAAAATAACTTTGATTGGGTCTAACTTTATTTTTATATCTTCATAAATATTTCTAGGATTATACCCTTTTTTTATTTTTACTTCTTTGGATATTTTTTCGCTATCTTTTTTTGATTTTTTTTTAGAAGTTTTGTCTTTTGAAGGTTTGTCTTTTGAAGATTTATTTGTTTTTTTTATTTTTTCTTTTTTGCCTCCAATTTGACTATTTATATCATCTGTATTTATAAAGTGAGTATCTTTAATATTTTTTTTTGAAATATTCTCATTTTTAATAATATTATATTGATATTCCATTGTTTACTTATATAAATTTATATTATATAAAAGTTATTTTATTTTTTTTAGATTTTATCATGTTCAATATGTTTTTAGATATTTTTTATAATCAAAAATAATTTATATTTTAAGAAATAATGAATGATGATACAATATTATTAAGTGAAAATAAATATAATAAATACTCTTCTCCAGAAACATTATTTATTTGTAATTCTCCTAAAAATATTTCAGTATTAAAAAAAGAAATAATAAATGATTTTTCGTTAAATAATTCATTAATTGATAATTATAAGTTAAATCAAAATAAAATTAATGGTATTATTGCTTATCTTATTGTTAAAGACTTGTTTAATAAATTTTTTATTTTTAAAAATTCTGATGCAATAACAGATTTTAATTCTTTTATTGAAGTTTATAAAAAGTACATAAAACTTGATAATTCATTAAAACAGGGTTGTAATTTTTTTTTGAAATTTTATAATAGTTATAGTTTCATTCCTAATGATTTTGAATTTATACAATTGAAAGAAAACAATATGACAAAAATAAATAAAACTAAATCTTTTTTATATATTGAAAAAAAATTAAACAAAGATAATTTCTTTTTATTAAAAAATAATAAAGAATTAATAATTTCTTATGGTAAAAGTATTATTGTAGATATTAATCCTGATTTAATAAATTTATTTTTAAATAATACTTTAAATAGCGATTCTATAAAAAAATATTATAAATACAACAAAATAAAAATATTATATTATGTATCTATTTTTATTTAATTTTAACAAAGTCATCCATATTGAGTTCATCATCTGAAGAACTTTCACTATTCTGTATTATTTTTATAGGTTTCCTTTTATCATTAGTCTTGATATTTTTTGATGTTTTTTTCATCTTAATTATTTCTTCTTCAGATGCATAATCAATATCTAATAAATCATCATCATCGTTCTTAACATTACGTCCTTTTACAACTATAAAATCGTCATTACCAAATTTTGTTTGTGGAATTGAATTTAATTTATCATTAATTTGACCTAACTCATTTGAATAAGAATCAACAACAATTTGGACATCGTTATAATTATCTTTTTGTAGTTTTTCATTCTTTTCTTTTTCTTGTTGTTCAATCCAATCTAAATAATGAATATCTTTAACATCTTCAAAATTAAATTTATCTTCTATATTAGTTGATTCATTATCGTGAATTAAATAATAAACATTTAATGGTGTTGTTCTACCTAATCTTTGACCACGACCAATAATTTGTTCTTCCATTTCTTTTGTAAAACGATGATAAATAATTAAATCCGTAGTCATTTGTAAATTCATACCTGCACCAAAATATTGAGCATTTAACATTAATACTCTAACTTTTTTATTTTTAAAATCTTCTATATATTTTGCAACTGTTCCTGCCTGTCCCTTTAGAATATGATACGGAATATTAAGTTCTTTAAGTCTTACTTCAATTTTATTAAATGTTTCTGCATAATTAGCAAAAACCATAAAACTACCATCGGGTTTCTTTTTTATTAAATCACTTAGTACATCCAATTTGTCTTTCAAATCGTGTTTATTTTCTTTTTTCTTTTTTAATGTATCATCATTTGAAATTAAATGAATATCAGATTTGCAAATTCCTTGTCTACAAAATGGACAAATATTATTTTTAAGTTCTCCCATTGATACTGCTAAGCAATCAAAACAGAAACAATTTTTACAACAATCTAATATTACTGGATTTGTAAAAGAACTCATACAAACTGGACAATAATCATTATTTAATTCATATATTTTCTTTTTAATATCCTCGTATTTTTCTTGTAATTTTTTAAGACTATTTTCTATTACTTTTAATTTATGTTCATGTTCTTTTTCTTGTGTTATAGGATATACTTTTTTCTTCTCAGCATCTAATTCAATTTGTTTATTTGATATAGAATCAACTAAATTTTTAGTTATAACTTGTAAAATATTATCACTTGTATCTACATTACAATTTAAGGCCTTTATTGCCTCTTCAGAATTTCCAGCATTAATCATTTGCAATACACTACCTGGAATTAAATCTTTAATAATAGATAATTCTTTTGGTGTTAAACATCTAATTTGTATTCTTTTTGGATGAGGTAGTACAATTGATTGTTCAATATATTTTTCGTCGTTCTTGAATGTAATATAATCAATTAATCCTTCTCCATAAAATATCTTACCAATAAATGTTTTAGATTTTACAGCCAAACCCGATGGTGTACCAGTAATCAACCACATAAAATTAAAATAATATTCTGTATCCCTTGGTAATTTAATTGTATCTGCTTCGTCAATAAGAATTCTATTCCATTTATAGTTATCGCAACAAGAATAAAATCGTTTTAACATAGTATCACCTACAATCACTACATTATATTTTTCTATTTCTTCTTTAATAATTTGTTCAGTGCAAACTTCTATATCTTCATTTTTCCAATTTTTCTTAATTTCTTTTTTCTTAGAAATTACCTTATCAATATTACTATTTGTACAAATAGAATAAATATTCAAGTTGGTACATTTACTAAAAGAGGCTGTCCATTGTGGAACTAATTTATGAGGAACTATAATCAAATTACAATTCAAACTTATTTTTTCATGATCTACACTTATACTCATATATTTATTTCCTCCCATTATAGTCATTCTTTCCTTAGTAATAGGTTTAATACTCAAAAAAGATATTACGGAAAGAGTTTTACCAGCTCCCACTTTATCTGCAAGAATTCCTATATTTGTTCTAATTTTACCATCATTCTTTTTTTCTAAATATAAATTTGGTTTATATTTAACCTTATAATCTTCCATTTCCTCTACTTCTAACATTTTATTAATAATTGTTTTTTGATGAGACATTAGAGGAATAGTAATAGTAGATGGTTGAATAATTTGTTTATCGTTTTCGGTTAATATATTAGCCATTTTGTTGATTCTGTAAAAAGTTATATATAAAAAATATATTATTATATATAAAAATCAATTTTTTGATATGGTTGTTATTATAGTATCTATCTATATAATTAATCGCAAATTACTAAACATTTACCATTATAAAGTTCTTCTTTTAATCTTTCTAATGTTATTTCTTGTAATCCTTGTTGTTTATTTTCTAAATGTTTAATTCTATTAATTTCTTCTGATGTAAATTCTCTTT
>Ga0194130_10001268_pt1 | contig 41454 bp, 36 predicted proteins | sample TA2KigsurfametaG_FD_160084 | JGI IMG/M metagenome (GOLD analysis project Ga0194130, IMG submission 160084) | Freshwater microbial communities from Lake Tanganyika, Tanzania - TA2015050 Kigoma 12 surface | ecosystem: Environmental > Aquatic > Freshwater > Lake | place: Tanzania: Lake Tanganyika...
CTTAGTTTTGATTTAGAGGAGTTTGATATGCCAAACGAATATGGCAAAGAAATTCCTTTTGATGATCAGATAGCCATTTCAGTGGAAGGGACCTACCATGTTTTAAAAATATTGGCTAAACATGAAATAAAAGCTACCTTTTTTAGTACTGTAGTTTTCGCTCAAAATAATCCGAGTTTGATTGGCAAGATCCTTGAAGCTGGTCACGAGCTGGCATCCCATGGCTTTTATCACTCCAAATTTGAAACTGCACATCTTTTGTCATCTAAAGTGGCCCTGGAGGAGCTTTCAGGGCAAGAAATTAAGGGCTTTAGAATGGCCAGAATGATGTCTGTAGATGAAAATGAAATTACAAAAGCAGGTTACCTTTATAACAGCTCCATTAACCCAACCTGGTTGCCCGGCCGATACAATAATTTTTCCAAACCAAGGACATTTTATCATTCAGCAGGAACCTGGCAGTTGCCCGCCTCGGTCAGTCCGGTTCTTAGGTTCCCTCTTTTCTGGTTATCCTTTCATAATCTTCCTTTGACAACTTACCAGTGGATCGCAAAGAGGACCTACCTGAGAGATGGTTATCTGAATTTATACTTTCATCCATGGGAATTCACAGATTTGGGGGATAAGGAACGATTCGGCTTTCCCGCTTATATCAGTCGTAATTCCGGCAATAAAATGATTGAAAGAATGGATTCATTTTTGACATATTTAAAGCGAAACGATTATGAATTCAGTACCATATGGGATTTTAAACTATCAATTCAGAAGAGTTAAGCGCTAAAAATAAAAATGAAGACCACAAATTTATGGCTCAGGCATGGTTTGCCGTTTAAAAAAATTAACTATCTTTAAAAAAGCCAAATTATGTTCGTAACCATCCTAGGAATCCTGCTTTTAATATTAAGCTACCTAATTGCCTCGCAAGACTCTCCCCTTTCGAGATATTGTTTAATTATACGTATTTCAGCCCTGTTAATCGTACTCATTGGACTTACATCTTCTATGCTCAAAGTGATAGAAGCAGGACAGGTTGGAGTGAAAACGCTTTTCGGAAAAGTTAGTTCGGATGTTCTTTACAGCGGCCTGAATATTGTTAACCCGCTCAATGAAGTCACAACATTTGATGTAAAAACTCAAAATTATACCATGTCTGGTGTTAATGACGAAGGCAGTCAATCAGGAGATGATGCCATCAGGGTACTTTCGGCAGATGGTCTGGAAGTAATCATTGACCTTTCGGTACTTTTTAAGGTAAAGCCCTCAGCCGCACCTGAAATTCTTCGTACCATTGGAACAGACTATCTGGATAAAATCGTAAGACCGATTGCACGAACTGCAATCAGGGATAATGCTGTTTCTTACGACGCTGTAGCACTTTACTCCAGTAAACGGGATGAGTTCCAAAACAAAATTTTTCAAACCATAAACAAAAGTTTCATTACAAGAGGCCTTGAACTTGAACAGCTTCTTGTTCGAAATATCACCTTACCTGCATCCGTAAAAACCACGATTGAATCTAAGATCAACGCGGAACAAGATGCACAAAAAATGACCTTTGTGCTTCAAAAGGAAAGGCAAGAAGCAGAGCGTAAGCGGGTTGAGGCCCAAGGTATCGCCGACTATCAGAAGATTTTATCCACCGGCTTAAGTGACAGGCAATTACAATATGAAAGTATAAAAGCTCAAAAAGAAATTGCCCTTTCACCAAATACCAAGGTTATAATTATGGGTAACGGTAAAAACTCACCAATTATTCTGGGTGGCAATTAAGTTTAGATAGAAAATTCTTCTTAATATCTTGTTGTGATCATCGGAGCAAATTTATTTAAATCTGAACCTAAATCTAAGGCTATAATAATTCCTTAAGGATGTTTCTCTCTTTAAAAGGCATTTTAGCGTTTGTTTACAACTTCCATTTTCCTATTGCTATGCGATATTGAACCATTTATAATTAAAAAAGCCATTGCCGGGTATAGAAAAAAATATTTTTAGCTGGGATTAGCACAACACAGTTGTGAATTACAATTAAATTGCGGTTTTATCCATTTATAAAATATGGCCAATGATATCTTGTGGTTTAAAATAATCCTCTCCGATTTACATTTCACCAAAGTTTAGAATCAGGAAAGCAACTCTCAGAAGCAAATAAATACCCCAATTCTTCAAGCCAATAAAATTCAATCTTACTATTTGCAGTTAATAGTAATTCTTCTATCTTTGCAGTCCCTAATTTTAGGGCATAAAAATTAATACATTAATTAAATTTAAACAAGTGAATACGTTAAGTTACAAAACTGTCTCTGCCAATAAAGCGACCGTCAACAAAGAATGGGTAGTTGTTGACGCTCAAGGAGAGATTTTGGGGCGCTTGTCTTCTAAGATCGCCATGATCATCAGAGGGAAAAACAAGCCATCGTACACCCCACACGTAGACTGCGGAGATAATGTCATCGTTATCAATGCAGACAAAGTAAAACTCACAGGAAACAAATTATCTGATAAGCAGTATGTTTCCTACACTGGTTATCCTGGTGGGCAGAAATTTATTTCTCCAAAAGAGTTAATGGCGAAGCATCCTACCCGTGTGGTAGAGAAAGCTATACGTGGAATGTTACCTAAAAACAGTTTGGGCCGTGCATTGTACAAAAACCTGTTCGTTTATGCAGGTTCAGAGCATCCGCATGCAGCACAAAATCCAAGAACCATTAAACCGTAATTAAGAGAAATGTCAACTACAAATACTTCAGGAAGAAGAAAAACCGCAGTTGCGCGCATTTATCTAACAGATGGAAGCGGCAACATTACCGTAAACGGTAAAGATTACAAAGAATATTTTCCAACACTGCCATTACAATATATCGTTATGCAATCTGCCGAAGTTTCTGAAACAATCGGAAAATTTGATGTTGCTGTAAACGTTGCAGGCGGTGGCGTTAAGGGACAGGCAGAAGCCGTTCGTTTAGCAATTGCCAAAGCAATTGTAGAGCTGGATCCGGAGAAAAAATCTGTATTGAGAGCAAAAGGCATTATGACCCGCGACGACCGTATGGTAGAGCGTAAAAAACCAGGTCGTAAGAAAGCCCGTAAGAAATTTCAATTTAGTAAACGTTAATCTCAGGAGGATCAGACAATGGCAAGAACAACATATCAGGATTTATTGGATGCAGGTGTACATTTTGGTCACCTTACCCGTAAATGGGATCCGAAAATGGCACCGTATATTTTTATGGAGCGAAACGGCATCCACATTATAGATTTAAATAAAACTTTAACAAAATTAGAAGAAGCCGCGGCTGCAATTAAGCAGATTGTAAAATCCGGACGCAAGATCTTATTTGTTTCTACCAAGAAGCAAGCAAAAGATATCGTTGCTGAGCAAGCTCGTTCTGTTAACATGCCTTATGTAACCGAGCGTTGGTTAGGTGGTATGCTGACTAACTTTGCCACGGTTCGTAAATCAATCAAAAAGATGTCTAACATCGACAAGATGACTAAAGACGGTACTTTTGATGTATTATCGAAAAAGGAAAAGTTAATGATTCAGCGTGAGCGTGTCAAGTTGGAGGCACTTCTTGGAGGTATCGCCGATTTGAATCGACTACCGGCTGCATTATTTATCATTGATGTCAAAAAAGAGCATATTTCTGTTGCTGAAGCGATGAAATTAAACATCCCAACTTTTGCAATGGTTGACACTAATTCTGACCCTTCAAATATCGACTTTCCTATCCCAGCTAATGATGACGCAACCAAATCAATAACCTTAATCACAGAGGTAATCATGAAAGCAATTCATGAAGGATTGGACGAGCGTAAGCGCGAGAAAGAGGAAGAGGCTGACAAAGAAGCAGCAGCTACTAAAGCAAAGGTTGACACTGAAGGTGTAGCTAAGGATGAAGCAGCAAGTCCGGCGAAGCGCACTCGTAAGTCAAGCAGCGCTGAAGCCGTTGCGGTTGAAGTAGAGCCTGAAGCTAAAAGCGAAGAGTAGTCCAGGATTCAGTCCCTGTTTCATTCAGGGAATCCCCGCTTTGGCCTGCCTACCGCAGTCAGGTGGGAATGATAATAAATTCAGTTTTAAAAAATTACAGGATCACACACGTTGTGGTTCTGTATTAAATAAAGAAAATAACATGTCTACAGTACAAATTACTGCCGCAGATGTAAATAAATTACGCCAGCAAACCGGAGCGGGTATGATGGATTGCAAGAAAGCTTTGACAGAAGCTAATGGAGATTTTGAAGCCGCAATAGACTATCTACGCAAAAAAGGTGCAAAAGTCGCCGCCAGTCGTCAAGATCGTGAATCGAATGAAGGAGTTGTTATTGCAAAAACTACTGCCGACGGGAAACGTGGAGTAATTGTTGAATTCAACTGTGAAACTGATTTTGTTGCGAAAAACGCTGATTTTGTTGCCTTTGCAAATAGTATTGCTGATTTAGCAATTGCAAAAAATCCTTCTTCACTGGAACAGCTCCTGGATCTTGAACCAAATGGCGAGAAATTAGCCGATAGTATCATTTCACAAATAGGAAAGATTGGTGAGAAGGTGGGTGTTTCTAAATTTGAGTCAGTTACAGGTGAAAAGGTGATTGCCTACATTCATGGAAACTACCGACTTGGAGTATTAGTGGCATTGAGCTCTAACCCTTCAAATGCTGATGAAGTTGGCAAAGATGTAGCCATGCAAATTGCTGCCATGAACCCCGTTGCAATAGATAAGGGTGATGTGGATTCAAAAATTATTGAGAGGGAATTGGAGATTGCTAAAGACGTAATCCGCGCAGAAGGTAAGCCTGAAGAAATGGTTGAGAAAATTGCGGCAGGCAAGCTGAATAAATTCTATAAAGATTCTACCTTATTAAATCAGGAATTCGTTAAGGACTCTTCAAAAACCGTGGCTCAGTTTTTAAATGATGTAGAGAAAGGCCTTACCGTTACTGCATTCAAACGGGTTCAGTTAGGAGCTTAATATTCTGATCCTCTCCAATTTGGAGGGGATTTTTTTTGCTTTTAGTTTTTAGGATATGAATCAAGCACTTATTAATGCCAGTATTTTTACCGGAGAAGAAAGACTGGAAAATAAAGCACTTTTAATAAGTAATCAAAAAATCCATTCGATAGTTGATCCTAAACAGGTTCCTTCCGGTTTCAAAATAACAGATCTCAAGAATCTGATTATTGCACCCGCTCTCATTGATCTTCAAATTTATGGCAGTGGTGGGAAATTATTTGGTGCATTGCCAAGTGAGGATGCTTTGGAACAAATGGAAAATGATCTCCTCGCTCAAGGTACAACCGGATTCTTCGCCACGGTTGCAACCAATAGTGATGCCGTAGTAATGAAGGCTATTGATGCAGCTAATACTTATCGAAAAAGAGCAACCGGGAATTTTCTAGGTCTTCATCTTGAAGGACCCTTTCTAAATGTAAAGCGAAGAGGTGCCCACCCTGAGAAATACATCAAAAAAGGAGTTCTTGCCGAGCTGAAAAGTTGGGTTGAACGCGCAGAGGGGGAATTAAAAATGATGACCATTGCACCCGAACTTCAAGATCAGGATTTGATTGATTTCCTCCATGCAAACAATATCATTGTTTCTGCCGGTCATAGTGATGCGACCTACGAGCAAGCTTTATCTTTTTTAAATGATTCGGTACTGGCTGCTACTCATCTGTATAATGCTATGCCGCCAATCCATCATCGGACAGCCGGACTCGTACCTGCAATTTTTAAACGAAAACCTTATACCAGTATAGTGGCAGACGGTGTTCATGTAAGTTTTCCAATGATTGAGCTGGCTAAACGGGAACTGGCTGATCGATTATTTCTCATTACAGACGCAGTTACTCCAACTAATGAGGGTATTTATCAACATCAATTTAAAGGCGACCGCTTTACCATGCCAGATGGAACACTTTCCGGATCATGTCTCACGATGCTCCGGGCGGTTCAAAATTGTGTTCAAAAGGTCGGTATACCTCTTGATGAATCCTTGAGGATGGCTTCCACCTATCCAGCCCAGTTAATAGGAGAGATGAGAAGGGGTGTGTTTAAGGAAGGGAATCGGGCTGATGTCATTGTAATAGACGAGAACTTTAATCATCATAGCACCTATTTTTCAGGCAAGCTCAACTAAAATATTTTAATAACTTTAAAAAATTTATATCCATGAATTACAAACGTATCCTGTTGAAATTAAGTGGTGAGGCATTGATGGGTGAAAAACAATACGGTATTGATATTGACCGGGTTGCCCAATATGCCAAGGACATTCACGACGTACACGCAAGGGGGATAGAGATTGCACTGGTAATCGGAGGCGGTAATATTTATAGAGGCCTCAGCGCTGAAAAAGCTGGCATGGATCGTGTGCAAGCTGATTATATGGGGATGCTTGCAACAGTAATCAATAGCATGGCATTACAAGACGCTTTGGAAAAAACCGGAGTAAAAACACGCTTACTCACTGCGATAAAAATGGAACAAATTTGCGAACCATTTATTCGTCGTCGGGCGGTACGTCATCTGGAAAAGGGAAGAATTGTCATTTTTGGTGCAGGTACGGGAAATCCATATTTTACAACGGATACTGCGGCCTCTTTGAGAGCTGTTGAAATCAATGCAGATGTTGTGATGAAAGGCACACGTGTAGATGGGATTTACACGGCTGATCCCTTAAAAGAGCCGAATGCCACCCGGTTTGATCAAATAACATTCGATGAAGTTTATAAAAAGAATTTAAACGTAATGGATATGACGGCGTTTACCTTGTGTCAAGAGAATAATCTTCCGATTATCGTTTTTGATATGAATAAACCGGGAAATTTAATGCGTTTGGTTGACGGTGAACCAATAGGAACATTAGTAAAAGGTTAAGAAATCAGAAATTGGCTAATGCTTAATTTTCTGAAAATAAAAGAATTAGGTTTAATTTTAAAGATCGAACAGGAATATTATGAACGAGCTAATTAAGAAACAACTGGATGATGCGAAGGCTCATATGGAAAAAGCCATTGAATTTTGTGATAATGAACTGGTAAAAATTCGTGCCGGTAAAGCGATGCCTTCAATGCTTGACGGAATATTTGTAGACTATTATGGAACTCCAACTGCTTTAAATCAGATTGGTACGGTAAATACTCCTGATGCGCGTACCTTAGTCGTGCAGCCTTGGGAAAAAACAATGCTTGTCCCAATAGAAAGAGCAATAATGGAGGCAAATATAGGACTGAATCCTCAGAATGACGGAGCGGTTATTCGTTTAAATGTTCCACCTTTAACAGAAGAAAGGCGTAGAGATTTAGTTAAAAAAGTAAAGGAAGAGGCTGAAAAGGGACGCATCGCAGTTAGAAATATTCGTAAGGATGCGAATGAAAAAATCAAACGATCTAAATCGGAAGGGGTATCTGATGATGAGATTAAAACAGGTGAAGGGGATGTTCAAAAATTGACGGACTCATGTATCAATAGAATTGACCGTTTAATGGATGCTAAAGAAAAAGATATAATGACTGTCTAGAAAGTATAAAAATTGTATTATGGAAGGGAATCCTGCATGTGCAAGATTCCTTTTTTAATTTTGACACCAAATGAGATTGTTAGCAGACTACTTAAAGAATTATAAGGCACTGATTATTTTGGCACTGCTTTTGGCAGGTATTAACCAAATTTTCTCTCTGCTAGATTCATGGATTTTTAGAAAGATTATTGATACCTATGTAACCCGATATCAGGAATACACCACTGAAGAGTTTTTCAAAGGAGCAGGATTATTAATTATAGCAGCCATGGGGGTGGCAATGGTTTCCCGAATTGCTAAAAACTTTCAGGATTATTATGTCAATGTGATTACCCAGCGACTTGGAGCAAAAATTTATTCAGATGGTTTGGCTCATTCCCTCGAATTGCCATATTCAGTATTTGAAGATCAGCGTAGTGGGGAAACCTTGGGAGTTCTTCAAAAAAGTTAGAACTGATACGGAAAAATTAATTATCGCACTCATCAATATCGTGTTTACTTCGCTGGTGGGAGTAACATTTGTTTTTATTTATGCCATTAATATTCACTGGTCTATAGCCTTGGTTTATATCTCAGTGATTCCAGTATTAGGAGTAATTAGCTCAGTTTTGAGTAAAAAAATAAAAATTGTCCAGAAGACTATTGTCAGTGAAACCACAGCTTTGGCCGGATCTACTACCGAATCCCTTCGAAATATTGAGTTAGTAAAAAGTCTTGGCTTATCGGGTCAGGAAATAAAACGATTAAATGCCACTACGGATAAAATCTTAAAGCTTGAACTGAAGAAAGTAAAGTATGTCCGCAGTCTTAGTTTTATTCAAGGTACTTTGGTAAACTTACTTAGAAACATGATACTCCTGCTGATGCTTTACTTGATATTCGCGGGCAAAATCAGTGTTGGCGAGTTTTTCTCACTTTTTATTTATTCCTTCTTTATTTTTGGACCATTACAAGAGCTGGGCAATATCATCAATATTTATCGGGAGACCGAAGTATCTCTGGATAATTTTAAAGGGATACTGAATAGACCTAAGGAAAAAAAACCATTAAAACCTGCTGTTTTAGGTAGAATTGTCAGTCTGAAATTTAATTCAGTAAGCTTTAAACATCAATCTGCAAATCGTTACGCATTAGAAAATATTTCGTTTGAAACCCAAATGGGAGAGACCATCGCTTTTGTTGGCCCATCAGGCTCAGGAAAGACAACTCTGGTAAAACTTCTGGTTGGTTTATATCATCCTCAGGCGGGCCAGGTACTTTATAATGATATCCCCGGAACTGAAATCGATTTGGATGAATTGCGTGAAAAAATTGGATTTGTTACTCAAGATACACAACTTTTCTCAGGGACTATCCGGGAAAATCTGCTGTTTGTTCGTCCTGATGCCAGTGATGAGGATTGTATGAGGGTACTTCAAAAAGCGGCTTGTCAGAATTTGCTTGCCCGTGCTGATAAGGGTTTGGATACCTTGATAGGTGAAGGAGGTGTAAAAGTATCCGGTGGCGAAAAACAACGCTTATCCATTGCCAGAGCCTTGTTAAGGAAGCCAAATATCCTAGTCTTTGATGAGGCAACTTCTTCTTTGGATTCAATCACTGAAGAAGAGATTACAGAGACTATTCGTGATGTTTCAGTAATTCAAGACCATATTACTATACTAATAGCACACCGCCTTTCAACCATAATGCATGCGGATAAAATTTTTGTGTTGGAAAAAGGTCATATCATTGAATCAGGAAAACATGATCAGCTCCTTTCCGAGAAAGGCCTATATTACGCAATGTGGAGACAGCAGATTGGTGAGAAGCATGCCTTAGAAGGATAAGTTTTTAATTCAAACATGCTTCGTAAACTTGGTTATTTCTAAACTCCTTGGTTATTCAAATTTTTTAGATTTCAATGATTGGTTTAGTGCCTTTTATTGTATATTAGATATATAGTCTATCCTTTATAGGCTATAAAGCAGAATAGGATATGATTAGCCTGACCAGTCTACTTTTTATCGGAAATATCTTCCGCTTTCTTTTCGGAATTCTGTGGGCCATTCTAATTATTTATACGCTTTTGGATCTATTTAAGAGTGATAAGCCTACCAATACAAAGTTGTTGTGGCTTATTGTTATCCTGATTGCACCAGTTTTTGGCTCTATTGTTTACATTGTTTTAGGCAAAACTAATAGAATTTAATGATCATTAATTTGCCTTAATCCCAAAGGAACGAGTTTTCTGGTTTTTAGATAGGTTAAGAAGACTATAAGTAAGGTCATGGAACCTCCGAAAAGTACAGACGGTATTGTTCCCATTATTTTTGCGGTGGCGCCCGATTCAAAAGCACCAATTTCATTTGATGAATTGATAAACATACCGTTAACCGCCGAAACTCTTCCGCGCATTTCTTGGGGAGTCAGCAGTTGCAAAAGTGTCGATCGGATTATGACGCTGACGCTATCAAATGCTCCTTCGAAAAAAAGACAAATTAAGGACAAATAAAAATTGCGCGACAGACCAAAGCAAATTATGGAGATACCGAAACCGGCAACTGCCAAAAGTAAGTTTCTCCAGGGCTTGTTCATTGGGGGATATTTGGCCATAATAAACATGGTAATTACTGCGCCGACTGCCGGTGCAGCTCGCATAAATCCCAGGCCTTCTGACCCCACTTGTAATATATCATGCGCGAATATTGGCATCAAGGCAACCGCACCTCCAAAAAATACGGAGAACATATCCAGACTTAAGGCACCTAAAATCATTTTATTGTTAAACACAAATTTTATACCCTCTGATAGGCTTTTAAATATATTTTCTCTGGGCACAAATTGAGGCGGGTAATTTTTAACAAAAAACAGAATACATACCAATGCCATGGCCAATAAACTAACAATCACAACGAAGCAGGCTGTAATCCCACTGAATGCATACAATAGACCACCAACTGCCGGACCTATAATGGAAGCTACCTGCCAAATTCCACTGTTCCAAGTTGATGAATTGGTATAATGTTCCCTCGGGATTATTTGGGCCATTAATGTAAAAGCGGTAGGTGAGTAAAAACCTCTGGCGAGACCTACAAAAAAAATCATCAGATACATGATTAGAATTACCGGTCCTTGTCCAAGATAATTTAATCCTTCGGCACTAGAAACAATCCCCAAAACCAAACTTGAGAATAACATGGCCAGAATAATCCAGATCATTAACTTTTTCTTGTCTGATTTATCCGCTATGTAGCCTCCATACAAGGTCACAGTGATCGAAGGAATAGCCTCTGCAAGCCCAATAAGGCCTAATGAAAGTGGATCTTTTGTTAGTTGATAAATATGCCATCCCACTACTACAGCTTGAACCTGATAAGCGAAAGTAAATAAAAACCGCATAGCCAAATAAGAGCGGAATTCCGGAAACCGCATGGCAATGTAAGGGTCCTTCATAGCCTCCTCAGGCTTAGTATCAGTCATTTTATTAATTCTTTAAGAGATTTTGTCCCAACTGATTCCATCTGTTTTCTGTTCAAAAAATTGTCTTAAGGGAAGGTTGGTCTCACTTTTTAATTCAGGGTCATCTTCAAGTAATTGTTTTACGGTTTCTCGTGCTTCAATCAAAAGTTTTTGATCGAATGAAAGATTGGCAAGTTTCAGATCGAGTACCCCACTTTGCTGTGTTCCTTCGATATTACCCGGCCCCCTGAGTTGAAGATCTATCTCTGCAATTTCAAACCCATCATTTGTTTTAACCATCGTTTCCAATCTGGTTCTTGCATCTGTACTTAATTTATTCCCGGACATCAGAACACAAAATGATTGTTCTGCACCCCTGCCAACCCGTCCGCGTAATTGATGCAATTGTGATAATCCAAATCTTTCGGCATTTTCAATAATCATGACACTAGCATTAGGGACATTAACACCAACTTCAATAACAGTAGTGGCTACCATGATTTGTGTTTCTCCCCTAACAAAGCGCTGCATCTCTGATGCCTTTTGTTTTGCCCCAAGTTTTCCATGAACAATACTTACCTGATATTCAGGCATTGGAAATTCATCAATTATAGCCTCAATACCGGCTTCGAGGTATAAAAGATCAAGTTTCTCACTCTCTTTAATCAAGGGGTAAACAATGTAAATTTGTCGTCCTTTAGCAATTTCTTCCCGCATGAAGCCAAACATTCTTAAACGTTGGCTATGGTATAAATGAACAGTCTTAATTGGTTTTCTTCCTTCAGGGAGCTCATTAATTATGGAAACATCAAGATCTCCATATAAAGTCATGGCTAAGGTACGGGGAATAGGAGTTGCAGTCATCACTAAAACATGTGGTGGAATCACATTTTTACGCCATAATTTAGCACGTTGTTCTACTCCAAAACGATGCTGTTCATCAATCACAACCAAACCAAGATTTTTAAACTTAACCGAATCTTCTATTAAAGCATGCGTTCCTACCAGTATATCAAGTTTGCCATTTTCCAAGCGTTCGTGAAGGCTGAGTCTTGCCTTTTTTAAAGTTGATCCTGTCAATAATTCAACACTGACAAAATCATCCCCCAGCAAATCTTTAATTGACAAATAATGTTGTTGTGCTAAAATTTCTGTCGGGGCCATGATGCAGGCCTGATAGCCGTTATCAATGGCCAAAAGCATAATCATTAGCGCGACCACAGTCTTTCCACTACCCACGTCACCTTGAAGCAGACGGTTCATTTGTATTCCTCCTTGCGTATCCTTTCTAATCTCTTTAATGACACGTTTTTGAGCATCAGTTAATGAAAAAGGTAATTTCTTTGCGAAAAATGTATTGAAATTGTCACCAACTTTATTAAAGATAGCTCCTTTGTATTTTTGGGTTCGAATTACTTTTGTCCGCAAGAGTTTTAATTGAATAAAGAATAACTCCTCAAACTTTATACGGATTTCTGCAGCCTTTAGTAATTCAACATTTTCAGGAAAATGAATATGATATAATGCTTTTTGTAAGCTAATCAAATTGTGTTTTTGTAAAATATAATTAGGTATTGTTTCCTCTATTGACCTGATTACCATGTCAATAAGTGTAGCCTGGGCTCTTTGCAGTCCTTTACTATCAAGGTTGAATTGCTTTAATTTTTCAGTTGAGCTATAAACGGGCTGTAAACTAAGATTTCCCTTATTAACTACATTTGGTTGATATGGTTCCAGTTCAGGATGTGAAATTGAAAAATGTCCGTTAAAAATTACCGGCTTCCCAAAAACAATAAATACCGAACCTGCCTGAATATTTTTGTCAATCCATCGGATACTTTGAAACCATACCAGTTCCATGCTTCCGGTTTCATCCTTAAATCGGGCTATTAGTCTTTTTGTGGATTTATCGCCCAGAATCTCTTTAGATACAACTCTGCCAAGTATTTGTACTGATGGTAAATCGGGGTTTAACTCACTTATTTTATAAAAGCGGGTTCTGTCAATGTATCGGAAAGGGTAGTGTTGTAATAGATCCTCATAGGTATAAATGCCAAGATCTTTCTTCAGAATCTCAGCACGCTGAGAACCTATACCTTTTAAATACTCTATCTGAGTTTTTAAGATCTGTTCAGCCAATTCTTTCAGGGAGTAATTCCCGGCTGCTCAGGATCCGGGATTTTAAAAAATATTTCTTTGACAGTATTCCAGTTAAAAACAATAACAGCCAATAAAAGTAGTGAGTATGCATACAACTGTTGCAGTGTAATACTTTCGTGAAAGTAGAAAAATGCTACTGCAAAAGCAACAATCGGATTGAGATAAATGATTATTCCTAAAGTGGAGGAAGGCATCCCGATTAAAGCGTAAAGGCTCAGGTATAGTGGGATAATGGTAAAAAATATTGAAATAATTAAGATATCTACCCAGAAATAGGTATCATTTGGCAAGCTTTTAAAATGATAGAGATAAAAGGGTAGGATTAAAATACCTGAAATGAGGAGTTGTATACCCAGCAGATTAAATTTATCCAACTTGTTTATCACTTTTTGGACAATTAGGAAAAAACTGTAGAGCGATGCTACAAAAATAGACCATAATACTTCTCTGAATGAACCTTGGGCTAAGATTATAATACTCAATGAGGCCATGCCAAGGGATATCAGTTTGAACAGGCTTAATTTTTCTTTTAGAACCATAAAACCGGCAAAAGCTGTAATTAGTGGACAAACCATATACGCAAAAGCTGCTGATTTTAAGTTGATATTATTTACAACATAGATATAGGTAAACCAATTTCCACTGATCAATAAGCCAGACAACAGGCAAAGAATGATCATCTTTTTTCTTCTGTTCAAATCCAAGGAATTGAAGTAATTCCAGTCGGATTTAAACTGTTTCACACGGAATAAAAAAATATAAGTCCAGGTAAAAATCAGGGATGTAAATATTCTGTAATATAAAATTTGATCAGATGGGTAGTACTGTATTTTACGAAGTGGAATAGAAAAAAAACCCCAAATTACTACAGAGGCGAATGCTGCCAAATAATATTTTAAGTGTCCGGTTTTCAATATCAGGACTTAATGGCGATCATGGATATCTCAACATGTACATTTTTAGGTAAGCCTTTGACAGCGACAGTCTCACGTGCAGGAAAATCTGATTTAAAATATGAACCATAAACCTCATTTACCTCATTAAAATGGCTCATATCGCTTAAAAAAATAGTGCTCTTAACCACATGCTCAAATAAAAAGCCAGCTTTGTTTAATAAGGAATTTAAATTCTTCATTACCTGCTCAGCTTCCTCACGTACACCTCCATTAACCCGCTCATTAGTTATTGGATCTATTGGAATTTGTCCGGAAAGAAATAACATATTACCGGTCAGTACGGCCTGACTATAGGGCCCAATCGGTGCAGGAGCATCCTCAGTGTAAATTATTGATTTCATTGTTTTTGTTTCAATCTGATCTGAATGGAGTAAGGCAAAGAAAATTAAGGATTAACAACTATCAGAATACGTACCATTCAAGCAGTTTGTATAGTATTCCTGTCAAAAATAACAGGATAGCTATCGTATTGATTATATGCATTACCTTCAAGTTGAAGCTTGTCGGTCGGTTAGGGTCGCGTTTTCTAAAAAAATACATAATCAAAAATATTAAATAAAAAAAAGAGTTCTGCAGCGCAGAACTCTTTTTACAATATGCTTATATACAATATTGTTTATTGTTGTTTAATCTCAACACGACGATTTTGGGAACGTCCTGCTTCAGTTGCGTTAGAAGCAACCGGGCGGCTTTCACCGTAAGCAGTAGTTGCAATTCGGTTTGCTGCAATACCAGCATTAACAAGGTAAGTCTTAACCGAATTAGCTCTGTCTCTGGATAAAGTCATGTTGTATTCTTCAGTACCTTCAGCAGAAGCGTGTCCATCAAGTTGAACTACGGCAGAAGAGTTTGCTTTTAAAGAAGAGGCTAAACCATCTAGGATAGAATAAGCAGAAGTTCTTAATACTGAAGAGTTGAATTCAAACTGAATTGGAACCACAGGACCAGATGCTGCAATCTCCGGACATCCATTTAATCTTGCAATACCTTTAACAGTAGGACAAGCATCTTTTGAATCAGGAATTCCATCTGCATCAACATCAAGAGGACAACCTGAACCATCAACTTTAATACCAGCTTCAGTGTTAGGACATTTGTCTAATTTATCAGCAACTCCGTCGCCATCTGAATCTTTTAACAAATCAGCAGCTTCAAGTGCACTAACCCGTCCTTTTAGTGCCTCAACTTCTTGACGTAATGTTGGATCTTTTAATTCATCATACATCAAAGCCAATGGATTAACCCAATCTAAGTTTGGTTTAGCAGCAGAACCTAAAGAGAACTCCAAACCTGCTGAACTGTAAGACCATTTATCTTTTGTAAAGCCTTTTCCTTTGGTACCATCTAAATTATCACCATTTAAGAAATTCATGGTGTATCCAAGATCGAAGTTAACGCGATCTGAAACTTTAAATTTGATGCTTCCACCAACCGGAACATACACTTCACGAATGTTGTTACGATCTTTATCCGGGCCATAAGATCCTTTAGGAGGAGTTGAGTTAGGATTAATTTCTTTCCAGTTATAAGCAGCCATACCAAAACCGGCTTTTAAATTAAAGTTTACGGCGTTTTCTCTCTTAAGGAAATCAACAGAACCTACATTAGCAACACCGGTAATATCTAAAGCATTGCTGATTCGGGTGATTCCGTCAGTGCGAGGACCTAGACCCAAGTTAACGGTTGCACCATCATTATCATAGCTTAATTGTCCACCATGATAAGCTACTTGCAAACCGAATATATGGTCTACTTGCTTTCTTAAAGAAAATCCATAGCCTAAAGATGGGCTCCAGTTGGTAAAGTCATTAGATCCCCCAACGGCAACTACCGGGGCTAATACGCCGGCGTTAATGCCCAGACTCCAGGTTCTATACTGTCCTCGACCGCCAAATACCTTGGCAGAGGAGCTAGCAGCATTTTGCGCAAAGGAAGTCTCTATGAGGCCTAGGGCTGCTACTATTGAAAACACAAGTGCTTTCTTTAATGTAGAATAATTCATAATCATTTTTTTAAAGGTTAACAAATTTCGTTCGTGTAATTTACACAAAAATAGTCATAAGTTTGACTTGTGCAAATAATCAAACGCAGTTCTAATCATTTTATTTGTCAAAAAACAATCAAAAGCCGCTTTTTTCTGTACTAAAATAATCACTTTATTATGAAATACACATTAATTAACAAAAAACTATTTGAGAATAATCGACAAAAGTTTACGGAAAAGTTGTCTCCGAACTCAATGGCTATTTTTCAATCAAATGACGAATTTCCCCGAAGTGGTGATCAAACCCAGGTTTTTAAACAGAATGCCGATCTATTCTACCTGAGCGGAATAGACCAGGAACAAACTATTTTACTTTTGTTTCCGGACTGCCCCAATCCTTTGTACAAGGAGGTTCTTTTTATAAGGCAAACAAACGATCATATTGCGGTTTGGGAAGGACATAAGCTTACCATTCAGGAAGCAATAAAGGTCTCAGGAATAAAGGCTATTTACTGGCTAGATGAGTTTTGGAATATTTTGCCGACCATAATAAATTACGCAACTTGTATCTATTTAAATACCAATGAAAATGATCGTTATACTCACCAGGTACCTTATCGGGATATCCGGTTTATTGAAAAGATAAAAAATCTATATCCCTTACATCAATACAAGAGGGCTGCTTTAATCATGCGTGATTTGCGACCCGTAAAATCAGAAATTGAAATTGAGTTAATCAAAAAGGCATGTGAAATTACCCGTGATGCTTTCCTAAGAGTTCTGAAGTTCATTAAACCAGGGGTAGCAGAATATGAAATTGAAGCTGAGATTATCCATGAATTTATTAGACAGAGAGCAAGTGGACATGCATATAACCCGATTATAGCTTCAGGCAAAAACGCCAATATTCTACACTACAATGATAATAACCAGCTCTGTAAAAATGGGGATGTAATATTATTCGACTTTGGTGCGGAATATGCCAATTACAATGCCGATCTGAGTCGTTCTGTACCTGTGAACGGACGTTTTAACAAGCGCCAGAAGGATGTTTACAATGCTGTACTACGAATAATGAGAGCAGCAAGAAAAATGCTAGTCAGCGGAGCTATCTGGAATGAGTACCATGCCGAGGTTGGCAAAATTGTTGAAAATGAACTAGTAGCCCTCAAATTACTGGATAAGCACGATATTGCCAAGCAAGATCCGAAGGCCCCGTTGTATAAAAAGTATTTTATACATGGCACATCCCATCACCTTGGGTTGGATGTACACGATTTTGCAAGCCGATACAAACCCTTTGAATCCGGAAATATCCTCACTTGCGAGCCGGGAATCTACATTCCGGAGGAAGGTTTAGGTATCCGTCTGGAAAATAATATTCTTATTGTGGACAACACAAACATCGACTTGATGGAGGATATTCCAATCGAAGCAGAGGAGATAGAAGAAATTATGAATTCTTAAAGCTTTGCTGATAATTATCAATGAACTGATAGAGATTAAAATTCGGGTTTGAGCAGGCCTGTTCCAGAGTCTTATGAAGATGAATTTTATCAAAACTTTTCATTTTTTGATTTTGAATCAGCTTCCAGGCCTTTTCTGTGAGTAAATAGGATCGTTTAGAATTTTCCTTGTATGCTTGTTCCCCTAATGCTTTAATCAGGTTTTCAATACCTATGGATTGATCGGCTTTGGTATTGATAACAGGTATGGGTACAGACCTCAGATGAACAAGTTTTTTGAGATTGTTGGTAAAGCGCTCTGCTCCATCCCTTTCGGATTTATTGACAACAAAAATATCTGCAATCTCCATCAAACCCGATTTCATAGTTTGGATTTCATCTCCAGATTCGGGTACAAGCACCACCACACTGATATCTGCAAGTCCGGCAATTTCAACTTCCGACTGACCTACACCGACAGTTTCAACTAAAATATAATCGAAACCCGCATTTTTCAGAACGTCACACATCTCGATCGTTTTTCCTGATAAGCCTCCTAGAGAACCTCTGGTTGCAAGTGATCGGATATAAACGTTTGCTTTATTAAACTGCTCAGCCATTCTGATGCGATCGCCTAAAAGCGAGCCCATATTGAATGGAGAAGTAGGATCAATGGCAAGTACCGCAACATACTTCCCCGACACACTCAAAGCATTAATTATTGAATTTACCAAAGTACTTTTACCCGCACCCGGGGGGCCGGTAATTCCAATAACAGGTGTATCCTTTGGAATGAGCCTTCTTAACAATTCCTCAGAACCAGTTAAATCATTTTCTACAATGGTTAATTCTCTGGCTAAAAGTTTGAAGTCTTTATGCAATATGGAATTATTGGGCTTGTTTGATTGCATCTCACAAAGTAAATGGTTTTAATTTCATTTTACAATTCAGGTACTATCAGTAAAAGAGTCTACTTTTACTAACTTTGAACAATTTGCATCCTAATAAACAGAAAACTCTTACTGACAAGTAAAACAAATAAATAAGGTGAAAGTTACAGGTTTTTCATTCATTCGTAATGCTATTGATAATGACTATCCTGTTGTTCAGGCTATTCTTTCAATTTTGCCCATTTGTGATGAATTTGTTATTGCATTAGGAGATTGCACCGATCATACCTTAGAACTCATTGAAGGTATTTCCTCTCCCAAAATAAGAATTATTCGTACGATTTGGGATGAAAGTATTCGCGAGGGGGGAAAAACCTTTGCACAGGAAACGGATAAGGCCTATGCGGCAATTTCAAAAGATACGGATTGGGCGTTTTACATCCAGGGTGATGAATGCGTACATGAAAATTATCTTCCTGTGATAAAAAGGGCGATGGAAGAAAATCTGGAAAAGAAAAATGTCGAGGGCTTATTGTTTAAATACCTGCATTTTTATGGTTCCTATGACTATATAGCCTCCTCCAGACGATGGTACAGGAATGAAGTCAGGGTGTTAAAATTCGATTCAAAGGTCCATTCTTATCGGGATGCTCAGGGCTTCAGAAAGGATGGAAAGAAATTAAAGGTTAAGCCGATCGATGCCTATATTTATCATTATGGATGGGTCCAACCCCCATCAGGTTTAGGAAATAAGGTTCGTAATTTCAATAAATTCTATTATGAAGAATCCTGGATTGAGCAACATCATCCTGAAAGTATAGAATTTGATTATGGCAACGCCGACCGCCTCATCAGGTTTGAGGGCACCCATCCCAAAGTCATGCAAAAGCGAATTGAGGTCAGTAATTGGAAATTTCTGGTAGATCCAACACTTCTGAAAAAAAAGATGAGTATTAGACGCAGGATATTACAAAAAATAGAAGATTTATGGCAATGGAGAATCGGAGAATATAAAAATTATAAAATTATTGAATGACTAGCAGGTCACATTTCCGAAAAAGTATATCTGTTGTTATACCAAATTATAACGGTCAACATTTACTGGAGCGAAACCTCCCCTCTGTCTATGAGGCTCTCAAAAATACACAATCTGATTTTGAGGTAATTATTGTGGATGATTGTTCAATAGACAAATCTGTGGACTTTATCAGAACGCATTATTCCATGGTAAAGTTAATCCTGAATGATAAGAATCAGGGCTTTTCATCCAGTTGCAACAAAGGGATTGCCAAAGCTGAAAAGGATCTGATATTATTACTCAATACAGACATTGAGTTGAACAAGACTTATTTTGAAAATCAATTTAAGTATTTTGATCTTCCCGATACTTTTGGTGTCATGAGCAAAATTATTGGTGCAAAAACCGGTGAAATTCAAGATACGGCCAGGTTATTAAAGTACTCCGGTTTTAAAATTAAGGGGAATAATTTTTACTACTTGAGAGATGAGAGTTTTTTCACTCCCACTGCTTATCTATCAGGGGCAAATGCTTTGATTGACGCCAAAAAACTGAAGGAAATCGGTGGTTTTGACGAAATTTTTTCACCATTTTATTGCGAAGATTTTGATTTGGGCTTAAGAGCGTGGCGCTTAGGCTGGAAATGTTACTATGATCCGAAATCTTATTGTATTCACGATCATTCATCTACCACAAAAAATTATCGCACACGCAATTGGGTAAAGTCCATTTTCTTTAGAAATAGACTTTTTGTTCATGCCATCCACTTAAGTAAGCCCAGGTTTATCCTTTGGTTCGTGCAAATTATCTTATTCGATCTGCTATTTATCTGGATAGGTTTGAAATTTTACTACTACCGAAGTTTTTGCATGTTTATTAGTCATCTTCAATCCTTGACCATTTCACGAAAAAAATTAAAAGATTTAATGGCCAGGCATAATAGTACCAAAAGTATTGATGATGTTATCTACGAAATGAATAAAATGATTGCCGGTCAGTCTGTCATTTTTAGAAGAGATTAGAGATCTTTCAAATTGATTAACTTTGTTTTAGAAATCTCTTTATGAAAACCTTTTTTCGGCTTTTTACTTTTGCTTCCCCTGTACTGAAGTTTGCAGTTCCCTTCTTTTTCACGTCGGTATTAGGAATTATCTTCGGACTTTTAAATTTCACCTTACTGATCCCCGTTTTTGAACTCTTATTCAATCAGTCGGAAGGAAATGAACCAAAACCGTTGTTGACTGCCCCTGTTTTGGAATTTAGTCTGAACTATTTCAAAGCTCTTTTTTATTATTATTTTGATGGTCTCATCCATAGTTCAGGTAAAATTGGAGCCTTAAAAATGGTCAGCTTTGCCATTGTCATCTCGGTTATCCTGAGCAATTTGTTCAAATATTTGTCGGCCAGAGTTATTGAAAACTTCAGATTAATGATTGTTACCCGGATAAGGAGTAGTATTTTCAGAAAACTTACCAATATTGATATTCAATACTTCAGTGGACAACGTAAAGGAGATCTTATTTCAAGGTTTATGACGGATGTTGTCACTATTCAGGATTCAATCATACGATCTTTACAAGTTATTCTTCGCGAGCCGATCGCAATCTTATTGAATTTTGCTGTTCTGTTCACCATTTCTGTGAAACTGACATTTTTTGCCCTGATTCTTATACCTGTCTCCGGCCTGCTGATATCATTGATTGTTAAGCGATTGAAAAAGCATGCTACTGCTGCACAGGAATCATTAGGGATATTAGTTTCCAGTATAGACGAAGGACTAAATGGGGTTAAAATCATTAAATCATTCAATGCTGAACACTATATTCAGGAGAAATTCAATGGTGTCAACATGTGGACAAGCAAAATTCATCGAAAACTTGCGAGGAGAGTACTTTTAGCTGCGCCTGTTTCTGAAATGATGGGAGTGATTACCGTCTCGGCCTTGCTTTTTTATGGGGGAACTTTAATTCTCGAGGAAGGTTCAGATCTTCAGGGGGCAGAATTTATTGGCTACATCATTATATTCTCACAAATAATTAATCCGGCAAAAGCAATTTCAGAAGCCTTTGGAAACATTACCCAGGGCATTTCTGCAGGTGAGCGGGTTTTTCAGCTCTTGGATGCTACAGAACATATAACTGATAAAAATGATTCAGTTTCCAAGACCTCCTTAAACGATTCTATTGAATTGAAAAATATTTCTTTTGCCTATGCTGAGAGGAATGTATTGCAAGATATCAATTTTAAAATTATCAAAGGGAGTACGGTTGCTTTGGTTGGTCCATCTGGTGGCGGAAAAACTACCCTGATGGATCTTTTACCAAGATTTATAGATCCTCAAGCTGGGGGAATTTATTTGGATGGGCTTAATATCAAGGATATTAAAATGTGTGATCTCAGATCATTAATGGGAATTGTAAATCAGGAATCAGTTCTGTTTAACGACACTATTTTTAACAACATTGCCTTCGGCAGATCCTTTACCATGGAAGAAGTGATTAGTGCTGCTAAAATTGCAAATGCACATGAATTCATCGTCCATACTTCAGATGGATATCAAACCAATATTGGGGATCGTGGGATGAAACTTTCGGGAGGACAAAAGCAGCGAATATGCATTGCAAGAGCTGTGCTTGCCAACCCTCCGATACTTCTTCTGGATGAAGCAACATCTGCTTTGGATACCGAGTCTGAAAAGGTCGTTCAAAATGCCTTAAAAAATTTAATGAAAAACCGTACTTCCATTGTCATTGCGCATCGCTTAAGCACAATTCAGGAAGCGGATCAGATCATTGTTTTAGAACATGGTAAGATGGTGGAGCAAGGCACTCATCAGGGGCTTTTACGCGCCAATGGACTATATAAAAAACTAATCGAAATGCAAACCTTCAACGAATAAAAATGGAACATAAAGCACTGGTTTCTATAGCTTTATGTACCTATAATGGGGAAGAATTTTTAAGGGAACAGTTAGAATCTATTGTTAATCAGACTTATTCACCAATCGAGCTGATTATAGTTGATGATTCTTCTTCAGATAATACTTATGAAATTCTGGTTGAGTTTGCTGCTAACCACTCATTTATTAAACTTTTTCAAAATCTTGAGAATATAGGGTATATCAAAAATTTTGAAAAGGCCCTTAATTTATGTAGTGGAGACTTTATTGCTTTGTCGGATCAGGATGATATCTGGGATAGAACCAAGATTGAAAAGCAGGTTAACAAAATCGGTAGTAATTTACTGATTTATCACGACTCTGAATTTATAGACCAGAACGGTCAATCATTGAATAAAAAGATGTCCGATATAATGAATTTCTATAGGGGAAATGAACCTGAGGCATTTTTGTTTTTTAACTGCATTTCCGGTCATTCAGTTTTAATGAAAAAACAGCTCAGAGATGAGCTTTTGCCATTCCCTGATGCTTATTTCCACGATTGGTGGATGGGATATGTTGCCACAAATCTGGGTAGTGTAGATTTCATGGAGGAATGTCTGGTCAAATACCGGCAGCATCAAAAAGCGGATACAAATATTTTAAAGCGAAAAAGGGAAAATACCACTAGAAACCCCGAATCTGCGCTTGTGAAGTATGAACAGAAAATATTGTGGATGAGGTCTTGTCTGAATTATCCTAAAAATAAGAATCCGGCCTTCATTCAAAAACTCTATTCTGCATTTATGAACAACCAAAAGGAGTTCATTTCATTTGGTCTTGCGAAATTGATTTATGAAGATCGCAAGATACTTTTCAGCATTAATAAAAAAAATGCCTTTAGCAAATTGAATTTTACACTGAAAGAATTGTGGGGAGGAAAGTTTAGACGACTCTTTTCGAGATAATTTAACCTGAGATCGACATGAGCTCTTGCCGGAGCCTGATTATATTTCTCAGCTTTTGGAAAGCAGGGTTTGTTGCCTATGTTCCCGTGTTCTGCCCTATTTTTTTGCGGGAAATTGAATTGGTATCCTAAGATTCAGTAAGGCAAAAAAGATAGGACTGCCACTCGGGTTTGTTTCACAGGGCCTGTAGTTCTATTACCGGCCTGCCCCTTGCGATGAAAAACAGCAGTGGGTAAACTAAACCTTGCCGAAGGAGGTATCTTCCGGCTACGGATCATCTGAAATCAAGTACAAATACTTCCCGGAAATACTCCGTAGGAAAGGACTAAACGAAGCGATAACATGCAGGAATTGCTTTCCAAAATCAAATCATACGCATCCGGAGCATCATAAAATCCATTTTAAGGATATTTTTTAATCTTTCATGTATCGAACTCAGGTTAATTTATGCCTTTCTTTCTCTGTAACAAAAGACATTAATGGCCATATCGAAATTTTCACAAATTAATTTTTTATCTATAAATGGTCGCTTTCTGGTAGCAGATTCCTTTACATAGTAATGAAAACCTAAACTTTCAACCAAGGCCAGAAGTTCATGCAGTGTTTGTTTTGAATTCACATTATTATGGTATTCAAAGAAGATATGTTTTGCATTTTGTAAATTCTTACCACAATATTTCAATACCTCATCTTCGGCTCCTTCAATATCAATTTTCAGAAAGTCTACTTCTGTTGTCAAAAAATCTAATAAAGGAACCGCCTCAATCAACTTTGGCGATTGATTAGAATATTCATTATTGACCCTACCCCCCATTCCCCCATCTGTAAAAAACTTGAGAGTTGCTGTTTGTGTCCAAACTGCTTTCTGATGAAGTGTCACATTTTTCAATTCGAAAGTCTCTACGTTTTCCCTCAGGATAGCAAAAATATCGGGATCGGGTTCGAATGCAATGATTTGATGATCAGGATAATTAATTGAAAAATATAAAACGCTGAGGCCCATATTTGCGCCGCAATCAAGAATTACTTTTGATCCGATACTTGGATTAAACCTGTAAATTTCTTTCTCGAATAGTTCAATATAGGACTCAGCAAAACTTGGTCCGTGATGAAATTTAAATGGTCTATCGAATACATGGGCATAACCAATTGTGAAGTGTTTAAAATCAGCAATTCTGGCTAATTCCAACTTGATATCGCCGGAATTAATCCTCATTTTAATTTTAGTCTTTAGTCTTCTATATTCTTTTCTTAAGCCCACGTCTGACTCATTTATTGATATTAAACAATTCTATTTAAACAAAAAAAGCGATCCTTAAGATCGCTTTTTAAATTAGTTGTACAAATTATAATTTCCTTTTCACTTCTACCTGTTCGTATGATTCCACAATATCACCCACTTCAATATTATTAAAGTTCTGTATATTTAAACCACACTCATAACCGGTGGCAACCTCTTTCACGTCGTCTTTAAAACGCTTTAACGAAGCTAATTCTCCGGTGTAAACAACCACACCATCACGAATGATACGCACCTTGCTATTTCTGGTGATCTTTCCATCCAATACCATACATCCTGCGATAGTACCCACCTTGCTGATTTTGAACACCTCCCGAATCTCTAAGTTTGATGTAATTTTCTCCTCAAATTCAGGATCCAACATTCCTTCCATCGCGGCTTTCACCTCATTGATGGCATCGTAGATAATAGAATAGAGACGGATATCAATTTGTTCGGCTTCAGCCAGTTTGCGCGCACTAACAGAAGGACGAACCTGAAAACCAATGATAATGGCATCGGAAGCAGAAGCTAATAATACATCCGATTCGGATATCTGACCAACAGATTTATGAATAATATTAACCTGAATTTGCTCAGTAGAAAGCTTCAGCAAGGAATCGGATAATGCTTCAATTGAACCATCCACATCCCCTTTAACGATCACATTCAGCTCTTTGAAATTTCCAATTGCCAAACGACGTCCAATTTCATCAAGTGTAATATGCTTCTGAGTGCGTAAGCCCTGCTCACGCTGTAGTTGTAATCGCTTGTTTGCAACCTGACGAGCTTCAACCTCACTTTCCATCACATTAAATTTATCACCAGAGGTAGGTGCTCCCTGCATGCCAAGAACCTGAACAGGTGTGGATGGTCCTGCATGGTCTAATTTAACGCCACGTTCATTATGTAAGGCTTTTACTTTTCCGCTGTACCCACCGGCAAGGATTGCATCACCTACTCTCAAAGTACCTGCCTGAATCAGTACGGTGGTAACGATTCCACGGCCCTTGTCCAAGGCTGCTTCAATAACTGTACCTACTGCGCGTTTATTCGGATTGGCAGTTAATTCCAGCAAATCCGCTTCGAGTAATACTTTTTCTAGTAGCAAATCAATGCCAGAACCGGTTTTACCTGAAATTTCCTGACTCTGGTATTTTCCACCCCAGTCTTCAACGAGAATGTTCATGGCCGAGAGCTGTTCACGAATTTTGTCGGCATTTGCGCCGGGTTTATCCACTTTGCTAAAGGCAAAAACAATCGGAACGTTTCCAGCTTGTGCATGGTTGATGGCTTCACGAGTTTGAGGCATCACACTATCATCAGCGGCAATTACAATGATGGCAATATCTGTAACGTTAGCACCTCTGGCACGCATTGCGGTAAAAGCTTCGTGACCCGGGGTATCCAAAAATGTAATTTTACGATTGTTGTCAAGAGTTACTTCATAAGCACCGATGTGTTGGGTAATACCACCTGCCTCGCCTGCAATAACATTAGTCTTACGAATAAAGTCGAGTAGAGACGTCTTTCCGTGATCTACGTGACCCATGACAGTTACAATAGGAGCTCTTGGCAACAAATCTTCAGGGCTATCGCTGACATCAAGCAGGCCGATTTCTTCATCCTCAGGTTTTACAAACTCAACCTCATAACCAAATTCATCAGCTACTATGGTCAATGTTTCGGCATTCAGCCTTTGATTTATCGACACGAACATTCCGAGACTCATACAAGTTGAAATAACCTGAGTGACAGGAACATCGAGCATTAATGCGAGCTCATTTGCAGTAACAAACTCTGTCACCTTAATGGTTTTGGATTGCATTTCCGCTTCCAATGCTGCTTCTTCAGCAGTTTGGGCAACATCATCCCGTTTCTGACGGCGTAATTTCGCCCTTTGAGCAAATTTCCCTGATTTCCCTGCACCGCTCAAACGAGCAAGGGTTGCTTTTATCTGATCCTGTATTTCTTTATCGGTAGGCTCTGCTTTTGGAGCATCTTGCGAACGTGATTTATTCCTGAAATCAGGACGTGCAGCAGATTGATTGGCCCCTTGATTTGGTCTTGAGTTTCTCAAATCAGGTCGATTACCCTGATATCCTGGGTCTGTTGCAAGGCGAGGAGAACCACCGGATTGTTGGCCCTGCTGATTGGGCTGTGATTGTTGTTGACCTGATTGCCCCGGAGCATTGTCTTTACGCCTACGTTTACGTTTGTGATCCGGGCCTGCAACATTTGATGATGAGGCGACCGGTTGCCCGCGACGCGCAGGTGTGGTTGGTAGGTCAATTCTGCCTATGACATTTGGGCCTGACAAACGGTCGGCTTTTGCACGTATAACGGGAGCACCCGGATTACTTTCCTGATCATTCGTTTCGGCTTCTTGCCCTGGCTCAATTTCAGGTGTTATATTTTGTGTTTCGGTTTGATCCTTAATTGTTTCTTTCTGCCCCTCTTTCGGTTTTTTATCTTCAGAAATAGCGGTATTATCTACATTTGCTTCCTCCTTAACCGGAGTCGGCTGAGGAATAATTTCCGATACTTTCGGAATTATAGGCTCATCAATTTTGGCATCAGGAACTGGTGAAGCAAGCGGTTTTTGAGCCTCAGGGGTTTTTTTATCCGGCCGTGTTTTGGAGTTCAAATCATCCAAATTAATTTTTCCAACCAATTTAACCCCGGGAAGAGTACTTTCTTCAGTTTTAGATTCTAAGGCAGTCTGCTCTTGAGCCTTAGTTTTATCTACAATTGCTGGAGAAATAAAAGGATTGATATTTTTAATTAGAATTTCCTCTTGCTCAAAATCTTTTGCACGTTGTGGCTCAGTCTTTTCGTTGCTTACAGCAGGGATATCATCGCGACGAATCTTGCCAATAACAATTTGTTTGGCTTCTTCCTTTACGATTTTATCGCCCTGAAACTCCTTGAGCAGAACATCATACATCTCATCGGTGAGTTTTGTGTTGGGTCTGGCCTCAACCTTATGGCCTTTTTTACATAAAAACTCTACCGCAGTGTTCAAGCCGATATTCAGCTCCTTCGCAGCTTTAAGTAAATTTGTGCTTTTACCTTCTGACATTTATTATATTAACCTCGCTATTTATATACAAAAGTACGTTTTTTATATTTCATATATTGAGAGGATTTGGCTTTTTTATTAAGTCTCAAATCTCTCAACCAGCTTCAATTAACTATTTCATTCAAATTCTGACTTCAAAATTTCAATTACATCTTTCACCGTGGTGTCTTCCAAATCAGTACGTTTGACTAATTCATCAATTGACAGGCTCAAGATTGATTTTGCTGTATCCAAGCCAACACGTTTAAATTCATCAATGATCCAGCCCTCAATTTCATCAGAGAACTCTTCAATATCTACATCCTCATCATCTTCGTTGGATTCACGATAAACATCGATTTCGTAACCGGTAAGCTTACCGGCTAATTTAATGTTGTGCCCTCCGCGACCAATGGCCAATGAAACCTGATCAGGTTTTAAGTAAACTGCTGCTCTTTTTTCTTCATCATCCAATTTGATACTCGTAATTTTAGCAGGGCTAAGAGCTCTTTGAATATACAATGAAATATTGTTTGTGTAATTAATTACATCGATATTTTCATTTTTCAACTCTCGTACAATTCCATGAATACGGGATCCTTTCATGCCCACACATGCTCCCACCGGATCAATTCGATCATCATAAGATTCAACGGCAACTTTTGCCCGCTCTCCGGGTTCGCGAACAATCTTCTTAATTGTTATTAGGCCATCGAATATTTCAGGAACCTCCATTTCAAACAAACGCTGTAAGAATTCTGGTGCAGTACGGGAGATTATAATTTTAGGATTCCCATTTAACATTTCAACTTTTTCGATAATTGCACGTACAAAATCACCCTTCTTAAAATAATCAGCGGGGATTTGCTCAGTCTTAGGCAACAAAAGTTCATTTCCCTCATCATCCAGAACTAAGGTTTCCTTTTTCCAAACTTGATAAACTTCTCCGGTAACAATTTCGCCTACACGGTCTTTGTATTTCTTAAAAATCTCATCTTTTTCAAGTTCCAGAATTTTGGAAACAAGGGTTTGACGAGCAGCTAAAATTGCCCTTCTACCAAAGCTTTCCAAAGTAATCTGCTCAATGAAGTCGTCCCCAACTTCGAGGTCAGGATCAATTACCTTTGCTTCGGCCAGTTCAATTTCAAGATCATCATCTTCCGAAAAACCATCCTCCATTACTGTTCTTGTACGCCAGATTTCTAAATCCCCGTTATCCGGGTTGACAATCACATCACAATTTTCATCTGTTCCGTACCTTTTTCGCAACATGCTGCGGAAAACCTCTTCCAAAACGCTAATAACCGTTGGCCGGTCAATATTCTTGAAGTCTTTAAACTCCTGGAATGAATCGATTAAATTAATGTTACTCATTTTCTTGTTGAATTTGTCCCCCTAAATAGAGGCCTTTATTTAAAACTCACTAAAACTTTTGTTTCTGAAATATCTTGAAACTTTATAAAATTCTCTTCTAAAACTGCCTTTTTACCCTTTTCCCTTATAAGCTCCTGTAAGGTAATCCCCAAATCATCCACATCCGCTAATTTACCTTCTCTAATCGTGCCATCTTTAAGTTTAACCTTCACCGAACGATTAATATTCTTACGAAACTGACGCAATGACTGAAGTGGAGTATCAGTACCGGGTGAGGAAACCTCTAATCTATAGGCTTGTTCAATAGCATTTTCCTCTTCAAGATGGAAGCCTACATGCCGACTTATTGCTGCACAATCGCTGATTGATACCCCATTATCTCCATCAACTAAAATGGATAATGTTCCGTTTCCTTGCATCTGAACATCTACCAAAAACAAATCAGGTTGGTCGGCTATCTTTTCCTCAACTAATTCAATTACACGTTTTTCTATATTCATCGCAGATCTTATTTAATTCCTTAAAAAAACAGGAAGGTAAAAAAAGAGCCCCACGAATGCAGGGCTCTTCTCAGATCGGTACAAATATAAAAAAAATCCGGCATTACAAGTACCGGATTTAAATTCTTTTGAATTAATTCTTTTTAATAATCCCGAATTTATACTCAATAAATCCATCCGAATGAAATAGTTCACGTGTTTTAATCAGGTCTTCGGCATCATGATGCAATAATTTGGTATAAGAACGGGCAAAGTATGACTGATTCTTTTTAAAATTATACTTTGGCTTAAAGCGTACTATTGCTCCTTCGATGGTATAATTTCCTTCCAGGGCAGGTTGAAAATCTCTCATCTCCGGATCGGAGGGTTCCTCGTATATAGCGAAGAAATTGGACCACAAGGAATCCGGAAGTGAATCGGTCTTTAATTCTTCCAGTGCCAAATATTCTAATCCGCTTAGTTCTACGGTTTGATTGACTGGATTCAGCTTGATTATCGGTTTATTTGAAGTATTATCCTGAACCTTATTATGTTTGCAGGAGGAAAATAAAATCAAAATAATTGCAAAAATGTGGAATAGATTCTTCAATTTCATAATAATTATCATTTAGAACAATCCCATATGAGGCTGATCATTGAAATTCTATTAATGGGTATAGCTGTCGCTGTTGCAGCCTATATACTTCCTGGAGTTGGTGTTGATAATTTCTGGAGCGCAATTATCGCAGGGATATTCATTGCATTTGCGAATGCGACCATTGGTACCATACTCCGTATTTTAACTTTTCCTATTAACTTTCTGACTCTTGGTTTAGTTTCCTTTATCATTACTGTGCTGATGGTCTTATTGGTTGACTAGCTAATGGATGGTTTTTCTACCGATGGATTTTTCTCTGCAGTATGGTTTGCCATCCTCCTCGCCCTGATTAATATGTTTTTTTCTGCTTTTAAATCAAAGAAAACAAATTAACAGAATTTCAATTCATCCTTAGATTCATCCTGATCTCGTTCTCGTTATTGTTTCAAAGCTTCATTTGCCCGAATAACGAGTGGAGACTTGTCTTTTGCTGACTGTGCAAAAACCTCTTTATTATCAGAAAAACGGTAATGCTTCCAAAGTTTGTTAAGGGCAGAAGCTCTAACCTGTGAGACCTGATCATGAAGAACCATTTGTTTGAGTGTTTGATGGACAGATTTACGCTCTTCATCAGACAAATTCTCAATCACGGATAATGCGGTATGACGAACGAGCCAATTCTTGTCTTTTAATGCTGACATCAGAACCTTCCTCGCTTCGATATCTTCATTCCTATCTTTTAGTTTCATAACGGCTTCAAACCTGTCCATAAATAAAGGGGCATGCTGATACTGGAAAATATATTCTTGTGTATTTTTTTCTTCATTCTTTTCAGCCAGAATATATTTTTCTGCATCAACATTTATAAGGTTGGGGCGACTCAGTGCCGAGAAAATGAAAGATTGAATGGGTTTGTCGAGGACAACTTCTTTACGATCAACCTGATCTCCGAAATACAGGTCAATTGCCATAGGAATTCGATAAAGAGGCGTTTTTGATAAATCCTGATCCTGAGTAATCTTAACGATCACCTCTTTCTTTAGGGCATCATGGGAATTTCTGATGGTTAAAACAGGATGACCCGATGCAAGGAACCATTGGTTGAAAAACCAATTCATATCCAACCCGGTAACTTCTTCAAATGCAAGCCTGAGGTCATGAATTTCAGCAGTTTTGTAGGAATGTTTGATCAGGTAAAGTTTTAAAGCTTCAAAAAATGCTTCATCGCCAACAGTCTTTCTGAGCATATGTAGGATTCTTCCACCCTTGTGATAACTGATTTCATCAAACATGTTTTCTCTATCGGAGTAATCAAAACGTATGACGTTCGGCTCTGATTTTCTATTATTTGCCAGGTATACCGAAAGATCTTCCAGGCCTTTCAAGTCAGCCTGATCCCTACCGTATTTAAACTCCTCCCATAGATATTCTCCATAAGTAGCGAAGGATTCATTTAAGGGTAAATTAGACCAAGATTCAGCAGTAACCAGGTTACCAAACCAATGATGAAATAATTCATGAGCGATTATATCTTCATGGTTTTCATCCAGGTAAGCACCCTCAGACATATTCAAACCTTCAAAGAATACGGATGCTGTAGTATTTTCCATAGCTCCGCTTACAAAATCACGGACAACAATCTGGGAGTATTTATCCCAGGGATAGTCTACACCAAGTTTATTCGAGAAAAATTCCATCATTTCGGGAGTTTTGCCAAAAACCAGTTTGGCCGTTGATGCATAAGCCGGTTCAGTGTAATAACTTACTTCTTTTCCTCGCCAGGTATCTTTGGTAATTGAAAAATCCCCAACTGCCAGCATAGTCAGATAAGTTGAATGTACTTGTTCCTGTCTCCAACTATCGGTACGAGTTCCATCGCCATTCAAACTTGAAAATTCAAGTGTTCCATTCGAAAGGCTAACCATTTGATTCGGAACGGTAACATGTATTTCTTGGGTCATTTTCTCCTGAGTACCATTGATTGTTGGAAACCAATTGGAGTTACATTCTGTTTCACCTTGTGTCCAAATCTGTCTGGGTTTGGATTTATCTCTGCCATCTTTGTTTATAAAATAAATTCCCCGATCGTTTGCTGAAGAGATATCCTCGCCGATTTTTAACTTATTTGGCATGGCTACATAATCAATAAATACATGATATTGATCATCTCGGGTATACATCCTATCCAGGCTGATTCTAAGTAATTTGCCATCATAAGAGTATTTGAGTGGTTTTTTATCATAGCCTTTCACCAATGAGACAGAATTAAGGCGAAAGCCATTGGCATTTAATACCAATTGATCTGTGGGATAAAAATAGGGTTTTACCAAGATGCTTGCCTTCCCTATTACATGAGCACTGTCCCAATCAAAGCTAATGTCCAGGCGAGTATGTAAAATGTCATTGATTTTTGGGTAACTGCCTCTGTAAATAGAAGCCCCTTTGGGATTTTCAATAACAGTGATCGGATCCAAGTTGACCATTTTTGGAGTTGAGCAGGCCATTAATACAATCAGAACTAAGGAGGATAGAGTAAATTTTAATTGCATCAGTATAATCTTAATATTAGCTCCTGTTCATGGAGTCGAATCGTATTCAAAATAGGTGTAAAGGATTAATAATCAATTTTTTTCAAGCAAAAGAATATCGATAGTTTTTTCGAAATCTTTTTTAAATGTCTGATAGTGGATACCGGTTCCGGGTCCGCTAAAACCTGTATGAATCTTTCTGACTTTCCCTGCCCGATCAATAACAAGCAAGGTTGGAAAGCCCATAAAATTTTTCAACATAGGTAGGCTTTTCACAACCTCGGCCTTATCATTTTTATATCCGCTAATTAGCATGTCATAAGGAACATCAAATCTATCGCGTAAGCGTAAAATGCTTTTTTTAGAACGTTCAAAATCTGTAGTTCGTTCGTAGGCGAGGGCAATGATCTCGACTCCTTTTTCTTTATATTTCTTATAAAATGGAACCAAATAAGCCGTTTCATCCATGCAATTTGGACACCAAGAACCAAAAAATTGAACTAGGATTATTTTGTTGGTGAACTTAGAATCTGATAAGGAAACCATTTTACCATTGAGATCAGGGTAAGAAAAATTTATTTTATCAAATCCATCTTTCAGGCTTGTTAATGAGTAGGCATCGGGTAATTCTGCCTTTTCATCCTTATGGGCTGTCCAGGTTTGAACAGTCGAAAGACCAGAGTAAAAAACGCCCTCTTCCAGGACATTGTTATTTAAAATTTTCGCGGTAAATAGGTAGGCATGGCTTCCATCAAAACAAGAAAGATAAAGTTTATCGCCCACAACTGTTCCTTCAAGAAACCGATAATCTCCGGTAGTAGTAAGAAAAGTAGCGTAGATACGGTTGCCGTTCTGATTAAATTCTCCTATGGATGAAATAAGTCTGTCATTTCTGACATCCTTAAAAGAAACTGACCACTTCCCTGAAATATTATATAAAGATTCGCTATTAGCCTTGAAAAAGCGCCAGGAATCACCTCTTTGCGCTTCAATTTCCATCACTTCGGTGCTATCGCCGAATTGCTTAATCCAATGTCCTTTCAGAGATTCCTTATTATTTTTTACTCTGATTTCAGAATCAAAAAGGGGCATTTGAATCACTATGGAATCTGCAATATTTGAAATTTCATTGACCCTAAATCTTTCCTTCCCATTGATGATGTCTAAGAATGTGATACCTGCCGAATCCGTTACTTCAAAATTGAATGGAATCAGGGTTCCTGAAGCCGTCTTGAGTGTAGCACGCCAAATTCCTTCTTTAAGTTCAGGTTTTGAGTTTTGTTTGTAAGAGGACAGGCCGGATATTAAAAAGATTAAGCCAAAAATTGAGCCGATGATTTTCATAAAATAAGTTAAAGCTACTTCAAAATCTCACGTGCGATTACTATTCGTTGAATTTCAGATGTTCCCTCATATATTTGAGTAATTTTAGCATCTCGCATCAAACGTTCAACATGGAATTCCTTTACAAATCCGTAACCTCCATGAATTTGAACAGCTTCAATGGTGGTTCTCATAGCAACCTCAGAAGCATATAATTTAGCCATTGCACTTGCCTGTGCATAAGGAAGCCCTTGATCTTTTAGCCAGGCAGCCTTTAAACATAACATTCGTGCAGCTTCAATTTCTGTAGCCATATCAGCGAGCTTGAATTGTATTGCCTGGTGGCCGGATATTGGCTTACCAAAAGCTTTGCGTTCTTTAGAGTACTGCAAGGCAAGTTCGTAAGCGCCTGAGGCTATTCCTAAAGCTTGAGAAGCGATTCCAATTCGGCCACCGTCAAGTGTTTGCATGGCAAATGAGAATCCAAAGCCTTCCTCGCCGATACGATTTTCTTTAGGCACCTTTACATCAGTAAACATCAGTGAGTGGGTATCAGAACCCCTGATTCCAAGTTTATTTTCCTTAGGTCCTATCGTGAAACCCTGCATTCCCTTTTCCAAAATCAATGCATTGATACCTTTATGTCTTTGAGCAGGATTACTTTGTGCGATAACCAAATATGTAGAGGCATTCACTCCATTCGTAATCCAGTTTTTAGTCCCGTTTAAAAGATAATAATCACCCATATCTATGGCGCTTGTCTGTTGCGAAGTGGCATCCGAGCCGGCTTCAGGCTCAGAGAGACAAAAGGCACCTAATTTTTCTCCGGCAGCCAGTGGTTTTAAATATTTTTCCTTTTGAAACTCGGAACCATATTTCTCTAGTCCGTAGCAAACCAATGAATTGTTTACTGAAACGGCAACTGCAGCAGAAGCATCCACCTTAGATAATTCTTCTATGGCGAGTACATAAGAAATTGTATCAAGGCCGGAACCATTGTATTTTGGATCAACCATCATCCCCAGAAATCCAAGTTCACCAAGTTTTTTAATCTGCTCATGAGGAAATTTCTGCTGCTCATCACGTTCTATTACACCGGGCTTTAGTTCACTGGTTGCGAAATCTCTTGCTGCTTGCTGAATCATCAGCTGCTCTTCAGTAAATGCAAAAAACATAAGAATAGGTTTATGTCACCCAAAATTAATCTTTCGGGTCTCATTAATAACTGGTCGTTTACAAATATTAAGAAATATTTCGGTTAGTTATAGGGCAGATTGTCAAACAATATTAAAATTAATGGCCTTGACAATCTTTATTGAAAATTTTGTGAGCTATATCTGATTTTTTGTTCAATAAGAGTGGTGGAATAGCCCCTAAGGTACGGGATGGTTTTTACTGATCCTCCATATTCTGAAACGAAATCAGCTCCTACAATTTGTTCAAAAGAATAATCAGCTCCTTTGACTAAAATATCAGGCCTAAGTAATTTGATCAAGTTCAGGGGGTCAGGGTCGTCGAAAATTATAACCGCATCCACGAAAGACAATGATGCCAGCATAATGGAACGAGAGACTTGATCGGTTATAGGTCTTCCTTCGCCTTTCAATGCTGAAGTAGAGGCATCCGAGTTTAGCCCGATAATTAATTTATCTCCCATATCAGCAGCTTTTGAAAGGTAATCGATATGACCCAAATGAAGCAAATCAAAACAGCCATTGGTAAAAACTATTTTTTTTTCTAATAAACGCCATACATTCAAGGTAGATACTAAATGATCTACTGAATAAATCTTTTCTTTAATTTTATCTAATTTACTCATACATGATTTTTCCTCGTCGTTGATTTAAGAAATAAAATTACACTTAATGAGCCAATAAAAAGTATAATTAAATTCTGACTTGTATGAAATATTAATGCAAAGGTAAGACCATCAATTTTGGAAATACCATACAGCAAAAGTCCCTCTGAAACCATCCAATGAAAAGCGCCGATTCCTCCTTGTACCGGAGCGATCATGGCTAGACTGCCAAAAGCAAGCGTGGAAAGTGCAGCACCCGCACCCAAAGAGGATGTATTTTCTAAGGCGGAAAAGCAAAAATAAGATGAAAGTCCGTAGAGTATCCAGATTATTAGGGAGCTGATTAGAAATAGAAGTTTGTTATCAATATTTTTTATAGACACTACACCGTTTTTAATACCTGAAATGAATTGAAAAATAGTATTGAAAAATCTCCAATTTTTCTTTTTAATCATCGCCATTAAGAAAATAAAAATTAGAAATAATGCCAATAAGGCAAGAATCAATAAAGCCACCTCCACAATTCTGCCATTCAGTTTACCGAATAAGTGTTTATTTAAAAACCCGGGAATTAATTTGTATTCAAAAAATACGGCCATTACAAATGCAAGCCCCAGCATGACTAAATCAACTAAACGTTCAACAAGTACTGTGCCCAGCAATTTGTCTACGGGAATATTGCTCGATTTATTGATCACCGTACATCTGGCTAATTCACCCATTCGTGGAAATGCAATATTAGCAATATAGCCCATGATTACTGCATGAAAAGTGCTCATCAATGGGGGTGTTTCGTGGCCTAGTGAGCCAATCATTAAATTCCATCGGAAAGCCCTTATGACATGTGCTATCAAGCTGACTAACATGGCAAGAAATACCCATTTCAAATCTGCTTTTCTCAGATCAGAGATCATCTGATTGATATCCTGCCCTCTAAAAGCTAAATACAAGAGTAAGAGTCCGACACTAAGAACTATCAGATACTTAAAAACCTTGATGTTGAAAATTCTCAATAGGTATTGAGTTTATTTAGGTACATATTATCGATGATTCTTATTTTCCCAATTCTGGCTGCAACCAGAGCAATTATTGTTTTTGCGTTTTTAGAATTAATAGATTTAAAAGTCCGGGCATTAAAGATTTCGAAATATTCCATTTCAATCCCCGGGCAAGATCTGAGAAATATTTGTACCTCTTTTTTAATTCTTGAAACTGATTTTGTTTTAAACAATTCCCGAGCCAGGGTCAATGATTGGAACAGGGCGATTGCCTGCAAACGTTCCTCAGGCAATAAATTAATATTACGGGAACTCATCGCAAGACCATCGATTTCACGGATAATCGGACAGATAATGAGTTTAACCCGAATATTCAATTTTTTAACCATGAATTCAATCACCTTGATCTGCTGATAATCTTTCTGACCAAAGAAGGCAAATTCTGGTTTTAAAATGTCAAATAGTTTTTTCACGATCTGGGTTACACCTTGGTAATGACCGGGTCTAATTTTCCCCTCAAGAATTTTATCCAGATTACCCAACTCGATTTCCCAAAATTCCGAATCTATATACATCTCATCAACCTCAGGTAAAAACAAAACATCACAGCCGGGTTGCCTTAATTTTTTAAGATCATCTTCAATGGGTCTGGGATAATTCTCAAGATCTTTTTTATCGTTAAACTGGGTAGGATTTACAAAAATGCTGCAGACCACAACATCTGCTTTTTTGCGAGCGGCATCAATTAATGAAAGGTGTCCGGCATGTAAAGCGCCCATGGTAGGAACAAATCCAATAGATTTGCCCGATGATCGTAAATCATCCAGGTAGATCTGAATAGTGTCCTTTCTGTTGAAGATTTTCAAATTCTTATTAAATTTTACCGACCTCAAAAATGGTTAAATACTTAAAGAGTAACAAAACAACTTGCTGAATTCATTGATATTTCATAAGATAATGATTATCTTTGCAGTTCGAAAACTTTTCACAACATTAAACTAATCGGACCGGAGATGGCAAAAACGAAGATTCTTTTTATTACGCATGAGATATCGCCTTTCCTAGAGCTTACTAAAATTTCTGAAATTACCCGTCACTTGCCACAGGCAATGCAGGACAAAGGATTTGAAATTAGGATACTCATGCCTCGTTTTGGAAATATTAATGAACGTCGTAACAGACTGCATGAAGTAATTCGACTTTCGGGTATGAATATAATTATCAATGATAATGATAACCCGCTCATCATTAAAGTAGCTTCAATTCCTTCTGCACGTATGCAGGTTTATTTTCTGGATAATGAAGAATATTTTCAGAGAAAACATGTCTTTACAGATAACAACAATAAATTTTACGCAGACAACGACGAGAGAACTATCTTCTTTTGTAAAGGAGCTCTGGAAACCGTGAAAAAATTAGGATGGTCTCCTGACCTCGTACATTGCCATGGGTGGATGAGCGCACTTGTTCCAGCTTATTTAAAGACAATCTATAAAGAAGATCCCACTTTCAAGAATTCGAAGGTGGTTTATTCAGTGTACGAAGATAATTTTGAAACCTCTTTGAGTGCTGAATTCGCTACGAAAGCAATCATGAATGGAATGCTTGCAGAGCATACAGAGGTTTATACCGATGCAACAAATAAAGCGCTGAATCTTGGCGCAATTTCTTATTCTGATGGGGTAGTTTGTGCCTGCGAAACCATCAATGAAGAAGTGTTAAAGTTTGTTAAAAATTCAAACAAACCCCTGCTTGAGTTTGATTCCACTTCAGATTACGAAAATTATTATAACCTTTACGAAGAAATTGCCGGCGAAGAACTAGTTTCATTAGATTGAAACTTGCTAAATAGAGCTTCATGGATAACTCAGGAGCATTATTCAAAATGTTAAGACCTGCAAGCCTTTGAAAATTAATGTAACAGGGATGAAATTATACAAACTGGACTTATTGACCTTGTTGATAAGTCTTTTTATTTTCAGCAGTTGTCAAAATACTGATTCTATCGGCCTTGATGTTGATCCTGCTACTGAACTTATCGGTACCTTTACCGATACAATTACGGTTATTTCATCCACTGTAAAGGAAGATAGTATAGTCACGAATACCTTATCTAAATATCCTTTGGGGCATATGGTTGATCCAATTTTTGGAAAAACTACCGCAAATATTGCCATGTCTTTAACCTTGGATCCTCCGGGGCTTAACTTTGGCACATCTCCTGTCCTGGATTCAGCAGTACTGGTTCTGTACTATGCTAAAGATTTTTACGGAGATAGTACGTCAAATTTTCAGGTTGATGTTCATCAACTTAATAATCCTTTGAGGACTTCTGTTCAATACTTTAATACCCAGACCCAAAGTTATTCATCAACGGTAATTGGAAGTATAAAACAAAGGTTCAACTTAAAGGATAGTGTGAGCCTTACAGAAATTGTAACCGGTAGTCCTGATAAGAAGGTAAGAAGAGCTCCTCAACTCCGCATCCCGATGAATCCGGGGTTTATTACAGCCAATTTTTTGAATGCATCTTCCACTACCCTAAGCAGCAATGAGCAGTTAAATAAAGAGCTTAAAGGTTTTTACCTCACGATAAATAAATCTCAGAGCACCGGGCAGGGGGGTATCGCATTTTTTAATCTGACTGACTCAAGCAGGTTAGAAATTTATTATAAAAGTCAGAACGGTGTTTTGACGGATACTATTTTACATAAATTTCCAATTGTGAATAATGCAGTGCCTGTTATTGCTGATTTTAAAAATGATTACACAGGCACTGCTATCCAGGCTAATTTAAATAGTACTACCCAGCAAGACTTAACTTATGTTCAGGCTTTGTCCGGTTTGCGAACTAAACTTCGTTTTCCGCACATCGAGAAATTAAAAAACCTGGGAAACATAAGCATCAATAAAGCTGAACTAATCGTTACCGCTACAGGTGGTAAGGCCCCCTTTCACCCTGCATCCAGATTAATTATGTACCGCAATGATATTGCAAGGCAGAGGCAGTTTATACCGGATTTCAGTAATGAACCCGTTTTTTCATTAACTGATGTAGATTTCGGCGGATTTTATGACCCAAACAAAAAGCAGTATAAATTTCAGATTACGAGTTATATTCAAGATATTTTGAAAGGGAAATTGAAACAATTCGACACCTTTATTGCTCCTGTCAGTACTGATTTCAATCGAGCGGCAGGTCCTGTCGCATCAGGAAGCTCTGCCGGGGGCGCAGTGTTAGGTAGCGGAAAATCCGGGACTAGCTATCAAATGAAGCTTAGAATTATTTACAGTAAGATTAATTAATTTTATTCCAACAAGCTTTCATTTTACAGGGATAGTTTTCTAATTTCATCACCAAATAAATTAAATAGTATGTGCGGAATTGTGGGTTATATCGGATACCGTGAAGCCTGGCCTGTTATTATCAAGGGATTGCAACGCCTGGAATACAGAGGATATGATAGTGCCGGCGTCGCGCTGATGAATGATCAGCTTAGAATTTTTAAAAAGGCCGGTAAAGTGAGTGACCTTAAAGATTCAGTTGAAGGTGAAGTTCTTACTGGAACTGCAGGAATGGGTCATACCCGATGGGCTACTCATGGTGAACCTTCAGACCGCAATTCTCATCCCCATACATCCGGCGATGACCGGTTGGCAATTATACACAATGGGATAATTGAAAACTATTCTAGTTTGAAAGAGACTTTATTGTCCAGAGGTCATTCTTTTAAAAGCGATACCGATACCGAAGTTCTCATTCATTTAATTGAAGATATTCAACAACAAACCGGACTTGAAATCAGGGAGGCGGTAAGAATTGCACTCGACAAAGTTATCGGTGCTTATGCCATTGTCATTATGGATAAGGATGAACCGGGTGAATTAATCGCCGCTCGAAAGGGAAGTCCAATGGTACTTGGGGTTGGTGATGGAGAGTATTTTATTGCTTCTGATGCTTCACCTATCATTGAATACACAAAGAATGTTATTTACTTGAATGATAATGAAATTGCATGTATTAAGCGAGATGAATTACTAATTAAGAATATTGACAATACCGTTCAAATACCCTACGTACAAGAACTCGAATTAAAGCTCGAAATGCTTGAAAAGGGTGGCTTTGATCACTTCATGCTCAAAGAAATTTTCGAACAACCCAGGTCAATAAAAGACTGTATGAGAGGTCGCATTTACCCTGCTGAAGGTTATGTTCAGTTAGGGGGTATCAAATAATATGGAGAAAAACTGAAGAATATTGATCGTATTGTAATTGTTGCTTGTGGTACTTCATGGCATGCCGGACTAGTAGGTGAATATCTCATTGAAGAATGTTCCCGCATCCCTGTTGAGGTTGAATATGCATCAGAATTCAGGTATCGTAATCCGATTATATCTGAAAAAGATATTGTAATTGCGGTATCTCAATCTGGGGAAACAGCTGATACTATGGCAGCCATTGAGCTTGCAAAATCAAAAGGGGCAACCATTTTTGGGATTTGTAATGTTGTGGGAGCTTCCATACCCCGATTGAGCAATGCCGGTGTATACACTCATGCAGGCCCTGAAATAGGGGTTGCTTCTACAAAAGCATTTACCGCACAAGTTACTGTCCTTACCTTGATGGCTTTGTATATGGCTCAGCAAAGAGGTAAGATAACTCAAAGCAAAATGGTTCATCTTCTCACAGAGCTTGATAACATTCCTGCGCTGGTAGAAAAATGTCTCCTATCTAACGATAATATTAAAAATATCTCCGAG
>Ga0194130_10001274_pt1 | contig 41381 bp, 35 predicted proteins | sample TA2KigsurfametaG_FD_160084 | JGI IMG/M metagenome (GOLD analysis project Ga0194130, IMG submission 160084) | Freshwater microbial communities from Lake Tanganyika, Tanzania - TA2015050 Kigoma 12 surface | ecosystem: Environmental > Aquatic > Freshwater > Lake | place: Tanzania: Lake Tanganyika...
GGGCGAGGCAAAGCAATAACATAACAACCGCAAATGGAAATCCAAGGCTTGTTTCGTCGTCGGAAAGGAACAACGGAAACAGTACCAAGCCAACGATAACGTACAACGCGGCACTGATGTGAAGACAAATGGTTGCTAGTCCAATCTTATGTTGCTTAGCCACTGTCTCTCCTTCGCCGAACGACCATGTTGACCGAGCCCCCGCCATCACGGTCTCTAAAGTTCGAAACGGACCGACGGGGGCTTCGGTCCAACATTTTGTTCGTGCTTTATCTGGTTGCGAGTTGCCGCAAGCGAGTCTCGCCCATCTTTTCGCATTGGTCTTTCGCGAACCGAATCACTCCATCAATTTCCGTCGCATGGCAAGTCTCAGGCAATTGAATGATATCGTATGGGTAGGAACCTGTCTGCAGGATCAGAAAGACATTGCCATCCTTCCGCGAAAACTCGCGATCCTGTACGGCCAAAAGGTCGCTGGTTCGATTCCAGATCGATCCATAGGAGAAGGTATTTGATCCCTTTGCATTTAGGCGAATGTTGGTAACCGAGACATCGCGCCCGTCGCCAATCGATTCGTCGAGTTTTTCGTATCCCCGCGATGGATCGTACATGATGTACGCCAACAACGTTTTGATTCCTTTGGGATCAGCGTCATTCTTCGAGTGCCCAATCAATAAGTCGATTCGTCCAGAAAGCCTGCTCAATTCGCGTGTATCACGCCGTACCACAATATGGTCACCCCGCTGCAATCCGAACATGAAAAGGTACAAGGCAACACTAATGCATGGAATTGCTATCCCTACGTTGGACCAGTACCACGCTTGGAACACTCGACGTGCGAATCCTGTTTCGGAGAATTCGAGCGTGTTACCAACTTGCTGCGAGGTTACGAGTAGCGAAACAAGCGATGCGGGACCTAGTAGAAGGTTTGCCATCACATACAACGGAAAGGCGGCTAAACTTGCATATGGCGTCAACGCAACGAACAAGAATGAAGCAATTTGTACGACGGCAGTTTTCATCAGATTTCTACCCTCATCCTACGCTCACTTCCGCCCAATGCACGAACGGCTGGATTCAGCGAGCGGCGCCAAGGAAACTTTCCAATGATGGTGCACGTCATCGCCGCTTCGCTGCAATCCATTGTTACCCCATGTCTTGGATCGTGTCCAGCTGTTGAATCGGATCAAAATGATGCAGTAGAAGGTAGTCGTCCCATCCGTTCCGGCCAGTCATGGTAACGATGGCCGCAGTTCGTATCTCATTTCCGACCATACTGTCGGCAAGCAATGAGGTTTTCATTGCATCCCAGGCTCCGACGGCATCATCTGACTCCACAAACAAGTTGATGTAGCGACCATTGTCGTCGCCTGATTCCGATGTAACGTTCAGTATCTGACTCGAAAGAGTTTGGATGAGGTCGTTGATGCATTCCTCTGTCAACGTTTCAAGCCTGTCCATTTGGATTTGACAGCAAATCGTGTGCATCGTCTAAACTGGAATCATCCCTCAGGGGTAACGACAGGCGTCACCCGGCGGCGGCCAAGTGACTCTCCATTCTGATTCCGCCCCGATCCGCCGCTCGGGTGGACGCCCTGGTTACGCCACATTCTCTGCGGCGATTGCGTTTGACCGGGAATATATCCGCCAGCGATGGTCCGCGTAGCCGTTTCCCGATTGATGCTGGATCGCCCGACCACGTGGTCTTTGTCGGAGTCACAGCACTCCAGTTGGCCCATCGTCCGCGGACGCTTGATCATTTCATGTCGCCGGACTTCTTGAGAATCAAAAAACCCGCACCGATGAATGCCAACGCGATGCCAAAAACAACAATCACAGACCATCGGCCAACCCCAAACACCTCGACGAACTGTGCTGAGTCGTACATGCGTCGAACAATCGCACCAGAGATCCCAAGGAACACACCAAATCCAGACAGAAAGCGGCCAACCCAGATGGTCATCAGAGTGCCTCACCAATGAGTGTCGAAAGAATCGATTGCGGTCGTGGCGTAACGACACCGTTCACCTGCGCGGCGGCTGGTGACACGTTGAACCCTGAAAACCCGAGATGCCGCCGCGTCAGGTGCAACGGCTGGTTAGCCGTTTTCGCTCGTGTCATCCGGTGCGTCAGCGTTCCAGTTGATGAAACGATTGGCTACATCTGGCGGATTAAGCGCCGAAACCCAGCTATTGACCAATTCCCCATCTAGGTCGCCGACCAATGCCAATGTGATTTTGGAGCGCTCAGGCCCTGAGCCGAAAAAGCCGTCTTTCTCCAGCCGCTGGAATCCGCTCAAGACTGCGGCCCAAAGCGAGTCGATCCGGGCTTCGAACTCTTCTTCCGGCCCATCGATATATTCGATGAGGGCTTCGTTGATCTCCGCAAAATGCTCCTCGCCGAAATTCGCGAAGTGACCCCAGTCGCCGTACGACCACCGCATTCCCGCGCGAGTCGATGTTGACCCATACTTGGGATCTACGGTCTCCCGGTAGCGCTGGACAGTTGCGGTCAAGGCCTCCTCCGTGTTGGCGGCGGGGTGTATGAACTGAAGCGAATCGTCCGTGAACACGGCGAAAGCATAGAAGTGCTGACCCGGGTTTGCGCGGATCAGCTCCGAAAAAGCAGCCTTCAGCGCCGCATGAACGTGATCGGCAAGTTGGTCGAGTACGGTCAATGCCATCGGTCCACCTTCGGCTAACGACCGCGGTAACGGGGCCGCCGCCAAAAAGCTATGATTTCAAAAGCCGCGTCACCGGCGGCTCCCGTTCACCGCCTTGTTCGCAGGTTGATCTCGGCCGGAGTGCTCAATTCCGGAGCGCGGTGAGCCACCACCACCGTCTGGCAAATGCCCCGTTAAGTTTATACTCACCGTTGTCGTGAAACTCTAGTTGGACCTCCATCGGCTGACCAATGCCGAGAAAGACAGGCTCGTCCGCAGTTGGTTCGATCGTGTTAGAGCCATCTTGCGCCCGAAAGGTCGCTACTCCCTCGTTCGAATAATGCAAAACCCATGTGCGAGTGTCGCCGGGCTGCAGAGCCTCAAATTCAACGGAATGATCTGGGGCAAGTGCCGGCTCGATCCAAACGCGAACCGGACCTAAAACACGATCCGCCGAATTCGTGATCGTAACAATGTGCAAATCGAGTAAAGAGCCTGCCATCTTCCAGCACACTACAGCGAGTGGAAGGTTAGCAAGCAGTATTGAAATGCCCAAGACAACTGCCCGGCTCGAAGCACCTCGGCGTAAAGCAAGAACCACCAATCCCAAGCCAACTGGGAGCAGAAGCAGTCCCAGGCCAATTGCGAGAATGCCAAGCACATAAAATGGGCCTACATCCTCCGTACGCCCCCCGGCTGCATACCACCCCAAAACCCCGCTGACCCCGAGCGCACCGGGGAGAACTGCACACCATCGGGAGAACCGCAGCAGTCGCGTCAGACGTTCTTTGGACTCCACGGTAGAGGTCGTCATCCTATGCACCGCATAAAACCAGAGCCTGCGAACTCGTATTTCTACAGTCTGTATAAACGTCCCAGCGCGCCTGTTAACGCACCTGGGCCACGAAGCGAAGAGCGTCCCGAAGCTTTACCTCCGTCGCGACTTGCAGTCCGCACCGAGCCAGGCCCCGCGGGTGAATCACAAGCGCAGACCGCAGTATATCGCACCCCCTGCGCAGGCGTCTACGCCCCCCGAAGACTTGCCGTTCGACCCAGCTTCCACGAACTGAGCGTTCGGGCCGGTCGCCTCCCGCCGCGGCCGGCGTTGCCCCGGCGCTGGCCCGGGCATCAGTTTCAGCCTTTCGAGCCAAGAGCAGCTTCGCGATCACCGGCTCCGGGCTATGCCGTCTCGGTCGTCGTGTCGCCCTTGAAGTCTCCTCGGCCAAGGCCGCGGTGACCTTCATACCGCCTGGATCAGGTTTCCAATGCAGGCCGGGCCCTCGCGCGGTACCGTGACCGCTCCACCGCGTTCGGCCGAGGCATCGTCATGACATCCCACACCGGCGACACGTTCGCCCCGCTGCCCGGCGCGCCGCTCGAGTGCCTCGTCGCCGCCAACGTCCACGGGCTGTATTGCGTGCCGGCTGCCAGCCGCCACCGACCGGCTGCCCGGCGGATCCTCGCCGGCGATGTCTGGGAGCCCGACACGATCGCCTGGATCATCGCCCACCGCCGCTCGGGCGACGTGGTCCACGCCGGGACCTATTTCGGCGACTTCCTCCCGGCAGTGGCGCGGAGCCTCGCCGACGGCGCACGCGTGTGGGCGTTTGAGCCGAATCCCGAAAACCATGCCTGTGCGCGGCTCACGATCGCCCTCAACGGGTTGACCGGCGTCGTCCTCCACCATGCCGCGCTCGGCGCCGCCGCGGGGCGCGTCGCGCTGGTGACCCATGACGAGCAAGGGACTCCCCTCGGGGGCGCCAGCCACGTCGATGCGGCGCGCGATGCCGGGCCCGACGGCGTGGCGGTCGTGCGCCTCGACGACACGATCCCCGCCGACCGGCCGGTGGACGTGGTCCAGCTCGACGTCGAGGGCTCCGAGGAGGAGGCGCTGGCCGGTGCCCTGGGCCTCATCGGACGCTGGCGACCGGCACTGCTCCTCGAGCGGCCCCCCGAGGCGTGGCTCGAGCGCGTGCTCGCCCCGCTCGGCTACGCGCCGGCCGGGAAGGTGCATGCCAACACCGCGTGGCTGCCCGGCTGAGCCGAGGCCGGCGCGCGATTGTCTGCGGAAACGCCGCGGGCTACGCTGCTTGCGGTGTCGCTGGCCACCGGGGGGACACGCGATCGCCCTCCCGCGGTGCAGCGGCGCCGTTCCCGTGGAGGTTCCAATGGCCCTTCGCTCCCCGTTCGCTCCCGCCGCGGCGCTGCTCGTGACCGGCGTGCTCGCCGCGTCGGCCGCGGAATCGTCGCGCGAGTTGGTCACGTTCTCGACGCGGGCGCTCGACCGGTCGTTCGTCGCCGAAGGGGCGGCGATCGGCGACCTCGACGGCGACGGCCATGCCGACCTCGTCGCCGGCCCGTGGTGGTATCGCGGTCCGGAGTTTTCCGAGCGCCATGAATTCATGCCCGCCAAGCCGTTCGACCCGGCGGGATATTCCGACAATTTTTTCGTCTGGGTCCGCGACGTCAGCGGCGACGGCCGCAACGACATCGTGCTCTACGGCTTCCCGGGTCAGGATGCGTCGTGGTTCGAAAACCCCGGGAAGGACCCCGGTGTGGGTCACTGGAAAAAGCATGTCGCCGTCGCCGAGCTCGACAACGAGTCGCCGGCGTTTACCGATGTGAGCGGCGACGGGAAGCCCGACATCGTCGGCTCGGTCGGGGGATTCTTCGGCTATGCCACGGCCGGTGCCGACCCGCGGCAGCCGTGGACGTTTCATCGCATCTCGCCGCAGGTGGCGGGAGGGAAATTCACCCACGGCCTCGGCGTCGGCGACGTCGATGGCGACGGCCGCCCCGACATCCTCGAGAAGAATGGCTGGTGGCGCCAGCCCGAATCGCTCGCCGGCGATCCGCTCTGGCAGCGGAACGAAGTCGCCTTCTCGCGCCCCGGCGGCGCGCAGATGCTCGTCAGCGACGTCGATGGCGACGGCCTGGCCGACGTGATCACGAGCCTCGCCGCCCACGGCTACGGGCTCTCCTGGTACCGGCAGTCGCGCGCCGCCGATGGCACGCGCTCGTTCGAACAGCGCCCGATCACCGGCGACGCGCCGTCGGACAATCCGTTTCGCGTGGCGTTTTCGCAGATCCACGCGCTGGCGCTGGCCGACATCGATGGCGACGGTGTCGACGATGTCGTCACCGGCAAGCGCTGGTGGGCCCACGGCGCGAAAGGCGACCCCGAGCCCGACGCGGCGGCGGTGGTGTATTGGTTTCGCACCACGCGCTCGGCCGACGGCGTCGAGCTGGTGCCGCACCTGATCCACGACGACTCCGGGGTGGGTGTCCAGGTGACCGTCGGCGACGCCACCGGCGACGGCCGGGCAGACGTGCTGGTGTCGAACAAGAAGGGGACGTTTCTCCATACCCAGGCGCGGAAGGCGGTGAGCCTCGCCGACTGGGAAGCCGCCCAGCCGCGCCGCCGGCGCGCGATGGCAAATGGCCTCGCTCCCGCCGAAGCGGCCGCGGCGATGAGCCTGCCGCCGGGATTCCAGGTGACGCTGTTGGCCGGCGAGCCCGATGTCTGCCAGCCGATCGCGATGTGCTTCGACGACCGCGGCCGGCTGTGGGTGGCCGAGGCCTACTCCTATCCCAAGCGCGTGCCGAAGGAGGAGGCCCGTGACCGGATCCTGATCTTCGAAGACACCGACGGCGACTCGACGCTCGACTCGCGGAAGGTGTTTGCCGACGGGCTGAACCTCGTCAGCGGCCTCGCGGTCGGGTTCGGCGGGGTGTGGGTCGGGGCGGCGCCGGAGTTTCTCTTCATCCCCGACCGCGATGGCGACGACCGCCCCGACGGCCCGGCCGAGGTGCTCCTCGACGGCTGGGGCTACGAAGACACCCACGAGACGCTCAACGCCTTCATCTGGGGGCCCGACGGCTGGCTGTATGGCTGCCACGGCGTGTTTACCCATTCCAACGTCGGCAAGCCGGGGGCCGGCGACGACGCGCGGAAGCGGATCAACGCCGGGATCTGGCGCTACCACCCCACGCGCCATCTGTTCGAGGTCTTTTCCGAGGGGACGAGCAACCCCTGGGGCGTCGATTTCAACGACCTCGGCCACGCCTTCCAGACCGCGTGCGTGATCCCGCACCTGTACCACGTGATTCCTTTGGCGCGCTACCAGCGCCAGGCCGGGCAGCACTTCAATCCCCACACCTACGACGACATCAAGACGATCGCCCGCCACCGCCACTGGACCGGCGGCCAGTGGAACAACGCCGACCGCGAGAAGTCCGACGCGATCGGCGGCGGTCATGCCCATTGCGGGGCGATGGTGTATCTCGGCGGCGCGTGGCCGGAGCGCTACCGCGGCAAGCTGTTCATGAACAACATCCATGGCGCCCGGCTCAATCAAGACCGTTTGGAACCGGCCGGGAGCGGCTACGTCGGCGACGGCGACCCCGACTTCCTGTTTGCCAACGACACCTGGTCGCAGTTCATTTCGCTCCAGACCGGGCCCGACGGCCAGATGGTGCTGATCGACTGGTACGACGCCAACCAGTGCCACCACCACGACTTCGCCAAGCACGACCGGGGCAACGGCCGGATCTACAAGGTCAGCTACGGCCGTCCGCAGGGGGTGAAGGTCGATCTCGGCAAGGCGACCGATGCCGAGCTCGTCGCCCACCTGGCCAGCGACAACGACTGGTTCGTGCGCCATGCCCGGCGCCTGCTCCAGGAGCGCGCCGCCACCGGCCGGCTCGCGAGCGACACTCCGGCGCGGCTCCGGGGGGCGCTCGAGTCTGCTTCGACGGCGGCCAAGCGGCTGCGTGTCGTGTGGGCCCTGTCGGTCACCGGCCTGCTCGATGCCGCCGGCCTCGAGAAGCTGCTCGGCGATCCCGATCCGGCCGTGCGCGGCTGGGCGGTGCGCCTCGCCAGCCAGCGGGACGACATCCCCGTCGACGTGCTCGTCGCCAGCGGCACGCAGCTCGCCCTCGGCGATCCCTCGCCGGTGGTCCGCCTCGAGCTCTGCTCGGCGCTGTTGCGGCTGCCGCCCGCGGCGCGCTGGCCCGTGGCCGAGGCGCTCGTGACCCACGCCGAGGACGCCGACGACCACAACCTGCCGCTGATGAATTGGTATGTCGTCGAGCCGCTGGTCGTCGTCGACCCGCCCCGGGCCCTGGCGCTGGCGGCCCGGTCGAAGATCCCGACGGTGTCGCGGTTCATCGTCCGCCGGGCGGCCGGCGAGGAGGCCTGCTACGAGGCGCTGGTGGCTGCACTCGCCAAGGCCTCGTCGGCCGACCGCCGGTGGATGCTCGACGAGATCGTGGCGGCACTGGCCGCCCGCGGGCGGATGCCGATGCCGAAGGCCTGGACGGCGGGATACGACGCCCTCCGCGGCGACGCCGATGCCGACGTGCGCCGGCTGGCCGACGTCGTCGCCGTGCGCTTCGGCGACGAGCGCGTGCTGCCGGGGCTGCGCGCGGTGCTCGCCGATCGGAAGGCGGCCCTGGAGCGCCGCGTCGAGGCCCTCGAAGCGCTCGTGGCGGCGCGTGATCCGGCGACGGCGCCGGTCCTCCAGCGGCTCCTCGACGACGCCCCGGTGGCCACGCGGGCGGTGACGGCACTGGCCGCGATCCCCGACGACCGCACCCCCGCCGCGCTGCTGGCGGCCTACGCGACGCTCGCGCCCGAGGCCAAGGCCGCGGCGATCGCCACGCTCGTGTCGCGGGCGCCCTGGACGATCGCCCTGCTCGACGCGATCGACGCCGGCCGCGTGCCGCGCGGCGACCTGTCGGCGTTTACCGTCCAGCGCCTCGCCGGGTCGGCCGATCCGGCGGTCCTCGCCAAGCTCAACGCCGTGTGGGGCACGATCCGCTCCACCCCGGCCGACCGTCAGGCCGACTTCGCCACGTGGCGAAAGCTGCTCGGCCCCAAGGCGCTCGACGGCGCCGACCTGTCGCACGGCCGCGAGGTGTATGCCAAGACGTGCGGCACGTGCCACGCGCTCCACGGCACAGGTGCGAAGATCGGCCCGGAATTGACCGGCTCCAACCGCGCCGATCTGGAATACCTGCTCGCCAATCTCCTCGATCCCAGCTCGGTCGTCGGCCGCGACTACCAGACGACCACGGTCGTCACGACCGACGGCCGGTCGATCGCCGGGATCGTGATCCGCGAGTCCCCCGAGGCGGTCACGCTCCAGACGCCGACCGAGCAGGTCACCGTGCCGGTGGCCGACATCGAGCAGCGCGTCCTCTCGCCGCTGTCGCTAATGCCGGAAAACCAACTCGCGCAGCTTCCCAAGGCGTCGGCGGTGGCATTGGTCGCCTACCTGCGGCATCCGACGCAGGTGCCGCTGCCGGGCGAGGGCCCGCCGCCGTTCACGAAAGACGGGCGGATCCCCGGAGCGATCGAAGGAGAACAGCTCGACGTCGCCTCGAAGTCGGCCGGCGACGTCCGGCCGCAGGGGATGGAGTCGTTCAAGGCGGGGCGCTGGAGCGGCAATTCGCAGACATGGTGGACAGGCGCGCGGCCGGGAGGTCGCCTGGTGTTCACGGTGCCGGTCACGGTGACCGGGCGCCACGAAGTCCGCGCCGTCTGCACGAAGGCCCACGACTACGGGACCGTGAGCCTGAAGTGGAACGACGCCCCTGCCGCCCCGCCGCTCGACCTGTACCACAAGGAAGGCGTCGTCCACACCGCGGAGATCCCGATCGCCACGGTCGATCTCGAGCCGGGGATGGCGACGCTCTCCGTCGAGATCGTCGGCGAGAACCCGGCGGCGACGAAGGCCTGGATGTTCGGTCTGGATTACCTGCGCTTCGTGCCGGTGCCGTGACCGGCGCCGCCACGTGGTCGTCCCTCACCCCTGCGGAGTCTCCGATGCGGCGTGCCCTGCCCTGCCTCGTGATCGCGCTGTGGCTCGCCGTCGGGCCGGTCGGCCATGCCCGGCAGCCTGCCGACGACGCCGCCGGCACCGCCGAGTGGTACGGCGAGCTCGAGGCGGGGAACAGGCAGTTCCGGTTCGTGATCGAATCGGTCGCCGGGGCCGACGGCACCGCGAAACACCGGCTGCGGAGCATCGACGAGGGGGACCGGCGTTTCGAGCTCGCCACGGTCGTCGACGACGGCGAGCGCCTCGCCTTCGACCTGCCCGCCTCGGCGGCGGCCTACTCCGGCGCAGTCTCCAAGGGGGTCGCCACGGGTATCTGGAAGCAACGCGGTGCCGAGCTGGCGCTCGTCTTCCGCCGAACCGACGGCACACCGCTCCCGCCCCCGGCCGACGAGGTCTGGACGGGCACGCTCAACGCCGTCGTCCAGAAACTCGCGCTGCGGTTCCGTGTGAAGCTCGATGACGACGGCAAACGCCGCGTGTGGATGGACAGCGTCACCCAGGAAGTGGGAGGGTTCGGAGGCAGCCTCACGGTCGACGGCCGGAAGTGGACGATCAACGTGCCGGCGGTCCGCGGTGAGTTTTCCGGCGAGCTGTCGGAGGATGGCACCACGCTCGCGGGAACCTGGAAACAGGCCGGGGCGACGCTGCCGCTGGTGCTCGTCAAAGGGGCGGTGATCGACGCCGGCGCGGAGGCGAAGCGCCGCCCGCAGACGCCGATCGGCCCGTTTCCCTACGATGCCGAGGAGGTGACGTTCCGCAACGACACCGACGCCATCGATCTCGCCGGCACGCTCACGCTGCCGCGCGGCCCGGGCCCCTTTCCGGCCGTCGTCCTCGTCACCGGGTCCGGGCCGCAGGATCGCGACGAGACGCTCTTCGACCACAAGCCGTTCGCCGTGATCGCAGACCGGCTGTCGCGCGCCGGGATCGCCGTGCTCCGCTACGACGACCGCGGCGTCGGCGGATCGGGGGGCAATCCCGAGACGGCGACCACCGCCGACCTGGCCCGCGACGCGCTGGCGGCGTCGCTCCATCTCGCCGCCGATGCGCGCGTCGACCCGGCACGGATCGGCGTCGTCGGCCACAGCGAGGGGGCGGCGATCGCGGCGCTGGTCGCCGCCGAGCGGCGCGAGACGGCCTGCATCGTGCTGCTGGCGGGCGCTGGCGTGGATGGCAAGCGCGTGCTGTTGTCGCAGGGAGCGCTCGTGCTTCGCGCGGAGGGGCTCGCCGACCCCGAGCGCCTCGAGCGCCAACGAACGATGCAGACGATCCTCATGGACGCGGTTACGTCGGCACCGCCAGACGCCGACCCGGCCCCGATCATCGCGGCGGTCGCCAAGCGACTCGAAGCCGCTCTCGGCGGCGCCGTGCTCGACGGGCAAGATGTCAAGGAGCTCGCGGCCGGCGGCGTGCTGCGGCTGTCGTCGCGGTGGTTTCGCCACTTCCTCGTCCATGATCCGGCCGCCGACCTGGCGAAGGTCGGCTGCCCGGTGCTCGCCCTGTTCGGCGAGAAGGACGTGCAGGTCGATCCCCCCCTCAACCGTCCACCGGTCGAGGCCGCCATCCGCGCGGCGGCGAATCCCGACTCCGCCGTCGAGACGATCCCCGGCTGCAACCATCTGTTCCAGACCTGCACGACCGGCGCCATCAGCGAGTACGACGCGCTCGAGGAGACGATCGCGCCGGCGGTCCTCGAGCGGATGACGACGTGGCTCGCCGACCGACTCGATCCCACGGAGCCCACGAAATGACCCTCCGGCGCCTCCTCGGTGCGGTGGCCCTCGTCGCGATGGCCTGCCTCGTCAGCCCGGCCGCGGCAGCCGATGCCCCGCGCTGGAACATCCTCTTCGTGTTCGCCGACGATTGGGGGCGCTACGCGCGCTGCTACGCCGGCCTCGACGGCCGCCCGACGCTCAACGACGTCGTCACGACGCCGGCGGTCGACCGCCTCGCGCGCGAGGGGGTGCTGTTCCGCAACGCGTTCGTCAGCGCCCCCTCCTGCACTCCCTGCCGCAGCGCCCTTCTCTCCGGTCGTCATTTCTTCCAGTGCGGCCGCGGGGCGATCCTCCAGGGGGCGGAGTGGGACGGCTCGATCCCGACCTGGCCAGGCCTCGTCGAGCAGGCTGGGTACCGGCTCGGGAAGAGCTACAAGGTATGGAGCCCAGGGAAGCCGGCCGACGCCCCGTTCGGCGGCCAGACCCACGCCTACGAGAAAGCCGGCCGCCGGCCGAACAACGTGTCGGAAGAGGCGACGAAGCTGGTCGCGGCCGGGGCCGACCCGGCCGCCGCCCGGGCCGAGGTACTCGGTGAGCTCAGGGCGAACTTCAAGACCTTCCTCGACGACGGCCCCGCCGCTGCCCCGTGGCACTTCTTCTGCGGCCCGACGACGACCCACCGCACCTGGGTGAAGGGGTCGGGCAGGGCGCTGTGGGGGATCGACCCGGCGGCGCTCGAAGGAAAACTGCCCCCGTTCCTCCCCGACGTGCCCGAGGTCCGCGAGGATGTCGCCGACTACCTTGGCGAGGTCCAGGCCGTCGACGCGATCATCGGCGCGCTCGTCGCCGAGCTCGAGGCCCGCGGCATCCTCGACGACACGCTGGTCGTCGTCAGTGGCGACCACGGGATGCCGGGCGTGCCGCAGGGGAAATGCAACGTCTACGACCACGGTGCGGCGGTGGCCCTGGTGGCGCGGGTGCCGGGGGGCGTCGGCGGCCGCGTGATCGACGACTTCGTCACGCTGCCCGATCTCTGCCCGACGTTCCTCGACGTCGCCGGCGTGGCCCATCCCGCCGGCCTGACGGCGCGGAGCCTGCTGCCGCAGCTCACCGCGCCGATGGGGGGCACGATCGATCCGGCGCGCGACGGCGTGATCATCGGCCGGGAGCGGCACGTCGCCGCGGCCCGCGACGGTCGCCTCCCCTACCCCGTCCGTGCCCTCCGCACGCGCGACTGGCTGCTGGTGCGGAACTTCGCCCCCGACCGTTTTCCGATGGGCTCGCCACCGGCAGGCGCCGTCGATCCCGATGACGTCGCCCGCGAGACGTACGCCGTGTATGCCGACATGGACGCAAGCCCCACGAAAGCCTGGCTCGTCGCCCGGGCCGACGAGCCAAAGTGGCGGGCGATCCACGATCGCGCCTTCGCCCGCCGGCCGGCCGTCGAGCTGTATGACCTGCGCACCGATCCCTGGCAGGTGACCAACGTCGCCGGCCGACCGGAGCACGCCGCGGTCGAGGCGGCACTTGCCGCGCGCCTCCTCGACGCGCTGACAGCCGCGGGCGATCCGCGCGTCGCGCCCGATCCGATCTTCGACCGCCCGCCGTTTACCGATCCCAACCCGTCGGCCGAACCGCGCCAAGCCCGTCGGCGGGCGCGGCAGGTGGCACCGCCCCGCGACAACGCCGACGACGGCATGCTGTTCGTCGCCGAGCCGGTCACCCCGGAGGGGGCGTTCACGCCGGGCATCGAGGGCCCGGCCTGCGACCGCGCTGGCATGCTGTTCGCGGTCAATCTCTCGCGCGAGGGGACGATCGGCCGCGTCTTTCCCCACGGCGCTGCCGACGTCTTCCTGGAGCTGCCCGGCACGAGCGTCGGCAACGGCATCCGGTTCGGCGCCGACGGGACGATGTTCATCGCCGACTACGTCAACCACAACGTGTTCCGCGTGGCCCCCGGCAGCCGCGAGCCGCAGCTTTTCGCCCACGACGACCGGATGAACCAGCCCAACGATCTGGCGATCAGCGCCGACGGCACGCTCTACGCCAGCGACCCGAATTGGAAGGACGGCACCGGGCAACTGTGGCGGATCGACCGCGACGGCACGACGACCCGGCTCGCCACGGCGATGGGCACCACGAATGGAATCGACCTCAGTCCCGACGGCACCACGCTGTACGTCAACGAGAGCGTCCAGCGCAACGTGTGGGCGTTTCCGCTCCTCCCCGACCGGTCGCTCGGCGAGAAACGCCTCGTGAAGCGTTTTCCCGACCATGGCTTCGACGGGATGCGCTGCGACGTCGAGGGAAACCTCCACGTGACGCGCTACGGCAAGGGCGTGGTCGCCGTGCTCACCCCGGACGGCGACGTGCTCCGCGAGATCGACGTCCTCGGGAGCAAGCCGAGCAACATCTGCTTCGGCGGCCCCGACGGCTGCACCGTGTATGTCACCGAGGTCGAGCGCACGCGGGTCGTGCGCTACCGCACCGACGTGCCCGGCCTGTCGAGCATCCGCTGGGCCGGCGACAACCAGCGCTGAGCGCACCTTCGCCGCGAAGCTGATCCCTCTCCACGACGGCACTGCCCTGCCCACTCTCTTCGGGAACCTGCGATGGCCACGACGACACTGCCGCTCGCCGGCGACCCCCTCGCCGCCGACCTCGCCACTCTCCCGACGCCGGCGCTGGTGATCGACGGCGCCGTCGCCCGGCGCAACATCGACCGGCTCGCCGCCTACTGCCGCGGGCATGGCATCGCCCTCCGCCCCCACACCAAGACCCACAAGAGCCGGTTCGTGGCGGGCCTCCAGCTCGCTGCCGGTGCGATCGGCCTCACGGTCGCGAAGGTCGGAGAGGCGGAGGTGATGGCGACGGCCGGCGCGCCCACCGACATCCTCATGGCCTATCCGGCGGTCGACCCGGCGCGGACGGCGCGCCTCGCGCGGCTCGCGGGCGACGGTGCCGTGTCCGTCGGCCTCGACACCGCCGCCGCCGCCGCGGCGTTGTCCACGGCGGCGCGGGCGGCCGGCACCACGATCGGCGTCCTCGTCGATCTCGACGTCGGATTCGGCCGGACCGGCGTCGCCTCGCCGGCGGCCGCGGTCGACCTGGCGGCCGTCGTGGACAGGCTGCCGGGCCTCCGCCTCGACGGGATCATGTGCTACCCCGGCCATGTGAAGATGCCGCCGGACGACCAGGCACCGGTCCTGAACGGGATCGCCGAGCGCCTCGCCGACGCGATCGATCGCTTCGACCGCGCCGGGCTGTCGCGCCGGATCGTCTCGGGGGGCTCGACACCGACGGCCTTCATGTCGCACCTGATCCCACAGTGCACCGAGATCCGGCCGGGGACGAGCGTCTACAACGACATGAACATCGTCCGCGGCGGGTTCGGCACGCTCGCCGACTGCGCCGCGCGCGTGGTGTGCACGGTGGTCAGCGACGCCGTCGCCGGTCAGGTCGTCCTCGATGCCGGCAGCAAGACGCTGACCAGCGACCCCTGTGGCCCCGCCCCGCAGTCGGGGCATGGCCATGTCGTCGAATACCCCGACGCCGTGATCACGCGCCTCACCGAGGAGCACGGCCAGGTCGACGTCTCGCGCTGCGCCCACCGTCCGCGCGTCGGCGAGCGGGTGACGGTGATCCCCAACCATGTCTGCCCGTGCGTCAATCTCCAGGACGTGGTCTGGTGGCACGAAGACGACGCGCTCGTGCCGCTGCCGGTCGACGCCCGCGGCCGGCTGTCGTGAGCTGCTCCACGGCCGGCTACTTGATCCCCTCGATGCCCTCTTCGATGAGGAGTCGGCGGACGCGGTCGGCGAGCCGCGCGCGGGCGGCGTGCTGCTCGGCCGTCGCCGGCTGGCGCGACGGGCCCATCTTGAAGCCGCGGACGCCGGTCGCCACGCGGAACCCCTCGGGAAACTCGGCGCCGCCGAACACGACGTCGAACACGCGCGTGATCCGGTGTTGCAGCGCGAACGCCGTGGCCAGGTCCCCGGCCTTGGCCGCGTCGAACGCGGCGCGCGTCAGCTCCGGCACGACGGCGCTGGTCGCGTGCGTCCCGCCGTCGCAGCCGGCGAGGATCATCGGCACCAGTGCCCCTTCCCAGCCGGTGAGCACCGCAAACTCGGGGCGCACCGGCCGTACTGCGGCGAGCAAGCGGATCATCTGGCCGATGTCGCCGCTGGAGTCCTTGATCCCGATGATCCGGGGAAACTCCGCCGCCAGCCGCGCCACCGTCGGCACGTCGATCGGCGAGGCGAGCAAGGGGATGTTGTAGAGCGTGACGTCGATCGGGCTGTCGCGTGCGATCGCCGCGAAATACGCATACACGCTCTCGGCCGGCAGCCGGTAGTAGAACGGCGCCACGATCGCCACCGCCCGGGCGCCGCAGTCGAGGCAGTGCTCGCAGGCGGCGAGTGTCTCGGCAACGTTGGCCTCGGCGGCCCCGGCCACCACCGGCACGCGCCCAGCCGCCGCCTGGCAGGTGATTTCCACGATCCGCCGCCGTTCGCCGACCGTGAACCGGAGAAACTCCCCCGTCGAGCCGTTGGGGTAGAGGCCGTGGACTCGCTTGCCGATCAGCCAGTCGACCAGCCGCGCGAGCTCGTCCTCGTCGATCCGCCCCTGGCCGTCGAGCGGCACCATGTGGGGCGTGAGGATGCCGGTGATCGGTGCGGTCACGAGAGGGCCTCCGGGACTTCGGCTCGCGGGATCGCGGTGGGATGCCGCTCGGCGGCAGTGTACCCGCACGTGGCCGATCCACGGCTCCCGAGCATGGCCGGCTCGCCTATCCTTCGGCGAGGGAACACCACGACACCCGCCGCGCCAATGCCCGCTCCTGTTCCTGCCGTCGTCGTCTGGCTGAAGCGTGATCTCCGCGCCACCGATCACGCGGCGCTGGCGACCGCCGTCGCCCGTGCCCGCGGCGGTGCGGTCGTGGCGCTGTTCGTCTACGAGCCCGAGGTCCTCGGGCAGCCCGAATGGCACCCGAGCCACACGGAGTTCCAGCGCGAGTGCCTCGTCGACGTCGAGCGGTCCCTGCGCACGCTCGGCATCCGGCTGGTGACCCGCCGCGGCGAGGCGGTGGCAGCGCTCGAGCGGCTCCGCCGCGAGCTCGGCTTCGGCCTGCTGGTCGCCCACGAGGAGACCGGGACCGCCGTCACCTACGCGCGCGACCGGCGCGTGCGCCGCTGGGCCCGCGAGGTGGGGATCGAACTGGTGGAGCTCCCGCAGACCGGCGTCGTCCGGCGGCTCCCGTCGCGCGACGGCTGGAACCGCCTCTGGGAGCAGCGCATGACCGCGCCACAGGCGACGGTGCCACGCGCCCCCGGCAGCGGTGGCCGCGATCGGATCGGCCGCCTCGAATCGGCGGGGCTTCTCGGGTGCCGCGACCTCGGCCTGCCCCCTGACCTGCGGGAGCGCCAAGCAGGCGGCCAGCGCGCGGCCGAGGGAATCCTCGCCGACTTCCTCGCGCGCCGGGGGCGCGGGTATGCCGGCGGGATCAGCAGCCCGGTGCACGCGGCCACCAATTGCTCGCGGCTGAGCCCGTACCTCGCGTTCGGGGCGATCTCGCTGCGGCAGGTGTGGCAGGCGTGCGAGGCGCGGCGGCTGACCGCGCGGGAGGAGCTCGCGACGGCGACCGACGGCCGCCAGCGCGTTGCTGCCGAGGCCTGGCAGCGGAGCCTCCGCGCGGTCCAGTCGCGCCTCCACTGGCACTGCCACTTCATGCAGAAGCTCGAGGACGAGCCGGCGATCGAATCGGCGAACATGCTCCGTGCTGCCGACGGCCTCCGCGATCCCGGCGGTTACCCGGAGCGCCTCGCCGCCTGGCAGGCGGGGCGCACCGGCTACCCGCTCGTCGACGCCTGCATGCGGAGCCTCGTCGCCACCGGCTGGGCGACGTTCCGGATGCGGGCCCTGCTCGTGTCGTTCGCCAGCTACTCGCTGTGGCTCGACTGGCGCCCCACCGGCCTGTACCTCGCCCGCCAATTCCTCGACTTCGAGCCGGGGATCCACTGGGCGCAGATGCAGATGCAGTCGGGGACGACGGGGATCAACACCCTGCGGATCTACAACCCCACCAAGCAGGCGCTCGAGCAGGATCCGCATGGGGTCTTCATCCGCCGCTGGGTGCCGGAATTGGCCGGCGTCCCGACGGCGTATCTCCACGAGCCGTGGACGATGCCTCCGGCGGTGCAGCAGGGGGCGGGCTGCCTCGTCGGGCGTGACTACGCGGCGCCGATCGTCGACCACGCCGCGGAAGTCCGCGTGGCGAAGCGTCGGCTGGCGGCGGTGCGTGGCGAACCGGAAGCCCGGGCCGAGGCCCGCGCCGTGGCGCGGCGCCACGGCAGTCGCCGCGACCGGCGCGGGGCGATGCAGCAGGATCCGGTGCGCCGCGGGCTGTTCGGGAAGACCACGGCAGCGGACCGGAAGCGGAAGTCGTCGACCCACGCCGATCCGCAGCGACGGTTCTTGTTCGACCTCGACGGCGACCAACCCGCCGGCCCCGCCGGCGATCGCGCCCCGTGACCGGGGGGCGCCGCAGCCCTCACATCTCCGCCAGCCGGGCGCGGCGTGCAGCCCACGCCGAGGCCCGCTGGAAGGTGAACGCCGACACGGCCGAGCCGGCGGCATAGAACAGCGGCGTCGAACCGTAGGCGGCGTCCTTCGGATTGATCGCCACGAGAACGAACAGCACCGCAGCCGTCACGCTCGTCAACGACAGTCCGGTGAACACGACGCTCCAGGCACTCCACTTCATGTCGGCACTCCCGATCGGGGTTCGCACGCTCGATCACCCCCTCACGATACCTCACATTCCGCCAACAGTCGCTCGGCCACGGCGAGCGCCCCCTGGGCGCGGTCGTCGAGCGGCACCCGCCGGCGCGTGTGAGAGCCCGCGAACAACGCGCCGGCGAACAGCCCGAGTTTCCCGAGCGTCGAGACCCGGACGCGCCTGTCGAGCACCCGGTGATCGCGGCTCCTGATCCGGGTGCCGATGCCGCGGTAGATCCGCGCCGCGGCCCGGACGGCGAGGCGGGCATCGGCCGCGAGCCCGCCGATGCCGGACTCCCCGGCGGTGTAGTAGCCGTCGGCGACCCCGAGGATCGTCTCCACACCCTGGCGCACCCGCTCCGGGTCGGGCGGGCCGCTCCCGGGACGGAGGCCGGTGGTCCATCCGACCGGCAGGTAGCAGCGCGACCGCCCCCAGTCTTCCGCCACGTCGCGCGCGATGTTGGTCATCTGCATCCCCATCCCGAGCGCTGCGGCGTGGGGGAGCAGGCCGCGATCGGCCAGACCGAGGATCGGGCACAGCAATACCCCGACCGTTCCGGCGACGCGGAAGCAGTAGCGGAGCAAGTCGGCCTCGTCGAAGTCCGCCGCCGGCGTCAGGTCCGAGCGCATGCCGTCGAGGAGCGACAGCGCCGCCGCGAGCGGAAGGTCGTGACGGCCGACGAGCTCCTCGAGCCAGCGGCTCTCCTCGGCGATCGCGCTCCGGCCGGCGATGATCCGGCGGACATCCTCGGTGGCCCGGTCGACGAAGGCGTGGGCCTGCTGCGGCGTCGGGGCGGCGTCGACGCCGTCGTCGCACCACCGGCACCAGGCATACAAGCGTTCCACGTCGGCGCGCTTCGCGGCCGGGAGGAGGCGGCTGGCGAACGAGAACGACCGGCTGTGCCGCCGGATCGACTCTCCGGCCGAGGACGCCCCGAGAGACCGGCTCGGTTTCCCTTCGTCACCAGAGCAGACGAAGGTCGTGCCGGCCGGTGGCGGATGGCCGTCAGTGCGGCGCGACATGGAAATCGGCGGCGATCGTGGCACAGGTGGCCTTTGCCGAGTTGACGACGCCGGGGACGCCGGCCCCGGGATGGGTGCCTGCCCCGACGAGATACAGCCCGGGGATGTCCGGGTCGCGATTGTGGGGCCGAAAGTAAGCGCTTTGCGTGAGCGAAGGTGCGACCGAGAAGGCCGACCCATGGGCGGCGTGGAACCGGGATGAAAAATCGGCCGGTGTGACGTGCCGACGTGTCACGATCGCCGCGCGGACTCCCGGCAGGTGCGGCTCGAGGGCGCGGAGGATGGCGTCGCCGTAGCCCTCGGCCACCGCGTCCCAGTCGATCGCCGCGTTGCCCAGGTGCGGCACGGGACTGAGGACGTAAAACGACTCACACCCGGCCGGGGCCATGGTCGGGTCGGTGATCGTGGGAGCGTGGAGATAGAGGCTGAAATCCTCGGGAAGACGATGGCCGTGAAAGATGTCGCGCAGCAGTCCGTGAAACCGCGGCCCGAACAGGATCGTGTGGTGCGCCAGATTCGGATACCGCCGGTCGGTGCCGAAGTACAGCACGAACAGCGACATCGACCACGCCATTCGTTCCAGCCGGCGCTGCCGGCGCCGCGCGGCGGCGACGCCGCGGTAGAGCGTGGCGTAGGTGTGGTGGACATCGGCATTCGAGACGAGCAGGTCGAAGGCCTGCGGCGGCCCGCCGGCGGCATGGACGACATGCCGGGTCGCGGCGCCGACGGTCTCGAGCGCGACGCGGTCGACCGGCGCTTCGAGCCGGAGCGTGCCACCGAGCTCGTGAAACAGCCGCACCAGGCCGCGGACCAACGCGCCGGTGCCCCCCGCGGGGAAAAACACGCCCCACTTCCGTTCGATCCAGTGGATCAGCGTGTAGATCGCGCTGGTCTCGAGCGGATTGCCACCGACCAGGAGCGGGTGAAAGCTGAATGCCTGGCGGAGGTGCTCGTCCGTGACGAATCGCGAGACGGTGGCGTACACGCTCCGGTCGGCGCGCAGGCGGGCCAGTTGCGGAGCGGCGCGGATCATGTCGGCAAAATGGAGAAACGGGACGGCGCCGAGCTCCTCGTAGCCCTTGGCGAACACCTGCCGTGAGTAGTCGGCGAAGCGGCGGTACCCATCGACGTCGGCGGGGTTGACCCGCCGCACCTGCTCGATCAGACCGGCTTCGTCGGCGACGTAGTCGAACTCCACGCCATCGCTCCACCGGAGACGGTACAGCGGCGTCACCGGCAACAGGCGCACGAAGTCCGACATCCGCCGCCCGGAGAGCGCGAACAACTCCTCCAGGCAGTGGGGGGCCGTGATCACGGTCGGCCCGGCGTCGAAGATGTAGCCGCGATCCTCGTAGACGGCGGCGCGGCCGCCGGGTTGGTCGTGGGTCTCGTAGCACACCGTGTCGAACCCCATCGACTGCAGGCGAACGGCCGCCGCGAGCCCGCCGAACCCGCTGCCGATCACGGCCGCACGCCGTCGCTGACCGGTGGTCAACCGGGGCGCCACCGTCCCGGCGTCGGTCGCCACGCTCATGAAGCGGCCTCCGCCGTCACCGGCTCGGCGCCGATCACAAGCGCGCTTGCCACCGCGGCCAAGGGGCCGGGATCGCGCCCCCCGTCGGCCGCGGCGGCGAGCCGCTCGACCGCACGTGCCAGCCGGGTATTGATCGCGGCCACGGCCCGCCCATGGGTCGCGTCGAGCAGATCGTGCGCCAGCGCACGACAGGCGCACGTCGTTCCGGTCGCCACTCGCAGACGGCGCTGCAGGGCGGCGAACCTCCCGGCCGACAGCTCCGCCGCGGCCCACGCCCACGGCCAGGTGACACGGCGATTGCGGAGGTCGTCGCATCGGTCGGCGCCATCGACGAGCCCGGCCAGTTCGTCGAGGTCGTTTTTCATCTGCAGGCAGATTCCCACCCGGCACCCGAAGGCGGCCACGGCACGGAGCGTGTCGGGGTCCCCGGCGGCGGCGTGCGCTCCGCACCAGGCAGCGAGTGACGTCAGGCGTCCGGTCTTCCAGCGCGAGATCGCCAGCGCGGTGACGAGCGCTTCGCGCGGCGTGACTTCGTCGACGGGGGTGGACAGATCGATCGCCTGCCCCTCGTGGCACTGCCGGGCGACGGTGATGAATCGGCTCACGACCGCGGCCGATCGGCCGGGATCTCCCCCCGTCGCCACCAGTTCCAACGCCCGGAAATACATCCAGTTCCCGGCGTTCACCGCGCGGGCCGGTCCGATCACCCGGTGGAGCGCCGGCTGGCCGCGGCGGGTGTGCGAATCGTCTTCAAAGTCGTCGATCACCAGCGCGCCGGCGTGGAGCATCTCCACCGCATCGACGAATTCCCCCGGGGCCGCACCGCGGCCGCCGGCGAAGGCATGAGCCCCTTCGAGCAGTGCCGCCCGCAGCCGCTTGCCACCGACGCCCGGGTAGAGATCGGGCGCGAGGCGGAGGGCCTTGGACCAGCCGTGCCGCGTGCGCGCGCTGACATGGGCGGGGCCCGAGAAACCGAGAGGCTGGGCAGTCATGTCGGCACCGGACCGGGGGTTGAGACGAACGACCTCGCGAATCGCAGCGGCACCAGACCAAGCGGCGGCCTGCCGAGCACGATCCGCGCCGCATCGGAGCAGGTGAAGCGATGCGCGTAAAATCTGGCGATCCGGTCCTCCGGCAGCACGCCGTAGAAGCGGTGGAAGATTCGCCACCGATCCTCGGCCCTGACCAGGCAGAACAGGAGGCGATTGAGAAACCGGGCGAACCCCCGGCGGTACCGGTCGGTCGCGGCGGCCGTGGCGACCTCCGCGGCCACCCGGTCCGGATGGGCCCGGGCGACGATCTCGGCGAAGCGGACCGCAAGGGGCATCGAGTATCCGGTCGCCGCGTGATACCACCCGCCGGCGTAGCCGCCCGCAGGCCACGGTGCCCTGGACACGGTTGCCGGGTCATACGGCATCGGCAGGCATCCGCGCTCGGTGCGGACCGTCCGCGGTGCTCCCACGCCGGACTCGGCCAGCCGTGCCGCGATCAGGGCATTGGCCCGGCCGTCGTCGCAGCCCGGCTGTTCGTGGAACCGCGTGTACTCGAGAAGCACCCGATCGGGCCCGAGCGGCAGTTCGTAAAGAAACTCGAACCCCTCCGCCTGGTCCGCAGGCACGTCCATGACCGTCGGCTCGGACGCCGGCCACCGCCCGCCGGTCTCGAATTCATGGCCGATGAACGACTGGTATCCGCACGCCCCTCCTTGCGAAGTCGCCCGGCCGCGGCAATCGAGGATCACCCGGCACGTCACGTCGGCACCACTGCCGAGTCTCACGGTCGTCGCCGACACGATCTCCGACGGCTCACCGCAGCGAATCACGAGCCCGTTCGGCCGGGCCCCACTCCCGCTCGCCAACGCCACGGTGGACGCGCGAAGACGATCGGAGGTCAGCGAGGCGTAGGGAATCCCGACCCGCCGCGACAGCCCGGGAAAGCGCACGCGGTAGCCAGGCCAGCGGTGGACGACCAGCGGGTCGAACCAGCCGCGAGCCGACGCGGCGACGTCGGTCTCGTGAAACGACCAGGTGTGATTGCCACACGGCGCGGCTGCGCGCTCGACAAGCAGCACGGTCGCCTCCGGCCGGTGCCAGGCCAGCGCGTGGGCCACGAGGCAGCCCTGCAGGCCGCCACCGACGATCGCGTAGTCGAACTCCACGGACGTGGTCATGCGGGGCTCCCCGCGCCGAGCACGCGGTTGGAGGAGCTCACGACCGACGACTCCGACAACGGTGCCACGCCGTGCAGCAGCAGATGCGGCATCGCGACGGCGCTCAACCCGACGAACGTCGCCCGGATGAGCGCGTGGCTCCAGCCCGCGGTGTCGAGCCCGACCCACGCCACGAGCCCGATCAGCGCGATCGCCGCGCCCGTCGGCAGCGCGAGGCTTTTGGCCAGCACCGGCCAACTTTCGCCGAGCTCGACGCGGAGCCGCCGCAGCCCGCGGACCGAATGCCAGGCGCAAAAATAGACAATGAAGCCCACCAGCGGGCCGACGAGGGCGAACAGCGTTACCAGCGACGCGACCAGGGCATTATCGACCAGCAGCACTCGCCTGACCCGCCCGCCGCGGCGCACCGCGGCCAGACCCTGGATCATCCATCCGGCCGCCGCGACGGCGAGCAGCGCCCAGGAGCAAGCCGTCAGCAGGGCGACGGAGCGATCGATCGCGAACGCCGGTGCCGCGGGGGCGACGATCCCGAGGATTCCTCGGACGTCGGCGGTGTGGACCACCAGCGGCGTCCAGATCACGAGCCCCCCGCGAGCGAATCGAAACAGCGGCCGCAGGCGGCACGGTCCGAGCGGGCGCGGTTCTTCCCGGCCGAAATGCCACGCCGATGCGAGGAAAAACACCACGATCGTGGCGGCCGGTGCGACAACCCAACCGGCCACGACGGAGGCCATGACCGCCGCGTAGCCGCCGAGAAACACCGGCAGCCACAGGGTTCCGAGAAGCGGTTCGAGGCGCGGACGGGCGTAGCGGTGGTCGGCCGCACCGTGAGGCAGGCCGACCACCGCCACGAGCAGGGCCAGGATCCCGGCCGTGACCGCGGCCGGGAGGTGAAAGCAACACGCGGCCCCGATCAGCGCCCACGAGAGCAGGATCACCGAGGCCGCGTGCATGTCATGACCACCAGCGGTTGCGTGAAGTCACGGGTTCAGGCCGCCGCGTAGTCGCCGCCCGCGGCGGTCTTCGTACTCTTGGCCTTGGCGATCAGATAGATCAACACGCCGAATCCCGCCTTCGCGGTCATGTCGGCGATCGCGTAACCGATCTGCAGGCCGACCACGCCGTTGGCACCGACGATCCCACTGGCCGCGGTGGCGGTGCCGGCCTTTGCCGCCAGTGCGTCCGGGGTGCCACCGAGGGCGTAGGCGATCGGGTAGACGGCCCAGGTGACGAGGATCACCAGACGGGCGATCTCGAGAAGCCTCCGCGCCGCCGGCGGTTGGCTGTCGAGCGACTTGGTGAGCTCGGTCCAGAGCACGTACAAGATGTAGAAGAACGGGATCGAAGAGAGCCCGCCCCACATGACGCGCTCCATCCACCGTGACTGGTCGGCGATCACCTCGCCCGGGTAGCCGAGCGCGATCATCAGGGCCGCCGCGATCACCAGACGCGTGAGCAGGTTCGTCGCCTTCTCGGCGTGGAGGCGGAGAACAGCCACCAGTTCGACCATCAGGAGCGGCACGGTCAGGATCCAGTCGGCGTAGCGGTAGAAATCGTTGAACGCGGCGCCCGTGGCCTTGTAGTTGCCGTCCACCAGCGTGTAAGCCCCGTGCCAACTGTGCCGGATCATGAAGTAGTGGTAGCAGGCGATCGACACCACCAGCCCGGATACCAGCAGCGCCGGCCGGTACTCCGGATCGACGTGGGCACGCGACATGTAGAGGAACAGCGCCGCGGCCCCCATCGTCGCGACGGTCATCGAGAAGATGTTGTCGACGGCGTTGTACTGGAACAGCGTCAGATTCGGCATCGACGATGCCAACAAAGCCAACCCCTGGATCATGAGTTCACCCCTTTGGCTATGACGGAAACGCCGCGGCCGCCCGACACCGTCGCCGCGATAAGGAATAAGAGCCACCAGACGGTGAGTCGGCCAGTGGCAGAATCCTGAGCCACGGATCCGCCCCAACGGCGAACCCCTCTCGGGACGGGATTCTCTGTCGCCGCAACGCACCACCTCGCCCGGCCAGATTCCGGCCCTGCCGCCCATAGCCTCACGCCGGTGGCTCGGCCGCTCACCGCTCGGCTACGATCCCTGATCGCACGCCGACAATGGGTGGGGCCCGTCCCACCTGGGCAACGCCAGGCTGTGGTTTTCCCTGCGCCGAGAGACCTCTCATGCGTACGTTGTCCAGCCACTTCCAGCGGCTTTCGATCGCGCTGGCGGTCGCCGTCACGACGGGCGCCGCGTCGTTGTCGGCTCGCGCCGAGCCGCCCCGCGACATCGTCGTCTACGGGGCGACCAGCGGGGGGATCATCGCCGCGATCCAGGCGCGGCGGATGGGGAAGAGCGTCGTCGTCATCGAGCCGTCGGGCCATGTCGGCGGCCTCACCACCGGGGGCCTGGGGGCAACCGACATCGGCAACAAGGCTGCGATCGGCGGGCTGGCACGCGAGTTCTACCGGCGCATCGGCAGGCACTATTCCCGGCCCGAGGCCTGGCGGCAGGAGCGGATGGAGGATTACCAGAGCCGCCGCAAGGTGCCGGGGGAAGAGGAAATGTGGACGTTCGAACCCCACGTCGCCGCGAACGTGTACCGCGACTGGATCGCCGAGGCCGGCGTCGAGGTGATCGTCGGCGAGCGCCTCGACCGCGTGGGCGGCGGAGCGCGGCTCGACGGCCACCGGATCCGGGCGTTGCGGACGGTGTCGGGGCGGGAGTTTCCCGGGACGGTGTTCATCGACGCCACGTACGAGGGCGACCTGATGGCCGCGGCGGGGGTTTCGTATCACGTCGGCCGCGAGGCAAACGCGGTGTATGGCGAGACGTTGAACGGCATCCAGGTCGCGCGGGCCACGAAGCACCAGTTCACCCACGACGTTGATCCCTACGTCGTGCCCGGCGATCCGACCAGCGGCCTGGTGGCGCTCGTCGATCCGGAACCGGCCGGCACCGACGGCGCCGGCGACGCCCGCGTGCAGGCCTACTGCTTCCGGATGTGCACGACCGACGCCCCCGACAACCGGCGGCCCTGGCCGAAACCGGCCGGCTACGACGAGAAGACCTTCGAAATGCTGTTTCGGAACTTCGAGGCCGGCGACCGGAGGATCCCCTGGAACCCGGTATTCATGCCCAACCGCAAGACCGACACCAACAACAACTTCGCGATCAGCACCGACTACCTCGGGGCCAACCACGCCTATCCGACTGCCGACGACGCCACCCGCGCGCGGATCGTCGCCGACCACCGGGCCTACCAGCAGGGGCTGATGTGGTCGCTCGCCAACCATCCGCGCGTGCCGGCGGAGGTCCGCGAGCAGTTCCAGCGCCTCGGCCTGGCCAGGGACGAGTTCACCGACAACGACAACTGGCCGCACCAGATCTACGTCCGCGAGGCACGGCGGATGGTGTCGGAGATGGTGATGAACCAGAACCACTGCCAGCAACGATTGGTCGCCGACGATCCGGTCGGCCTCGGGGCCTACAACATGGATTCCCACAACGTCCGCCGCACCGTGACGGCCGACGGCACGGTGCGCAACGAAGGCGACATCCAGGTCGGCGTGTCCCCCTACCGGATCGCCTATCGGAGCATCCGCCCGCGCAAGGAGGAGTGCGAGAACCTCCTCGTGCCGGTCTGCCTCGCCGCCTCGCACATCGCCTACGGATCGATCCGGATGGAGCCGGTGTTCATGGTCCTGGGCCAGTCGGCCGCGACGGCGGCGGCGCTGGCGATCGACGCCGGCACGGCCGTCCAGGACGTGCCCTACCCAGCCCTCGCCGAACGCCTCCGTGCCGACGGCCAGGTGCTCGACTGGACCGGCCCGGCGCGGAAGCCGCAGCTCGAGGCAGCGCAGCTCGCCGGTGTCGTCGTCGACACTCCCGCCGCCGAGCTCGAGGGAGACTGGTCGACGAGCCACTCGATCGGCGGCTTCGTCGGCGACGACTACCTCCACGACGGCGGCGAGGGGAAAGGGCGCAAGCGTGCCCGGTTCACTCCCGACCTGCCGGCCGCGGGACGCTACGAGATCCGCTACTTCTACACTGCGGCCTCCAACCGCAGCCGCGCCGTGCCGGTACGGATCGAGTCACCCGCCGGAACGACGACCGTGACGCTCGACCAGCGCGAAAAGCCGCCGGAGACGGGGTTTGTCCTCGGCCGTTTCGTCCTCCCCGCCGGCAAGGCGACGAGCGTGGTCGTCGACACGGCGGGCACGACCGACCACGTGATCATCGACGCGGTGCAGTTCATCCCCGTCGCGGCGGAGTGAAGCAACCTCTCAGCGCTCGCCGTTGTCGGCAGGCAGCTCGCCGTCGGCGGATCGGCTGGTGATCAGCCGGGCGGGCGTGTCGCCGAGACGGCAGCCCCCGTCAATGACCCGGTATCCAGCGCTCAGTACTGCCAGATGTCGAGCACGATCACCGTCGGCGGATCGGCAATCACATCGAAGAGCACGGCGAGCGGGCGAACGACTCCCAGTCGTACCGTGTCGAATCGCGACTCACCGAAATCGAGCGGGTCGCGCGCCAGCCAAAAGTCGACTTCCCGAACGACGCGAATGAGATCGGGCATCGCATCCGCTGCCGCGAGGATTGCCTGGAGTTTTTCGTCTGCCTCGGGAACCCAGAAGACGAAATGCCTCATCTCGGCTCCACGCTCCGGAGAATCTCGTCGAGCGTGCGCCCCGTTCGGGCGCTGCGCCTGCGCTCGATCTCCTCGGCACTCAGCGACGATTGGAGACCGGGAGGGGGTAGGCCGCGTCCCCCTCGTTCCGGAAAGAAAACCCCGATCACCGTGCCGGCGTGGTCGCACAACTCGACGGGCTGGGTGGCTTTGCCGAGTTGGCGGCTGGTTTCCGAATCGAGTGTGTAGCGCACCACGAAAACACCTCGTCACGATTCCGGAATTTCACTGTATGGACGCCTATTCGTGGATGTCAACGTGATCATCGACGCGGTGCAGTTCATCCCCGTCGCGGCGGAGTGAAGCGACCTCTCAGCGCTCGCCGTTGTCGGCGGGCAGCTCGCCGTCGGCGCGGGCGCCGAGCTGGCGGAGGACGTCGGGGGAGACGGTTCGCGAGATGAAACGCGTCGCGCCGTCGGCGAGCGACACCTGGATCCCGCCGGGGTGGTAGCTGCCGAGTCCGCCGACGAATAGCGCGTCGGGTGCCGCCTCGTCCGCTCCTTCGAGCTTCGGCACGTCCTCGATCCGCGAGGTATTGCGGAGCGTGGAGCGCGTCCCCGACAGCCAGCCGAGGTCGTCGCCGCCGAGAAAATGCTCGGCGACCAGGAGCGTGTTCGACGAACCGTCTTCGATGTCGCCGAACCGGATCCGGCTGTCGAGAAACAGCACGCCGTCGTTGCCGGTGTCGATCGGCGTCTCCGCGGAGGCATGGCAGCCGGCATAGGTCGAGTGCCCGATGTCGGGCTCCTGCCGGTCGAACACCCGGAGCGGATCCGACGGGCAGAGAAGCACCTGGATCCGCAGCTTCCTCACCGGCGCGTTGGCCTCCGCATAGGCCCCCGCCGCCTCGTCGAAGTGCCGGGCCACCGCCTGCTGCTCGAGATACGGCAGGAGACGCACGATCCACCCGACGTGCCTCCCCTCGGCGACGCTGCGGATCGGCCCGGGATCGCCCGTGACCCCGGGGGGAAACGCCTCCTGGCTGAATTCGTGGTTGTGCAGCGCCAGCCCGAGCTGCGTGAGGTTGTTGGCGCAGCTGCAGCGCCGCGCCGCCTCGCGCGCCGCCTGGACAGCCGGAAGCAACAGCCCGACGAGCACGCCGATGATCGCGATCACGACGAGGAGCTCGACGAGCGTGAAGGCGCGCCGCAACGCGGGGGTCGGGAAGTGGTTCATGGCGACTGTTCCTCATGTGACGGGGATCGAGCGGAGACGGGACCGGTGACTTCTCGGGTGCGCCGGATCGTGACCGGCCCTTCAAGCGGGTATTCGACGACCACGCGCACGGCTCCGTCGCCTCCGGGGGCGACCGTGGTCGTGATCCGGGCGGAGCCGCTGCCGACGATCGCGTCGGTGGGCACGACCCGCATCCCGTCGGCCCCGTGGCCGGCGGCACCCCGCTCCCGGGCTTCGCGGGTCGCCAGGTCGAGCAACTGCTCCACCTGGAGGCTGTCGCGCTCGGCGCGCAGCTGGCGGCGGCCGGCAAGCGCCCCGGAGAGCATCGCGGCGGCGATCGCCGCCACCGTCGCCAGGGCGGCCAGCGCCACGAACATCACCGCGCCGCGCCGGGGCAGGACCGCAGGCCGGGTCATCGGTCACCTCCGAGGCCGGCGGCGTGGGCCACGATCTCGACCTCGCTCGGCGGCGCGCCAGTGGCCGTGCCCGTGGCGGTGAGGCGCACCAGGGCGCCCTCGGCCTCGACCCGCCACACGGTCCCGGCGCCGAGCCGGTAGTCTTCCCTGGTGGCACGGCTGCCATCGGCCGTCGCCATGCGGCGCAGCCCCGCCGGCGTGGCAAGGTAGTCGATCGCCTCGCCCCGCGCCGTGGTGATCCGCAGCAGCCGTTGGCCGGCGGCGGTGCCGTCGAGCGCGCGAGCGGCATGGACATCGGCGCGGAACCGGCGCCCGAGGGCCAGTGCCGTGCGGTCGTGCTCGAGATGGTGCCGCGACGCGGCCTGCAGGCCGAGCGCCCGGTGGATCAGGCCGGCACCGATCGTGAGCACCACCGACGTGGCGGTGATCACGGCGAGCAACTCCACCAGCGACGCACCGCGGCGGTTCATCGGGCAGCCTCCCTTCCGGGGGCGACGTCGGCCGACGGCAACCATACCGCCAGTGCCACCGGCCGCAAGGCGCGTCCGGGTGCGTCCCACGACAGCGCGAGGACGACGCGGCCGAGCTGTTCCCGGCGGGCCGACAGCACCGCGCCGGGGAGCCGGCGGCGCGCGCGGTCGGAAAGGGGCGGCCGGGCGACGAACGCCGCCACGTCTTCCGGCGGCAGGCTCGCCAAGACCTCGGCCCGATTCGCGAGCTCCTCCATGGCGATCCGCTCGTGGCGGGAATCGGCGAGGAGCCGCAGATGGCGCACGAACAGCGGCATCGTCGAGCCGAGGATCACGGTCAGGATCGCCAGCGCCGCCACCGTCTCGAGGCTCGACAGCCCGCGGCGCTCGACTCGACCGCGCTGCGCGACCCGGCGGTTGCACGTCGTCATGCCAACCCCCTGATCAATCGCACCAGTGGCACGAACATCGCGAGTGCCTCGAGGAGCACCACCGCCCCCATCACCGCGGCGGCGACGGGCACCAGCGCGCTACTCCACGCGAGGGCCCGCCGCGAGCCGCGCTCACGAGCCTCGCGCGCGAGTGTGTGCAGCGCCCAGGGGCCGACGCCGCTCGCCGTGGAGGCTGCGAAGAACTCCGCTTCCGCGCCTGTCGCCAGGCCGGCGGCGGCGAGATCGGGAGTCGCCGTCGCGATCCGCCGGAGGCTCCCGGCCACGGGTCCGTCGCCCTGACAATCGGCGAGGACCTTCGCCGCCTCCGGCAGCGGCAGCCCCGCCTCGAGTGCGACGGCCAGGTGATCCAGCGCGGCGGCACGGCGAAACGGGCGGCGGAATGGCGCGACGAGCCACCCGCCGATCAAGCGGCTCACGAGCCGCACGACGGTCCGGAAGGCGAGCCACGCGACGATGATCAACCCGGTGATCACCGGGATCGCGGCCCACGGTCCGGCCATCTCGGCGACCCCCTGGATCATGCCGACGACGACGGCGAGAGGAACGAGCACGACCGCTGCCGGCAACCCGAGCACGGTGCTCACGCCCGCCGCCAGTCGGAGCGCCATCGGTTCGCCCATGTCGAATTCGCTGATGATCTGCTGAAACTGCGGGATCACACGCAGCCCCAGGAGCAACGCCACGCACGAAAAGACGAACACGACGACGGCGAGGTAGCCGAGAGTGGCGCGAAACCGCCCCCAGCCCGTCCCGTCGCGAGCCGCGTCGGCGGAAAGCGTCGCTGCCACCGTCTGCGGCAGCAGCCCGAGCCGCTCGCCGCAGCACACGGCAGCGGCATGGTCGAGGGTCACGAGTCCCGGCACGCGTTTCACCACCTCCCCTGGCGTCGCTCCGGCGGCGAGCAACTCGGCGGCCTGCTTCACCCGCGTGGCCTGACCACCCCGTTCATCGCGGGCCCACGCCGCGAGCAGCCGCGCCGGGGGAATCCCTTCCCTGTCGCTCACCGCGAGGAGGCGGAGCACCGCCGCCGAGCGGCGCCCGGGACCGCGTGCCACGGCACGTGACAGGCAATCGCTGAGCCACTGCACGAGGGGCACCAGCGACGGGAACCATCCCTGCAGCGCGCGATCGCGGCGGGAGTCGCTCATGACAGACTCACCACAAGCTTGATCAGCGGAGCGAACAGCGCCATGGTGACCAGGCCGACGAACGAGCCGACCAGGCCGACCGCCACCGGCCCGACGAACCAGGCCATCCCGTCGGCGGCCCGGCGCGTCCGGTCGGCGTGGCACTCGGCGACGGCGTCGAGCACGCGCCCGGCGCTATCCGGTGGCAACCCCAGGGCTTCGCGCGCGGCATTCGTCAGCGGCGTCGCGCCGCTCCCCTCCCCGGCCTGCCCAACACCCCGAGCGGCAAGGACGACAGCCTCGTCCGCCGGCACACCGGCGGCCACGAGGCCGGCGAGGGCCTGCGTGAATCCCGCGGTCACGGTGGGCCCGCGCGGGCCGTAGCGCACCGCCAGCCACCAGGCGGCGAGGAGCGCGAGCCCCGCGACCGTAGCCGGCAGCCAGCCCGTGGCGAGGAGGTCGGTGGCGATGAGCACGGCCCGCGTGACCAACGGCAGCTGGAGACCGAAATCGTCGAACAGCTTTCGGAACGCCGGCATCACCGTCACCGACAACGCGAACAGCACCAGCGTCGCGACACCGAGCACGATCAGCGGATAGACCAGTGCCGACCACTGCCGCGACGACGTGAGGAGTGGCCGGCGGGCCTCGCCGAGGAGCCGCGCGAGCCGCTTCTCGGCAGCCTCCGTGGCGGGAAACAGCGGCAGCCACGCGGCCGGGTCGGAGCGGGCGGCAGCCGCAGCCCGGGCGGGATCGGCGCTGGCAAGCGCCACCGACACCGCCCGCCAGCGGCGGCTCACCCCAGCCCCCGACTCCGCGTCGAGAGAATCGGCGACCGCGTCGACCAGCGGCAGGAGCGCGGCGCGGTTGGCGACCGCGGCCGCCACGTGGCGGCTCCAGACATCGTCGGCTCCGGCGGCGGTGCTCATCGCCCTCGCTCCGGCTCGGCACCGCGCCATTCGGCGACCGCGGGCTGTTCCGCGACACGAAGCAACAGCGTGACCAGGGGCTGAAACAACGCCAGCCCATAGACCAGCACGGCCGCTCCGGCGACGACGCTGCCGACGATCGCCGGCACCTTGCCCCACGCCCGCTGGCGCTGATCGCGCACGAGCCGCTCGTGCTCGGTGACGGCCTGCGTGGCCTGCCGCCGGGCGGCCGGTTCGGTGAACGACGCGATCACGTCGGCAAGGCGCGACGTTCCGGTCGCGGCCCGTTGCCCGCGCGACGTCATCGCAAGCGCTGCCACAGCGGCCGCCCCGAGGAGGCCGACACCGATCACGGGCCACCGGATCACGTTGACCACCGGCCGGGCGTCGAACACGGCTCCGGCCTGCGGACCGGTGAGCGTGTCGTCGACCGCGGCGACGAGCGGCCCATACCACCACGCCAGCGACGCCACACCCGCCGCCGCCAGCGCGCAGACGAGCAGCGGATAGACCAGGTCGACCCGAAACCGCCACCCGGCATGGGTCGCGCCAGCCGCCTGCTCATACAGCGCGGCGAGGGCTGCCTGGCCATCGCCCCCGGAGGCCGCCGTCATGAGCACCGCCCCGACTTCGGGCGGGAGCAGGGGCGTCACCCGGCCGACGATCGCGACTGCCGACGCTCCTGAACCATCCGACCGCTCGAGCTCGGCGGCAAGCGGATCCAAGACACCCAAGACACCGGCACGATCGGCGACGGCGGAACCCTGCCCTCCGCTTCCCGCGCTGCCAACGCCGCCATCACCCCTACCGGCAACGACAGGGATTCGCGCACGAATCGCCGCAGCGACGAGCCGCGCCAGCCGCGCGGTGGCGTGCGCGATCGATGCGTCTGAGCGATTTTCCCGTGACTGCATCGGCTGAATCACCCCATGACGATCACGCGACGACCACGTGACAAGCATGCGACGCCCACGCAACCCGGTCACCACGCCGGCACGCACCCGAAATTCCCGCGCCGACGTCTCCGACCTGACGCTCCATATGATACCGAACCAGACCACCACCGCCGATCATCAACACACCGCCCATCACTCCGCCGCGGCCTCGCGCTCGATTCGCCCGTAGGCCTGACGGGCGACGTCATACGCCGCGCGGGCCGCGTCGAGCTCCTCGGCGCGGTAGCTGCGCTGCTTCGTCTTCCAGCACTGCTCGACCGCGGCAACGCACCACCGGGCGCTGTCGACGCTCGCGCGGATCGGCTTACCGCCGACGAGGACGAACAGCGGATTGGCATGGGCCCCGGGAAAACTGCGGACGGCGACCCAACTGCTCCGGCCGACGCGGTGGCGGAACGACAGCGGCTGTTCGCTGCCGTCGGCGCGGATCTCCGCTCGGGCGACGAGAAACCCGTTTTCGATCAATTCGACGGGCACGGTGCCGCCACCGGCGCGGCGCGCGGCCGCGACCACCGTAAACGTCAGCTCGGCCGGCTCCGCGAGCCGGATTTCGCTCCCCGCCACGCCACACTCGCGCATCCCCTGGCCCGGCACGTCGGCGGCGAAATCGCGGAGGTGTGTCGCCCCGTCGCTGACGTAGCTCCGCCCCGCTTGGATCGCATCGACCCAAGCGTCGAACGACAGCGGCCCGTCGAGCTTGGCGTACACGCGCCCCAGCCCGACGCGCTCACCGGAGATGCAGGGGAAGTCGGTCTCGCCGCTGGCGCGGACGCGGTAGCCGCAGTTGAGGACGTGGTACCAGATGGTGAGCTCGGCGGTCGGGTCGGTGTCCATCGTCGAGATGAAATCGACCGCCGGCACCGGCCGGCCGTCGGGCCCCGGCACCTCGTGGGGCACGTCGACGATGAATTCGTTGGCCCCGATGCCGTCAAACGCCGGGATGTCGAAGTTCGGCAGCCGGTTCGGCCCGTCCTTGCCGTCGGTGCCGGGAAGCCGGCCGACAGAGTTGGTCAGGCCGTTGGCGGAGTGGGCCGGGCCGCAGACCGCCCCCTGGCGCTTCGCCCAGCGGAGCGTGGCGAGGCCGAGCGTGGGCCAGTGGTGCTTCGAGTCGCCTCCCGGCGGGATCTGCTCGGTGAGGCGCAGCAGGTTGAGGTGGCCGGAGACGTGCGACCCGAACCCGGAGACCTCGATGTCGTAGCGCAGCAGGTAGGGAGGCCGGCTGACGTCGTCGGGCTTCCCGGTGAAGAAGCGCTTCTGGTAGTCGAAGCATGGGCCCCAGGTGAGGCAGCACCCGACCTTGAGGTCTTCCCCCATGCACTGGCGGAGCATGTCGATCGGCTCGACACCTTCGGTCGGGGATTCGTAGTGGGCGCAGCCGGCGGCGTGGATGTGATGGTCACCCGACCACCAGCCATGCCGCGACGGATCGATCCACCGCCGCACCGTGTGGCGCACCTCGGCCGGGGCGCCCGCCACGACCAGCTCGACCGACTCGGGAATCGACTCCGGCCCGCGCGAGCACTCGACACGATACGCCCCGTCGGGCAGCCGCACCGTCTCACCGTCGAACCGATAGATCTGCTTCTGAAAGAACAGGTCGGGGGCGAGGCGCTTGGCCTGCGGCGGGTAGACGCGCCCGGCGCCGTCGGTGATCTCGATCTTCGCCGCCGCCGGCCGGTCGGGCTCGTCGGCGATGCGAAACGTGACCGGCTGCGAGGCAACGGCACGAAACGCCATGTCGGCGCCGGCGGCGGCCGCGGCGCCGTCGAGCCGGCACTCGATCCGGGCGAACGCCGGCCCCGCCTCGCGCGAAAACAGCTCGACGATCCGGTATTCCAGATCGAGCCCCGACAGGGCGGAAGCCAGCGGCTGCCTGTCGATCGTCGCCAAGGCCAGCCAGCGCCCGGCGATCTCCTCGGCCTTCGCCTTGGCAAGCGCGCCGGCCTGCGGGCTGTCGAGGGCGAGAGTGGCTGTCGTGCCCCGCGGATTGACGACCTTGACGAGAAACGTCCGCCAGCCCTGCTCGACGAGTGAGACCGGACCATCGGCCGCCACCACGCGTGGCCGCTCGCCGGTCAGATCGATCGCACACAGGCAGAGGGGATCGAGCGCCGCCTGCACCGCCCGTGCGGTCGCCGCGTCGTCGCCGGCGCTACCGAGGCCGGCCACGAGCCCGGCCGGCAGCGGCGCTCCGGCCTGCTCCAGGGCCGCGGCCAGGCGCGTGGTGGCGGCCAGGAGCGGCTGCCGCTCGACGGTGGCCACGACGGGTAACGGCTCGACACCGGCGCGCGGCGACGCGGCCCGGGCGTCCGTCGTCATCAACACGACCGCTGACGCGAGGGCGACCACGACGGCCCCGCTCTTCCGCGGGCTCACGGTCGCCGCTGCCATCGCCGCGCGTGCGCTCATCATCGGTCGCTGCCTTTCTCGTGATCAGCCGCCACGCCCCGGAGGAGCAGGTCGGCCGTGGCCCGGAATCCGAGATCCTGCGTTCCCTGCCCAACGTCGGCCTCGAGGCGGACCTCCCGACGACCGGGGCTGTCGAGCGAAAGTGTCGCGAGCTTCCATTCGACCGGCTGGCCCGTGAGGCGCGGCGACGAGCGCTCGTCGTCGGCAAGCGTCACAGTGCAGAACGTGGCCGGGCGCGGCGTACCCCCTGCCAGATCCAGCGCCTCGAGCACCAGCGCCGCCGTCACCCCGGCCTCGTTGACGACCTCGACGAGCACCGTCCGCGGTCGGCCGACGACGAGGTCGCCGATCGGTGTGACGGCATGGAGCTTGACGCGCGACTCGGGATTGATGTGCACCCGCAGGGAGACGACTCCCGCGACCGCGCCGCCGAGCGCTTCGACGCTCTTGGCCTTCGCGACCCGCGTGCGGGCGTCGCCGGCGGGCGGACCGAGCCCGTCGAGGAGCCCGAGGAGGCGGTCGCGGGCCCCCGCCGCGCCGTCATCGTCTACGGCCGGCCCGTCGCCCCGGGTGACACCCGCCAGCAGCCCGGCCGCCACCAGCGCGGCGACGAACGACGAGGTGCGGTTCCGCGCGGCCATCGGTGATCCCCCGGCGCGGCAGTCTCCCGCACCCAGGCCGGCCGGTCAACGACGCGGCCCACGGCCGGGGAACCGACCGTGGGCCACGTGGAGAACGAGGGGTCACTGCCCACCGGGTCGTGCCGGCGCCCGTGAGCCTCGCACATCACCCGAGCGAACCAGGCTCAGTACTCGCCGTTGGCGATGTCGCCCCCCTTGGCAGTCAGCAGCGCGGCGAACACGTCGGCGCTGACCTGCTCGGAGACGAAGCGCCCCGAACCGTCAGCCATGCACACGACCATGCCGCCCGGATGAAACGAATAGGGCTCGCTGTCGTTATTGCAGGTCATGATGCACCGTCCCGTTCCACTCGACCCGTTGATCGCCCCGGTCGTGGCGTCGGTCCCGTCCATCGATCCCGAGGCACCGTCCGGGTCGGTCCACCCGAATCCCTCGGGCCGCGGAAGCGCGGAATTCTGATTGCGCTTCAGCAGATGGAAGTCGGGGCGCGCCGCATCCTCCATGATCATGATCGTCTGGCTGAGGCCGTCGCTGATCTCCGCGACGCGGGTCGCGCGACCGAGCACCAACGGACCTTCCTGATCGGCGGTCCCACCGGGATTCGTCAGACCGTTGGCCGTGTAGAAGCGGTGCCGGAGGCGATGCATGACGATGTAATCGAGCGGCCCCATCACCTTGCCATCGACCGCCGTCCCGGTGCCTGCCGCCGCACGCCGCGAAGATCCCGCCGTCGACGGGCAGACGAACAGCGGGATCACGGTGGTGCCAGCGGTGACGTTCACACCGGCATTCCAAGCGACGGTCTTGTCGTAGAGCCTCGACAGGCTCCCCTCCTCGAAGTAATCGAGCACGACGACCGGCCACGCCATTACCGACGCAGGGGTCGTCTTCGCCGGCGGACGCGAGCTGGGGAGCTTGCCGGTGGCCGAGAGGTAGTTGTGGAGCGACAGGCCGATCTGCCGCATGTTGTTGAGGCAACTCGAGCGCCGCGCCGCCTCGCGCGCCGCCTGAACCGCCGGGAGGAGCATCCCGACGAGCGTGCCGATGATGGCGATGACGACGAGCAGTTCAACGAGCGTGAATCCGGTCCGTGTCCGCCGTATGATTCGTGTGCGTTCAGGGGTCTGCCAGTCCATGCCACCCTCTCCTGTGAGCCGACGGCCGTCCGGGCTCGTCGCCCCGGGCATCCGTCGGCGGGTTCGCGCGCCGCGGGCCCCGTGCCCACGGCAACGCCCGGCGCGTGCCGGGCATGGGCAAAGGAGAGGCCAGCCACGTGAGCCGTTGGTGAGGACGACGGCCGCACGCGCGCGCAATCCGCGCGCGGCCTCATCGCCCGCTCACACGGCGCTCGCGCGATCCTCACACGCCCCTTGCGCGATGCTCACGATCGCGTCGCCGCGGCTCGTGAATTACGGCTCAGACGCCGCGCGGCACGGCCCAGTGGCCGTCGCGGTAGGCGCGGCGGAGCAGCGCTCCGGCCTCGGCATCGCCGACGACCTGCTCGGCCGCAGGGTCGAACCGGAGCGTCCGGCGGAGGCTGCAGGCGATGTTGCCCAGATGGACGAGGACAGCCGAGCGGTGCCCCTCCTCGATGTCGGCATGGGCCCGATCGCCCGGGGCGCCGGCCGTGGCCCCGCGGCGGATGCAGTCGAGGAAGTCGTCGTGGTGGGGGCCGATGTCGACGTTGCCCTTCTCCTCCTCGACGAGTTTGTTGCGCTCGCCGTAGAGCTGCCAGCCGGTCCGCTTGCCGAGCACGAGCATCCCCTTGGTGCCGTAAAACGCGTTGCCGTTCTCGTGCCCCTCCTGGACATACGGCGACCAGTCGCGCTGCTCGAAGACCAACTGGCGGCGCCGGCCATCGGCCCCGGGCCACTCCCACACACAGTACTGCGTGTCGGGAAACTGCTGGTCGTCGTCGAAGAAGTATTTCCCGCCGAGACCGGCGACGGCATCCGGATGGGTATCGACGCCGAGGCCCCAGCGGGCGATGTCGATCTCGTGGACACCGTCGTTGCCGATGTCGCCGCAGCCGAAGCCGCGCCAGAAGCGCCACACGCCCGGAAGCAGGTTCTTCTGATAGGGCTGCCAGGCGGCCGGGCCGACCCAGTGGTCGTAGTGGAGCGTGGCCGGGGGATCGCTCGGCATGGCATGGCCGATCGACCCGCGCCGCTGGCTGTTCCACGCCTTGGCCACGAGCACCTCGCCGATCGCCCCGGCCCGGAGCCGCTCGATGGCGCTGCGGATCAGGGGGGCGCTGCGGCTCTGCGTGCCGACCTGCATCACGACGTTGTTGCGCCGCGCCGCGTCGATCATCAGCCGCCCCTCGCGCACGTTGTGAGCGCAGGGCTTCTCGACATACACGTGCTTCCCGGCGTCGGCGGCGAGGATCGCCGCCGGGCCATGCCAGTGGTCGGGGGTCGCGATCCAGACTGCCGCCAGCGCGCGGTCGGCGAGCGTCTCGCGGAGATCGGCCGTGGCGTGCGGATCAGGCGCACCCGAATCGGTGACGATCTTCCGCGCCGCTGCGAGCCGCTCGGCATCGACGTCGCAGAGGTGCGAAACGCGCACGTCGCCGCGCTTCACGAGCCGCTCGAGGTGGCCACGTCCCATCCCCCCACAGCCGACCAGGGCGACGGCCAGCGGCGCGTCTGCCGCCGCCACGGCACCGGTCGCTAGCGCCGAGGCCGCCACCGCCGCGCCTCCCCGGATCATGTCACGCCGCGTGCTCGCCATGGATCGGTTCCTCGACAGGGTTCGGAGCCGCTCACGCTGCCCCGGCAGTCCCGAGCGGCTCGAGGGCCGTGACATGCAGCGTCGAAACAAGGACGAGGCGCGAAGGCGTGCCGTCGTCGTCTGCCCGGGCGACGGCGATTTCCGTCTTCGTCACCACCGCCATCTCCGGATGCCGGACATCGTAGGTTTCACCACTGCTGGTCACGATGCGAAACGGCTGAAACGGCCGAACGGCAAGCCGACTGCGAATCGCTTCAAACGTCATCAGGACCTCCTCTTTCCGCTGCCCCATCGGCGGAATCAATACTTTTGTTCACTACTCGCGATCATAGCCCCCGCCCAATGAGCGGGCAACCGTTTTGCCCCCGCGCCCTGACCGCTCGTGGAGCCACATCGCCCCGAGGGCCGCTGCCGTGAGGAGATGCCACAGGGCGTGTCCTTGGACGATCGTATCGGGGCCGGTGAACCGGCGGGCGACGTCGAGCTGCCGGCAGGCCACCGCGGCGACGAGCATCACCAGTGCGGCGACGAACCAGCCGGCCTGATGGCGCCCCGGTGCGACCATGTGCTCGGCCAACGCCACGAGGCCCACCGCGAGGATCAGCGTCGCCAGGACGGTCGTCGCCGACATCGACCACTTGTAGCGATACAACAGCCCCTCGGCCACGACCATCGCGCCGACGAGCACCGTCCACGTCGGCACCGCGCCGACACGCCGCGGCAGCCCGCGTGCGGCGCCCAGGCACACGATCGCCAGCAGCGGCGGATACTGGGCCGAGACGTCGAGGCGCTGACCGAGGCGCGTGAGCGACGCATGGAACAGGCCACTCATCAACCCGAGCCAGACCATCGCGACGGCGAATGACAGCGTCAGCGCGGTATCGGTTCGGTCCGGCCTCTCATCGATGTCGGACATCCCGGCCATCTCGCCGCGGCCACAACGCCGATCCGCGATTGCCAGCGCCCCCGCATACAGTCCCACGAGGACATAGGCGAGGTTCGAGTAGGTGTTGGCACGCGTGCGGATCGTGCGTTCCCGCTCGATCCGCTCGCCATAGCCCGGTCGGTCGAGCTCGTGACTCGGCTCCCAGCCGCCCCACGGCTGGCGCCCGTCGAACCGGCCCGCAACCACTGCCACCACCACGCCGAAAAGCAGCGTGCCGCCCCAGGCGAACAGATGGCCGCGCGGCGAAATGGCACGGTCTCCAGGTCGCATCGCCGCACCATTCGCGGGGTCATCACACTGGGAAGTCAGCGACCGGACCGGCGGCGGCCGCCGCGGCGCACCGACCACAGGCAGATCACCGCCCCGACGGCGAGGCCGAGCGTCGTCGGCTCGGGCACCGGCGCGAATGTCGCCGCCAACGTCCTCCCGAGAAGCTCCTTGCCATAGGTGTTGGCATGGATCACGTCGCGGAAGTAAGCGTCGTAGACGGTGGAGTCGACGTGCCGCGATCCGAGCGTGCCCCCCTGGGCGAGGATCATGTACTCGCCCCAGACCCCCATCGTGTCGAGAAATCCGACCCCTTTCTCGTTCGCGATCCGGAGGAGATTCGACCGGTAGTCACCCTCGAAGGGCGCGAGCGGATCGAGTTGGTCGGTCGGGCACCAGGCCTTGTTCCACGCCGCCGAACCGGGCACCAGGCCAGGGTCGCCGCGGACGTTGCCGATCACGGCGGGATTCCCCGCCAGCGTGCTGCTCCACGGCCCGTATCCAAATGCCCCGGTCGTGAGCAGGATGTCGGGCGTATGGCCGAGTTGGTCGTGGACGCTCGACGACCGGAGCTTGTCGATCACGTCGCGGATCGCCTGGTACCCGGCAGCCGTGGCCGGAGTGCTGATCCCGCCGATGACGACGACGTCGGGACGCTGATCGATCACCGCCTCGTTGAACTTGAGCGTGCCGCCGGCGGCAGTGCTGCTGACGAACGGATAGGTGGCGTTGAGCGGGTTCCACTTGTCGATCCCCGCCCCGCCACCGACGGCGGTCACGACATCCACCCGCGCACCGGGTCGCGACCGCTCCACGAGCACGTCGAACGCCGAGTTCGCCATGTCGTTGACGATGCTGTCGCCGAGCATCACCATCGTCACCGCTTGCCCGCCGGCCAGACGCCCGTCGGTCCGTGGCAGCGTCGCGAACCGGTCGGCGGCCGCGGTGAACGGCAGCGCCGGCGCGGCCGCCAGCGAGGCAGCGCGTGGTCGGGCGGCCCAGACGGCGTCGGACCAATCGGCCACCGCGCCACGATCGCTCACCCGCGCCACGCGGACATCGTCGATCGACAGCGTGCCGCCGGTGTCGCCGTGGAAACGGACGCTCGCGGCGGTCGCATTCCGCTGCACGCGCGAATAGAGCGTCTGTTCCTGCCAGCCGGCAGCCGTCGCCAGGCTGGAGCGATAGTCGTCGGCGATCAGATCCTGGCCGGTCGGTCCGGGCGACTGCGGATTGAAGTTCCACGTTGCCGCCGGATTCATCGACACCGTCGAGACCATGCCGGCAAATCCGGTCGGCGCCGTGGCGAGCGTGGTGCGGTAGGAAACCTCGAGGTACTCCAAACTCGACACGGCGAACGACGGGCTCCGCCACGACTGCCCGGAGCTCATGTCGAGGTAGCCAGCGGCATTCCACCCCGGTCCCCCGGTGCCCGACAACGTCCATCCGGG
>Ga0194130_10001279_pt1 | contig 41309 bp, 38 predicted proteins | sample TA2KigsurfametaG_FD_160084 | JGI IMG/M metagenome (GOLD analysis project Ga0194130, IMG submission 160084) | Freshwater microbial communities from Lake Tanganyika, Tanzania - TA2015050 Kigoma 12 surface | ecosystem: Environmental > Aquatic > Freshwater > Lake | place: Tanzania: Lake Tanganyika...
AAATTACCTGCATTTCAATTCTGCCGCTCTGGTGGATGCTGCTAAAGGGTATGAAAGCCACCTGGATGAAGGTGGAAAAATGATGATTACCCTTGCGGGTGCGATGAGTACTGCCGAATTGGGTATTTCACTGGCAGAGATGATCCGTCAGGATAAAGTGTCCATTATTTCCTGCACTGGAGCGAATCTGGAGGAGGATATTATGAATTTGGTTGCGCATTCGCACTATAAGCGTGTGCCAAATTACCGCGATTTGAGTCCGCAGGATGAGTGGGATTTACTTGAAAATCATTATAACCGGGTTACAGATACCTGCATACCCGAGGAAGAAGCTTTCAGAAGATTACAGAAGCATATCCATAAGCTCTGGAAGGATGCCGATAATGCAAGTGAACGTTATTTCCCACACGAGTATATGTACAAAATGCTTCTGAGTGGGGTGCTTAAACAGTACTATGAAATTGATGCAAAAAATTCATGGATGCTGGCAGCTGCGGAAAAGAATTTACCAATTGTGGTTCCCGGTTGGGAGGATTCGACAATGGGTAATATTTTCGCTTCTTACGTAATGAAGAAAGAAATCAAAGCCTCAACTATGAAAAGCGGAATTGAATATATGAGCTGGCTGGCTGATTGGTATATTGCCAATTCGGGGGGTAAGGGAATCGGATTTTTTCAAATAGGGGGCGGAATTGCCGGTGATTTTCCTATCTGTGTTGTGCCAATGCTTTATCAGGATATGGAGATGGAAAATATTCCTTTCTGGAGCTATTTTTGTCAAATATCCGACTCCACTACATCTTATGGGTCATATTCAGGTGCAGTTCCTAATGAGAAGATCACTTGGGGAAAGTTGGACATTCATACACCTAAATTTATAGTTGAATCAGACGCTACCATTGTGGCACCACTCATTTTTGCTTGGGTTTTAAAGCAGTAGTAATTCTTCGGTAAAAAGCAAGGCTTAGAAGGGTGGGAAAATGGAGTATTTTTCAAAATACCCCCTAAATAAGCTGTAAATCAGCTACTTTTAAGTTAATTTAGAATGATTATAAATTGATAAAACAGGACATATCAATGTCATCCTTATTTGGATAAAACATACTTTTGTCAACTGAAAATGTTCATTACAACCCTGTGGTTAACATTTTAATTTTACGTTTCATATTTTAAGCAACAAATACTCAATATGAGGAGCATCTCATTGTTTTTTAGAAGTGTTACAAAATCATTGGTTTTGGTCTCATTGTTCTGTTCGATGGCTGTTTCTACAGTCAGTGCGCAGGATGCAGCAGCCGGAGCAGCGATTTTTAAGCAAAAGTGTACCGCTTGTCATGGTATTGAAAAAGCGGTCGTTGGTCCGGCATTGAAAGGTGTTGATACCAAGTATGACGAAGCATGGCTGATTAAGTGGATTAGAAATGCTCCTGCCTTCATTGCTTCAGGCGATGCCCAAGCAGTAAAAGCATCTGAGTATTCACCGGCTATGATGTCGGCATTTCCGGAATTATCCGACGACGATATTAAGAATATCATAGCTTATGTGAAAGTTGGGGATGTTAAGCCTGCGGCAGATCCCAATGCAGCAGCCGGAGCAAATGCAGCTGCTACCGCTCAGGGTGGAATAAGTAATTTCATGCTGTTTGGTCTGCTCGCTGTCATCATCATTGCCTTTCTGGTAATTCTGGTTCTAAATCGTGTAATCAGTACTTTGGAGCGTGTGATGCTTCAGAAAAAGGGTATTGAAGTTGAGGAGGAAGAAGCTGCTGGGGCCAAAGATCGCTTCGGAGGGCTCAGAAAGCTTTCCAAAAATAAGAAATTCATCCTCTTCATTGTATTGCTTTGTGTGATTTTCCTTGGTTCAGCAGGCTGGAAGGGAATGTGGGAAACGGGTGTGCATACGGGATATCAACCTGTTCAACCAATTAAATTTTCTCACCAATTACATGCAGGAGTAAATAAAATTGATTGTCAATATTGTCATTCAGGGGCTTATTCCTCAAAGCATGCATCCATTCCATCGCTTAATGTTTGTATGAACTGCCACAATTATGTTACGGCATCTGAGAAGTATGATGGAAAAACATCACCTGAAATCATGAAGATTTATAATGCACTTGACTACAATGAAGATACCAAAGTTTATGGTAACAACACCAAACCGGTTGAGTGGATTAGAATCCATAATCTACCTGATTTAGCTTATTTCAATCATTCGCAACATGTTTCCGTTGCAGGCATAGAATGTCAAAAATGTCATGGTCCGATTCAAACCATGGAGGAGGTTTATCAATATTCTCCTTTAACCATGAAATGGTGTATTAATTGTCACAGAGAAACAGAAGTTAATCACAAGGACAATCCTTATTACGACAAGTTGATTGCTGCTCATGATAAGTTGAAAAAGGGTGAGAAAGTTACCGCAGCAGTTTTAGGCGGACTTGAATGTGCTAAGTGTCACTACTAATAGAATAATTTTAAGATAACATTACGTATACTTTATATAGCTTGAATGGAAAGCAATAAAAAATACTGGAAAGGTTTAGAAGAACTGCAGAACACTAAGGATTTTGTTGAGAAAAACAAAAACGAGTTCGCTGAACCACTTCCTATGGAAGAAGTTCTGAATGAAGCCGGTTTAAATACCGTAACTCCACGTCGCGACTTTTTGAAGGCGCTGGGATTTGGTTTGGGGGCAGTAACTCTTGCTGCTTGTCAGACTACTCCCGTTCACAAGTCAATCCCTTACTTGGTTAAACCTGAAGAAATAGTACCGGGTATTCCTAATTACTATACTTCTACGTTCAATGGTCACAGTGTTTTAGTTAAAACTCGTGAAGGCCGGCCGATAAAGATTGAGGGTAATCCAAATTGTATTCTGAGCAAAGGCAGTTTGGATGCTAAAGGACAAGCCTCAGTGCTTGATCTTTATGATGTATCCAATTTAAAAAATCCAGTTTTAAATGATTCAGAAGTTAGTTGGGCTAAAATTGATGAGTTTGTAAAGGCTGAACTTGCCAAAATTAAAACAAGCGGCAAAAAAATTCGGATAGTCTCCAATACAATTAACAGTCCGTCGACTAAAGCCGTAATTGCCGACTTTACAGCGCAATATCCTTACACAAAGCACATTCAGGTTGATGCGGTGTCTTACACCGGTATAATCAAAGCAAATGAAAATAGTTTTGGAAAGGCAGTTCTTCCGAAATACCGTTTTGACAGAGCTGATTTGATTGTAAGTTTTGGTGCTGATTTTCTGGGTACCTGGATCTCTCCGGTTGAATTTAGTCGCCAATACACATCTAAAAGAAATAACACTGCCTTACAAGGTAAAAAAATGTCACGCCACATCCAGTTCGAGACTGGTATGAGTTTAACAGGTACCAATGCTGATGCCCGTCTTCCCTTGAAGCCGTCTGAGGAAGGTATTGCTCTTTTAAACTTGTATGCTGCGTTAGGTGGGGCTGTAACAGGGACAAAACCTTTAGCTAATAATCCTAACGTAGAAAAGGCAATTGCACTGACCGCTAAGGAGTTAACTGCGGCTAAAGGAAGGGCATTGGTAATCAGCGGATCGAATGATGTATCCACTCAAATTCTTGTCAATGCGATTAATTCCGTTTTAGGAAGTTATGGCACAACGATTGATTTAGATAATCCATCTTATCAGTTTTCAGGAAATGATGCTGAATTTACGGAGTTTATCAATGAAATGAATCGTTCTGAAGTTGATGCAGTTTTCTTTTTGAATAGTAATCCTGCCTACGAGTTCAATGATACTAAAGCATTTACAGATGCCTTGAGTAAGGTTAAATTACGTGTTTCTTTTGCAGATCGTCAGGATGAAACCGCTTCATTATGTCAGGTTATTGCTCCAAATCATCATTACCTTGAATCATGGGGTGATTCCAATCCCGTTGAAGGATATTATACGATCATTCAGCCTACCATCAACCCGGTTAATAATTCTCGAAATGCTGAGCAAGGCTTGTTAATCTGGGCTGATGCTGCCGTTAGCGATTACTATCAATATATCCAGAATAACTGGGCTAAAACAGTTTTAGCTCAATCTGGTACCAGCTGGAAGCTTCTTCTGCAAAAGGGCTCGGTTACTCTTCCTGAAAGATCCGCCGCTACTTATACATTCTCTCGTGAACTTGATTCAGTGGTTCAGACAATTTTAGCTGAAAGTAATGCACTCGCTAAAGCTGGTGATAATGCTGTAGAACTTCATATTTATCAGAATGTTTCTGTTGGAGATGGGAAGTCGGCTAATAACCCATGGTTACAAGAGTTGCCTGATCCGGTTTCCAAGGTAACCTGGGACAACTATGCTGCAATCAATGCTAAGTTTGCCGAGAAATTAGGGATCGCTGAAAGGGATCTTGTTGAAATCAAGACTGATAAGCATACCATTACTTTACCTGTCCTGATACAACCCGGACAGGCATACGGAACGGTTTCGGTTGCTTTAGGATATGGTAGAACTAAAGCAGGAAAAGCAGGTTCGGAAGTTGGTCAGAGTGCCTACCCATTCCTACGTTTGGTTAATGCAACTTTCCATACGGCATCTGCTGCAAGTTTGACCAAAACATCAGGAACATATGAGCTGGCTCAAACTCAAACCCATCATTCCATTGAGGGTAGAAATATCGTTCGCGAGACTACCTTGAAAGACTACTTGAAAGATCCTAATTCAGGTACTGGTCACGCTCACGTAAATCACTATGATTTATGGAATGAATATGAGCAGCCCGGACATAGCTGGGTGATGGCCATCGATCTGAATGCCTGCACCGGTTGTGGAGCATGTATTGTGGCTTGTAATGCCGAAAATAATGTTCCTGTTGTTGGTCGTGACGAGGTTCGTCGTCGTCGTGAAATGCACTGGATTCGTATTGATCGGTATTACACCGTTAATGAAGATGGAAATAAAGTAACTGAAGAGAAGGAAATAGAGAAACTTGAAAATATTGACAAAGTTTCTGTTATACATCAGCCAATGATGTGTCAGCATTGTGACCATGCTCCTTGTGAGACTGTTTGTCCGGTGTTAGCAACTGTTCACTCTTCGGAAGGTTTAAACCAAATGGCTTACAACCGTTGCATTGGAACACGCTATTGCGCAAACAACTGTCCATATAAAGTGCGTCGTTTTAACTGGTTTAACTATTGGAATGATTCACGTTTTGACAACTATATGAACAATGAGTTTACTCAACTTGTTCTTAACCCTGATGTTACTTCACGCTCAAGAGGGGTAATGGAAAAATGCTCCATGTGTGTTCAGCGTATTCAGGCAGGTAAACTCAAAGCTAAATTAGAGAAGCGTACTCTGAAAGATGGAGACGTTAAAGTTGCATGTCAGCAAACATGCCCTACTAATGCAATTATCTTTGGAGATGGAAATGATCCTGAATCTGAAGTATCAAAAGCATTAAAGAGCGAACGTACCTACTATGTACTGGAGGAACTGAACGTGAAGCCGGGTGTAGGATATCAAACAAAAGTTAGAAATACTGTAGAGGTTTAATACAAGAAATAAAAAAGAATATGTCATCTCATCACGAGTCTATACTTAGAGAACCCTTAGTAACCGGTGAAAATATTACCTATTCAAAGGTCACCGAGGATATATTGGTTCCTGTAGAAAATAAGCCAAATAAAGCTTGGTGGATTGGTTTTATTGTATCCGCCCTTGGTGCCGGACTTTGGGTATTCTCTGTTAGCTGGACCTTCTGGTTTGGTATTGGCGAATGGGGCTTAAATAAAACAGTAGGCTGGGCCTGGGATATTACCGGTTTCGTTTGGTGGGTAGGTATTGGTCACGCCGGTACCTTGATCTCGGCAGTCTTACTCTTGTTCCGACAAAACTGGCGTAATTCAATTAACCGATCGGCAGAGGCAATGACTATTTTCGCGGTTATCTGTGCCGCTAGCTACATCATTTCCCACATGGGACGCCCCTGGTTATTCACCTGGGCATTACCACTGCCAAATCAATTCGGATCATTATGGGTTAACTTTAACTCCCCATTAGTTTGGGACGTTTTTGCGATCTCAACTTATTTCTCGGTTTCATTAGTATTCTGGTACACAGGTTTACTTCCTGATATTGCAACGATTCGGGATCGTGCTGCGGGAGCTCGTCGCCGTATTTATTCCATTTTATCTTTTGGCTGGAATGGTTCAGTAAAGACTTGGCAGCGTTTTGAATTGGTATCCCTGATATTAGCAGGTGTCTCTACTCCTTTGGTACTTTCAGTACACACGATTGTATCGATGGACTTTGCAACTTCCTTGGTTCCAGGATGGCATACCACCATCTTCCCTCCATATTTCGTGGCAGGCGCAATTTTCTCTGGTTTTGCAATGGTACAAACCTTATTACTCATTACTCGCAAGGTGATGAATTTTGAAAATTACATCACTATGTTTCACATTGAATCGATGAATAAAATTATCATTCTAACAGGGTCAATTGTGGGGGTAGCTTATCTAACCGAATTATTTATCGCCTGGTACTCTGGAGTTGAATACGAGCAGTATGCATTCCTGAATAGAGTGAGTGGTCCATATTGGTGGGCCTACTGGATTATGATGACTTGTAACGTAATCTCTCCACAATTGTTCTGGTTCAAAAAGATTCGTACCAGCATAGCTTTGTCCTGGTTATTATCCATTGTGGTGAATATCGGTATGTGGTTTGAGCGTTTTGTGATCATTGTCACCTCCTTGCACCGTGATTATCTTCCTTCAAGTTGGGTGATGTTTTACCCAAGTTGGGTTGATGTCGGGGTATTTATCGGATCGATCGGGGTATTCTTTACCTTATTCCTTCTTTTCCTAAGGGTATTACCTGCTATTGCGATGGCGGAGGTTAAACTATTATTGAAGAGTTCAAGTGATCAAGCTAAGAAAAAATTGATCGCTGAGAAGGCCGTTAATCGTGTAGAGGCTGAGTATTATCTGGAGTCGCTCGAAAAATATGACAGTATTTCTCCAAATGTTGCTGAATTGCAAAAAGTTTAAAGATGAGTAATATAAAATATATTTTAGGTCATTTTGAGGATCCGGATGATCTGATGCACGGGATAGAAAAATTACAGGAAAATAGCGTTAGTATTTACGATGTCTACACTCCTATGCCAATCCATGGTATTGAGGATAAATTAGGAATTAAACGATCAAGGTTAGGTAAAGTTGCTTTTGGTTTCGGTTTGACCGGTACCATCACTGCAATTTCTATGATCACCTATATGTTGGTTATTGACTGGCCAATGAATATTGGGGGTAAACCTCACTTTGCTTTTCCCGATTTTATTCCAATCATGTTTGAGTTGACCGTTTTGTTTGCGGCTTTTGGAATGGTTGGAACGTATTTTTTCGTCAATCACTTGGCTCCGGGTCGTGCGCCGAGAGTAATGGACTTGAGAGCAACCAATGATAGATTCGTGATCGCCATTGATGCAAGGACAAATACATCACATGATCAAATAGATAGTATTTTAAAAGAAGCAGGTGCTGTTGAAATAAAGCACAACGAAAGGAAATATGTTAGTTATGAATAAGCGCCTAATAATTTGTACCGCTTTTTTAACTGTAGCCGCTGTTACGGTTATTTCTTCCTGTTCAAATAATAGAAGTACAGGGCTTGAGTTTGCCCGTAATATGTACGATCCGATTGGGTACAATCCGGATCAGCCAAACAAGAACTTTAAGGACGGTAAAACTGCACAGGATCCGCCTGCAGGCACAATGCCTGTAGGATTCGACAAATATGATCTTTATCCAAATACGCTGGAGGGCTATCAGGCTGCAAGTGCGGAAATGACAAATCCACTTCCTGTAAATGTAGCTACACTCGAGCAGGGTAAAACATTGTATTTAAACATGTGCTCTCATTGTCATGGCCTTGAAGGAAAAGGCGATGGTTCTATCGTCAAAATGGGTGAATTTCCAGCTCCACCTTCCTATGCTACCGGAAACTCTTCAAGAGGGGGCAGCATGAAAGATCTTACAGATGGCAAAATTTATCATACCATCACCCATGGTGTGAACCTAATGGGTCCTCACAAATCTCAACTATCTCCTGAGCAAAGGTGGAAAGTTGTTATGTACGTTCATGAATTACAAAAATTACAATAGTCAATTGCTAAAACCAGATGGGAAATCATAATCATACTCATAATTTCACAGAACAATTTGTATTTTCAGGAAAATTGAAAACCTGGACCTTACTAGCAATAGTGCTTGGAGTTCTTACTATAGCGTTTGGTTTATTGACAGGTCAGCAGGAGCGTACTTTCGCCAACTTGCTATTGATGGCATATTACTTTACTTGTGTATGCGCAACGGGCTTATTCTTTTTGGCAGTGCAATATGTAGCACAGGCAGGATGGGCAACCGGTTTGTTAAGAATACCTCAGGCAATGTCGAGGGTTCTGCCTATTGCATCACTCGTTTTATTCGTTGTTTGTGCCGCAGGTTTATTAACGCACAATTTATATCATCACTGGAATGGAGAGGGTCTGACAGATCCAAGCAGCCCTAATTTTGATAAGATAATTGCTGGTAAAGCAGGTTACCTGAATGTGCCTTTCTTTTTGACCAGATTGGCCATCTTCCTTGGAGCTTACAGCTTTTTTGCCTGGTTGTTTGCTAAGTATACAAAAGGACAAGAATTAGAAGGCGGACTTGTTTATCATGATAAAAACTTTAAATGGTCGGCTATATTTTTGATTGTTTTTGGTTTCACAACTCCAATATGGGCTTTTGATACCATCATGTCGCTGGAGGCTCATTGGTTCTCAACAATGTTCGGCTGGTACAATTTCGCCGCGATGTGGGTTAGTGGTCTTTGTGTAATCACACTAATCATTCTATTGATGAAGAAGGCAGGTTATCTAAGTTGGATTAATGAAAACCACCTTCATGACCTTGGTAAGTTTATTTTTGCGTTCTCCATCTTTTGGACATATGTATGGTTCTCGCAGTTTGTTTTGATCTATTATGCGAACATGCCTGAGGAAACAGTTTACTTTTACAAACGCTGGGAGCCAGAGTATCTTCCTTGGTTTTGGTTAAATATCATTATCAATTTTGCTTCCCCTTTATTAATTCTCATGTCAAGAAAATCCAAGCGTCAAATGAATACGTTAATGTTTGTATGTATCCTACTTTTGTGTGGTCACTGGCTTGATTATTATATGATGATTATGCCGGGTACTGTTGAGTCTCACAGAAGTTTTGGCATTATCGAGATTGGGATAGCAATTGGGTTTATAGGGTTATTTACATTTCTTACTCTAAATCAATTGAGTAAGAAATCGTTGGTTACAGAAAACCACCCTTTCTTGCAAGAAAGTATTAACCACCAGATTTAAACACAGTTCTTAATAGCTAAAAGAAAATTTACGAATAAAATGAGGTTAAGAGAAATTTTTAATATCAGGACTGTAGCTGCAATACTAGTTATATGCACTCTTAATGTAACTAACACTGTAACTTTTGCTCGGGTTCAGGATTCTACAATTAGTTCAACAACTGCGGCAATTGATACTGCTGCTAAAGCTGGTTCCATTGACTTGGTTCCATCGTCCGCACCCTTAATCAGTACGGCAGTGGATACCGTAGCAAGATACGCGAACATGCAACCAATCGTCGAAACAAAGGATTACTCTGAGTCTTACAAAGTAGCTACTTATTATGTTTTAATGTTCTTGTTGCTCTGTGTTTTTATAGCCATCATTGGCAAAATTCTAAAGGTACATGAGATAAGTCGTGAGATGCAAGGTCTAAAAGCAGCTTTCAACGGGCGTAGAATTCAGGGAGTCTTTCTTGGCATCTTCCTGCTGTTTGGTCTGTACGGTGTGTACTGGTCCTATGCCGTTCAAGGGCCAATGAGTTTACATGAATCGGCATCTGAGCACGGCTTGGATATTGACTTTATGTTTAATACCACCCTAGTTATAACTACAATCGTATTCATCTTAACACATATTGCTCTTTTCGGCTTCTCCTTTCAATACAGAGGATCAGAAAATAGAAAAGCTTATTTCTTTCCTCATAATAACTCCTTGGAAAGAATTTGGACTATTGTTCCGGCAATTGTTTTAACGGTGTTGGTGCTGCTAGGATTTTTCACCTGGAGAGGGATAACTAATGTTTCTGCTGAGGATCAGAAGAAAGCAATTAATATTGAGGTAACAGGGGAGCAATTTAAGTGGTCTCTTCGCTATGCCGGTTTTGATAATCAAATTGGAAATCGTAACTACAAACTCACTACTCCAACTAATGGGCTCGGAATTGATTTTAAAGATCAGAAGAGCTGGGATGATAAACTGACGAGTGAGATAGTTATTCCTGTCAACAAAGCCGTACGCATTGTAATTAACTCTAAAGACGTATTGCATAGTTTTTATTTACCTGATTTTAGGGTTCAAATGAATGCCGTGCCGGGTATGCCAACTACATTTCAGTTTACTCCTCGTCTTACAACAGCCCAAATGAGAGAAAAGAGAAATAACCCGGCATACGATTACGTTCTCCTTTGTGCTAAGATTTGTGGTGCCGGTCATTATAATATGCAAGCCAAGGTAACAGTGGTTTCGGAGGCTGAGTATGCAGCTTGGTTGGCCAAGCAGCCTTTGTACTACAATGATGACGTTAAAAGGGAACTTCAACTGGTTGAAAATTCCAAAACTGAAGAAATCAACAAAATGGCTTTAAATAAAAATAATACTATAAAATAATTATGGCAAGCACAGCAATACACGATGCAGTCGTATCTCACCAACACGACGATCACGGTCACGATCACGGACATCATAAGGAAACATTTATTACTAAATATATCTTTAGTCAGGATCATAAAATGATCGCTAAACAATTCCTGATTACAGGGATTGCCATGGCAGTTGTTGCTATGATTTTATCAATCCTCTTTAGATTACAATTGGCTTGGCCTGACGAGAGTTTTCCATTGTTGGAAACCTTTCTTGGCGAAAAATGGGCCGAAGGTGGTAGAATCAAACCCGATTTTTACCTTGCTATTGTAACAATACATGGTACCATGATGGTATTCTTCGTATTAACTGCAGGATTAAGCGGTACCTTCAGTAACTTGCTCATTCCCCTTCAATTAGGGGCCAGGGACATGGCCTCTCCATTCCTGAACATGATTTCCTACTGGTTGTTTTTTCTGTCATGCGTCATTATGATGGGTTCTTTCTTTGTTGAAAGCGGACCGGCAAGTTCAGGATGGACTGTTTATCCGCCTCTTTCGGCCCTGCCTAAAGCAATTAGCGGCTCAGGAACCGGTATGACCCTTTGGCTAATTAGTATGGTCTTGTTTGTTGCATCTGCTCTTATAGGTGCATTAAATTACATTTCAACCATCCTAAATATGCGTACTAAAGGGATGGATATGTGGAAAATGCCTTTAACTATTTGGGCATTCTTCCTTACCGCAATTGTTGGGGTATTATCATTCCCGGTATTAGTTTCGGCAGTGGTACTCCTAATCTTTGATCGTAGTTTCGGTACCAGTTTTTACCTTTCTGATATTGTTGTTGCTGGGCAAGTACTTCCCAACCAAGGCGGTAGCCCGGTCTTATGGCAACATTTGTTCTGGTTCCTTGGTCACCCGGAGGTTTACATTGTCATTATGCCGGCATTGGGTATTACATCAGAGGTAATCGCAACGAATTCCAGGAAGCCAATTTTTGGTTATCATGCCATGGTTTATTCCCTTATTGGAATCACCGTATTGTCTTTCATTGTTTGGGGTCATCATATGTTTGTAACTGGCATGAACCCATTCCTTGGAGGGGTTTTCATGATTACTACCCTAATTATTGCAGTACCTTCAGCAGTAAAAACCTTTAATTACTTGGCAACAATCTGGAGAGGAAATCTTCGCTTCACACCGGCAATGTTATTTGCAATCGGTTTGGTATCATTCTTTATCTCTGGTGGACTCACCGGGATATTTCTAGGAAATGCTGCCCTGGATATTAATCTTCACGATACCTATTTCGTAGTAGCTCACTTTCATCTGGTTATGGGTTGTGCAGCCATATTTGGTATGCTTTGCGGAGTTTATCACTGGTATCCTAAGCTGTTTGGCAGAATGATGGATGAGCGTTTAGGCTATCTTCACTTCTGGGCAACATTTATTGGGGCTTACCTTGTATTTTTCCCAATGCACTTTATGGGTATTGATGGTGTCCCACGCCGTTATTATGCTTTTACTGAGTTTGCATTTATGCAAGAATGGTTGACAGTGAATGTATTTATAACATGGGCAGCAATTATTTCGGCAATTGCACAAATTGCTTTTTTGTGGAATTTCTTTTATTCCATCTATTATGGAAAAAAATCACCGCAGAATCCATGGGAATCAAATACCCTGGAATGGACTGCGCCGGTAGAACATTTACATGGAAACTGGCCTGGAGAGATCCCATCAGTACATCGCTGGCCTTATGATTACAGCAAACCCGGTCATCATACTGATTTTATTCCTCAAACTACTCCTTTTTCTGAAACGATGAGTTCTAATTTAATTCATGATTTTGAGGGAAACCCGGAAGCCGAGCACATACAACAACAGTGGGATAAGGAACATGCTCCAGAACGATATACTCCGGAGCAGGTTTAATCTGTAAGGGTAATTTATTAATGCAGGTGATATCTTGATATCGCCTGTTTATTATATGAATATTCTATCCGCCGAATTCGAAAGGGATTTCCCAACGTAAAAATCCTGATAAGGATGGATTTCTGTCGTTGGAATTCTAATGAATGGTTCCTTCTTTGAGGGCCTTTATTTAACGATACTGACAATTGATAGGAAAAAGTGAAACAGAAATTATAGTGAGTAATTTTATATCCGACTTTAATAAATTAATTAAGTTAAGGCTAACGCTCACTGTAGTTTTTTCTGCTTCCATTTGCTTTCTTATGGGTAGTAAAGTTCAAGGTGATGTGAACTGGTTTAATTGGATTATATTGACGATAGGTGGGTTTTTAGTCACGGCTGCTGCCAATGGCTTTAATGAGATCATTGAAAAAGATTTGGATGGATTAATGAAAAGAACTATGGACAGACCAATTCCATCTGGCAAAATGACCACCGGACAGGCCTTAGGCCTTAGTTTAATCATGGGAATTTTGGGGACTTATCTTCTGGTGAGACTTAATTTTCCGACCGGAGTGCTCTCTGTGTTTTCTATTTTTTTGTATGCATTTGTTTATACCCCAATGAAGCGGAAATCTCCAATAGCCGTATTTATCGGCGCATTCCCAGGGGCTTTGCCTCCTTTGATTGGTTATTTTGCGGCTTTTAATGAACCTAAAGTTTCCTGGATTCCCATTATTTTATTCCTGATCCAGTTCGTGTGGCAATTCCCGCATTTTTGGGCAATTGCCTGGGTTCTGGATGAAGACTATAAAAGGGCAGGATTTCGTTTATTACCCAGTACCAAACAAGACGGAACAAGTGCGTTGCTTATACTTATTTCAACGATTATCCTTGTGCCGGTAAGCCTGATGCCCACGATATATTTGATGCCATCTGGCCAGGCTTTTGCCGGGAATAGCTATGCCCTTATTGCATTGCTTGACGGACTGTTTTTTGTTTGGCAGGCCATTCAGCTCTATAAAAAAAGAGAGGCGTCTTTTGCTAAAAAGTTGATGTACACCTCATTTATTTATCTTCCTTTGATGCAATTAACGCTCTTGTTTGACTTTGTATTAAAATAATTTAACTAAAATGGAGAATTTACAAATTGAAGATAGATTGAATTTAAAAGCCAAGAAGTTTTTGATGTGGCTTTTTATTATTGCTTCTTTTATGATGTTTGCTGCTTTAACCAGTGGTTTTATTGTTTATACCGAAGGAAATGCTGAACGTGGGATTAAAGTCTTACTACCTAAGGCATTTATGGTCAGCTCCGTCATTATAATTATAAGCAGTATTACCGCTCATATGGCCTACCTTGCTGCCAGGGGCCTTCAATTTTCTAAGCAGAAGCTTTACATCACCTTAACAATTATTCTGGGAATTGCTTTTTTCTATAGTCAGTTTACGGCTTGGCAAGCCTTGTATGATTCAGGAGCTTATTTTGTAAACTACAATGCTTCACAATCCTTTATTTATGTGTTCAGTGGGGCGCATTTGTTACACGTAATTGTTGGAATCTTTTTTCTAATCTATGCCCTTATAGGTGCTGTTCGAACGATTCCCCAAGTACGGAATGTATTTAGAATGGAAGTCGCTTCCATTTTTTGGCATTTTCTTGATATCTTATGGATTTATCTATATGTTTTCTTACTTTTGAATCAATAATAACCCAATATACCATTGTTTAAATGAATACTACTGTATCAAAATTAGATGAAATAAAATCTGACGCCTGGAGCGGCGGGAAATCACCTTTTTCTGTAGAATACGGAAAACTTATGATGTGGTTTTTCCTACTATCGGATGCATTTACATTTTCTGCATTTCTAATCTATTATGGAGCCCAACGCTTCAGTAAAATTAGCTGGCCTGATCCTGATTTGGTTTTTCAATCTATACCTGGTTTAGCCGATCATGGTTATCCTCTGGTTTTTGTCGGTATAATGACCTTTATTTTGATCATGAGTTCAGTAACCATGGTGCTTGCTGTAGAGGCAGGTCATCGTAACGCTAAAAAAGAGGTTGTATGGTGGATGATCGCCACAATTATAGGGGGTTTAATGTTTCTTGGTTGTCAGGCCTTGGAGTGGTCTCACTTGCATCATGAAGGTTATTGGTGGGGAAGCTTTCCGACATCTTATACCGGTCAGGATACTGTTGGAGCACTTCAATTTGCAAACTTATTTTTTACCATTACAGGATTCCACGGTTTTCACGTGTTTACCGGTGTATTGATTAATATTATCATTCTGTTCATGGTACTTGGGAATGTTTTCCAAAAGAGCGGAAGCTACCTGATGGTTGAAAAAGTTGGGTTATACTGGCACTTCGTAGACCTTGTTTGGGTATTTGTATTTACTTTTTTCTATTTAGTTTAAAATTCTGATAATCGAAATAAAATGTCAGCAGAACACACACACGAAGAACATGCCGGTGAGCATGAAGGAATGACCAAGAAGAAAATTTGGCAGGTTTTCTTTTATCTTTTAGGAATTACAGCCCTTGAATTCTTTATTGCTCTTTATTTAATTCCCAAAGGTATAGTAGGTCATGGAATTGGTAACTTCGCTTACATTGTCCTTACCCTGGTAAAAGCCTTTTATATAGTGGCTTATTTCATGCACCTGAAATTTGAAAAATTTGCACTTAAAACAGGTATTACTGTTTCATTGTTGTTTATTATTTATTTCATAGTGCTCATGCTCATTGAAGGAAACTACCAGTTCATTCAAATGAATTAATGAGTTTACCCTCTTTTCCCGCTAAGAAAATCCTGATTCTGCTGGTATTGTTGGCAGTGCCCGGGTTTGTCTATTATCTTTTAAAGGAAAAAGGACAAAATCGATATCGCCCCCTCAACATCTATGGGGAAAAACAGGTTGCCAAAACATTTCGAACTAAAAGAGGTAAACAGATCCCGGATACCATTTATCACGTTATTCGTGATTTTAGCCTTTTGAATCAGGATTCAAACATTGTCAAGTTTCCCGCGGATAGTAATCAGATTACGGTTGTCAACTTTTTTTATACACGATGCCCACTTTTATGTCGTAATATAAACAATGACTTAGCAAGAGTAGCAAAAATGTATAGTAAAAATCGTTTGTTGCGCTTTCTGTCAATCAGTGTTGACCCGGATTATGACAGCCCCTCAGTGCTGGCTCAATACAGTAAACCTTATGTCTCAGAAAATAAAAAGTGGGATTTTTTAACTGGTGACAAAGAATTGATTTATGCTCTGGCAAAGTCTGATTTTATGGTGGATGCCATAGCGGATACTATCGGAAACAAAAATATTGTACATAGTACTATGCTCATCCTCATCGACCCCCAAAAGCGAATAAGGGGATATTATGATTCAAGCTTAGGTCAGGAACAAGTGTCCTTGCTGGCTGATGAAATTAAACTATTAATCACTGAAGAACTTAGAAGCATCAAGCTAAGATAAAGGGTAACCAAAATTAATTTGATAAATCAAAATCATGAATGATAAACAAATTTCGAGACTTATTACAGCAGTTTCAATAGTGGTTTTAATTGTTGTAGTTATATTACAAAGTAAGATCCTAAATATTTTCCCTCAAAAGGAATTAATTCCTCTCTGGGTATTTTCGCTTCCTTTGTTCAATGCCATTCTTAATGGCACTTGTAGCGTGTTACTTATACTGTCCTTGTATTTTATCAAAAGGAAGGATATTAAAACCCATAAAAATCTTAATATTCTTACCTTTATTTTATCTTCTCTTTTTCTGGTATCCTACATAATATTTCATGCAACCGGCATAAAGACCACTTATGGTGGCCAAGGTTTGATTCGCAGTATCTACTATTTCATATTGATTACGCACATCATTCTGGCTGCAATTGTGTTGCCACTCGTGTTGTTTAGTTTTCAAAAAGGTTTACAAATGAAGGTTGAACAGCATAAAAAGTTAGTTCGCTGGACTTATCCCATCTGGCTTTATGTCACCATAACCGGGGTATTAGTATATGTGATGATTTCACCTTATTATACTTTTTAAATCCACTTTTTTGTTATTCTTTTTAATCAGTAGACTGTAAACTTATAGTTGGATCAATTCATTTTATTAGTATAATTCTCGAAATCGGTGTAACTTTACTGCATGAGAACGCTCAAATTAATACTTGTAGGTTTCGTTTTTATTTTTTCATCACTGATTTCAACAGAACTATCAGCACAATGTTCAATGTGTGCCTTAAATGCTGAAAATTCTGTGCAAAATGGTAATAATCAGGGTAAGGGGCTTAATAATGGCATTTTATACCTTTTAGCTGCACCCTACCTTGCAATGGCCGGTGTTGGTTTTCTATGGTATAAAAAGTATAGACGCAAAAATGTCAATCTAAACATCAAGGATAGTAAGATTAATCTCAATTAGAATCCAAATGGATTCGCTGCCTCTCCGTTCATACCTTGATTAATACTCTTATGGCAAAGACCTCTAAATTCGTCGCGATTGCATTATCAAAATGTCCTAAATGCAGAAGAGGAAAGGTTTTCACAGGTACTTTGTATGGGCTTAATTTTCAGAAAACAAACGACCACTGTTCACATTGCGGAATGAAATTTGAAATTGAGCCCGGCTATTTTTATGGTGCGATGTATGTCAGTTATGCGTTTGTAGTAGCCGAAATGTTGAATGTGGGATTGATAACCTATATAATCACCGGGAATGAAACCTCCCCCTGGTTGTACATTTCAACAATTATTGGTTCGATTTTATTCCTAACTCCAATCAATTATCGATATTCCAGAATATTTTTATTGCACTTTCTGACTCCCAAAATTAAATATTACCCTGAATACGATACGGATGATAAGCCCGGCAACATTTGATTTCTTAACCGAACTGAATGCGAATAATAACCGCGAGTGGTTTCATACAAATAAATCACGCCATGACTCAGCCCGTGGCAATGTACTCGAGTTTGCAGGCAAGCTGATAGAAAATCTTTCTAAATTTGATACTTCTATTTCTTCAGATCTCGATCCCGGGAACTGTATAATGCGTATTTATCGCGATGTTCGGTTTAGTAATGACAAAACACCAAATAAGACTAATTTCGGACTCGGATTTTCGGAGTTTGGTAAGAATTTTAAGGTGGCGGGTTATTACTTGCATATTCATCCTGAACACTCATTTCTTGCAGGGGGATGTTGGATGCCTGAGGCAGATATTCTGAAGTCAATTCGGCAGGAAATCGATTATAATGGAAATGATTTTCATCAAATTATAGATGATAAATCCTTCAAAGGATATTTTGGGGAGCCTGACTCCCAGTATAAATTAAAGACTCCACCAAAGGGTTATCTTCATGATCATCCGGATATTGAATACCTTAAACTTAAGAGTTTTACATTTAGTCATCCCTTAGGCAAGCTTGAGCTCAGTAATTCAGATGCAGTTAAGCAAATAAGCGAGGGATTTATACTTTTATATCCATTTATTGCGTTTTTAAGAAATGCTACTTCATAATTTTTTTCAATGAGAAAATCAATTTACACCTCAATTTTTTTCATATTCTACCTATTTTCCCTTTCTTCCTGCGTGGTCATGTCGACCAGGAAGTATAATAATCTAATTTTTCAAAAAGACTCAATTTCTTTAGGTTGGGAGAATGCAAGGATAAAAATTAATTCCTTAGAGGAATTAATCTCCAAACTAAGGTCTGATAGTACCAAGCTTGAAGGAAAAATTACTGATTTGGAATCAAAAATTAAGGTTCTGGAGAATACTTTTACAGCACTCAGATCAAACTCTACCTCTGAGATCAGGAAATTGGAATCTGATCTTAAAAATTTAGAATCTGATCTCAAAAAGCGCGAATTAAAATTAAAGGAAGTTGAAGATATTCTTCGTAAACGCGATGAAGCAACTAACGCTCTAAAAAATAAACTGCAAAAAGCCTTGTTGGGCTTTCAACAAAGTGGCTTAACTGTTGATATCCGTGATGGTAAAGTTTATGTTTCCTTAACGGATAAATTATTATTCAGTAGTGGCAGCATTATTATTGATGATAAAGGAAAACTAGCTTTGCGTGAACTTGCAAAAATCCTCAAAACCCAACCGGAGATTAATATTTCTGTGGAAGGGCATACCGATAATCAACGGGTTGTTAATTTGGGTCAGATTAAGGATAATTGGGATTTGAGTGTTTTACGTGCCACATCGGTAGTTAGATTCTTGACAGAAATTGAGAAAATTGAAAACAACAGAATAACTGCAACAGGGAAGGGAGAAAATCAACCACTTGAGCAGAATTCAAATCCTGAAGCCAGAAGCCGTAACAGACGAATTGAGATTGTACTTTCACCTAAACTTGATGAATTGTATAATCTTATCAAGTAAGATGTGCTACAATTTTGAGGATAGATCGTACAGGTAAAACTTGAGAGAGCTACACATTAAAAAGGACTATCGAGGTCTTTGAATGCTGGTAATATCTTGTCTTTTTCTGAAAGGATGATTTCTTGAGAAGATTTGCCCCAATTAATTTTCAGGTCAGAGTCATTCCAAACCACCCCAAATTCAGAATTCTTATCATAAAAATTCGTCACTTTATAGGTGAAGATGGTGTTGTCATCAAGAGTTAAAAATCCATGTAAAAAACCCGGGGGCACCCAAAGCATGAGACGATTTTCTTCGGATAGTTCAATTTCAACATGTTGGCCATAAGTGCCGGATGTTTTACGGATATCTACTGCCACATCAATTACCCTGCCCTTAATTACTCTCACCAATTTGCCCTGAGCGAATGGATCAGATTGAGCGTGAAGTCCTCTTAATGTTCCTTTTTGTGAGAGAGATTGATTATCCTGCACAAAATTGGCATGAATTCCTGCTTTATCGAAAGCATCTTTATTGTAACTTTCGTAAAAGTAACCCCGATCATCTTTCCAAATTTTCGGTTCTATAATCAGCAGGTCCTTTATTTTGGTTTCTATAAAATTCATTCGGTCTCAATATATTCCATTGATGTAGTAAACACTACAAATTTATTCAGGAATTGATCCGGTACATGATTCATCTGATTGTTTCCATAACAGGATAGGTATTCCCTATAATTTTCATTTGAATCAGCAATGTACTGAATACAGTAGGTCAATCCTTCATTTGGTGAGTCTAATACCTTTAGAACACGATAGGAAATAAAATAGCCGGTACCCATTACTTGCACCAAGTATTCTTGTTTCAGCCAGTTCAGCCATGCTTCGTGGATTTCTTCTTCCAGAATAATCGTGACGTTATACAAGATCATTTTGCGAAGATAGGAATTGACTTATTATAAATTAAAAGAAAATACTCAACCCAGCTTATCGCCCCTGAGCTGGCGAAAGCGCTTTCTTGCTTCAATAATGTATAAGCTGCCGGAATAATCATTGATTATTCTTTGATACAATTCAATTGCCTTTTCGGCTTGGTTCAGTTTGTTCTCGTAAATATCAGCAAGCATGAAAAGCGCATCGTCACCCCAAAGATCAGAGCTGTAATTGTCTATAATGAACTGCAATTGAATAATAGCCTGATCCAGATTATTTGAATTTAGGTATATCTTAGACTTAGCCATTAAAATATCATCAACTAGCGAGGTTGAAGGGAATAGTAGATGGATACTGTCTAAGATCGCTAAAGCAGTTTCTGACTGGTTCTTAAAAATGTTTAATTCTGCTTCTGAAAACTTTTTCAGTGCTAGTGTATCATTTTCATTTTGCAAGTTATCAGAGATGAGTAAGCTCAGATTAAGCGCGTCATTTGCAATTAATTGAGAAGTTGAACTTTTCAGCACATCAAGTTGTGCCTTGGCCCAAAGAAATTCACCCTGATAATATGCTAATTTTGCATTTTTAAATCTGGCTTCCTGTCCAAAAACCTCGTTAGGAAATGACTTTTCAACCTGCCCATAAATTAATGCTGCTTCCCAAAGCTCTCCGGATAGAATATAAACATCACCAAGTTCCAATTTAGTTTGTGCAGCCATAATGGGTGTTATTCCGGGTAACTCGATTAGCTTTTGGAGCTGAACTATTGCCTCGGATGGCTTTTTTAAAAAAAAGGCCTGAAGATTTGCCAATTGTCTAATTGCAAAGGCAGTTCCCGAACTTCGGCCATATTCACTCAACAAGGATATATAATCGTTCTCAAGAGAAAGGAGGTCTGAGGCACTTAACTTTCCGCTGGTTAATTGTTTGCTTTTTAAATTTAGTAGATCAATCTTTGCTGGAATGTAATACCTGCTTTTTTCCCCTTTTGTGACAAGATAATCTAAGGCTTCAATAGCCTGTTCATATGCCTGGTTTGCCACGAATAATCTTGAAAGATCAAATACTCTCCCGCCATCTTCTTTCAATCTACGATCCAGAGAGAGGATTTGTCTTAAGGCCATATCAAAATCTTTTTGCTGAATATATTGCCAGGAAAGCAATTCAGTATAAGCAACATGTTGAGGATCTTTTTGTAATCTACGAAGAATAGCAGTTTTTAGCAGATCAAAATCTTCTTTACCTTCCAAGATGTTTCCCATCACACTTTGTGCTTGTGGTAAAGCCTCCGGGTTAGAACTCAACAGCAACAGGTACTCTTGAATAAGCATTGGCTTGTCTTTACGATACCTATATAAACTCAACAAGTCGTAAATAAAAGATTTTTCATCATTGAGTAACTTTCGGCCGTTTAAGAAGGTTTTAATGGAGAAATCATAGGCCTCTGCCCTATAAAAGGTTATCGCCAAATCTTTGATTGCAAACTCGTTTGCCGGCATATTTTTTATCAGGTTATTATAGAGAGCATCTGATTTCTCTTGTTCTCCACGTTCCTGAAATATCCGCCCAAGATCAACAGCGTAATTATAATTTTCGGGATTATTTTTTTGCAGTGTACGAGCCAGCTTTTCCGCTTCATCAAACTTTTTTAACCTCAGCAGACAGCTAAAATAAGGGTCATAATAACTGGAATTTTTTGTCCTGTTAAATAGTTTTTCATAGAGGATGGCAGCTTTTTCATAGTCTCCGGACTGAAAATATTGGACAGCAATTGATTCATCTGAATTTAACTGTGCAATAACTTCTGAAGTTGTAGAAATGATTAAAAAAAAGAGCAGAATCTTTTTCATTAAACCCGATTTACCAGTAATTTATGTATTGCATCAATATAAGTATTTAGCAGAACTTTATTTTAATGATTCTCTAAAAGTTCGTTTTATTCGGTAAAATGGGGTATAAAAATCTCTTGTAGTTTAAATGTTACGATTGTTGTCTCGAACTTAATAATGTATTTATTAATTTAACAGATAAGTTTAAAGATAAGCCTATTGCTTTTTTCTATGAAGCAAGAGGGGGAACATAAGCGGCCAATTGTATATTTTTTGTTTTTAACTTCGGACAAAATCTTTTTTATAATGCCAAGATTTAATTTTTTTTTCTTGATTTTTTTTCTTTGCTGCTTACTTTCCTGCAATATGGAAAAGGCGACAAAGCAAATACCAATAGAAAATTTTTTCATTGTCCCAATTAATACCTCCTATCTAATCTCACCTGATGGAAAGTATATTTCCTATCTAAAGCCAGATAATAATAAAATACATATTTATGTAGAAACTATTGATGGGAAAACTACAACGCAACTTACCTGTGATTCTAATCGTAGCATTTCAAATTATTTTTGGGCAAGCAATGATGAAATACTTTATTTGAAGGGCGCTTCTGAAAACATGGATCCGGGCTTATTTGCCGTTAAAATTGATGGAGATAACAAGCGCGAATTAGTCTCTTTTCCAAATACTAGAATCAGGATGATTTCTTCAGGGCCTCTGCATGATGGGCAGGTATTACTTTCTTTGAATAGACGTGATTCAACAGTTTTTGATGCCTACAGGCTGAATATACAAACTGGGAAATTATCCCTCGTTTTACAGAATCCGGGGAATATTACAAAATGGTACTCTGATCCGCTTGGTAAACTAAGAATGGCTGTTGCCAGCGATGGAGTAAATGAAACCCTATTATATCGGGATCAGGAGAACCAGGAGTTCAAGATTATTTTAACGAATAATTTCAAGACAAGTATTGCTCCGGTCGCGTTCAGCATTGACAACAATTGTATTTATGCTTTATCGAACAAAAATCGTGATAAAATGGCCTTGGTTGAATTGGATTGTGTGAGTGGTAAAGAGCATCGTGTGATCTACAGTAATCCTAAAGTGGATGTTTCTGAGGCTATTTACTCGGTTAACAAGGGTAAACTGATTTATGCGGGTTTTGAAACATGGAAAAAGGAAAGACATTATTTGGATGATTCATTTAAAATAATTTTCAAAAAGCTCGAAGCCTTATTGCCAAACACTGAACTTGTCATAGCCAGTTCAGACTCATTAGAAAGAAAGTTTATTGTAAGAACTTACACGGATCGCAATCCCGGATCATTCTATTTGTATTCAATTGACGATCAAAAGCTTGTCAAGTTGAGTGATGTAAACTCATCTCTGAAAGTTGAAAATATGGCAGAAATGAAGCCTGTCAGTTTTAAATCAAGGGATGGGCTAACCGTAAACGGGTATTTGACTCTTCCGATGGGTATGCCTGTAAGCGACCTTCCTGTGGTGGTTATGCCACACGGTGGGCCTGATGCCCGGAATAGTTGGGGTTATAATCCTGAGGTTCAATTTCTTGCAAGTAGGGGATATGCTGTATTTCAAGTAAATTTCAGAGGATCAAAAGGTTATGGGAAAAATTTTTGGATAGCAGGGTTCAAGGAATGGGGCGGGAAGATGCAAGATGATATTACGGATGGTGTACGGTGGCTCATATCACAAAAAATTGCAGACCCCAATCGTATTGCAATTTATGGGTTCAGCTTTGGCGGTTTTTCTGCCCTTCATGGTCTGATTTCAATGCCCGAATTGTATAAATGTGGAGCCTCTTATTCAGGGTTTACTAATTTATTCACCTATTTTAAGGACATACCTCCTTATTTCAGGCCTTATTTGCAAATGTATTTTGAAACTGTTGGTAATCCGGAAACCGATGCAGATTATTTCAGGGCAGTTTCGCCAATTTTTCATACGGATAAAATTAAGGTTCCGGTTCTCATTGCACAAGGTGCCAGAGATCCCAGAGTCAATGTGAATGAGACCCATCAGTTTGTTAAAGAGTTAAAAAATAATAAAGTGCCTGTTACTTATATTTTCAAGGAAAGAGAGGGGCATGTATTCAGAAACAATGAGAACCGGCTTGAATTTTACAAGAAGCTCGAAGTTTTTCTTGATCAGAATTTAAGCAGGGAATAGTCGGATGCAGGAGTATCAATATCTTTATCGTAAAAATTTCACCCTTGTCCTTGTTTTTTTATTAGTCATTACCTCGGCAATGGCAGGAGCTTTAATTCTTGGCTATAATTTAACATCAAGATATGTTGAAAACGAATTTGCCTCGCAAAAGATTGATGTACTGGAAGAAACTATTAACCCATACAATGAATTTTTTCAAAATAAAATTCCTCAAATATCCTTCTATCAAGGTTATTTAGATTCCTCTCAGGCAATAAAATACATTGATACAATTTTAAAAAAGTTCCAATTCGTAGATCGGGTTATTTTTTATGATTCTGAAATCAGTAATTACAAAATTCCGAATGGGATCAGTGTTAATAATCTCTCAATCGGTCCGAAGGCTGTATATCAGTTTGGAAGAAATCTTTCTAAAGATTCGATTATACTATATAAAAGCGATCGACCGGATTCAGTTTTTATTATAAAGACAGGAGATGAATTCAATAAAATGGCCGTAAAGTTCGGCGGTTTTATCGAACTGGCAGATACTACTCAGGCCATACAAGATGATGATCGTTTTAATGTTTTTTATGGTATCAGATCGAACAGGATTACTTTCATGAATATTCCAAGACGCGAAGAAATCAAGATTTATAAAGATCTGATGTTTAAAAGTGAACGAAGGTCTCCGGTTTATGAAATGGATATGCTGACTTTTTATTTAAATCCATTAAAGTTGGCAATTATGAATAACCATCCTGACTTGTACCAATCAATTAGTATTAAGCCCCTTGTTTATGAATCGATTGAAAATGATTCAGGATATATGGAAAATGATCTTCCCTTGTACGGGCCTTTTTCAGACTATAAATTATTCTTCAGTTCCGATAAAGGATTTATTAGAAATAAAATTAATTCACGGTTTATGCCAATTGCCGGGGGTTTATTTATCATCTATTTCACTCTTTTATTTATCGGGTATTTGATTTTCAGAAACTTAAATATCAACAGTAAACTGTTTAAGTTACAATATGATTTTATCAATAATTTGACACATGAATTTAAAACTCCGGTTAGTGTAATTAAGATTGCGGGTAATAATATACGGAGTGCATCAAATCTCTCAGATCGTGAAAGACTCCATTATGGCAAAATACTTGATGAAGAGGCAGATAAACTAAATGATCTGATGAATAGATTATTGTCTTTTGCCCAAATTGAGAATAAAGCAATAAAATTAAAGCCCGAAAGTATTAATCTGGAGATTTTTTGTCAGAATATGGTGGATAGTTATCAGCTCAAATATCCCGCATTTGATATTGAATATAATATCCAAAACGTAGAATATTTTAATTCAGATCCGGTCCTTTTGGGAAGTATCTTTCAGAATCTGATTGATAATGCATATAAGTATTCCAACCCGGAAAATAGGAAGTTGAGAATTAACATATACAAAATAAAAAATCGTATTGTTTTTAAGTTTGAAGATCAGGGAATTGGTATTCCTGAGAAAGATTTCAAGAATATTTTTAAAAAGTTTTTTAGGGTACAAAATCAATATAATCAGCAAGGGAGTGTTGGATTAGGTTTGGCATTTTGTGCAGAACTGATTAAATTTATGGGTGGAACAATTACAATAAAAAGTGTGGAGGGAAAGGGTAGCGAGTTTAGAATTGAATTGCCTTACGAAACGTAATTATGGGGAAAGAAATCAAAATTGCAGTAATTGAAGATGATGAAAATCTTCGGTTTTTAGTGGTACATCGGCTTCAAGCTGAAGGATATAAAGTGGTTGAGGCGGCAGACGGGCAGCTTGCTGAGGAGTTGATCATGAATGAAAAACCTGACATTGTTCTGCTTGATTGGATGTTGCCCACAAAGCAGGGTTCTGAGGTATGCCAGAATGTTCGTAAACTGGGTTTTGATAATTTGATCATTATGCTGACAGCTAAGGCACAGGACATTGATAAAATTGATGCTTATAATTTTGGTGTTTCGGATTATGTGACCAAACCTTTTAATATGGATGTACTCGTTGCATTAATTGAAAATAAGGTCAAGTTTTTCATTAATAATGAAAAAACAGAAGTTTATAAATTTGGGAATATGGAACACCACCCCAATACCCATTCTCTACTGCGCGAAGGGAAAAAAATAGAGTTAACCATACTTGAGAACCGAATATTATTATATTTCTTAAAGAATGCAAATAGCGTTATTAATCGGGATGATTTAATGATGGTGGTTTGGGGTTATAATTCTAATGTCAATACACGTACGCTGGATATGCATATTGTTCGTTTAAGGAAGAAGATTGAAAGTAATCCCGACAGACCTCATTTTATGCAGACTGTGCGTGGTGTTGGTTATAAATTCATTATTGATTAAAATTAGATTCCCGCACATCATATTAGGAACTTAAAGTTTATTCAGCATTCTCTGAAATCGCTCGCGCCATTCTGATGTCAATGCTTCGAGCCCGCTCAGGCGCTCTAGCCATTCTTTGTTCTCAAAGTCGTGATACCTGACAAAATTTACATCCATAACGGATATCTTTTCGGGATGAGAACTTATCGGAATCAACCTGTCGTTCTTGTTTACCAAGCCTGTTTTTATTGTCCTTAAATAATATCCTGTAAGCCCCGTTTCCTGTAAATGAATAGGAAATTGTTTGTAATTATGTCTGATTCCAATCATATAACAGGGCCCCCGTGGTTCAGAGACCTCAACAATTGCCTCACCTAATTGATAACGGTCTCCGATATAAATGTTTTCTTCATTTGCATTTTCACCACTAAGCGTAAGGTTTTCACCAAAGGCTGCAGCATCCAAATTAATATTAAGTTCTGACTTCCATTTTTTAAAATGATCTGAATTATAGCAGCATATGGCTTTGTCATTACCACCATGATGTTTGGTGTCAACAACAATATCACCTTCAAAGCCATACATCCCCAATTCGATGCTATCACCGGATATGGCTTGTTTTCTGAATGCCGAATGTGCCTGCTGGTGATCAGAAATCAACAATTCGGGTTTCCCAAGGATATTAATCGATAAAATATTGATATTTTTCACTCGTCAAGTTTTGGTGTATTAATTGTTTTAACTAGTCTAAGGGCTTTATCTGTTAGAACGATTAAATCCTAATAATTATCCCTGAACCAGATTTGTAAAAAATCATGATGGCTCATAAAATCAGGAAGTTACAAATCAGCAGCAATATAAATTGTAGAATCATGGTACCATCCAGAAATAATAAATAGTAATACTCATCTTTTTTCCACTTTGATCTATAAATTAGCCATCCCGTTAAAATTATGCTTAAACATAATCCAAAAAAGTTAGAATCAAACTGCTGAGTGAATAGAACCAGCAAAGAAAGGCAGCTTACAAGCATCCCCAGACTTATGATTAGTGCCCATCTTTCTCCAAAAAGAAGGGGTATCGTTTTCAACTCATAAAGCTTATCCTGATAAATATCGCGGATGTCGAAGGGCACCGTTATGGCTGCAATAAAAAGGAAGCGTTTGGTAAGCAATAGCAAGGTGTCATTGAGTGAAGTAGAAATTAGTTGCTTATTTTCCATTTCAAGAATTGGAAGCAATACGCAGCTCAGTGACCAAACGGAAGCGATTAAGAATAGTTTAAGTCCGGGGATGTTTCTCAACCCGAATTTTTTTTCTTGAATACTGAATAATGGAATGGAATAGGCCACTGATATCAAGGCAAGGCATATGAGCAGAATCATTGCAGTTGTACTCAGAAATAAACTGAGTGGAATTATTGAAAGGGTCGAGATGATACTTATGGTAATCATCAGGCGATGGTGTGAAAATATCCACCTGATCCGTGCTGAAGACGAACTGTTCGGGTTTTTAGGTTTATACAGCAGTATGCTGAAGTTATAAACGCCTAGGGTTGAGCTGAATAAGATTCCTAGAACAAAGATCTCAGGTTCGATTTTTAGTAATTGGTAGGTTACTAAACCTTGAGCTACTGCACAAATTGCAATAAATACATTGCTATACAAAAGGAGGTCGATACTCTGCCTAAGGTATTTGTTCATCGAAAGAATCAGCGATTGTCTTAGGAATCCCCTCGTCGTAATTCAAAGATCGTAATTTCGGGTAAAATACCAACCCTGCCGGGGTAGCCTAAAAAGCCAAACCCAACATTGACATAAAGTTGTTGTAATCCCTCTTTATAATGCCCTGCCCATTCTTTATACACGTATTGCGCCGGGCTCCACTGGAATTTTTCAGTGACCAATCCAAACTGCATGCCATGTGTATGCCCACTAAACATAACATCAATCTGAGGATATTCCCCTAGAACCTGTGCTCTCCAATGAGAAGGATCATGAGATAACAATAATTTTACGGGGACATCTTCAGTATTTTTAACAGCCAAATCCATACGCCCATACTTGGCAAAACGACCAACTCCCCAATTTTCAATTCCTAAAATTGCAATCTCTTCATGATCTATTTTTATTCTGCGATTCTCGTTCAATAAAAGCTCCCAGCCCATATTTTTATGGGTCTGCTTGACGTCAGCCAGATTTTTAATTTTAGTAGCCGAAGTACCCTGACCAAAATAATAATCCCCGTAGTCATGATTCCCCAAGACTGAGTAAATCCCAAGAGGTGCCTTAAGTTTAGTAAAGATATCCTGGTAATCATACATTTCGGTGGCCACATTATTCACCAAATCCCCGGTAAAGAAAATTAGGTCCGGCTTTTCTTTTAGCAACATATCCACCCCGCCAATCACCGCCTTACGATCATAAAAGCTACCTGAGTGAATGTCTGAAAGTTGGCCAAGTTTAATTCCATCAAATGCTTTGGGAAGGTTTGGAAGATAAAGGGTTCTGCGTTTTATCCGGTAATCATAGGCACTGGAAACAACGCCATAGGTTAAGGAAGCTAAGGGTATTGCCGCTACCAAAGTTCCGGCTTTGATTAAAAATTCAGAACGTGGTATAACATTTTCGTGGTTCCCCGGTGGGATTCTTTTGCTACTTAGTTTTCTCTTAATCCAAATCAGAGTTCTTCTTAAATCATCAGCAATCAGGGATGGAAGAATAAATATTTTTGACACAAAAGTTAAAAAGAAGACCACCAGAATGACCGATCGAAGGAGAAATTTAATGTTGAAAAATATGCTGATGAAAACTCCAGCGATTAGTATAAAGGTAAATCCCCACCAGATATAAGTGAATGAAAGATACTTTTGACCCTTCCATTTCCAACTGACCGAGCGAATAGCTTTGTAAATGTATACATCAATGATTATCAGCAGAATACTGATTATTATTAATCCTAAAATACGATTAGCCATTCTTCTTGGTTATTCTTGGAAACAAGGTTAAAACTGGTCCTGATCCTCATTATATTCATCATCATCCTCAAACTCTTTGTTAAAAAGGCTGTTGAACATGTCATTAAAACTAAACCCTTTATTGAGGAAGGATTTATTAATTAGTGAAAATTCAGAAAGGCCATGTAACAAGAACTCCATTAAAAGAATTTGTTGATTTTGACTTAGGTTTTTATGAAACTGCTTAATTACTGCTTTAAGTCCGGGAACCGAATCCAAAGCTGAAATATACTCCTCCAGCGAAAGGTCATCAACTAGGGTGATCGTATTTCCCATTGCAAACCAGTTGATTATTTCTGTATACGGATTTGTAGCTTTTGCTTTTTTAAGTTTTTCCGGGTCCGGGAAATAGGTGAGCATCAATGTTTTAATAGCTTTTCCAAGCAATATATTTGCAACTTTACTCGGACCTTCTAACTCACCTTCATAAACCAGTTCAATTTTTCCGGTTATTGCAGGTATTACACCCAGGAAATCAGAAATGCGTACAAAGGTATTGGCTTCTTCATTGATCAACATTCTTCGTTCAGCATTACTAATTAAATTCTCATAAGCAGAGATTGTCAAACGTGCAGAAACCCCTGATTTTTTATCAATATATTCTGATTCACGGGCTTCAAAAGCAATTTGTTCTACAAGATCCTTCACTAAACCATCGGCTTCAATGCTGTTTCTTTGAGAATCCGATAACTTAGCTTCCTGTTGGGTAATTTTTCTCGAAATTTCTATACTTTTTGGATAATGGGTTAAAATTTGGCTTTCAATTCTGTCTTTAAGGGGAGTAACAATAGCCCCTCGGTTGGTATAATCTTCAGGGTTTGCAGTAAAGACAAATTCAATATCCAAAGGCAATCTCAGCTTGAATCCTCGAATTTGAATATCTTTTTCCTGAAGAATATTGAAAAGAGCAACTTGAATGCGCGCCTGTAAATCAGGGAGTTCGTTAATTACAAAAATACCACGATGCGCACGTGGAATCAAACCGAAATGGATTACTCGTTCATCAGAATAAGTAAGTTTTAGAGTTGCTGCTTTAATTGGATCAACATCCCCGATTAGATCAGCAACCGTTACATCCGGTGTAGCCAACTTCTCGGTATACCGATCAGAGCGGTGAAGCCATGCAACAGGAGTATCATCACCTTTAATTTCCAGGATGTGACGCCCAAACCATGAAATGGGGTTTAAGGGGTCCTCAAATAACTCAGAGCCTTCAATGTATGGAACATATTCATCCAGCAAGTTGATCATCAGACGGGTAATACGAGTTTTTGCCTGTCCGCGTAAGCCTAAGAGCAGTATGTTATGCTGGGATAATATGGCTGTTTGAAGATCAGGTATCACCGTGTCCTCATATCCGATGATTCCCTCCAGTACTGTGTTTTTGTTTTTGATTTCATGAATGAGATTTTCACGAAGTTCCTGTTTTACTGTTCGGGAAACATAGCCCGACTCTTTCAGCTCCTTTAGTGTTTTTATATGCAGCATAGTATCTGTCTAAATTTCTATTTAATCGTTCTTTTTCTATTTTTTATGTAATCTTCAAAAATATATTCACCCAATCCTTTCAAGGAACTATAAAATGCTTTTCCCCCATTAATTTCCGTAAATTGTCTAACAAATTGTTGAAGATAAGGATCTCTTGCAATCATAAAAGTGGTAATCGGGATTCCGAGGCGTTTACACTGTGCAGCCATTCCAAGAGTCTTGTTAACTACTTTTCTATCCAGACCAACACTATTTTTATAATATTTGGCTCCTTCCTTTAAACAGGTAGGCTTCCCATCCGTGATCATAAAGATTTGTTTATTATGGGTCTTTCGTCTCCGAAGCAAATCTACAGCAAGTTCCAATCCTGCATAAGTATTCGTGTGGTAAAGCCCCACCTGAAGATAGGGGAGTTCCTTAAGGGTTATCGGCCAGGCATCATTTCCAAAAACCACAATATCTAATGTATCTTTTGGATATTTCGTTCGAATTAACTCTGCAAGCGCCATCGCTACCTTTTTTGCCGGTGTGATTCTATCCTCACCGTAGAGAATCATCGAATGAGAAATATCAATCATTAGGACGGTTGAAGTAATCGTCTTGTAATCCTTTTCCTCAACTTCAAGATCTCTTTCAGTCATTGAGAAGTCACCTATCCCATAATTAATCTGAGCATTATGAATCGAAGCAGTCATGTCTATTTGATCCAGACTATCTCCAAACTGAAATTCTCTGCGGTCGGCATTTTTCTCCTCACCTAGTCCTGAGATATTTGTATTATGTCCACCTTTACCTGATTTTTTTAGCTTACCGAAGATCTCTTCAAGTGCTGATTGCCTGATGGTTTGCTCGGTTTTGGAAGTGATTTTAAAGTCATTAGGATTCTGATCATCATTTCCTAAATAACCCTTGTTTTTCAAGTCTTCGATGAAATCACCCATTCCATAGTCATCACTGGTTAATTTATATTTCTTATCCAATTCATTCATCCAGCTTAGAGCTTCATTCGCATCACCGGAAGTATAATTCAGCAGTTCAAGAAATAATTTTAAAAGCTCATCAAACCCTCCTCTCGGAAGATCATTCGGAGTAAATTTTGAGAATTGGTGTCCCCGCATGGTTTGATTGTACCTTGAATATATTAGACAGCGAAGTTAAAGGTTTATGGATCCAAATATGTTATGAACATGTCAAATAAAGATTCGATCTGTATATTTTAACCTGAGTTCGATATATGAAAGGTAAAGAAATACCCACATCATGGTTCTCAAGCCGCTCCGCAGGCGTATGATTGGATTTTGGAAAGCAATACCTGCGTGTTATCGCTTCCTTTAGTCCTTTCCTCCGGAGTATTTCCGGCAAGAAATACTACCTGATTTCAGATGATCGGTAGCCGGAAGATACCTCCTTCGGCAAGGTTTAGTTTACCCGCTGCTGTTTTTTATCGGGAGGGGCAGTCCGGTAATAGAACCCCAGGCCCTGTGAAACAAACCCGGGTGGCAGACCTATCTTTTTTGCATTTCTGAATGTTAGGTGAGCTATTCAACTTTCGGCAAAAAAATAGGGCAGAACACGGGACTGGAATAAGCCGGGAGCAACAGATCCTGCTTTCCCAAAACTGATAAAAATAATCAGCCTCCGGCAAGAGCATATATCGATCTCAGATTAATTTATATTCTTAGCCACTCTTGTCGGCAGAAAGATGAAGCCATATTTTGATTATCCTGTTATTTTGTTAGAGGGGAGGGTATGCCTTAAAAAAACATTAATAAAAAGCTTCGTATTAAGATAATAATGAGTGTATTTGACTATAGCTTTATTTTTGCCGGACAGCAATAATCCGTATCTTTAAGTATGAAAAAACTAATCCTACTCATTCTATTTTTAGTTAAGATTATACCGGTAGCAGCTCAAGATGATGACAAAAAATTAATTCTTACAGTTTTAGAAAATCAGAGGATGGCATGGAACAGAGGAGATATTCCGGAGTATATGCAAGGGTATTTGAAATCTGATTCATTGCTGTTTGTTGGCAAAAGCGGACCGAAATATGGGTGGGAAAATACGCTTGCAAATTACCAGAAAAGTTATCCAGATAAGCAGTCCATGGGTTTTTTAAGTTTTAGGATCAGGCAGGTAAAGTTGTTTTCGCCAGATCATGCATTCGTTTTAGGTGCCTGGCATCTGAAACGGGAAAAGGACGAACCTCAAGGATACTTTACACTTATTTTAATCAAAGTTCAGGGCCAGTGGAAGATCATGGCTGATCATTCAAGTTAGAGCCTCAGGTAACCTTAGCCTTTCTTATGAGTTTTGAAAATAGTCCGGGCAGATATCTTTTTAAAAGTACAGCATATTTCTCCTTTCCACCAATATAAACCTCCTCCTGATTGGATTTTATTGCCCTGATGATTTTCGATGCACACGCATCAGCCGGCATTCCGTTTTCCTGAGCCTCATCCATTGTGTTTTGTTTGCTTCCGTCTGCCGTCAAAGCATTGATGGTTACGTTAGTTTTAATAAATCCCGGACAAATGACACTGATGATTATTTTTGAATCAATTTCTGACCGAACTGAGTCGAAATAGCCGTGCAATGCATGCTTAGAGGCTGAATACGACGAGCGGAGCTTAGTTCCAAATTTTCCAACTAGACTGCTGATGACTACAACATGCCCTGATTTCCTTGTTATCATGGAGGGGAGGATAGTTTGGCTAAGTGCAACCGTACCCCAGAAGTTGATATTCATGATTTTTTGGGCCACATCCAGCGCCGTTTCCATGGCAAGTGATCGCTGACTCACTCCCCCGGAATGAATTAAAATATCAATTCTTCCATAAATCTTTAGGGCAGATTCTGCCTTTTCTTTTAATTCAGAGGTGTTTTCCAAATCAAGTGGAAGTACATGAATGTCAAATAGATTTTTTGTGCAATTTTTCTTTACCTGATATAATTTTTCAATATCTCTGGATGAAATAATCAATTTTGCTCCCGCCTGATTGAGTTGATAGCAAAGTGCCTCACCTATTCCACTTGAGGCACCGGTTATCCAGACTATATTGTTATTGATATCCATAAATTTAATCCTAAATAGCTTGCAGAAATAAGTCTGAAGCAATATGGTCTGCAAATAGTTTACCTTCTCTGGTTAAGCTTACTACTTGTTCATTTATACTGATCCATTTTTTTTCAAGGAATCCTTCCAACCCCAGAGAAATTTCATCTGAATAATCAGATCCAAATTTCTCAGAAATTACCTGTAAATTCATTCCTTTACTTGTTCGAAGGGAGGTCATGATATACTCATTGATTCTGTTTTCAATACTTAACACTTCTGTTTCAGCCTGAATAGATTTTAATTCCAGTCCGGTGATGTATTTTAAATTGTTTGAAATATTCCACTGTCGGCTTTCTCCATTAAAGGAATGGGCCGAGGGACCAATACCAAGGTATTTAACTCCATTCCAATAACTTGAATTATGCCTGGAATACATGCCGGGCTTGGCAAAGTTAGAAATTTCATAGTGCTCAAAATCAGATTCCATGAGAAGGTCAATGAGCATCAAAAATTGGGAAGCGCTTTGGTTTTCGTCCATTACCCGCTCTGAACCCTTGTTAATAAAGGCAGCCAAAGCGGTTTTAGGCTCTACGGTCATGGCATAGGTAGATAGGTGAGGTATACGGCACTCTACCAGCTGATTTATATTATATTCCCATTTTTGATTACTCAGGAGTGGGAAACCGTAAATCAGGTCGGCGGTAATATTTTCAAATCCTGCATCCTGAATTCTTTTTATGGCACCTAATGCTTCAGCTGCCGTATGGGCACGGTTCATCCATCTTAAATCATCTTCATGAAATGATTGTACACCAATGCTAAAGCGATTAATAAAAGAATTTCGTATTTCCCTGACATATTGTTTGTTCAAGTCGTCTGGATTGGCCTCGAGAGTTATTTCTACATAGGATGAAACCTCAAATTGATCCGTTATTTGATCCATTATAATTTTTAACTCATCAGCACTGAGCAGCGATGGAGTGCCCCCGCCAAAGTAAATTGTTTCAATTTTTTCATGATCCAGATAATCCTTTCGAAGGACAATTTCGGAGCTCAATGCATTCAGCATTTGATTTTTATACTGAGCTGAGGTGCTAAAATGAAAATCACAATAGTGACAGGCTTTTTTACAAAAGGGGATATGAATATAAATTCCGGCCATGTTGCAAATCTACAACATATTGTAATCCTTTGGATAGAGGATTTGTACATCTGTACAACATTCAACCGGCCTCTACTGCCCTTCTTTCGGCAAGTTTTTCATTTCGGTAACGTGCCATGTTGATCATGAAAACACTGCCCAGAATGATAACCAGTCCGATCACTTGAATAGAAGAAATTTGCTCCTCGGCAAAAAATACTCCAAGAAGTACAGCCACAACAGGGTTTACATAGGCATAGGTACTTACCTGCATGGCCGATCTTTCTTTTAATAACCAGACATATGCACTGAAACCGGCAATAGAACCCAATACAACCAGGTAAAAAATAGCCATCCATGCATCAATGGAAACATCTTTCCATTGAAAACCATTAAATTCATCCCGAATGATGATACCCGGCATGAATGCAATCCCTGCAGCCATCATCTGCCAGGTGCTGGTAACGATTATTGGATCTCCTGTTGATTTATATTTGGAATAAATTGATCCGCCAGACCAACTTACAGCTGCAAGAATCAGCATGACCATACTAATCAGGTTTACGGATTCAGGTCCTTGAAGTGAAAGCGCCTCTGAAACCTGCTCACTAAAAAGTAAAATTACTCCGGCTAATCCAATAAGCATGCCGGCAATAATAGACTTACTCCCGAAGTTTTCAGACCATTTTGGTTTGTCGAGTAATATAAACCAAAGCGGAGCTGATGAGACCATAATGGCTACCATGGCACTCGGCATACTTTGTTCAACCCATATGATTATGCCATTTCCACCAAAAAGCATCAGTATTCCGCTGAATGCGGCATATTTTATCCCTCTTGCTGCAAAAATATTCTCACCCCTGTAGAGGCACCAAGCAAGCATAAGGCCGCCGGCGAGAATAAATCTTAAAGCACCCAAAATGAAAGGAGGAAAATCTTTGACGGCAATTTGAATAAAAAAGTAGGTAGAACCCCAAACGACGTAAACAATTAGAAAGGCGAGGATAACTGTGAGCAGCGAGGCGGATTTTATGGGTGAATTAGACATGTCTATTTTCGGGGAATTACTAATTGTTGTTGTTCTTTAACGGTTTCCAGAATAATAGTTGTACGTGTTGTTTGGATATTCGGAATTTTACCGATGGTATTTCTCATTAAATCCATCAATGAAGCTGAGTCACGAGTGCGTATTTTTATAAGGTAAGAATCATCTCCTGCAGCATGATGAACTTCTTGAACTTCCGGTATAGAAGCCAGAGAGGCAGCGGTAGCGTTGCACCCAATCCCATTGTTGGCCTTGATAAAAATGAAAGCGAGCAAGTTTTTTTCAACTGCCGAAGGATTTAATCGAGCCGTATACTGAAGGATAACATTTTTATGTTCTAATTTTTTCACCCTTTCCAAGACTGCTGAAGGAGCCATTTTTAAGTCGCGGGCAATATCGGCATTCGAGATCCTTGCATTTTGCTGCATCAGATTCAGAATTTCAATGTCAATTTGATCAATTACAACTTCTTTTTGATTCATTATTCGATAAAATTATAATTTTATGAATAAAATTCATATTTTTTATTATAAAAATGAATAAAATTCTGTTAAGATTCAATGTATACCTGAAAAAATAAAATCTAGGCCGAGTTCTGGTTCTATTAATTTTGAGATTCAAATTATGGAGAATTTAAATGAAAGATATTTAGGAAAGGAGTAGAAAAAAATGGAAATTTGATTCAATGGAAAGTATATGCATTGGTTTATCTAAAGAGGATGGTTAAACGTATACGCAGTATCTTTTTTCTTTTTATTTTATCGAATTCTTTTGCTTTAGCGCAAGCTGATATTCGCTTAACAAATCCTGATGTTTCAGTAAATCAAAGATATGATTCGGTTGCTACAGACAGAAGAATTGCTTACAGGGATTCAATATCGGCCATAAGAGATTCCATATCAATGGCTTGGATAAAATCTCCGGACCCGAACAGGCCAAATCTTTTTCTGGATAGTTTAATTCGTTTATATAAAGTTGAAAAGTTCGACTTTTCTGCCTGGGCGGCGAAATTTCCGAAACAAGGCAGGCATAACCAGGATGGAATTAGAAGACCTCAGGGTGAAACATGGCTGGTATTTCTTATTTTATCACTGCTTGTTTTCTTTTCTACAATCAAATATTTTTTCCCGGCTGAATTTAATAGGATTATCCAGGCCTTTTACAGTAACCAGATACTGACTAGAATTAACAAGGAAGATAACCTGTACAATTCTTGGCCCTTCATTTTTTTCTATTTGCTCTTTGGTCTTGTAATAGGGCTTTATCTCTATCTTTCAGGGAAATACATACAATTAAGCTATAGCTTCGAGGGTTTTGAGCTTTTCTTATTTTTATCAGCCCTGGTCATCGGGATGTTTACACTAAAGATACTCTTATTGAGAGTTTTAGGATTTTTATTTGATGTTAGGAGGCTGGTAAGGGAGTATGTATCTGTTTTGTATTTAAGCTTTTTTAATGCGGCTATTTTATTTTTGCCAATAGTAATTGCCTTCAGTTTAACATCCAGTCGATTTGCCGGGGTTTACAGTTATATCGGGATGGTAATGGTTATCGGAATTTTCATCGTCCAATTTATCAGAGCGGGTACAAATATTTTATCAAATTACAAGTTTCCAAAAGTTTATTTAATTATTTATCTTTGTGCCCTCGAATTTTGTCCTTTAATTATTTTGTTTAAAATACTCGGGTTTAAGCCTTTTTGAGAACTATGCAAGTAAGTACAAACGAAAAACCAAGGAAAGTAAAAAGCATCCTCGTTACATTACCTAAGCCAGATTCGGAAAAGTCGCCTTATTATGATTTAGCAAAAAAATATAATCTTAAAATTGATTTCAGATCATTCATTCATGTTGAAGGGGTATCTGCCAAAGAATTTCGAAAAGAGAAGATTAATTTACAAGATTTTAATGCAGTAATCTTTACAAGCCGGAACGCTGTTGATCATTTTTTTAGAATTTGTGAGGAAATGAGGTTTGATGTGCCGGCTGAGATGAAGTATTTCTGCATCTCAGAAACGATTGCGCTTTATCTTCAGAAATACATTCAGTATAGAAAGCGGAAAATTTTCTTTGGTAAAGGTAATGCAAGTGATCTGGCAGATATTTTAAAAAAGCACATGGCTGAAAAGTTTTTATATCCTTGTTCAGATGTTGCAGGTGAAGAAACTCAAAAATTCCTTACAGTCAATGGTTATGATTTTAAACCTGCTGTTTTATTTCACACGGTATGCAGTGACCTTTCAGATCTTGCCGAGGTTTTCTATGACGTAATTGCATTTTTCAGTCCAAGCAGTATTCATTCATTATTTATAAATTTCCCTGATTTCAAGCAGAATTATACCCGTATTGCGGCCTTTGGTTTGAGTACCCATAAGGCAGTGCTGGAACATGATTTGGTACTTAACATTCCTGCCCCTAGGCCTGAAGCACCAAGTATGACCATGGCATTGGAGCAATACATTAAACAAGTTAATAAGTAGATGAAAGCTTGAGGAATTGGTGAATTTATCATTTTATTGTAAACCAACTCTTTCTTTGATTTTTATCTGTTGAAAGAAGTCTCAAAAATGTATTATTCTGATCTCTTGAACCTTTATTTTTTACAAAAAATTTTAAATTTAGTAATACAATTAGTGTAAATAAACGTAAATAGATTAGTTTTTTCGAATATAATTAATGCTTTTTTATATATTCGAACCAATTTTGTCGGTTGAATGCAAAATGGAATCAAATAAAATGAGAAAAATATACTTTATCATTCTTGCAGCTATCACCGTTCTTGGTGCCAGTTGTGGTAAAGGTGGTACAAACGGTGAATTGATAGGTGTTGCAACTAAAAAGTTCAAAAACACTCAAGTCCCTTACGGTATGGTTTACATCCCTGCCGGAACCTTTGTCATGGGTCAGACTGACCAGGATATAACTTTTGCTCAAATATCTCAAAACAAACAGGTAACTGTGCAGGCCTTCTACATGGATGAAACTGAGATTACGAATAGCGAATATCGTCAGTTCGTTAACTGGGTACGTGACTCAATTGCAATTTCTACTTATTTACAAGATGATCTATACTATCTTAAGCCCAAAGGTAAAGTGGATCCAAATGATGCGGGTAAAAAGTATATCAACTGGAAAAAAGTAGGTAATGGAAGTGCGATTTGGGGAGGTAAAAAGGGTGCTTCAGCAAATGGCCCCAAGTTACAGGCTATGTATTACCAAGGGGAGGACAGAGTATTTGACAGAAACGAAATTGATGTGAGGTTGTTGAAGTATAACTTCGCAATTATGAAATTAAGGGAAGCAGCAAATAATCGTGGTAACAGAGATGCTAGGCGTTCGGATTTTATTTTAAGAGATACCGTAGGGGTATATCCGGATACCCTCGTTTGGTTATCTGATTTTGCCTATGCTCAGAATGAGCCCTTGGTAAAAAGTTATTTTTCTCATCCTGCCTTCGCAAATTATCCAGTTGTTGGAGTAAATTGGCGGCAGGCGCGAGCGTTTACTGTTTGGAGAACTCGCTTCAACGAGGCATACAAGGACAGCCGGAAACTTCCAAAGCGTGCTGATTATGATCTTCCTACAGAGGCCGAGTTTGAATATGCTGCCCGAGGTGGTCGTGTTGGAACTAGTTTTCCCTGGGGAGGCCCATACATTAGAAATGCCAAAGGCTGCCTAATGGCAAATTTCAAGCCTGGACGGGGTAATTATGTTGATGATGGCGGACCATTTACAGTCAATGTCAAAGCATATTATCCAAATGATTATGGCTTGTACAACATGGCTGGAAATGTTTCTGAATGGACCTCTTCTGCATTTGACGAATCAGCCTCTACTTTCACCCATGATATGAATCCTTCTTTTAGCTACGAGGCTCGACCAGAAGATCCGGAGGTAATGAAACGTAAGGTTGTTCGTGGAGGATCTTGGAAGGATATTGGTTATTTTCTACAGAATTCGGCAAGTACATTTGAATATCAGGATACGGCTAAATCGTATATCGGATTTCGTTGTATAACTAAATACCAGGGTCGGGACATTAAGGACAGACTCTAAATATAAATTTACTATCCACTCGTATATCAAATAGCGTATTAATTATGGCTCAAAAGAAAAAGTTTAAACTGGGTATAAATACCCTGATTTCATGGGGTGCTTCTGTTGTTATCGTTGGTCTAATGTTCAAAATTCTACACTGGAAAGGTGGAGAAATTATGATTGCAGTCGGGTTAATCACGGAAGCTTTACTGTTTTTTGCTTTAGGGTTTAAATCAGAGGCAGCGGAGCCGGATTGGACTAGAGTATATCCAGAACTTGATGAAGAATTTAAAGGTGAGTTGCCTAAACAGGCTTCAGGAGCTTCCGGTTCTTCAACTGCTGCTTTGGATAAAATGATGTCTGAAGCTAAAATTGGCCCTGAGCTGATTGAAAGTCTGGGAACGGGGCTAAGATCTTTCGGGGATAAGGTTTCAGCGATCTCAGGAATAGCAGATACGGCAAGTGCTACCAGTGAACTAACAGCTAAAGTTAAAACCGTTTCAGGAAGTTTTGATAACTTGAACACGGCTTTTGAAAAAGCTACCCTTAGCCTGAAGGAAATGGCTGAAACCAATACCGATTCCAAGTCATATCATGAGCAGATAAACAATTTAGCGAAGAATATTTCAGCACTTAATGCTGTTTACGAGCTTGAATTACAAGATTCAAGTGCGCACCTTAAGTCGATGAATAAATTCTATCAAAATCTTTCTTTGACCATGCAAAATTTTAATGAGTCGATGGATGATTCTAAACAATTCAAAGATGAGGTGGCAAAGTTGGCAAAAAACTTATCTTCCCTAAATTCAATATATGGGAATATGCTTTCTGCTATGAACCAACCTAACCGGTAATAATTGCTAAACAAATTATAGATCTTTAATTTTTTAAATAAAATTGCATGGCTGGAGGTAAGGAAACCCCAAGGCAGAAAATGATTGGAATACTTTACCTAGTATTATTAGGTTTAGTAGCACTGAATATCAGTGATTCAATTTTGGAAGCCTTCAAAAATTTAACGGATAGTTTAAATGCTTCAACACAAAATGTTCAGATTGGTGTTGATGCCACTTACGCGTCATTTGAGGCAACCAAATTAAAAAATGAACCTGAGAGAGCACGACCGGTTTATGAAAAGGCTAAAATGGCAAGTTCTTACACCAGTGAACTGACCACTTATGTTG
>Ga0194130_10001280_pt1 | contig 41279 bp, 35 predicted proteins | sample TA2KigsurfametaG_FD_160084 | JGI IMG/M metagenome (GOLD analysis project Ga0194130, IMG submission 160084) | Freshwater microbial communities from Lake Tanganyika, Tanzania - TA2015050 Kigoma 12 surface | ecosystem: Environmental > Aquatic > Freshwater > Lake | place: Tanzania: Lake Tanganyika...
GCCCGCGGCCAAGGCGACCTCCCGGTCAACGACGCCAACAGCGATTTCGCCCCCGGTTTCGTCCTCACGTCGCTGAGGGCGCGTCAGAGCGCTGATCTGGGTTCAGGGCGGGGGCGGCTCGATCTGCTTGCGCGCATCGACAACCTCGCCGGCCGCCGGGTGGTTGGCACGGTGATCGTGAACGAGGCCAACGATCGCTTTTTCGAACCGGCGCCAGGTCGCGCCTATCTTCTTTCGGCGCGCTGGTCGCGCGGCTTCTGATCCCCCACGCTTGTGGGGGCGCGGCGCAGGCCTGCGCGGTCGGGTTCTCCGGATCGGCGTTCACGCGGCTGAGGTGCACCAGGCCAGGCGTGCGGCATGAAGCCTGCGGCCACCTCAGGGTGAAGGTTGGCGGGCAACAGCGTTCACGAAAAGGTTCTTTCCGCAGCGATCGATGCCCTTCATGAGGTACACCGGCCGTCGCGAGTGGTCGACGATCTGCAGATCCAGGGCCTTGCGAACCGCGAGTTCGCGGTCGAAGTGGCTCGTGGTTGGCATGAAGCGCATCGTCATGGCGCGGCGGGGATACGCCGATTGATTCGCCTCCGATCCGTGCAGCAGGTAGACGTCGTGCAGGGAAACCTGCCCGGCTTCAAGGACGAGGTCAACTGCGTCGTCGGGGGCATACTCGCCGGGCGCAAGCTCCTGGGTGAGGGTCACGTCGTTGGACGCCAGACGTTGATGCGCACGCAAGCGCTGCTCGCGATGTGATCCACGGAGTACCCGCAGACAGCCGTTGGTCGTGTTCGAGTCATCCACCGCGAGCCAGACGGTGCAGGTGGCAAGTGGCGTGATCGGCCAGTACTCGCCGTCCTGATGCCAGGGGGTGCGCTTTCCGTTGCGCGCGGGTTTGGCAAAGAAACTCGAGTTCCATAGCGCGAGGTCTTCACCGATCAACTCGCTCACCATCTGCACGATTTCGGGCTGACTGCAGGCCTCGAGAAACCAGGGATCCAGGTCAAGCAGCGCTGGACAGTAATCGCGGTACTCTGGGTAGCGGTCGACAAGCGCGGTGTGATGCTCCCGGATCCGTTCGAGGACCTCCTCGGGCATGCGAAAGTCGGGGATCAGGTATCCGTCGCTCCGGTAGCTGGAGCGTTGCGCTGAACTGAGCATCGACGATGCGTGTGGCATGGAGGCAGGCTTGAGCGAGATGGAACGCAGGGGCGGAGCAGCGGTTGAGGGAGCGACGCAGCACGAGGGATCGGTGCCCGGCGGGTCGGAGCCGGTCCACCACAGTGTGCCGCGACTGTACTACGGCTGGATCATCATCGCGATCGCCTTTTGCACCATGGCGCTCAGTGTCACTGCGCGGACTGCATTTTCCCTGTTTCTGCCCCCGCTGCTCGAGGAATTCGCCTGGGACCGGGCCGACACCGCCGGGGCCTTCTCCTTTGGTTTTCTGTGTTCGGCCTTGATGAGCCCGCTCGCCGGCCGTGTGATGGACCGACGGGGGCCGCGGGTGGTGATTGCAGGCGGGGCGCTGATGATGACTGCGGGTCTGCTGCTTGCCACACGAGTGTCTTCGCTGGTGGAGCTCTACCTCAGCCTCGGCTTGCTCGTGGGCGCGGGAGCGAATCTGATGAGTTACTCGGCGCAGTCTCAGTACCTGCCCAACTGGTTTGTTCGCCAAAGGGGTCTGGCGATCAGCCTCGCCTTCTCTGGAGTGGGTGTTGGGGCCATCACGCTTTTACCATGGCTGCAGACGGTGATCGTGGAAAGCGGCTGGCGGGAGGCTTGCCTCTGGCTTGCGGCAATGCTCGGCTTCACGATCATCCCCTTGAGCGCCTTCGTCCGGCGGCGACCCCAGGACGTGGGGCAGTGGCCCGATGGCGATGCACCGGGAGAACACGCTGGCGCGGTGCGTCGATCCGCGGCAGTGGTCGACCCCCAGTGGGTTGCGCGAACCTGGACACTCGCCGCTGCGGTGCGAACCGCTCGCTTCTGGTGGATATGTTTGGGTTTCTTCAGCGCGCTGGTGGCTTGGTACGCAGTGCAGGTGCACCAGACCCGATACCTCACGGAAATCGGCTTTACGCCCTCGGAAGCGGCGTGGGCGCTCGGCCTTGTGAGTGTCGTCGGCATTCCGGGGCAGATCCTCCTTGGCGCCTGGTCGGATCGCGTTGGCCGGGAAATTGTCTGGGCAATTGGATGCGCGGGGTTTGCGATCTGCTACGGTTGCCTGCTGGCGCTGGAGCATGCGCCGTGGCACTCCCTCCTGGTCGTGATGGTGGTCGCGCAGGGCTTTCTGGGCTACTCGCTCACATCGGTCATGGGGGCGATCGTTGCCGAGATCTTTGAAGGACCGCATTTCGCTGCGATCTTCGGGCTGATCAACGTGGCCATTCTGGGCGGCGGTGCCTTCGGACCCTGGGTTGCAGGGGTGCTGCATGATGCTTCTGGAAATTACCGCGCTGCATTCTGGCTTTGCCTGCTGCTGAGCCTTGTGTCGGCTTTCGCCATTTACAAGGCAGCCCCACGCCAGATCCGGCGGGTGGGACGATTTCGCCCCGCCACCGGTGGGCCTGGCAGCCCGTCTTCAATCTGATGCGCCTCGATGCCGGGCCTCGCAGACAACCTCCCTCCTGAGGCGCCGTGCCGCTCGGTCGCACCGGACGTCGTGGCGAAGCCCCAGGCGAAATGGGCGAACCGGGGGCCTTCCTGACGGCCCAAAGCCAGGCCCCGCGTTACCCGATCAGCTTGCGGCCACAAGCTGATCGTGGGCCTCACGCTTGGTGAGGCGCATGAGATTCCGCAGGTTGACCTGATTCCTGAGCGTGGGGACGAAGATACCGCGCTCCCAGAGCATCACTGCGCGCGGTGTCACGCCCACGAGGCGGGCAGTCTTGCGAAGGCTGAGTCCGAGACGCTCGCGCAGCCTTGTGAGCGTGGCCGGATTGAAGCGGAGGCGCCTTGGGGCAGATGTGGGCTGGGCTGTCGCAGCGTTCAGCCCGGTCTTCTCGACCTGACCGGGCTGGTTGAGCGGGTTGTCCGCGTTGGTCGCGTTGATCGAGGGGTTGAGTCGGGTCGGACGGGTGGTCGACTTGCCAGGTCGGACCGTGTTGCTGACGACCTGTTGCGTGAAGTGCGTACGCATGAATCATTGCTCCTGAAAAGTGAGAGGTAGGGTGTTGACGCATCGCTGCGTCGGAATACCGCGTGGCCTGACGCGCGCAGGGCTGACCCGGCTGCAACATACTGTCCCTCGCGGTGCGCCACTGTCTCGACTGGTCCGTGGCCCTTACGCATGCAGACGCACTTTCCGGGGGCTGGCGATTATTCGTTGAGGAGTTTTCGCGAAGCTCCTGAAGACTGCCGACCCGACTAGCCGATGACTAAGCAGGTAGGCGCCATCGTTTGACGCAGGTGCTAAGCTCCAGGCTGCGTGGTGATGCATTCGGGAAATGCGGCAGGTGCCGTTCGCCCCAGGGGGCTTGCATGAATTGGCTCAAGCGAAGACCAGGATCGCGTCGTGCACCTGCGGGACTGGAGTGGATGACGTGGCGCAGCCTGCCCATGCTCGCACTTGCTGGATTGCTGGTTCCAGCCTCGGTGTGGGTGACCCTGAAGGCCGTTTTTCCCGAGGCCAACGATCCTGCGGCGGCTGAAACCGCGCGTTGGGTTGAGCGCACCGGTTACGCCTTGCTCGGCTACGTGGGCCTGCACTTCAGCCTGCTTGCCGCGATCGCGATCGGCTGCATCGTGGTGATGGTGATGAAGGGGCCGGGCTACGAGGCTGATCCGTATCCGCTTGTGGACGCCGAGCGTCCCGCCCCTGGGAGGAGGTCCGAGCATGGCCTGGATGGATGATTCGATCGTTGCACGGCGCGGGGAGGGGTGGAGCAGGGAGCCGGTTACCCACTTTCTGAGCGAGGCGGTACAAGGCAGGTATCACTACACCATCGGTCCTTATTCCAACCCGGTCCTGCGGATTGCTCCGGGCGACCGCATTGTGGTGGAAACCCGGGACGCCTTCGAGGGCGCAGTAAAGACCGAGCAGGACCTGCCCTCGAAGGTTTTGCGTATGCCATTCGTGAACCCGCAGAACGGGCCCATCCTCGTGGAGGGTGCCGAAAAGGGCGACACCTTGGCAGTCCATATCGAGTCCATGTTGCCGCGGGGGCCGAACCCGCGCGGCACCTGCGCCATGATTCCGCAGTTCGGCGCGCTCTCGGGCACCTCGCTCACCGCTCTGCTCGCTGCCGATCTACCGGAGATCGTGCGCAAGATCGATGTGGACGAAAAGGGTGTGTACTGGAGCAAGCGGGTCACGCTGCCCTACCGGCCGCACATCGGAACCCTGAGTTGTTCACCTGAAATCGACTCGATCAACACGCTTACGCCGGACAGTCACGGTGGCAACATGGATCTGCCCGATATGGGGCCCGGGAGCATCAGTTACTTGCCGGTTCGCACCGATGGCGCACGGCTCTTCATCGGAGATGCGCATGCCTGCCAGGGCGACGGCGAGGTTTGTGGTACGGCGATCGAATATCCGAGCACAACAACAATCCGCGTGGATCTGATCAAGCACTGGACCCTCGAATGGCCTCGACTCGAGACTGAGCAGATGGTGATGTGCATCGGTAGCGCGCGTCCCCTGGAGGATGCCGCGCGGATTGCCTACAAGGACCTGGTGCTCTGGATGGAGGCTGAATACGGCTTCGACCGCTGGGATGCCTACATGATGCTCAGTCAGTGTGGGATCGTGAGACTCGGGAATTTCGTTGACCCGAAGTACACCGTTGGTGCAGGTATCCTCAAGAGGTATCTTTCAGAGGCATCGTATTCATGAGTTCGGTGGCGTATCGCGCCATCACAGGCAAAGGAGACTGACAATGGATCTTGGACTCAAGGGGTTGCGGGCGATCATTACCGGTGGCACGAAGGGAATTGGCCGCTCGATCGTGGAGACTCTCGCCGCGGAGGGCGCCACAGTGGCCTTTTGTGCGCGCAATGCTGGCGAGGTTCGGCAGGCCGTTGACACGCTCTCCGAAAAGGGGCACGTTGTGCATGGTGCGGTTCTCGACATCGCCGATCCGGCCTCACTGGCTGCATGGGTGGGCGAGGCCGCTGCACAGATGCACGGGATCGATATCGTGGTGGCCAATGTGAGCGCGCTTGCCATCGGGGCCGACGAGGCCAGCTGGCGGAAGGGCTTCGAGGTTGACCTGATGGGCACGGTACGCTTGGTCAACGCGGCAATGCCTCATTTGGAAAGCAGCAAGCATCCTTCGATCGTGACGATCTCGAGCGTTTCGGGCCGCGAAATCGACTTCGCAGCAGGGCCGTATGGCGCCTTCAAGGCGGCGATCATTCACTACACGCAGGGACTCGCCTTCCAACTCGCGCCCAAAGGAATCCGGGCCAACACGGTGTCGCCGGGAAATACCTACTTTGCCGGTGGAGTGTGGAACCAGATCGAGACTGGGAATCCGGCGTTGTTCAAGCAAGCCATGGATCTCAACCCTACTGGGCGAATGGGTACCCCTCAGGAAATGGCCAACGCCACCGCATTCCTCGCGAGTCCAGCTTCGAGCTTCACCACGGGTACCAACCTGATCGTGGATGGTGCGCTGACGAGGGGTGTCCAGTATTGAGCAGATGGACCAAGCTTTTCGCTGGTTTCCACCACTTTGCGCAGTGCTGTGGCGGTCATGCAGCTCAGTGCAAGCCTTGATGGGTGGCCCCGATGACCTATACACCCGCACCTGCGCCCAAAAACGACTACGACAGCCCCTGGAAGGACATGCTCGAGCATGCTTTTCCGGAGTTCATGGCGTTTTTCTTTCCGAAAGCGCATGCGGCCATCGACTGGGAGCCTTGCCACGAGTTCAAGAACGCCTAACTGCGTCAGGTGGTGCGCGATGCCGAACTGGGCAAGCGCCCTGCCACCAAGCGCGGCATGGAGCAAGGCCCGCAGGAAGGCATGGAGCAGGGCATCCAGCAAGGCATCCAGCAAGGTGAGGTTGCCGTGCTGATGCGCCAACTTCACAAACGCTTCGGCGAACTGCCCGAAGAAATCGAGCTTCGCCTCCACAAGGCCACCCTTGAACCACTCGAGGTCTGGGCCGATCGCGTGCTGGATGCGCGGACTCTCGACGAGGTCCTTGGCGCACCTTGAGCGCCACTTGAAGAGGGAAGCTCGTTCCGACGCTTCCCCCATCTTGATCGCCCCAGAAATCGGTGGCGGGCCGCACTGCCCGTTGGCGGAAGCGCCCAGGCGCTCGACGCGCATCGCGTTGCGGGCTGGATCGTTGGCGGGTCGCCCTGCGACTTCGCGCGATACGTAGCGGGCGAACCTGTCGTGCGACTCGGGAGGGGGGAGGGTTGACCCTTAAGGGTAAGGCGCGCACAATGTTGCATTGCATCAGCACGATCCGGAAGACCCATGCACGCCCGTCGAGAGCAACACAGCAAGCTTGCCACGCTCACCCTCGGCGCAATCGGGGTGGTTTACGGGGATATCGGCACAAGCGTGCTGTATGCCATCAAGGAGATTTTTGGTTCGGGGCATGTGAGCTTCACGCCGGACAATGTGCTGGGCATCCTGTCGCTGGTGGTGTGGACACTCACCGTGGTGGTGTCGCTCAAGTACGTGGTTCTCGTGCTGCGTGCCGACAACCACGGCGAAGGCGGACTGATCGCCATGCTTGCGCTCGCGAGCCAGGCAATTGGGGATCGTCCGCGATTGCGTCCCTTTCTGATGCTGATCGGGATTTTCGGCGCGAGCCTTTTCTACGGCGACGGCGTGATCACTCCTGCGATCTCGGTCCTGTCGGCGGTCGAAGGCCTGGAGGTGATTTCGCCAGCGTTCACCAAGGCGGTGATTCCATCCACTCTTGTCATCCTGTTCGCACTTTTTGCGGTCCAGCGTCGCGGCACTGCCGGAATCGGTAAGTTCTTCGGCCCAATCACGCTGGTCTGGTTTGCGGTGATCGCGGGTTTGGGCGTGGCCCATATCGCAACGCATCCCACCGTACTCTACGCACTGAGCCCGCACTACGCGGCGCTCTTCGTGCTTGAGAATCCCACGGTCAGTTTCGTGTTGCTCGGCGCGGTAGTTCTCTGTGTTACGGGCGGCGAGGCGCTCTACGCCGACATGGGTCATTTCGGGCGAAAGCCGATTCGGATCGCCTGGTTTACGGTGGTGATGCCTGCCCTGATGCTCAACTACTTCGGGCAGGGGGCACTCCTGCTCGAAGATCCCTCGGCTGTCAAGAACCCCTTCTTCAACATGGCGCCCGACTGGTTTCTCCTGCCGCTTGTGGTGCTTGCAACCCTGGCCACTGTGATCGCTTCACAGGCCCTGATCTCGGGCGCCTTCAGTGTGACCAAACAGGTGATCCAGCTCGGGTACCTCCCCCGGATGCACATTGTGCACACAAGCCTCAGCGATACCGGGCAGATCTACATCCCCCTGGTGAACTGGGGCCTGTTTTGCGGCATCGTGCTCGCAGTGGCGCTCTTCAAGTCCTCGTCGAACCTGGCTGCTGCCTACGGGGTGGCGGTCACACTCGACATGCTGATCACCACGGTGCTTACCTTCTTCGTGATCCGCTATGGCTGGGGGTATCCGCTTGGTCTTTGCATCCTTTCCACGGGTTTGTTCTTTTTTGTGGATCTCGCCTTCTTCAGCTCCAACCTCCTCAAGCTCGTGGACGGGGGATGGTTCCCACTGGCGATTGGCGCGGTAATGTTCCTGCTCATGCGCACCTGGAACGATGGTCGACGTCTGCTCAATGCAGCCTTGCGCGAACACTCGATCGCGCTCGGCGGCTTTCTCGCGTCGGTGGCGCTTGCCCCGCCCTCGCGGGTGGAAGGGACTGCGGTCTTCATGACCAGCCAACTCGGGATCGTGCCCACGGCCATGCTCCACAACCTCAGGCACAACAAGGTACTGCACCGCCACAATCTCTTCGTAACCGTGCGCAATCACGAGGTGCCATGGATCCCGCCGAAGCAACGGCTCGAGATCGAGAGCCTCCAGCATGATGCCTGGCAGGTACTCGTAAACTACGGATTCAACGACCTCGTGGACATCCCCAAGGCGCTTGAAGCGATGCGCGCGCACGGGGTGCCGCTTGACCCAATGCTCACGAGTTACTTTCTTTCGCGCGACATCATCATTCCAACGATCGGGGGTGGCATGGCGCAATGGCGCGAAAAAATCTTCGCGCAAATGCACCTCAATGCGAGCGCCGCTGCGGAGTTCCTCAAGCTTCCAATGGGTTCCGTGGTGGAGTTGGGCAGCAAGGTGGAGATCTGACTGCCGCAGGCGAAGGCGTAGCCGCTGGAACTGGCATCCTGCAAATCACGCTCCCGATTTCCAACCGCGCCGCTGATTTTTCTACGCGGGCTTTGTTGCCTCGCGTATGACCTTCCAGATGCTGCGCTCGAGCGGAGTGGTGCGGCCGGGATCATCGATGAGGCGGTCCATCGCCTGAGCGTCAACCAAAAGCGCGATCTGACGCATCTGCCCGAGCATCTCGCGATAGAGCTCGATTGCAACCTCGGGGCGTTCCACCAGCTTGGTGATCGAGAGTCCGGTATGGTCATCCTTGAGTTCCCGCTCGCGGCGGGCACGCTCGATCAGGCGCTGCACCTCGTCGTCGCTCAAGTGCAGACGCTTGGCCTCGCGGTCGATGATTTCCTGTTCCTCATGCGAAATCTGTCCGTCCGCCATCATGTTGTAGAGCACATTGGCAAGCGTCTCGCGCTCGATGCGCAACTGATCGCTGAACGCCGAAGACAGCAAGGCAGCCGGGATGGCAAAGATGCCAATGCCCATCAGCGCCAGGATGATCGTCATGAACCTTCCAATCGGCGTGACCGGTGAGATATCGCCGTAACCCACCGAAGCCAGCGTGATCACTGCCCAGTAGATCGCCTGCGGAATGTTCTCGAACTTGTCGGGCTGCGCCTCATGCTCGAAGAGATAGCCCAGACTTGCGGTGAGCACCACGAGCAGCAGCATGATGAACCCTGCGCCGGCCATCACTGGCCATTCGCGCTTGATCACCACAAACATGGTGCTCGTGGCTCCGGTGTACTTCGTGAGCTTGAGCAAGCGCAGCAACCGGAAGACCCGCAGGAAACGCAAATCGAAGAGGTGGTGCAGGAAGGCTTCCAGAAAGAACGGGATCACGGCGAGGAAATCGATGATCGCGTTGCCGCTGCTTGCATACTTCACCCTTCCAACCACAGGGTGGCGGTGGCCCTCGGATTCCACCACCGAATACATGCGCAACAGATACTCCATGGTGAATACGCCCACCGCCACGATATCGAGGATCACAAATTCGAGGTTGAGCACATAGTGGATTGCAAGGACGGATTCCAGCACCACGGCGAGCACTGACACCACCACCCAGACCATGATGAAGGTGTCGAAAAACTCGTGGAGTTGCCCGCCGTAGGCGCTCGGCCAGACCAGCGCATGAACCTTCTGGCGAAAGCTGCGCCCTCGATTGAGTTCCTGAAACTCCCGGTAGGCCGGCAGCAGCACCCGCAGGATCTTGAAGATCCGCAGCAGGCGCAGCGCCCGGAGCATGCGCAGATCCACCGCAATGAAGGCCGCGAGGTAGAAGGGCAGAATCGCGATCAGGTCGATCACGGCAAAGGGGCTGCGCACATAGTTCCAGCGTGGAAAGGCTCCCCGGCGAAACTCCTCGTCCTCGGGAGCGAGGTAGAGACGGGTCAGGTATTCGACGGTGAACACCACAACCGAAAAAATATCGAAGATGTGGAACCATTCCTTGTAGGGGTCATGGATTGCCGGCACCCCTTCAAGAACGAGCGCAAAGAGGTTTGCGATGATCAGCAGTGCAACGAAACGGTCGATCGCAGCCTGGTAATTGCCCCGGGTGTTGGGGTCGAGCAACCACTGGTGGAAGAAAGCCCGCATGGGCAGCGATCCCCACGCGGGAGGCGCGCTGCGGATTCGGGGCGTAGACTCGATAGCGCTCACAGTTTCACCTCCGCCACGCGCAGCGGGTAGGCGCCCTTGTCGCACACCAGGATACGGGCGGGCATCTCCCGGGTGAGCTTGTCGGAATCCTCAAAGGGGCCATAGCTCACGCCCGGCGGTGTGCCTGGCGGTGCCGGGGTGCCTTTCTCCACCACGAGGAGGCCCCGGGTGTTCAGGTCGGTGCGGTCACACTTGGGGCCGATCACCCCGAAAGACGGATCGAAGGGGTTGCGCAGGTTGTGCAGCGGTCCGTCGGCACCCGCTAGCGCCTTGCGGCACTGCTCCCAGGTTTTTTCGCCGTCGGCTGCACAGTCTTCGAGCGGGGTGGGCTGTCCCTGGGCGTGCGCCTGGGCGAGCTTGTCGAACCAGAGTCGCAGCACTTCGGCGTTGGCCTTGGCTGCTTCGGTGAGTGAAGCCTCATGGTAACCAACGCGTCCGACGTAGAAGACGAGACATAGCGCAGCAGCCAATACGACGAGAAACGCCGCATCCGCCGCGCGAAACAGTTTTACCGCTTCGCTTTCCAAGGTGGCCTCCGGAACTCAGGTTTTTCCGAAATGCCCACCAACGTTTACTTCCCTGCGACAACCCAGCGGAGCAGAGGTGCACGCCCAACGGCGCACGCGCATGCTCCTTGTCTTTTTTATAATCCCGACGATTCAAGTGGGGATCCGCTACGCGGGGCGGATGATCGCTGATCGGATGCGATCAGGCAAGCCCTACCTTTGGTGGGGTGTCGCTGCGGATGGCCCTTCTCAGAAGCTCTGCGAGGCTCCTGGCCTCGAGTTTGCCCATGATGCGCGCTTTGTGCACTTCCACGGTGCGCGGGCTGATGCCGAGAAGTTCGCCGATCTCGCGGTGGCTCAGGCCTTTCACGACCGCGTCGAGGACCTCGCGTTCGCGCGCAGTGAGAAGGTCGAGCGCCCGATCCGTTTCGGGTTGGAGCGCGTTCTGCGCGATGCGCGCAAATGCTCGCTCGATAGCCGCATGCAACTGACTTGCCACCACCGGTTTCTCGAGGAAGTCGGCGGCATCGCCGAGGAACGCCTGGCGCATCACCTGGGTGTCGGCATAGGCGCTCAGGAAGATCACCTGATGATCCACTCCAAGTGTGGCAATACGCCGCTGGAGTTCAAGTCCCGACATCCCGCCCATGCGCAAGTCGAGGATCAGGCAGCAGGCTTTTTTGGGCGCGGCACTGAGGAAATGTTCCGCGCTCTCGAACACACGGCAGTCGAATCCCTTGAGACCGAGCATCAGCGCAAGGGAATCGCGCACCGCAGAATCGTCGTCAACGACACAAACGCGCTGCTCGTGGTCCTTCGTTGCGGATGTCGGGTTCGTGCTCTTCATGGATCAGTGTGACAACAAAGCTCTTTTCAGGAGAAGCCTCGTAGTGCAGTGTACCGCCGTTGTTCTCGACCAGCGATCGACTGATCGAAAGCCCCAGACCCAGACCGTCCTTGCTCCGCGTGGCGAAAGGCCGAAACAACTGCTCGGCCTCGGCTGCCGACAGGGGCGTGGCTTCGTCGCTCACGCGAATCTGGACCTCCCGCTGTCCACGGCCAAGCAACCGGATCACAACTTTCTGTCCGGGCGAGGAGGCCTGGACCGCATTCTTGAGCAGGTTGCCGAGTGCAGTGCCCATTTGCACCCGGTCCACGAAAACCACGGGGGCCCAGCCGCTCGAGGCGATGCCCAGCTCCACCTTGCGCTCGGCGGCCAGCGAAGCAACACGGTCCACGCATTCTTGCATCAGGTGCAGCGGGTCGACAGGCTGGATCGAAGCCGCTCCGGCGGTGAAGAATTGCCTCAGGCTGCGCACAATGCTGGAGGCCCGCAGCGTTTCCTGCGCGATCCTGTCGAGGGTGTTGCGCACCGATTCCGGCATCGCCTCGGGCGAGACCCCCTGCGCCTGCAGCACGGCAGCTTCGGCGTAGGCGTTGAGCGCACTGAGGGGTTGATGCAGTTCATGCGCAAGCGATCCGGCAAGCTCGCCGGCAGCAGCCAGTTGCAGGCTGTCCTGGAGCCTTTCCTGTGCACGGATCCTTTCGTCGACCACAGTGCCGATGATCAGTCCGGTGAGGTGCAGCGTGAGCACCACGATCTGCAACTCGAGCAGCAACTCCGGGGTGGCGCCGGTTTGCGCGCTGCTGATCATCAGCGGGACCTGGATCATGTTCGAACTCAGGGTTGCGCCCGGCAAGGAATGCGCAGCGGCCATCAGTCCGAGCGCGAAAAAGAGCGGGAAGAAGTACCGTAGACGCAACTCCCCGGGGAGCACCAGAAGCATCGCAAGGCCGGCGAGCAGCAACCCGAGCAGCGGCCAGAAACTGGGTGCCTTGAGCATTTGCACAAAGCGCTTTCGGCCAGCCACATCCACCAACTGAAAACCGAGGGGCAGCAGCACGATCATTCCGAGCAGGTCACCCACGAAGAAACGATAGATTGCATGAATGAACTCTCCGGCAGGCAGGGTTCCGAGGATCGTCTGCAGGCTCACATAGGCCATCGCAGTGCACAGCGCGCCTGCCGACAGGATCAGGCAAGACAACACAATCGAGCGCCTTGAGCCGAGCATCGGTACACCTTGATGACCTTTTCGGAGGCTCAGGGCGATCAGGGTGTAGCAAACCACAAGCAGAAGGTTGCCCAGCCACACCGACGGCGTCGCGGGGTCGGAGTGGCGCACCAACATGTCCGAGAGGCCGAGGGTGAGATACACCCAGCCAAACCACCTTGCACCCATAACCACCAGGAAGAACACCTGAAACGCCGCAGGCGGGTTCCAGGGTGTGATGTTCAGGTCGCCCAGCGGATGGATGTAGCTCAGCCGGTCAACGATCACGTAGCAGAGGCTGAAAACGGTGCCGATCAGGACGGTGCGCAAGGGTGGTTCGGTCATGCCCTGAGGGAATCCTTAAGGGTTCTCGCGGGTCAACAGTGTGCCGACCATAGCACCGGCGATCGGCAAAAAAAATCTCCCCGAAGAGAGATGAAGGTTGGGAAGTTCACCGTCAGTGAACTCCCTTATGGTACCCACCTGAATGATTTGAGGTCTAAGCTACGGTAAGCGTTCTTGCGTAAGGACTTTACCGTATTAAATCAGGCGTGGCCCCTCGGGGTCAGAACGAGCACTCTGCGCGTTCGTTTCGGTTCAGAGTCGGCTGTTGGCGGTTGGCAGTCCGTTGACAAACCAGCTCTGGTAGCCGTCGCAGTAGTGGGTTGGTTTATACGGTTTTCCATAACGCTCGTCCATTTTCACGTTTCCGCAGTCGCCCGTATCGGTGCGATGAACCCGGATGAAGGTGTCGGTGCGCCCCTTCTTTGTTTCGGTGATCTGCTCAGTCTGCTTCACATAATTGCGCCGGCCCATCCACCAGAGGCAGGTCGCACAGCAGGTGAGTTCGGGACGCACCTTGACCATGTTGGGATCCGGCGCAGGCGCTTCTTCTTTCTTGCTGAAAAGTCCCATCGCATAGCCTCCTTCGTCAAGGGTTGCCATCGATTGTAAGCCCCGCTTCCTGTGAAATGCAGTGCAGCGCAAAGTGGGCCGCTCCTGTTGCGTGCGCAGTACGTTCGCCAGTGGGGTCGCCCACGGCCTCACCCGCGTCAGAGAACGGGTACGTTGCCTGCTCACCGCTAAAGACATCCAAACCATCCAATAGACATCGGATACGGGTACGTTCCTTGCTTGCCCCGAGGGCATCGGGTATGGGAATGTTCCTGGACTGATGCCCCTCAGTCTTTGCGCCATGCTGGGGCGCCGGGTCTTGTTTCATGGTGCAGAGGGAGGCAAATCCGTGAAGTCCGCACGCAAGACGCGAACTTCCGTCGCAGAGTCCACCATCCGTGGATCGGGCGGGGCAACAACGCCGGAGCTTGAACCGAACGCCTTGGTTGCGGGCGGGGAGGCTCCTGCCAACGGCGAGAGAGCGCCACCCAGATCCACCGTTGCCGACGATGGGGCGCAAGGATTCGTGCAGGAAATCCGCTTCCTTGGCCGCCTCCTCGGCGAAGTCATTCGGCACCACGAGGGCGAAGCGATCTACCTGTTGATCGAGGAGATCCGCAGGCTCTCGGTGGCCTGTCGGGGGCATCGCGATCTTGCCGCTGGGCGTCGGCTTGGCGGCATCCTCAAGCGTCTGAGCGGCGATGAAACCGTCGTGGTGATGCGAGCCTTCAGCTATTTCAGTCATCTGGTGAATATCGCCGAGGATCACCAGTTGCTGCGCAACTGGGCGCGCGAGACCTCGCTCGGTCGGCCACCGGCAGGCACATTCAAGGCCACCTTCGCAAAGCTCGAAGCGGCCGGGGTGTCAAGACAGGCAGTGCTGCAAGTGCTCCAAACGGCCTGCATTTCGCCAGTACTCACCGCGCATCCAACCGAGGTCCGAAGGCAAAGCATCATGCAGGCCGAGCGCCGGATCTCGACGCTTCTCTGGGCGCGGCAGACGCTCGAGGACGGTGAGGCGCTCGAGGAAAATCGGCGCGAGATGCTCGGCTGTATGACGCAGCTTTGGCTCACACGCATGTTGCGCACCGCCGGACTCACGGTGGCCGACGAGGTTGAGAATGCGTTGAGCTTCTACCCCCTTACTTTTCTCGAACACATCCCGCGCCTCTACCGCAGCCTCGAGGAGCGGCTGCAGGCGGGACGACTTGCGCCATTCTTCAGAATGGGGCACTGGGTTGGCGGAGATCGCGACGGGAACCCGAATGTGGGCGCGGCAACGCTGGCGGGAGCCCTGCGCAGACAGTGCGAATTGATCCTCCGGCACTACCTGAGTGAGGTGCACTGGCTCGGGTCGGAGTTTTCCATTGCCGATGGGCTTGCGCCGTCGAGCGCCGAACTGCGTGCTCTGGCGCGCGCCGCTCAGGACCATAACCCGCACCGCGAAGACGAGTACTACCGCAGGGCGCTGATCGGCGTTTACGCGCGCCTTGCGGCGACGCTCCAGACGCTCACCGGTGCCGAGGCGCTGCGTCACGCCGTGGCACCGTCGAGGCCCTATGCGCAGGCCTCCGAGTTTCGCGATGACCTGCGTGTCGTTGCGCGATCGCTTGAAGGGCATGCCGGTGAGGCGATGGCCTTCGGTCGGCTCGCGAGGCTCGAGCGTGCTGCGGAGGTGTTCGGGTTTCACCTCGCAACGATCGATCTGCGGCAGAGTTCGGATCGGCATGAGGTGGCGATCGCAGAACTCCTCCGCATTGCGCGGGTATGCCCTGATTACCTGGGGTGCAACGAGCAGCAAAGGCGTGCCCTGCTGATCGGACAGCTGCACGACCCTCGCGCCCTGCGCCTCGCAACGCACACCTACAGCGCGTCCTGCCTTGCCGAGCTCTCGGTCTTCGACGAGGCACGAAGGTCGCAGGGGCTCTTTGGCGGGGCGGCGATTCGCCATTACGTGATCTCGCATACCGAGGAAGTCAGTGATCTGCTCGAGGTGCTGGTTCTGCAGAAAGAGGCGGGCCTATTTCACGGTGTGCTCGGCGAGGAGGGTACGCACGCCGACCTGATCGTTTCGCCCTTGTTCGAGACGATTGCCGACCTGCGCGCTGCCGCACGCATCATGCGCGAGCTCTACGCGATCCCGGGGATCGTTGCGCTGATCCGCACCAGCGGCGGCGAGCAGGACATCATGCTCGGCTACAGCGACAGCAACAAGGATGGGAGCTTCTTCACTTCGAACTGGGAGCTCTACCGTGCCGAGCTGGCGCTGGTGGAATGGTTTCGGCCCTTCCGCGAGACGCAGGGCATGGTGCTGCGTCTCTTTCACGGCAGGGGGGGTACCGTGGGGCGCGGCGGCGGGCCAAGCTACCGCGCGATCCTTGCGCAGCCCCCAGGGACGGTGAATGGCCAATTGCGGCTCACCGAGCAGGGTGAGGTGATCGCCTCGAAATACTCCAACCCGCAAGTGGGTCGTTACCACCTTGAGGCGCTGGTATCGGCCACCGTTGAGGCAAGCCTGATTCAAGCCTCCGAACAGGTGCCGGAGGCTTTCATGAACGCAGCGGGGCAACTCTCGGATCTGAGTTTTGCGGCCTACCGCAAGCTCGTCTACGACACGCCGGGGTTTGCCGAATTCTTCTTTGCGGCAACGCCGCTTCGCGAGATCGCCGAACTCAAGATCGGTTCGCGCCCTCCGATGCGTCCTCGCGGCGAGGGCCAGCGCTGGTCGATCGACGGTCTTCGCGCGATACCCTGGGGTTTCAGTTGGGGACAATGCCGGGTTGGGCTTCCGGGATGGGCAGGCTTTGGCTCTGCAGTGGAGGCTTTTCTCGCCGACCCGGATGCGCGGGAGGGTCTTGCCCTCCTGCGCAGGATGCATGCCGAATGGCCCTTCTTCCGGACGCTGATGTCCAACATGGACATGGTCCTCACCAAGAGCGACCCGACTCTCGCCGAGCGCTATGTGGATCTGGTGGAGGATCGGCGCTTGGGGCGCCGCATCTACCGGAAGATCCAGGCGGAGTGGCAACGCGCACAGAGCGCGCTCGAGCGCATCACCGGGTCGGCCGAGCGTCTGGCGTCCGAGCCCGAACTACGTCGCTCGATCGAATACCGCTTCCCCTATCTGGATCCGCTCAACCATCTGCAGGTGGAACTCCTGCGAAGGTACCGTGCCCGCGCCAGCGACGATGATCCGGAGATAGGCCGGGTGCGCACCGCGATCCAGATTTCCATCAACGGGATCGCCGCAGGGCTGCGCAATTCAGGCTGATCCTGCCGCGCGCTGCGCCCGCGCCAGAAAGTGCTCCAGATCCGGTGTGCGAACGCCGGGAGCCTTTGCACGATCATCCCAGATGCGCAGGCGTACCGCATCGCGTGCGCCCTCCAAGTGGATGAAGGCTTGCGCCTCGGCCGGGCCGAAGGCGCCTCCCTGCAGCTGCAGGCTGCGCTTTGAGTCTTCCGACAGGCCTGCGTAGTAGCCGGGGCGGGTTGCGCACAGGTAGCGCTTGGCATCGACATGGCCGCGGATGGCAAGAAGCAGCGATTCCGGAAACAGCCCCCGCAGAAAGGGCACCGCGCGATCCTGATGGGTGTCGTCCACCCCTCGCAGCGTCGGTGTCCCTTCGAGGTCGTGGAGCAGGTGGCCCAAATCGTGCAGCAGGGCGGCAGTGACGAGCATGTCGGATTCGCCGGCCAACTCGGCAAGGTTTGCGGCCTGCAAGGCATGCTCGAGGTGCGTTACCGGCTCGCCGCTGTATTGCTCATCGCCGCGCTGGCGGTAGAGTGCAGCGATGGCTTCGATCGAAAGTGGCTTCATGCGCTGAACCCCCTCATGCTTCTCCCCAGGGAAGTGAATAGGTCTTGAGGTGCGTGAAGCTTCGGATCGCTTCCTGCACGCCCTCCTTGTAGCCGAGTCCCGAATCCTTGATGCCTCCGAAGGGCGTGACCTCGAGGCGGTATCCGGGTACTTCACGGACATTCACAGTACCCACGTGCAGTCCGTGCACAAAGCGGTCGATGTCGCTCAGGCGGTTGGTGCACACTGCGCTCGAGAGACCAAAGGCGGTGCTGTTGGCGATCGCGATCGCCTCGTGAACCGTGCGAAAGCGGATGATTGGCGACACCGGCCCGAAGGTCTCTTCGCGCACGACACGCATCTCTGGGCGAACCCGGTCGAGCACCGTGGGGGCATACAAGGCACCTTCGCGCAGGTGGCCATGGAGCAGTTGGGCACCCTGCGCGATCGCTTCCTCAACCCGCTCGGCGATACGCTTTGCCGCGCCCGCATCGATCACCGTGCCCATCTGGTTGGATTCCAGCATCGGATCGCCGCAGGCGAAGGCACGGGTCTTCTCCACCAGGCGCGCGGTGAAGTCCTCGGCAATCGATGCGTGCACCAGCATCCGCTTGATCGCGGTGCAGCGCTGTCCCGAGTTGCGGTAGGAACCCAGCACCGCGAGCGTGGAGGCTTCCTCGAGATCGGCGTCGTCCATCACGATCAAGGGATCGTTACCGCCCAATTCGAGCACCAGCTTGCGGTAGCCGGCCCTCTGTGCGATGGCCTTCCCAACCGCAACGCCTCCAGTGAAGGTGATCATCTCCACATCCGGATGTGCAAGCAGCGCATCCACCACCTCTCCGGGTTCGCCGGCGAGGATCTGGAGCATGGGTTCGGGAAGCCCAGCCTCGTAGAGCAGATCGGCCAGCAGCATCGCCGAAAAAGGTACCTTTTCCGAGGGCTTGAGCACCATGCGGTTGTTGCTTGCAATGCTTGGCACCACCTTGTGCGCAACCTGGTTCATGGGGTGATTGAAAGGCGTAATCGCAGCGATCACGCCTTGAAGCGGAAACCGCTGGGTAAACACCTTGCGCGCCCTGGTCGGCACGCCCAGGTCGCAGCTGAAGGTTTGCCCGTCGTCGCGGAGCACTTCCTGCGCGCCAAAGCCGAGAACGCTGCATACTCGGCCCACCTCGTAGCGTGCGTCGTGGATCGAGAGCCCCGATTCGGCGCTGATCAGCCGTGCTATCGGCTCCATCCGCTCCCGAACTTTCCGAGCACAGCCTTCAAGGACCGAGGCCCGCTGGTGACGGGTGAGCTTCGCGGGGTAGGCCATCGCCCAGTCGACAGCCTGTCGCACCTCCTCCGCGCTAGCGCAGGGCACCGCGCCGAGACGCTCCCCGGTGTAGGGATCGAACACCGGGATTTCCGGGGTCCGGCCGGCGCCACGCTTCAGACCACAGCTGCGCAGCGCACCGAGCTGGCCGGTGACGATCAGATCCTTCGCGCAAGCCTCTGCGGCTTCGGTGCGGCTCATGCAGCAAGCGGGTGGTCTGCGCTGCCACTTGACGTTGCGGCGCAGACCGGGGCGCGCGGCAGCGCCCAGTTGAGTGCAAGGTCGAAGGCATCGAAGTTGCGCCAGCGTCGCGCTGCGTCGATTCCGGGGGTGGGGCGGTTGATCAGCAGCGGCACAAGCTGTTCGCTGATTCCGCCGTGCGAGCGCAGCGGTCTGTCGAGGCCGTGCAGATCGTGACGCCCGGGAGAGGTGCCAAGGACGTGGAAGCGTTCGCTCACCACCACCAGGTCACCGATACGGTCAGCGGGTAATTCGAAGCTTTGCGCCGCATCCGCTCGCACGCGCGCGGCTTCCACACCAACCACATCGTGCAGCGCCGCGCAGAGCTCAGCCGCCTTGTCGGGGTTGCGCAGATAGACCGTGGCAAACGAGCCGAGTGCGCCATGGTGCACCACGTACGGATCGGTGATTGGAAGGATAACGCGGGCCTCACCCTCACCGAGTCGCTTGTCGAACCACGGCTGGAGGTAGAGGACCTGCGGTTTACCGTCCATCCCGACCTTCGGATTCATGCCATGGTCGGCTGTGAGCACCACCATGCAGCCAAGTGCCTCGAGTCGTGCGAGGTGGCAGTCGATCATGGCCAGAAAGGCATTTGCCTCAGGAGTGCCTGGAGCGTATTTGTGCTGGACATAGTCGGTGGTGGACAGGTACAGAACTGCGGGGCGCTCATGCTGCATCAGCCACACCCCTGAGGCAAGCACGAATTCGGAAAGCTCGGCGCTGTAGACTGAGGCAAGCGGCCGACCGACGCTTGCCAGCACATCGTCGATGCCGTGCTCGGCTCGCGTGCAGCGGTCGGCTTTTTCAGCCGAAAAGCAGATGCCGCGGAGACCGGCACCGAGCAGGGTGCGCAACTTGTCCTTGGCCGTGACCACCGCAACCTTGAGTCCATGGTCGGCGAGTGCGGCAAGAAGGGTCGGGGCTCGCAGCCATCGCGGGTCATTCATCATCTGCTCTTTGCCGGTTTCCGGGTCGAGCATGTAGTTGCCGCTGATGCCGTGAACGCTTGGCGGCACGCCGGTCACGATCGAGAGGTTGTTGGGGTTGGTGAAGCTCGGCACCACACATGCGGCAAGCAGTCCGGTCCCGGTTGCCAGGACCTGCGCTACCCACGGCATCTTCCCGCTTGCCACAGCCTGACCGATGTAGTCGGGCTCGCAGCCGTCCACGCAGACCACGACGAGCGGTTCGCGCGGCAGCGCATAGCTTCTTGCGTTCACGCAAATGCGAGCCGTGGTGGGCATGGATGGAATTCCTGAAGGTTTACCGCGGGCCGGCGCGCGCAAGGGGGCGCGAGGCTGCCCTTGAGGTTGCCGGTGGCGATCAACCGACCCCGGCCTTTCAGCGGTACCGGGTGAATCTATCAGAGTTGGGCGCAGTTTCGTGGTGACCGACAGCACGGGTGGGCGGGACAGTCGACACGGGTGGGCGGTACTGCCGACATGGGTGGGCGGGACTGCCGACACGGGTGGGCGGGACTGTTGACATGGATGCTCACCGCGATCCTGCAAGCATCTCCAGGCGTATGATTCAAGCGCTGCGGTCCCGGCAAGTCGCGAGCCCTGCTGCCTCGTCCTTCGGGCGGCGCCCGGCGACCCGCTCTCAACGACGACAAGAGGAGATCAAGGAATGGAGAAGACTTCAACCCGGAACACCCGGGTCGAGCGCCGTGTTGCGCTCGGGCAGATGGGCGCACTTGGCGCGTCGCTCGCTCTACCCTCGGTGTGTGGCGCGCAAGCCCCGTGGCCGAACCGCCCGGTTACTGTGGTGTGCCCGTGGGGCGCCGGGGGAGGGACCGATGCCACCGCCCGCATTGTGGCTTCGGTACTTGAGAAGAATCTCAAGCAGCCCTTCAACGTCGTGAACCGAACCGGCGGATCGGGTGTTGTGGGTCACTCTGCGATCGCGCTCGCGCCTCCGGACGGTTACACGATCGGAATGATCACGGTCGAGATCACGATGATGCACCATCAGGGCCTCACCCAGCTCGACCCCTCGAGCTACACGCCGCTTGCCCTTATGAACATCGATCCTCCGGGCGTGCAGGTGTCGAGCGCATCGCCCTACAAGACGATTCGCGCGCTGGCCGACGCCATCAAGGCAGCTCCCCCGGGCAAGCTCAAGGCTTCGGGCACCGGGCAGGGAGGCATCTGGCATCTGGCGCTGGTGGGGTGGCTGCAGGCCATGGGTCTGAGCGCCAACCATGTTGCCTGGGTGCCTTCCAACGGCGCAGCCCCGGCGATGCAGGATCTGGCTGCCGGGGGTATCGATCTGGTCACTTGCTCGGTACCTGAAGCGAAGGCCATGCTCGACGCGGGCAAGGCGCTCAGCCTGGCCACGATGGCCGCGCAGCGCAACCCGCAGTTCAAGGACGTTCCGACCCTCAACGAGACTTTAGGCATCAACTACTCGGTGGGTGCCTGGCGCGGCATGGCCGCCCCCAAGGGATTGCCCCGGGACATTGCCGAGCGCCTCACAACCGAACTCAAGCGTGTGTACGACTCTGCCGAGTTTCAGGACTTCATGCGCAACCGCGGCTTCGGCACGATCTGGGCCGACCAGGATGGTTTCGCAAGGTTCATGGCGGAGGGCGACAAGGCAATGGGCACAGCGATGCAGGCCGCCGGCCTCGCAAAGAAGGCCTGAGCCTGCGGCGGCGCGCCTGCATTTCGCATGCGCTTTCACCCGCTGCTCCTCGGGAGCTTCTTCATTGCCCTGGGGCTGGTGTACTACGCGTTGACCCTGTCGTTTCCGGCGATGCCGGGTCAGCGTTTCGGCCCCGAACTCTTTCCGCGGATCATGGCCACGGGCATCGTGCTATGCGGAGCGCTCATTGCGTGGAAGGGCAGACGGCAGCCTGGGCCATGGCTCGAGCGAAGTCCGGCGCTAAGGGGGCGGGCCCTGGTCTCTTTCCTGCTGCTTCCCGCTGCGGTTGGCCTCTACCTGTGGGCAGCCGACGTGGTGGGCTTTCTCCCCGTTGCCGCTTTCGTGGTGGCGGCACTGGCATGGTGGTTCGGTGAAAGGCTATGGCGGGCTGCCCTGCTCGGAGTGCTCGGGGCAATGCTGGTGCAGTGGTTCTTCGGTCAACTGATGCGTGTGCCGTTGCCGCGCGGCGTCTTCATGCAATGGGTGGAGGCCCTGTTCTGAAATGGCTTCCGGCCGGGACTTCCGGGGCTCGACCCGCCCGCCGCTTCGCCGCCTGAGGATGGGCTGACGTGGAAGTCTTCCTCAAGGCGCTCGCTTTGGTTGCCGACCCCCAGGTCATGCTGGTGATGGTGTTGTCTGCAATCTTCGGCCTCTTCGTTGGCGCAATCCCCGGGCTCACCGCCACGATGGCCACAGCCTTGCTGGTGCCGGTCACCTTTTTCATGCCGCCAGTCCCTGCGCTTGCCGCGATCGTCACCGCCACCGCGATGGCAATCTTCGCGGGCGACATACCCGGAGCGATGTTGCGCATGCCGGGTACGCCTGCGTCGGCAGCGTATGCCGACGAAAGCTACCAGATGGCACGCAGGGGCCAGCTCACGCTCAATCTTGGCGTGAATCTGGTTTTTTCGGTGGCGGGTGGCCTGGTCGGAGTGGCCTTTCTCATTCTTGCTGCGCCGCACCTTGCCGAGGCGGCGCTCAACTTTTCCTCCTTCGAATACTTCTGGCTTGCCCTGCTGGGGCTGAGTTCGGCAACGCTTATTGCAACCGGTGATCGAACCAAGGCCTTCCTCTCGATGTTGATCGGGCTTGGGCTGGGCTGCGTGGGGATCGACCCGATGGCAGGACATCCGCGTTTTACCTACGGCCAGGTGGATCTGATGGCTGGCATCAGCATGATCCCCACCATGATCGGCGCTTTTGCGCTCTCGGAACTCTTGCGCACTTCCGCCGAGACCTCCGCGCCGCTTGCGCCGATTGGCGAGAAGATCGGGCAGCTCTTTCGCGGAGTAGGCGAAGTGGCGCGCAAGTACTGGGTGAATTTCCTCAGGGGATCGCTGCTTGGCACTGCGATCGGTGCGCTTCCCGGCGCAGGTGCCGACATTGCTGCGTGGATGGCCTATGCAACAGCGCGCAGATTCTCCCGCGAGCCCGAGAAATTCGGTACCGGGCATGTGGAAGGCGTGACCGAGTCGACGGCGGCCAACAATGCAGCCCTTGGCGGCGCGTGGATACCTGCGCTGGTCTTTGGCATTCCCGGCGACTCGATCACTGCGATTGTGATTGGTGTGCTCTACATGAAGGGGATGAACCCCGGACCGAGTGTCTTTCTGCAGAATCCGCAGTTCATCGACGCTGTGTTCATCGTGTTCGTGCTGGCCAACCTGATGATGCTTCCCTTCGGCTATCTTGCCATCCGTGGCGCGCAGCAATTGCTGCGGGTACCACGCGGCATGCTCATTCCCATGATACTTCTTTTCTGTACAGTAGGGTCGTTTGCAATGACCAACAGCGCCTACGGCATCGTGCTGATGCTGATCTTCGGGCTTGTGGGATGGTGGTTTGAGGATCACGGAATCCCGGTGGCACCACTGATACTCGGCCTGGTACTCGGCGAGTTGCTTGAGCAAAGCTTCATGAGTTCACTGATCAAGGCCGATGGCAGTCTGCTGCCCTTCTTCAGCCGTCCGATTGCGGGGGTGCTCGGAGTGATCACGCTTACGGTTTGGGGGGTGGTCCTTCTCGGCGGCTTGAGAAATCTCCTGCAAACCGAGCGCGCGGCGACGCCCTAGGTGTTGTGGCCTCTGAACGAGGTGTTGCGCTTGCCGGGGCATTCGCTGGCGCGCTGCCCACCTCGAGTGCCTGCAGCAGCAGTGCACCGCGCACATCGCGCCGCATCGAGCTCGCAGTGAGCAACTGCACCGGCAACCCGAGCGCCGACTCCAGCGCATCCTGCACCCCGAGTACCCGTTCGCTACTCGGTCTTCCGCCGAAGTCGGCGAGTACATCGACCGGGCCCCGCTCAAGCGGTTCAGGGCGATCCCGGGGGGATGCGGATTCCTCGGTGTCTGCGACAAGGTTACCCGAGAGCGCACCAGAGCCGTTTTGCGCCACGCGCTGCGCATGATCGCCGCTTCGGATCGCGTGGTGCCGCTGTGGAATGTAGTGCAGAGCGATCAGTGCGTAGCGCTGAAAGAGACCCTCGGCGATCGTACCGAGTGCAGCCATGATCTGGGACGACGATTTGGGTTCGCGCCTCGGCGCCTTGCGCACCAGCGTTGCGCGCGCACGGTCGATGTCGAGCCGCAAGCCGTTGCGCCGCAACGCCTCGATCAATCCAGGGTTGGGTGCCTTGGCAGGCAGGTACCAGTGGGTGATCGCGATCGGAAATGGTGCGATTTCAACGCCGGTCTCGAGGAAGGTGTCGTAGGCGATCCGCGTGAGTTCGAGTTTGGCGGCGACAAAATCGCTAACCTCGTCGTCGAGGATCAATGCCAACTGGAGCTCGGGCGTCTCGGGCGGGGCTGCAAGCTGCGCCGCATCGGACCCATGTGGTGGATCGCTCGTGCCATCCGGGTTTTCGGATTCCCAGGGAAACTGTCCGTACGCGATGGCCAGCGCAATGGTGTGGTGCTCGAGCGCACGCTGAATCATCGCGTGCGCGGCATACTCGAAACGGGGCGGAATGCGTGGCGTTGTCTGCGGTGCCGCAAGTTGCAGCAGACGCGGTGCTTGCGGGGAAGGGCGCGTGGAGACCATGATCTTTGTGGGGGCGAGGGTAGCAGAGCGAAGTCGCTTGTCAATCGAGGGTCGTGAGAACCTCCCCGGGAGGACGCGAGCGGAAGTCCCTGCCCGTTCAGAGGGGCTTTCGGAGGTAGTGCCCGAGTTCGCCGATCGCGCCGCGGCGAAAGGCGAGACGCAAAGCACAAAAATGATTCCCTGGACAACGGTGACCCAGGCACCGAGTTCGGCAAGATAGCTTTGCATGCTCACAATGATTGCAGCGCCAGCCACCGGACCAAACATCGTTCCCATGCCGCCCACGAGCGTCATCAACACCACCTCGCCCGACATGGACCAGTGCACATCGGTCAGTGACGCCAGCTGGAACACGAGTGCCTTGGTCGCTCCCGCAGTGCCCGCGAGCGCGCCCGAAAGCACAAAGGCGAGGAGCTTGTAGCGGTTGGTGTCGTAGCCCAGCGAAATGGTGCGGTCCTCGTGTTCGCGGATGGCCTTGAGCACCTGACCAAAGGGCGAATGCACGATCCGCCAGATGAGTGCAAACCCTGCAAGGAACACGGTGAGCACGAACAAGTACATCGCGGTGTTGTTGCTCAGATCGATCGTTGGGCCCGATCAAGGCGTGAATCGTCCCGCGACGCACCGAAAGGTCCAGATCGCTCACCGCAGTGAAGCCCTTGAAGTCCTTCCCCAGGCCCTTGGTCTGGAGGATCCGTTCGGTATCGGTCATGTGCCGGGTTCCTCGGGCACGACTGCGGTGGCCTCGATTTCGACGAGCGCACGGTCCTCGAGCAGATCGGCCACCTGTACGAGCGTCATCACCGGGTAGTGCGGACCGATGATGCTGCGGTAGACGCGCCCGAGTTCGCGTGCACGCTGCAGGTAGACCTGTTTGTTTTTCACATACCAGGTCATCCGGGTGAGGTGCGCCGGGGCGGCGTTGGCGCAGGAAAGTGTTGCCACGATGTTGCGCAGAGCCTGGGCGCACTGCTCAACGAAATCATCGCTCTCGAACTGCGCCTGCGGATTCCATCCGATCATGCCAGCCACAAAGATCAGGCGGCCGCGCGCCTCGATCCCGTTGGCGTAGCCTCTCGGGACTACCCAACCTTCGGGTTGGAGCGTGTTCCACATCGCTTGCGTTTCAGGCGGCGTGTGGCTGCCGCAGGCGAAACCGCTGCAGTTTGCCAGTCTCGGTACGCGGCAGTTGCTCAACAAACACGACCCTCCGCGGATACTTGTAGGGTGCCAGCTGTGCCTTGACGAGGGCCTGGATGTCTTCGGCGAGCACTGCATTGGCAGCATGGCCGGGTCGCGTCACGACGAAGGCTGTGACGATCTGCCCGCGTTCCTCGTCGGGAAGGCCCACCACGCCGCATTCGGCCACGGCGGGATGCAGAAGCACCGCGTCTTCCACCTCCGGGCCGGCAATGTTGTATCCCGCCGAAATGATCATGTCGTCGTTGCGGGCAAGGTAGCGGTAGTAGCCATCTTCGTCCATCACGAAGGTGTCGCCGGGCACGTTCCATCCATCGATCACATAGTCGCCTTGCCGCGGGTCGTGGAGATAGCGGCATCCGGTGGGGCCGCGCACTGCCAGTCGTCCAGCCTCGCCGGCCGGCAGGGTTTGCATGTGTTGATCGACCACCCGCAGGGAGTAGCCGGGTACTGCCTTGCCGATGCATCCGGCGCGGACGCCTTCGCCGGCGCTTGCCAGATAGATGTGCATCAGTTCGGTGCCGCCGATCCCGTCGCAGAGGACGATTCCCGTGGTTTTCTCCCAGAGTTGGCGCGTGGCCTCAGGCAGTGCCTCGCCGGCCGAGACCGGCACCCGCAGGCTGGAGAGATCGTATCGGGTCGCGAGGGCTGCCATCTGGCGGTAGAAGGTGGGGGCGGTGTAGCACTGCGTGGCCCGGTACTGTGCGATCGTGTGCAACAGCGATTCCGGGGTGTGGCGCTCGAGCAGTACCGACGACGCCCCGTAGCGCAAGGGAAAGCATAGCAGCCCACCAAGGCCGAAAGTGAATGCAAGCGGTGGCGTGCCGCACACGATGTCGGTGCCTTGCATGCGCAGCAGGTGCCGGGGGAAGAGGTCGCACATTGCAAGGAGGTCACGGTGGAAGTGCATCGTGCCCTTGGGTCGTCCAGTGGTGCCGCTGGTGAAGGCGATGAGGCAGACATCGTCTCGGCTCGTAGGAATGGCAGCGAAGTTTCCGGAGTATCTGCGCATGGCCTCGGAGAGTTCGCAGCCTGGTGCCTGGTGCAGTGGATCGGCGGTGGCGGAAAAGCTGAGCACCGTCCGCAGTCCCGGCACATGGTGCGGATGCAAGGGGTTGAGGCAGTGGCGCAGCTCCCCGATCAGCGGGTGCGCGCAGAGCGCCGCCTCAACCTGGGCCTTTTCGAGGATCTGCTGCAGTTCGAACGAGCGCAGCAAAGGCATCGTGGGTACCAGCACCAGCCCTGCCTTGAGACCGGCGAGCACACAGGCCGCGAGCATCGGCGAATTGGCACCGCGCAGCAAAAGACGGTTACCACTTCGCAGGCCAAGTTCGTTGACCAGCACCTGAGCAATCCGGTCGACCAAGGTGAGCAGTTCGGCGTAGGTCCAGCAGTAGGTTGCGCCCTGCGTTTGCCCGTGGAGCGCAGTGCGCGCACCGTGGCCCTTCCGCACATGTTCCTCGAGCAAGGGGTGGGCCGCATTGAGGGTGGGCGGATACTGAAGCTCAGGCCGGTCGAACTCGAACACGGGCCATTGTTCGGCCGGGGGCAAATGCGACCGGGCAAAACCATCGATGTGCGCAGAGGGAAGGAGCGCGGTGTTCAATGCGCGACCTTCCTGGCTCAGTTACCTTCGAAAACCGGGCGGGTCTTCGCTGCGAAGGCATGGTAGGCCCGATGAAAGTCGTTGGTCATCATGCAGATCGCCTGCGCCTGCGCCTCGGCTTCGATCGCCTCGTCCACACCCATGTTCCACTCCTGCTGGAGCATCTTCTTGGTCATACTGTGCGCGAAACCAGGTCCGGCCGCAATTTCGCGGGCCAGAGCGAGGCATTCGTCCATCAGCAACTCGGCACTGCACAGCCGATTGAGAAATCCCCACTGCAATGCCTCGGCTCCGCCCAGGGCGCGCCCGGTGTAGAGCAGTTCACTTGCACGCCCCTGGCCCACCACGCGGGGTAGCAGGGCGCAAGCGCCCATGTCGCAGCCGGCAAGCCCGACCTTGTTGAAAAGAAAGCTCGTACGGCTTTGTTCGGTCCCGTAGCGGATGTCTGCAGCAAGCGCAAGCAGCGCGCCGGCACCTGCACAGACGCCCTCCACTGCGGCGATGATCGGTTGTGGGCAGGCCCGCATCGCCTTCACCACATCGCCCGTCATGCGGGTGAACGCAAGGAGCCCCGGCATGTCGAGCCCGGTGAGCGGGCCGATGATCTCGTGTACGTCCCCTCCCGAGCAGAAGTTGCCGCCCTCGCCGCCCAGCACAACCGCGTGCACATCGGTGGCGCTGCTCATTGCGCGGAAGAGATCGCGCAACTCGGCATAGGATTCAAAGGAGAGAGGATTCTTGCGCTCCGGGCGGTTGAGTGTCACGGTGGCGATGCCGTCGGCATGGCGGTAGAGAAAGTGTTCCGCCTTGTAGTTTGCAAGCGCAAGGCCGTGACGCGGCAGCCGATGCGTCTTGCCGGGAAGAAAGCGTTGGGTCATGCCGTGCTCCTCATCATGAAGTCTATGGGGCTAGCTCGGGGCGTCGTCATCCGGCAACTTCCCCACCATCGATCACGATCGTCTGGCCGTTTACCGCGCCGCTTTGCGGATGACACAGCCAGCCGACCGCGCTTGCGACCTCCTCGGGGCGTATGAGCCGGCGCTGCGGGTTTCGCGCAGCCAGCATCCTGCGCGCCTCATCGGCGCTCTTCCCTGCCCGTTCGACCAGGCCCTCCACCGCCCGCGCGGCGAGGTCGGTGTCGGTGTAGCCGGGGCAGACTGCATTCACCGTGATGTGCCTGCGGGCAAGTTCGAGGGCTAGCGCCCGTGTAAGTCCGATTAGCCCGTGTTTGGCCGCCACATACGCGCTCACCCGGGGATAGCCCTGCAACCCTGCGGTGCTTGCCACATTCACGATCCTCGCCGGATACTGCGCGGATGCAGCCTCGTGCAACGAGGCCATCGCCGCGCGGATGCAATGGTAGCTCCCCGTGAGATTCACCGCCATCATGCGCTCCCAGTGGGCATCGTCCATCGCCTCGATCGCAAGGCTCTCGGCCTGCCCGGCGTTGTTGACCAGAATGTGGATCGGTCCATGGGTTGCAACCGCTCTTTCAACTGCCCGGTGGATACTTGCGGCATCGCTCACGTCCGCATCCACGAGTTCGCAGCGACCCTGAGCGACGATGTCGCTCAGGCCGGGTGCTGCCCGGGAGATGCTTCGCGCGACCAGACTCAGGCGGGCCCCTGCCTGATGCAACTCCCGCGCAATCGCTGCGCCAATACCCCGCGACGCTCCAGTGATCAACGCATGGCGTGCCTGCAGGGGGATCACGATGAGGTCCCGGCGCGCTCGAACGCGGCTTCGAGTTGCCGCTTGGCCGCCAGATACTGGTGCGGCCACTGCACGGGGCGGTAGCCGATGCGCGCTGCCTCGAGAAGTGTCCACGCGGGGTTGGCAAGGTGCGGTCGTCCCACTGCACACAGATCGGCGCGGCCCGATGCGATGATGCTGTTCACATGGTCAGCCTCGCTGATGGCCCCCACGGCGATCGTGGGCACGCGAGCCTCCTGACGTATCCGGTCCGCAAAGGGTGTCTGGTACATGCGCCCGTAGAGGGGTTGCTGATCCACGCTCACCTGTCCCGAGGAGCAGTCGATCATGTCGGCACCCGCATTCCGGAAAGCGCGTGCGATCTCCACGGCCTCGTCCGGCGTCGTTCCGCCCTCCACCCAGTCGTGGGCCGAGATTCTCACGCTCAGGGGAAGGTGTTGCGGCCAGGTCGCGCGCAGTGCCGCGCAGACTTCGAGCGGGAATCGCAGGCGCTTCATCAGCGTGCCGCCATAGTCATCGTTGCGCCGGTTGGTAAGCGGCGAGATGAACGCCGAGAGCAGATAGCCGTGGGCACAGTGAAGTTCGAGCCAGTCAAAGCCCGCAAGCGCCGCGCGTTGCGCTGCCTGGACGAAGCTTTCGCTGATCGCTTGCATCCCCTCGGGGGTGAGCACCTCGGGAATCCGGCCGCCTCGCAGGTAGGGCAGGGCGCTTGCCGAGCGAATCGTCCAGTTGTGCGAGGGCAGGGGCTGATCCGCTCCGCCGTGCTCCCATGGCGCACGCGTGCTTCCCTTGGGGCCTGAGTGACCGAGTTGCAGACCGATCCGTGCATCGCTGTGCGCGTGGACCCAGTCGACGATGCCTGCAAACGCCTCTTGCTGTGCGTCGTTCCACAGGCCAGGGCAGTGCGGTGTGATCCTTCCCTCGGGGCTGGGCGCTGTCATTTCGAGCATCACCAGCGCCGCACCCCCCAGCGCGCGTGCACCGAGGTGCACCCGATGAAAGTCGCCCACCACGCCATCGGTCGCCGAGTACTGCGCCATCGGTGAGACAACGACCCGGTTCTTCAGGGTGATCGACCGGATCCGAAAGGGCGTGAACATCGGCGGCACCCACGGCTCCTCCGGGGCGTTCGGATGGGCCTCGGGCGCGTTGTTGCCCGGTTGCGGCGCGTGGCGCGCAAACCAGCGCTCGTAGCCCTCCAGCCACTGCCGGTCGCGTCGACGCAGGTTCTCGTGGCTGATGCGTTGACTGCGGGTGAGCATGGAGTACATGAACTGCTCGGGCTCGAGTTGATCGCAGTAACGGTGGCCGCAGACCTCGAACCATTCCATCGCATTCCACGCTGCGTTCTGGATGCGCTGGGTCTCCACCTGGCGCAGGGCCTGGTAGGCGGACAGTACCTGCCCGATGACTTCCCGGTGGTGTCCGTGGCGCTCGAACTGCCGGGTGAGTTCGATTGCGTCTTCAAGCGCCAGTTTGGTACCGGAGCCGATCGCAAAGTGGGCGGTGTGGACCGCATCACCCATCAGGACGAGATGGGCCCCATGGTCGTTCCCGAGCCACCAGTTGGCGCAGCTGACCCGCTGAAAATTCAGCCAGGCCGAACCACGCGAATGCCGCGCATTGCTCAGCAAGGGGGCACCTTGCAGCGTCTCGGCAAAAAGTGACTGGCAAAAGGCGAGCGATGCCTCCTGATCGGCCTGGTCGAGCCGGTGCGCGAGCCAAACCGGCTCCGGGCACTCCACGATGAAGGTGCTGGTCTTCTCGTCGAACCTGTAGATGTGAGCCTGAAACCACCCGTGAGCGGTCTTGCGGAAATCGAAGGTGAAGGCGTCGAACAACTGGGGAGTACCCAGCCAGATGTAGCGGTTCGGTCGGGAGACGATATTGGGGCGGAAGTGTGCTGCATGGCGCTGGCGCAGCGTGGAATGGATCCCGTCGCTCGCCACGATCAGATCTGCGTCGGGGAAGTCTGCATCGCTGAGTGCCTCGGTGTCGAACACCAGTTGCACCCCCAGCGCCTCACAACGCAACTGGAGGATGTTGAGAAGGTGTTTGCGGCCAATGCCCACAAAACCATGGCCCTTGCAGCGGATACGCCGCCCCTTGAACACCAGTTCGATGTCGTTCCAGTGGTTGAAGGCCTGCTGGATTTGCGCTGCGGTCTCCGCATCCCATTCGCACATGTTGTCCATGGTCGCGTCGGAGAACACAACACCCCAGCCGAAGGTGTCGTAGGGGCGGTTCCGCTCGATCACGGTCACCTCGTGCTGCGGATGCCGCGACTTCATGAGTAGCCCGAAATAGAGGCCGGCCGGCCCACCGCCAATGCAGACAATCTTCAATGCACGCTCCAGCAGCTTGGAATCAGGGGCCTGCAACACCCGTCGATGCATCCTCGGGGCGCTTCATCGTGCGGGGCGCTCCATCGTGCCAGCCGCTTCACAGCGACTGGCATGGCAGTTTAGCGCTTGAGAATCCTGAGCAGGTTGACATAGTCGTCGGTGAAAAGGTCGAGGCCAGGGATCGGTTCGATTGCCTGTGCCACTTCCCTGATGGCGGCGGCCTGAAGCAGGGCGGTGTTGCGGGTCACGATCACCTGGTCGGTGGAGGACAACCAGTACTCGGGGCCCTCGCTGTGATCGGGACTGTCGGAGACGAGCACAGCCTGCAGCCCGAAGGCCTCGGCAAGTTGACGGATCACCGGCATAGGGTTGACGAAGCGGTTGGTGGCCTGAAAGACGATGGCGCCATCGGGCTTCAGGTGTTTGAGGTAGAGCGCCATCGCCTCCCTGGTGAGGAAGTGCACCGGAATCGAGTCGCCGGCGAAGGCGTCCATCGCGATCACGTCGAACTGTCGCGGCGCTTCACGCTCGAGGGCGAGTCGCCCGTCACCCAGCACGATTTCGTGGGTGCCCTGCATGCGCGCAAGAAAACTGAACTGGGTGGTCGCGGCACGAACCACGGCAGGCGAGATCTCATAGAAGACCCAGTGGTCACCAGCCTGGGCATAGACCGCCAGTGCTCCGGCACCAAGTCCGATCACCCCAACCCGTTTCGGCGTTGCGTCCAGGCTTCTGAAGACCCGCCCGTAACCTGAGCCAGGCCCGAAATAGCTTGACCCTGTCATTTGCAGCTCTTCGCGCTGGTGCTGTCCGCCGTGCGCAATGCCTCCGTGCACCAGATTGCGGAAGATGGTGCCTCCGCCCTCCCTGTCCCTGGTGCGGACAACGCCGTAGAAATCTCTCTCCATTGTGCGTACCTGATACCGGTAGTAATCGAGGTAGTGCCAGTTGAAGGTGCAGACCCCCGCAAGGACCACGGCAGCGAGGATCCGGGTGTTGCGCAACGTGAGATGGCCTGCGATGAACGCTCCGTCGGGCCGCAGAACGAAGCCGAGCAACGCGAGCAGGATCAGCACGATCTGGAACTCATAATGACCTGCAAGCGTGAGGGGAGCGACGACTCCCATCAGCAGCGATCCCAGCGCGCCACCCGCTGCCATCGCAAGGTAGAACTGGGTGAGGCGTTGGGGTTCAGGCCGCAGACGGTGAAGTTCGCCATGACACACCATGCACAACACAAACAGTCCGATGGCGTAGATCGGGGCGGCGAGCGCAAGATCGAGCGAGTCGGCCAGCCAGGCCATAAGTGCGAGGCAAATGGCTCCGAGCGGAAGGTAGACGCCGCGCACATACCAGCGCGGATGATCAAAGCTGATGATGAAGGTGAGGAGGTAGAGGGCAAGGGGGATCACCCACAGCAGGGGCGCCGACGAGATGTTCTGGGTGAGGTGAGTACTCACGCCCATGAGTACTGCAGAACCGAGCGCGGCAGGCAGGATCCAACTCGGCCATCCGGGCGATAACCCGGCACCCTTCGCAGGGGTCAGGTGGGCAGGCGCATCGTTCGCAGGCGCATCGTTCGCAGGTGCATCGTTCGCAGGTGCATCGTTCGCAGGTGCATCGGCTGCGACTGCGGGCGGTGGTGCGTTCGGCGAGGCTGGCCGGGTTTCATCCGGGCCAACGGCCCCGGCGGTTTTCCAGGCCATGCGCACGCAGAGTGCTGCGAAAAGCACAAAAAGCCCCGACCAGACGAGCGCGGTTGCGCGGTTGCCGAGGAAGGGTTCGATGAGGAGCGGATAGCCGAGCAAGGCAAGAAGCGAGGCGAAATTCGACAGCGCAAACAGCCGATACGGCGCGGAGGCGCGGTACTGCTTCCAGTACCAGGATCCGGCGAGCGGTGTCGTTGTGGCAAGGAGGAAATACGGCAAGCCGATCGTTGCGCCCAGCAGCATCAGGATCCGGGCGATCGGTTCCTCGGTGCCAACCGGTCGCCAGTGCTCCGCCACAACGATCGGCATGAGCACACAGGCAACGAGCAGGAGCGCCGAGTGGAGCATCGCCTGCTGGCGCAGCGAAAGCCAGCGGTTCAAGGCATGTGCGTAGGCATAGCCCGCAAGCAGCGCCGTCTGAAAGAAGAGCAGGCAGGTCGTCCAGACTGCCGCAGACCCGCCAAACCAGGGGAGGATCTGTTTGGCGATCAGCGGCTGCACCAGAAAAATGAGGAAGGCGGAAACGAAGATGACGGCGGCGTGGAGCATGGTTCTCGTCCGGTAGTCAGGCGCTCGAGGGCAGTGCAAGGTCTTCCGGAACCGGCGCGGTGCCTGGACGTCATCCAGGTCCCTGCCTCGCCCACCGCCGGCATCAGTGTCCGTGCTTCGAGGGCTGGCTCAGCATCCTGGCCAGGGCCTTGACCTCCAGGGTTTCCTTCCTGCCGTCTGGCGCCTGGAACGTCAGCGTGATGGGCACCGTCTCGCCGTCCTTGATCTGCTGCTTGAGTTGCATCAGCATCACATGGTAGCCCCCGGGTTTCAGTTCAACGCTGCGTCCCGCCGGAAGATCGAGCCCGGGAATCGCCGACATGCGCATCACATCCTTGTCCATGCGCATTTCATGAATCTCCACAAGACCCGCCACCGGGCTTCCCGCCTGCACCAGCCGCAAAGCCTGACTGGCGGTGAGCTTCATGAAGGCCCCGGTGGCTTGCTGCCCCGCGACGGTGGCGCGTACCCAGGAGTCTGTGACGCTCACGCCCTGCGCCAGCGCGAGCGTTGAAAGAAGCCCTGAAACAAGGCTGGCCCAGAGGCGGACGGCAATGGAAAGCGAAGTCAACATGGGGTCCCTTTCAAGTGCGGCTCGGGCTGGAATTGCTGCAAGCTCTCTTCAACCCAGTCCGGATTCGAGGCCGTATAGTACCTGCGCAGTAACCGGCAACGGCTCCGTTGTGCCGCCCGGGTTGCGGATTGCGATGGGGTTACAGACCAGATATTCGGCGAACGCTGGGGGGTACGGATGCGCGGCGTGTTTCCCCCATGCGGTAGGCGTGCAACGCTGGACGAAGTCGGCAAATCACCTCTACGGTCAGGGTGGCACCCAAACCCTACGGAGACAACCATGGAACGTTCACAGCTTTGGCCTGCTGCGCACGACGCGCACCGTGACCACCGCAGTCTGCATCACCCGCAACCTTCACATCACGCGAATTCACATCACGCGAAACCGCTGCACCCGTCCTGCCACAAACCTGGGACGGGGGCAGGCGGGCCTGTATTGCGCCTCGCCCGGATCGGTCAGATCGGCCTGGCGGCACTGATGGGCCTGAGTCTGCAGGGCGCTCTTGCCCAGACTGCAACGAAGGGTTCGCCGGAGCACATCCGGGCGGCTACTGCGCGCATCGACGGTGCCGCGATCCAGGCCAATGCGCGCCTGGGCAGGGACTGGCCGAGTTACGGGCTCGACTACGCCGAGACTCGCTTCAGCCGTCTTGGTCAGATCAACACCGCCAACGTGAAGGATCTGGGCCTTGTGTGGTCGTACAACCTCGAGAGTAACCGCGGGGTGGAGGCCACACCGGTGGTCGTCGATGGCGTCATGTTTGTGAGCGCCAGTTGGAGCATCGTTCACGCGATCGATGTCCGCACGGGCCAACGCTTGTGGGTCTACGACCCGCAGGTGGATCGGGAAGCCGGCTACAGGGGCTGTTGCGACGTGGTCAACCGCGGTGTTGCCGTGTGGAAGGGCATGGTCTATGTGGCGGCCTACGACGGGCGCCTTATCGCCCTCGACGCGGCCACCGGGGCCAAGGCCTGGGAGGTTGACACCATCGTCGACCGGCGATACAGCTACACGATCACGGGTGCACCACGCGTTTTCAAGGGCAAGGTGATCATCGGAAACGGTGGGGCTGAATATGGGGTGCGCGGCTACATCACCGCCTACGACGCCCAATCCGGCAAGCAGGCGTGGCGCTGGTTCACTGTGCCGGGTGATCCTTCCAAGCCCTTTGAGGATGAGTCGATGGCCCGCGCGGCCAAGACCTGGGACCCGGCGGGCAGGTGGTGGGAGGCTGGCGGCGGTGGCACCGCGTGGGACACGCTCACCTTCGACCCGGACCTGAACCTGATGTACGTTGGCACTGGGAACGGCAGCCCTTGGGCGCAGAGGAAGCGGTCACCGGCAGGGGGCGACAATCTTTACCTTGCATCGATCGTGGCCCTCAATCCCGACACAGGGAAGTACGTCTGGCACTATCAGCAGACGCCTGGCGACAACTGGGACTTCACTTCCACCCAGCCGATGATCCTTGCAGACCTCACGCTTGCGGGCAAGAAGCGCAAGGTGATCCTGCATGCACCCAAGAATGGCTTCTTTTTCGTGATCGACCGGACGAACGGAAGATTCATATCGGCGAAGAACTTCACCGAGGTGAACTGGGCCAGGGGTTATGACAGCAAAGGCAGGCCCATCGAAACCGAGATCGCTCGCGTCGCGGATCGGCCGCGGGAGATCATTCCCAGCGCTTTCGGCGCACGCAACTGGCATCCGATGTCCTTCAACCCTCAGACCGGTCTGGTGTATATGCCGGTGCAAGGCGTTCCGCTCACGCTGATGGACAACAAGGACTGGAAATTCAACGCCAACAATGTGTTTGAGCCGCATAGCGGGCTCGGCTGGAATCTGGCCACGGTGGTCAACGCTCAGCCGCCCACGAGCAAACCTTTTGGGCGACTGGTCGCCTGGGATCCGGTGAAGCAGGAGCAGGTGTGGTCGGTGGACTATGTGGGTCCCTGGAACGGAGGCACGCTGACGACGGCAGGTAACCTGGTGTTCCAGGGAACTGCGGATGGTCGGTTCGTGGCCTACGACGCGCGCACCGGTGCAAAGCTCTGGGAAACCGCCACCGGGACTGGTGTGGTTGCGGGCCCGGCAACCTACGAGGTGGACGGCAAGCAGTATGTTTCGGTGGCCGTGGGCTGGGGCGGGGTTTACGGGTTGGCCGCGCGTCATTCGGATCGGGCTGGCCCGGGTACGGTCTACACCTTCGCGGTGGGCGGCAAGGGTAGGATGCCCGAATTCGTGGAATACCGACTCGGTCAACTCCTGACCGGTGTGTCGTATAACCCGAAGGATGTCGACGCAGGGACCGCACTCTATGTGCAGAACTGCGCCTTCTGCCACGGCGTTCCCGCGGTGGATCGCGGTGGCAACATTCCCAACCTGGGCTATTCGGCCCACGCCACGATTGCGAATATGCGGGAGTTGGTGCTCAGCCCTGCGCTCGCCGCCAAGGGGATGCCGAATTTCACCGGCAAACTCAGCGAAGGCGACGTGGAGAAGATCAAGGCCTTCATCCAGGCTACCGCCGATGCGGTGCGCCCGAAGTAATGCTTACAAGACGGGTCGAAACGGCCACTTTTTTTCTAGATTAAGGGTATACACTTATGGGGTATCCATTTGGATACCCCCATAACCCTTCTATCAGGGAGAAGATCGATGACGACAAAGCATGAGCACGATGTGCACCACAAGGCCTCGCTTCACCACCGCAAGGCTGCGCATCACTTCGAGGCGGCAGCCAAGCATCAACTCGCGGCCGCTGATGCAGATGATCATGACGACGAGGTGAAAACGGCGCACCATGCCTACCTCGCCTACGGGCATCAGATCCAGGCGATCCACTACGCCGAGCTGGCGGCCAAGGAAGATGAGAGCGTGGATCACGCCGATGTTGACCATGGCGACGCCGACCACGTGAAGGACCTCCACGAGTAGTACGAGGCTCAGGCTGCGGGCGGGTGGTGGTTCTGCATCCGCTCCAGCATTGTGGTGATCGCCTCGGCGGTTTCGCGCGGCCTTTCCATCGGGAAAAGATGGGTGCCCTCGATGAAGCGCACCCTTCCGGTCTCAGCGCCACCGGCCAGTTTGCGCGTGAGCCCCAGCCCCACCTGCCTCGACTCTAGGGACAGAGTACCCCCGATGAATCCCACGGGACACCGCGGCGGATGCTTGCGCAGTAGTCGCTCGAGGTTGTGTGGAAGGGTGTTGTAGATCCTTGTCTCGACGCTGCGGTCAAACACCAGGCGTCTGCAGGGTTGGCCGAACCGGTCGAGATCGTCCCGGGTACCGTAAACCAGGTAGTCCTCGAGTGCCTGTTCGTCCCAGTGGCGAAACGGGCGCTTGTGCCGAAAGTGTTCGCGGGCAGTGTGCAGATCGGGCCAGCGTGTGCGGCGTTTGCGACTGAGCCTTGCCGGAGAAACCACGCCCACGAGCTGAATGTGCTTGGCAAGCGCAACAACACTGGCGCGCCAGCCGCCGAGTAACGGGGAGTCGAGCAGGACAACCCCGTCAACGCCACGACCGCCAAGCCGGGGGTATTGCGCAGCGCACATGAGGCTGAGAAAGCCGCCAAGCGAGTGCCCCACGAGGAACGCCGGACTGGGGTGGCTGGCGATCGCCGGGCCCGCGAAGTCGGCCAGTTGTTCCACGAGGTGGGGCCAGTTGTTGCTCACCGGGTAGCGGGGATCGTGGCCGAAGCGCTCGAGAGCGTGCACCGTATGCCCGCCCGCAGCAAGTGCATCCAGCAGCGTCCTGTAGGTGCCGGCGGGAAAGCTGTTTGCATGCGAAAAAACGATCAGTGCCATGGCCACCCGTCGAGGCGATGGGACTCGCAGGAAAAGGCGCGCATGATGTCATCCTTTGCAAACTTCGGATAAGGAGCCGCCATGCACCCTGATCCCAGTTCCGCGGTGGCGAAGGCTCCGGGTAGCGTGCAGGGCAGGGGTGATCCTGCTGGCGTGGCTCGCGAGCCGCCCCTCACAAGCCTAAGCCACGGTGGCGGGTGCGGATGCAAGATTGCCCCGGGCGTGCTGGGTGATCTGCTGCGGGGTGTGCCGCGCATGCCGGTGCCGGAGCCCTTGCTTGTGGGTATCGAAACCTCCGACGATGCGGCGGTGTATCGGCTCAACGCTACGCAGGCCCTGGTGGCCACCACCGATTTCTTCATGCCGATCGTGGATGATCCCTACGATTTCGGACGGATCGCCGCAAGCAATGCCTTGAGCGATGTATACGCAATGGGTGGGCGCCCGATCATGGCGCTCGCCCTGGTCGGAATGCCGATCCAGGTGCTGTCCACCGGCACCATCGGGCGCATCCTCGAAGGTGGAGCCTCGGTTTGCCAGCGAATCGGGGTTCCGGTCGCGGGCGGGCACACGATTGACTCGGTCGAGGCGATCTACGGTCTCGTTGTGCTCGGTCTGGTTCACCCGGAGAAATTGAAGCGTAACTGCGATGCCCGCGAGGGTGACCTGCTCGTGCTTGGGAAACCCCTGGGCGTTGGGGTGCTGAGCGCAGCACTCAGGAAAGGTGAACTCGGACCCGAAGGCTATGCCCGCATGCTCGAGACCACCACGCGACTCAACACGCCCGGGCTCCAGTTTGCCGAGATTCCCGAGGTGCATGCGCTCACCGACGTTACCGGGTTTGGCCTTGCAGGGCATGCCCTGGAACTTGCGCGGGGCGCATCCTGCACGATCGAGATCGACTGGCGCGCGGTACCGCTCCTTCCGGGGGCGCAGGAGCTTGCTGCACGCGGCTTTGTCACAGGAGCCTCGGGACGCAACTGGGCGGGTTATGGAAGCCAGGTCGCCCTCGCGGATGCAATGTCCACTGTGGATCGGGCGCTGCTCACCGATCCTCAAACGAGCGGGGGCTTGCTCGTATCGTGTGCGCCTCCGGAGGTTGACCGCGTGCTGTCGGTCTTTCGGCAGGAAGGCTTTGCAGACGCTGCGGTGATCGGCAAGGTTCTCGGGAAGGCGCAGGTGCCCGAAGCCGTGAAACTCATCGTACATGCCTGAACCGCTTTCCCGCCCATGCTTCTGCGAGCCTTCATTGCGTCAGACCAGGCGGCTGTGATCCGCCTCTGGGAAGAGTGCGGATTACTTCGCTCCTGGAACGATCCCGTCAAGGACATCGCGCGCAAGCTCGTGGTCCAGCGGGAACTTTTCCTGGTCGGGGTGCTCGGCGAAGAGGTGGTTGCCACGGCCATGGGCGGCTACGACGGCCACCGGGGCTGGGTGAACTACCTCGCTGTGTCACCGCAGCATCAGCGCAAAGGGCTTGGTCGGGCCCTGATGCGCCGACTCGAAGAACTCCTGCAAGCCTCGGGGTGCCCGAAGTTGAATCTGCAGGTTCGCGCCGGCAATGCGGCAGTCCTGGAGTTCTATCGGCGACTCGGTTATGCGGAGGACCCTGTGGTAAGCCTCGGCAAGCGCTTGATCCACGATCACACGCCGGGGACCTCGATCCCAGGGCTTGAGCCGAGCCACGGGTCGACCCACGAAGTGGTGCTCAGCTGCAAAGTAGCCGGATACTCTCCGGTATCCGGATCGCCTTGATGCGGTCGGGATCGTTGTCCGGATGGATCACGAAGGCGCGCGTCTCGCGCCCCTCGCATAGAAGGGTCTCGGCGCGCATCACCCGGTGGTGTTGAAGGAAGACCTTGTCGCGCCACTCCTCCACCCAGGTGTGGACCTGCAGCCGCTCACCGTAGGTTGCCGTCTTGAGGAAACGGGTGTGCAACTCGAGCAATGGCGTGCCGATGATCCCGGTGGTCTTTTGCAGTTCCCGCCAGGGGGGAACGCCACACTGCAGGAAGAAGTGCAGTGAGGACGCGTCCATCCACTTGTTGAAGTTGGGAAAAAAAACGATGCCGGCGGGGTCGCAGTCGCCAAACAGGACATCGACTTCCCATATTGTGGTCTTGGTCATGCGGACTCCGGTGAAACTGCGGTGGAACGGCTACCACCGTCGCGCGCAAGGCGACCGCACGCGCGAAGCGAGACGGTGGGTGCCAACAAGGCCGTATCGGGCCAGCGGGCCCTATCAGGTCAGGCCATATCAGGCCTTATCAGGCCATATCAGGCCGTATCAGGCCGTATCACAGGCCATGGGCTTGATCACCCGTGCAAGGGTATCGTCGTGCAGGGCCTCAACGAGCGCCGCGCGATGCCGGAGCACTGCCTTCTGGTTGATCGATCCCTTGTCGGTTACTTCCCCCAGGTCAAGGCTGGGGGCCTGCGCGAGGAGGCAAAGTCTCGCCACCCGGTTGGCGGTACCGCTCGAGGCTGAGGCGAGTTGATCCACCAGTTCCTGGAAGCGCTGGAGCACCGCAGGCGTGGCCAGCACCTGCTCCATCGAAGCATCGGCCCCGAGTCCGCTGAGTTGCCGCACTGCGGCGGTGGGAAAGATCATGGCGCCCACTTCCTTCCTGTTTACCCCGGTAATGACTGCATCCTGCACATAGGGCGCCCCCGCAGCGATGATTCGGCTGCGCAGTGGCCCTACGCTCACGAAGGTGGCTGTGGCAAGCTTGAAATCTTCAGCGATCCTGCCATCGAACTTCAGACCCCGATGCACATTGGCTGGATCGATCCAGCGCACCGCATCGCCGGTACGGAAAAACCCATCCTCGTCGAAGGCCTGCGCAGTTTCCTCCGGTGCGCGCCAGTAGCCGGGCGTGATGTTTGGTCCGCGATAGCGGACCTCGGTCTTGCCCTCGATGTCCACCAGCTTGAGCTCAAGGCCTGGCGTGGGTACGCCGAGGTCTCCGGCACTCACATGGGGGTCGGTCACGAAGATGCCAAAGGGGCTGCTCTCGGTCATGCCGAGTCCGGTCCCCATCACGATGCGTTCACCGATCTCGCGCTCCTGCGAGGCGTAGAGACTGTCCCAGACCGGCTGGGCGAGCGCTGCCCCGGCATAGAAGAACATCCGTACCCGCGAGAGTAGCGACCTGCGCAAGGCCGCGTCGTCTTGCATGGCAAGCGCAATCGCCTCAAAGCCGCTTGGCACGTTGAAGTACACCGTAGGCGCAATTTCGCGAAGATTGCGCAGCGTCTCGTGAATCAGCGCT
>Ga0194130_10001285_pt1 | contig 41107 bp, 32 predicted proteins | sample TA2KigsurfametaG_FD_160084 | JGI IMG/M metagenome (GOLD analysis project Ga0194130, IMG submission 160084) | Freshwater microbial communities from Lake Tanganyika, Tanzania - TA2015050 Kigoma 12 surface | ecosystem: Environmental > Aquatic > Freshwater > Lake | place: Tanzania: Lake Tanganyika...
GTATTTCTAATATTTGTATTGATTGCAGCAACATTAAACGTCGGGAAAAATATGAGAACAATGAAGAACTTCGTAAAAAAGCAATTAAAGATAGTACAGACTTTAAGAAAAAGAAGAAGGCAGAACGTGATGAGATTAAGAAGAAAGAGCTAGAGGAATTAGAGGAAAAAATTGGAAAGGATAATACAATATGTGAGTATTGTAATAAAGTAAAAGCCAAAACACATTTTCGTCATAATCGATTAAAATGTAAAGATTGTGAACGAGATGATCCTAAATATAAATTACATAAACTTGTAAGGAGTAGAGTTCATGATTTTTTAAAAAGAAATAATGAAATAAAATCGAAACATACATGTGAATATTTAGGATGTACTCGTGAAGAATATATAAAATGGCTTTTATACAATTCCAAAAATTATACTATTGAAAATCATGGTAAAGAATGGCATATTGACCATGTGATTCCTCTGTCAAAATTTGATGTAAATAAAAAAGAAGATGTAGAATTAGCGTTTAATTGGAGAAATACTATGCCTTTGTCTGTACAAGAAAATCTATCAAAAAATAATAAGATTTTAATTCCACAAATTAAACAACATGTAAAATTATTAAAAAAGTATCATAAAGAAAATAATATAACTTTGCCTCAAAAGTTTATCAAATTATATGCAAAACACCTTGAAGCGGGAAACCCCTAAGAGCCTTGACTACTAATCTTTTATTGGAAACTTTAAAAGAGAACTCGGTTAATAGCCGAACCCAATGGTAACAATGTCAAGGATTGGGCAATCCGCAGTTTACTACCTAAATCTGATTTTTGACAGGATATGGTAGGGCTTCAACGACTGAACGGGTGTTGGTGAACGATGAAGGTCTAGTCAACCGGAGTTTGCTTAAGATACAGTCTGCCCCTCTGGGAAACCTTAGGGAATCAGCGTTTGATGGAGACGAAATGAATATTTTTATTCCGCAGTCTATACAGACACAAATTGAATTAGAAGAAATTGCAAATGTTAAAAGACAAATTATCTCACCATCCACATCTAGAACCAGTATTGGTCTAGTACAAGATGGTTTATTAGGAGCCTATAATCTAACATCTCCTACTGTACGTATTGATTGGAGAAATGCTGCTAATATTATTTCATATACAAGTTTTGAAAATATGAAAAAGTTAGAAAAAAATAAAGATTATACAGGTCAAGAATTATTCTCCTTGATTATTCCACCCGGTATCAATGTATCGGTTGGAAATCTCAAGGTAAAGGATTCGATTCTTCAAGAAGGATCTAGACTTAGTAAAGATGTATTAGGTGAAAAAAAAGATTTTGCCTTACATCAACTTGTTTGGGATGCATATGGTCCAGATGAGACCAGAAAATTTATTGATAATGCCCAACGCCTTATTAATAATTTCAACTTATATAATGGTTTTACTGTTGGTTATGGTGATGCCAAAGTTGATAAATCAGTATTAGATGATATTGATAAACTATTTATGACTAAACAACAAAAACTTGAACACATGATTACAGAATATGAAAATAATCCTGAAATGATGGAATCTAATGTATTTGAATTCAAACTTTTACAAGAAGCTGGTATTTTAACTGATGTTAAGAAACTTGTAATGGCAAATCTAAAACCAGATAATGCGTTTAATGTTATGTTTACATCAGGCTCAAAGGGTTCTGATTTAAATACTGGTCAAGTTATTGGTTGTCTTGGGCTATTAGCTATTGAAGGTAAACTTGCACCAAAGAAATATAATGGTAGAACTTTAGCATACTTTCATCAACACGATGATCGTTATGCATCACGTGGTATTGTGCGTGAATCATATATGGATGGTTTGACATTTCCATCTTTTACATATCTTTTAATGTCTGGACGTGAAGGTATTATCGACGGTGCTATTAAAACAGCTGATACAGGTTATGCTCAACGTCGTCTAATTAAATGTATGGAGGACCACATGATTAAATATGATTGTACTGTCAGAACAGCAAATGAAGGTTTAATCCAACTTGTATATGGTGATTCCGGTTCAGATACAACCAAACAATATGATTATAATATTGATATGGCAAAGATGTCCGATGCCGAATTAAAAGCTAGATTTTATTTTGATGATAAATCTTTCAAAGACAATGATAAATTATTTGAAGAGATTAAATCTATGCGTGATACATTTAGATATTGTATGATGAAAGCTAAAACAGAATTTAGAGCTATATCAACAAAGGTTAAGTTTCCAGTAAATTTTAATCGTGTAATTGATACAATTCAAAATAATAAAGATCTACAAAAAGGTGAAATAGTCAAGGCTGATTATGTATATGAAAGATTAGAAAAAGTTTTGTCCAATGAATTTACAAGATTGATGCCAATGACAAAAGCTGAACAATCAGATTTAAATTCAATTAAAAATAGAGATGAAATTATATTTAAAACATTCCTTAGAACTGCTCTTTATAATGCATTAGCACCTAAACGTTGTGTTGTAGAACGCAAACTTACATTAAAACAATTTGATAAGATTATTGATGACATTATTGCAATTTATAATAAAAGTATTGTTCAACCAGGTGAAATGGTTGGCGTTCTTAGTGCACACTCATTAGGTGAGACAATTACTCAAATGAACTTGAATACTTTCCACGCTGCAGGTATCAAGACTATGAGTTCAACAATTCATGGTATTCCTCGTATCAAAGAAATTTTAGGTGTATCAAAGTCTATTAAAACACCGAATATGTCTGTATTCCTCACTGATGAATATAAAACTTCAAAAGATATGGCAAAGAAAATTGCATCTAATCTTAAGAATACGACAATCGCCGATATTCGTGGTAGAATTAATATTTACTATGACCCTAATCCAGAACCTTCTACAGGTATTATGAAAAATGATAATGTAACTGGTGCATATTATACACAAAAGACAATGATTAATAAGGTTGCTTGTCAATCTGAATTTAGATCTTTACCTTGGTTAATGAGAATTGAAATTATGAAAGATAAGATGCTAGAAAAAGAGATTTCATTGCTAGATATTAAGAGTAAGTTTTGTAATTGGTGGGAAAAACGTTATATTGATGCAAAACTCTTAAAAAAGGAAGAAAAAAGAGTAATTAATAAGATTACAAATCTATCGGTCTTATCTAACACTGATAATGATGTTCAACCAGTAATTCATATCAGATTCAATGTAAAGGATGCGGATAAAGTTAAAGACCCATTTAATCGTGAAATGCTTAATGAATTTATTGACCAAATTATTGATAAATTTAAAATCAAAGGTATTGATTCAATCACAGATATTCCGGATATTGTTCCTGAAAAATTAATGTCAATTGATTCACAAACAAAAGAAATTAAAAATGAAGAATCATATGTAGTATATACAACTGGTACTAATCTTATCGATATTAGATATATTGTTGGAATTGATATCACAAAAACAATTTCAAATGATATAGTTGATGTGTATAAGAATTTTGGAATTGAAATTGCTAGAACACGTTTACTTCGTGAATTATATGATGCATATGATAAAGCATCAAATACTGTTTCATATACTAACTTGTCAATTCTTATTGATACTATGTGCATTAATGGTGCTTTAATGTCTATTGACCGTCATGGTATGAATAAATCTGATACTGATGTACTTGGTAGAGCATCATTCGAAAGAGCAGTTGAACAGATTTTGACTGCAGGTGTATTCGGCGAGACAGACCATATGCGCGGTGTATCATCGCGTATCATGGGTGGATTAGTAATTAAAGGTGGTACTGGTTTTTGTGATATTATTATTGATACAAACCAGATTGAAAAATCTGAATATGTTGATATGACTAATATTTATAGAACTCATACAGATATTAGAGCAGATGATATTGCTAAAGATATTATGAACCAAGATGTTGAGGATATGTTTATCCCTATGTAAAAAATTTGATTTTATAACTATTTGATAAACTTTATATGATATTTTATTTACTTTATAATTTATAATGCCTAAACACATTTCTTATAATTCTATTGAACAATTTCGCACTCAAATGCGAGATCTCAAGAAAGCCAAGGAAAATCCATTATTTGGAATCCCTGATGAAGTTGAATTTATTGGTACCATTAAATTACATGGTACAAATTGTGCTGTATGTTTTTCCAATGAGACAGGAATATATTGCCAATCACGTAATAATGTAATTAATCTTACATATGATAATCAAGGATTCTGTTTTTTTGTTGAGAAGAATAAAAAAATTTTTGAAGAGTTTTTTCATATCCTAGCTGAAAGATATAAAATTGATTTGGATATATATACTTTATCACTATATGGAGAATGGTGTGGAGAAAGAATCCAAAAGGGTGTGGCTCTAATGAAACTCCCCAAGTGTTTTGCAATTTTTGATTGTAAAGTATCAAAACCAGCTGATTCAGAATTTATTTCATATTGGTTAAAAGATTTAACTGGGATATCGAGTGATGTTAATAGAATTTATAATATTAATGATTTTGAAACATTCAAGATTACAATTAATATTGATTCATTTGGTGAAGCACAAGAAAAACTTACCGAACTTACTAAATATGTTGAAAGTTGTTGTCCATTTGCTAAGAAACTTGGAGTAGATGGTATAGGAGAAGGTATAGTATGGCGATATTGGTATGGTAACGGGCAGAGATGGATTTTCAAAACAAAAGGTGAAGAACATAAAGTTACAAAAGAAAAAGTTTTAATTCCGATTGATACCGAGAAAGTAGAAAATGTTAAAGAATTTGTTAATAATTGTTGTACACTTAATAGATTTACACAGGCAATAGATTATCATTATAAAATTAATCCAGAATCTCCTCTCTATAATTGTATACCCAAGATGAAAGATATTCAGGTTATTATTAATTGGATTAGAGATGATATTTTTAAAGAAGAAATGGATACAATTTTAGAATCAAATCTTACAACAAAAGATATTATTCCAGAACTTTCTAAAAAGGTTGTTGAAATGTTTAAAAAATTGATTTAATTATTTATTATTTATTATTTATTATTTACAGTTAACTATATTATAAATGTCATGGTATGGGCTTATTAGAATTATTAAAATTGTAAAACTTGATTCAACTTATATGTTTTATGTTGATCCAAATAAATCAGTTGAATCATTAAAAAGTCTTAAAGAATATTATAAATCAGAAAATGATACGGAGATTATATTAAATGTTAAATTAAATCCATTGATGCTATGTAATTGTTATGACCGATTTAAGATTAGAACAACAAAAAAATTTATTGAAATTGATTTTTCTGATTCAAATGCTTTTATTAAATTGGATATTATTGATTCAAGTATAAATCTAAAAACAATTACAAGAACAGAAACACAATTAAAAAAACAACAATCACAACCACAAACACATCCACAAACACCACAAATAAAAAAATATAATAAAGTTAATAAATATACAAATACACGGAAAAAATTTGTTTCAGATTTAATTGGAATTTGTAAAAAATAAAAAATTAATAATTAAAAAATTGAAAAATAAAATATTAAAAAAGTTAACACATAGAATAAACAATTATTATAAAAATGGCAACTTTTACAGTCTTTACTAAAGAAGAGCTTCAAAAAGCTAAACTTTCAGAAGAAACAATTAATTTTTATTCTTCAAATCCTGATGCTCTTAAAGAATTAATTCTAGAACGAAATTATTACAAGATACTTGCGAATGAACATCAAAAACGTATTAATACATTTACAAAAGAATTTGATAAGATGATGAATTCAAAGATTGATTCGACAGGAAAATCACTAAGATCATTTGTATATGATAAATATTATGAAAATTTATATTCCAGAATTAACTGGAGTTCTTTTTTTTAATTCTAAAAAATTTATTTATAAAAATTAAAAAAATTGAAAATTAAACTATTTAAAATTAATGTCCAATTAGAGTAGAATATTATATTAATTATGCCTAAACAAACTTCTCAAGATGAACAAAGCCCTGTTGCTGATGAATCGCCTAGCTTCGCAACTCCTCAAACATTTAAACTTAAACAGTTTGGACTTTCACCAGTTATTGAAAAATATTGTTCGAAAGCACAATATAATTCATTTCCTAAATACAAATATTCGAAAGATGCAAAAGAAGGAGAAACACTAATTGTAGCAACTGATAAGATTAAACTTACTAAGGGTGGTATTCCTAAACTCGATGGTGAATATCGTAATTCGGATAAGGATCGTGGATTCTTTTGGCTTGGATGTGATAATGAACAACCAGAACTTGTAGCACTCTTTGATATGCTACGTTCAATTGATGATGAATATGCTGAATCTCTTAAGAATAACAAAGATACTTCAACACTTTATATTCTCAAAGATAAACAAAAAGAACCACTTGATAAACTTGAGTATGTACCAATTGTACGTGAAAGTGCTCAACCAGAAGATAAGAAAGGTGATAAGGAATATGAACCATATGACCGTATTAAAGTTAAATTTTCAACTAAATATGATGAGAATGCTGGAGAAGGTGATCTTCAAGAAATTAATACACAATTATTTCTTCTTGATAACGAAGAACCGGAACCATATACAACTGTAACAGACTTTACAAAATCTCTTAAATGGAATTGCGAGGCTCGTTTTGTATTTGCAATTAATAAGTTCTGGGCGATGAAAGCTGTTAAGAATAAGAAACGCGAATGTGGTTTTTCAATTAAATGTCTTCAAATTGTAATTACCCAAGAATCTACAGTTGGTGGAGGTGTATCACAAGCTGAGAAATTTAAGAAACGTCTCTTTGCCCCGACTGGCGCTGGTGTAAAGAAAGCGGAACCAGAAGTAAAAGCTAAATCGGAGACTAAAACCGAAGCTAAACCAGTAAAATCTGATTCGGAATCATCTGAAGAAGAATCGGAAGATGAAAAACCAAAGAAGATTGAAACTAAAAAGAATAAACAACAATCTTCAGATGAAGAAGAATCGGAAGATGAAAAACCAAAGAAGATTGAAACTAAAAAGAATAAACAACAATCTTCAGATGAAGAAGAATCGGAAGATGAAAAACCAAAGAAAGTTCAAGCAAAGAAAGCCTCTAAGAAACAAGAATCGTCTTCTGAGGAATCTGATTCCGATTCATCTGAGGATGAGAAAGTAACTAAAAAAAAGGTTGCTAAAAAATAAATAAAATATTTTTTTTATAGATTATGTTATATATAATTAATGTCTAATTTAAATGTTTTAGTTGTTACACACAATTCAAGATTAAGATGTTTTTTAAGTAAACTGATGAATGGTTCAAAAATTTTAAGATTTAAAATTTGTGCTATTCTAAAATTAACAATTAATATTAAAAACCAAAAATATAAAATTGAGTTTTTATATGAAGGTGATAAGGGTACAGATATTGATAAATCAGAAGATAAATTTTATGGTATAAAAAATGATATTAATAGTGGATTTATTGGAAAATTATTTAAAAAGAAAGAAACACAGACAAATAAAGGCCAACCAATTCCAAAAACAACACAACCAACTACCAAAACAACACAACCAACTACCAAAACAGCACAACCAACTACAAAAACAACACAACCAACTACAAAAACAACACAACCATTTCCAGAAATACCAGAAAAAAGTATTAAATTAAATTTACCATTTGATACTGTTACAATGTTTATTGTAAGACACGCTGAAGGATTACATAATCCAAAAGATAGTAAATATAAAAGTGCAATTAATCGTTTAACATCTATTTTACAAATACCATTCCTACCATTGCATATTGATCCGGGTTTGAATCAACCGGACGAACACAAGCAGAAAATGCTGGAGAATTTTTATTTAAAACAAAAATAGAGTTTACCTATGCATTTACATCTGAATTAAGACGAACAAGAGAAACTGCATCTAAAATTTTAGAAAAAACAAATCAACGCAATCGAATACCTATAAATGCTTTACCGTGTATTCATGAAGTATCTAATTATGCAAAAGGTTTATGTGACGAATTTAAACTTAATTCAAATTTAATTAGAGCACCTGAAAATAAATCTAAGTGTTTTGATCGTAAATATCAAAATACACCTGGATGTGAAGAATTTAATACTAATTGGGTTATGTATAATCTATTAATTACTAAATGTAATCAAGCAGATTTAGTAAAAATTGTATGTGATGCAATTTTAAATCTTTGTCCACCACCTAAAATACATGATTTTATTTCTAATAAATGTGTAGATATTACTGCCCTCTCCGATGTTCATCTTCGTGCATTAAGATCTGGGCCAAGCTAAACTAGGCTATCCATGTACAAGTTCTGTTTATTGTAATCAAGAACTTGTTTGTCGTGATGGTATATGTCAAGAACCTCTAACTAGTACACACAATAATGCAAATGCAAATGCAAATACAAAAGTAAAATTTACAAAATTTCCTGTTTCTATAGAAAATAACAGTTATGAACATTACGAATATGAACATGAACACGAATGTCATGAAAATAAACCATGTGCAGATGGATATAATTGTGTTAAAAATGAATGTAAACAAGATTGCCGAGGAAAACAAATATGTGAAGAAGATGAAGTATGTTATCATGATACTTTCAATAATACACATTACTGTAAATATAATGGCCCTCGATTTGGTAAAAGAAAATAATACTTTTTTAGTGTGAATATTTGTTATTTTATTTTTATTTTATTTATTTATTGATCTAAATGGCAACGCCAAAGTTATCACATTTAAAAGATTTTGATTTTGAATCTCTAAAATTAAATCCAGTAATATATAAAAAAAATAAATTATATTTAGATTTTCATTTAGATAAAGAATTTTCATGTCCTTTATTTTTTATTGAAAAACTTCGAGTTGTTAAATTTCATTCTAAATATATTCTACTCGATCTAAGAAATAATGAATTAGTTAAAGATTTTTTCTTAAATCTTGAAAAATATATAATAATAAAAATAAAGAAATCTGGAATAATGAAGTTTTATAAACTTAAAAATTATTCATTTATTCCATTAGTAAATTCATACACATCAATTAATGATGAAACATTTGATGTATTAAAATTAAATGTTAATGTTGATAATAATAGTGAATCATTATATTCTACTTTTATATTTTATCGTTATGGGCAACCAGTTCTAGATCTCAATATTATGTCGACATCTATTACAGTAAAAACAATCTTTGAATTAATTTCTATCGTTTTTGATATGGAATTAAAACATATTTTAATTGATAATTGTTGTAGACAATTAAAAGTTAAAACTATTGCACAGAGAATAGAACGTGTAAAAGATATTCCTTATTCATTTGTCGATTCTGAAGAATCTAAAGATGATGTAAATTCTGATTCAGATGATAATACATCAGTTAATGAACCATTGTTGTCCGAATTTAATATTAAAAAATCATCTGATGATACTGATAATAATGAAGAAAATATAAATGATGATGAAAATGATGATGAAGAAGATGATGTAAATGATGATGAAAATGATGATGAAAATGATGATGAAAATGATGATGAAAATGATGATGAAAATGATGATGAAAATGATGATGTAAATGATGATGAAGATGATGATGGCGAAGATGAAAAAAAAGATGATGAAGACGATGAAGAAGATAACGAAGAAGAAGATGATGTAATGAGTGATGTATTAAATTTAAATTTAAATAATTCAGAAACATCTGAAGATAATGATTAGTAAACGTATTATTAAATTAATCAAAACTTAAGACAAATTTATTCTTTGATAAAATAGTAGAAGAACTTTTTGATGATGATGATTCATCATCTTTCTTTTGTTTGGTTTTTGTTGTAACAATTTCAACTTTCTTTTTCTTTTTAATTTTTTTAACTTTTTCTTCTTTATTATATTTTATCATTGCTGAATTAATCTCATCATAATTCTTCTCAACACATTCTAGTATACCATTTTGTATTGCCCATTTAAAAAAATTCAATTGACCCAAAGTTGTTAGAACTTTTTTTGTCGAATCATTTCGATCATATTCATAGAAAAATTTTTTATCTCTTCTAAATGGATCGAAATTTTTCTTTTTATAAGTTTTTAATTGTGCCTTATACATAATATTTACACTATAATAATCATTGTCTCTAATTTTAATATTGACTGTTTTCTTTCCTGATTTTGTTACAACCCATTCTAATACTCTTAAAGATATGACAGATTCTAGATTGATAATATCTACCATTTTATTTATTGTTTCAATTGGACATTTCTTAAAAAAAGAATTAATCATTTTAAAATAACAAAGTTGTTTTGGAGTCTTAAAAAAAGTTAAAGGATCGAAATTTTCACATACGTAATCATTTTCATTTATTGAATTTGAATTAAAAGATTCTGATTCACTTGTAGAATTAGAATCTGAATTCTCATCACTCGACATTTTTATATATGTTTTAAATATATTAAAGTATATTTTAAGTATATTTTAAGTATATTTTAAGTATAATTATTATTAAGTTAACGTATTTTTTTAATCATCATCTAAATCATCATCTGATTCAATAACTTTCTTGATTACTTTTTTAGTTGGTTTTTTAGCTTGTTTTGCTTTAGCTTTCTCTTCACCTTCTAAATTTAATTTTTTCATCTCATCATTTGTAATATTAATTGAATCATCATTAACTTCCAAAAGTTTATCAATTAGATTTCGATTATCTTTATATTTTACATCCTCTTCTTTATTCTTCTTATAAATTTCTTCCTCAACTGAATCCTTAATAATCATTCGAACAACTGTTACTTTTTTAGTTTGTCCTGTTCTGTATGCTCGACCAATTGCTTGCCATTCTACATTACGACGGAATTCATAAGAACCCATAGTTCCATCTTGTGATTCCTTATAAACCGGGTCTAATAGGATTACAGTTGAAGCCGCTGTAAGATTAGTACCAGCTGCAGCCGATCCAGAGCTTAACATAATGGCTTTAATATTTGGGTCAGATGTAAATGAACGAATCGCTTTATCTCTTGTCCATACATTACCTCTGCAAAATACATTACGAATATTATAAGTATCAAGTGTATCACCGACATTCTTTAACATATCATCCCATTGAGAAAAGATAATACATTTCTCATTTAAACTCTTAATATATAGAATAAGATTTGCAAGTTTAGTTCCAACCTTTGCAATCAAATCTTGTTTATCCTTTAGTTCTTTTGTCTCCGCAACTTTTGGCTTCTCAAAAGAAATCATTGATAAATCAGATTGTTTTACATCTTTACGACAAATAGGACAACGATGATTATTAACTATATATTCTTTGATACATTGGAAACAATATAAATGTCCACATTTAAGAACACCTACATCGTCGCCTGTAATATCACCTAAACAGATTGTACAAGTGTCAGCATCTTCATCATCGTCATCATCTTCGTCATCTCCATCGACATTTTTCTTATCTTGTTTTTCTTTTAATTTCTTAATCTTTTCCATCATATTAGTAAAAAAGTTAGATGTAGTTTTTTTACCATCTAATAATTTTTTAAATTCTTCTAATTTTGTTTGATAGTCCATTTTAAGCTCTCCTTGTTTTTGAAGTGTAATAGATGGGTTTTTATTTAACTCTAAACCAACTAATTTACAAATTCTAGGTTGATTGGTCGAATTAACAATAATTAATTCTTTATTTGTTTTTCCGTTTACACCATTTTCATCATCATCGTCGTCCGATTCAGATTCAGACTCTGACTTTTCATCTTCATCTGGATTATCATTTAATAATTTTTTATTCTCAAATTTTGGATCATAAATCTTTAGCGGATATTCAATCTTTACTCTAAACCCTTTTTGTTTAAGATATTTACGTTGACGTTTATATTCAATAATTGTAATTCTACGTTCTGTTTTTTTAATACGATATAAAGTATGATCAATCTTAAATTGCATTGTTTCAACATCTTTTTGATAATGTTTTACTAAAGTTTTCTCAATATCTTCGGGAGTCTTACAATCAGATAATTGGCTTTTAATTTCATCGACAATACGTGGGTCATCACATAATTGTCTTACGAGTTCAGAATATTTATTAACATTCGGATTAGCGAGATAGGCATTATATATAGCACGTTCAGTAGGTGACATCTTTAATAGCAAAACTTTCTCATCATATGGATCTAATTTATATTCATTTCTTACAGATTGTTTAGTATTCCGACGATAAAATTTTGTATTAAAATATGAGTTTAATGCTTTAATTTCAAATAATTTCCGAACATCTGTTACATCATTATTAGTAATATATGAACACATTGATTGTAAACATCGTACATCATCATTATTAAAAGGTGTGCCTGTAATCGCCCATTTATATGTTCCTCTAAATAGAGGTAGCAATTTGTGAATGGTTGGATAATTCAGAGGAACTTCATGAAATTCATCAAATGCAATTCGATGGAAAAAGATTAGGGGGATAATTGCTTGTTTATCAAATAATTTTTTGGGATTTAATTTAAAGTCTTCATATAGTGTTGACATTTGTTCTTGAATCGTATCAACATTAAATTCATCAGAAGCAATAAATGTTAATGCTTTTTTTGTTTTTGTTGATGTAACCTTAAACCAATTACTATAAAATGCTTCATTTTTAAGAAAGTTAAATGATAATACAATAAAATCAGCATCTAAAAGTTCATAGTATGAATATTTATCATGATGATTTTTAGTAAACATTGGAATTACTTTTAGTTTAAATTCATCTTTTACAGTCTTTTCAAATTCACGAATCCATTGATTACACAGATGATTTGGACCAAGAATAATTGTTGCACGACTCTGTAATCTCTTTTCTTTATCGTTGAAATATGAACAATCTTTAGCTGGATTAAGAAGAGATGTCATAATTGTTTCAAAAGTCTTTCCTAATCCGACTTCTTCAGCAAGTAAACCACCCCGAAATAAAATAGATCTACGAGTATCCGCCTTAATAATATCTTTTTTCATTAAATCACATACAACATTACCAAAATAAATTTCATCATTAAAACTATAATAAATATTTTGGTTTTCAAGTTCACGTTTTAACATCCAACAAACTGTTTTTCTTTGATAATCAAATGGGACAATCTTTGTGAATGTCGGATTATCAATAATTGGATCAGTTTGATCGGTATTTGTAATAATCGTTTTTTTAAAAAATTCATCTAAAAGTGGATTTAAATTTTGTGTTTTTACTACTTTTGTTTTTGTTGCATCAAGTTCTTTTGAATATTTTTCATACGAAATATGACATGAGCAAGCATTTAACAGAAAATTTTTATTAGGAATATTTGAAATTGAATCTTCAAGTTTTTTATTATCTACACCTACAATTAAAAATTTAAAATCTAGATGTTTAAATAAGAAAATCTTATAAAATTCATAATCAAGTTTTGATGTAATTTGATGTTGTTTTGTATTATATGAATTAAACTCATCAATCGCATCTTGATTTGTAATAACATCCGCATCTAGAGCAAACACCTTTTCTAATGTATATGGAGCAGTTAATGTATTTTTATAAGTATTATTTTTTTTTGAATCTGTTTTATCATAAAAGATATATGTATTGCCATCTGAGTTCATGATTAATAATTATTAAATTTTTTATTGTTTTATAAGATTTTAAATTTAAAAATCAATTTTTTTGAATTTATAAAAAATTGAAAATAATATCTTTACAAATCATTAATTATAACAAAAAATATTAATAAAAATGCCTGATTATCCTACATTTAATATTTATAAAAATTGTTTATCATTTGATGGTAGAAATATTTTAGTTGTAACTATATCTGGTGATTTGTTTCTTCAATTTCTAAATAACAATTATATGGGTTTATCCTGGATACCATCACCATATAAACATACTCAACAAGATATCAGAGAAGAAAACTTTGGTATTACAAATGTTGCATTTGAAAATGAAATGGTTGTTTTAGTTTATAAAAGAACAGAATTATGGATTTCTAAAGACAATAAAATGGATAAGATTGAGGCTGTTGAGAAAGTAGATGATACTTTTAAAACAGGATTTGCTGAATTTGGTGGATGGACACAATATACAAATCCTGGAATGAGTGAAGATGAAAAATATGTTTTAATTAAATTCTTTGATCAATCTTTTATCTTTATTATGACATATAATAAAGGTGTATATAAAAGTTATATTTTGGATATTGAAGATAAAATCTTTCATGATGTTACAAATGTCGATGAGACTGAAATCAATTATAAAAATCGTATTGTATTCGTATTAAATCCTGAAAATCCAACTAAAAATGTAATTGCATATTCTGTTACAGAAAATAAACAAATTCAATTAAAGTCTTATAACATTCCAGATATTAATTTCATTGCTGGATCATTCTATGCAAAACAATTGATGTTCTGTAAAAATGATGAAATATATTCTATTCCATATGAGAAATTTTTTAATAACTCTACAGAATATACAAGATTAGATGTTAAATTTGAAGACAACAAAGAATTTGTAACATCTTTTGGTGTCACAACTAAATTTTATGTCATTGCTACTTATAAAAATATTTATGTTAAATCAATTCATAATAATGATGATGCTAATAATGAATGGGTTTCAATTCCATTTATTAGTGAATCAAGTTTTGATATTAAAACGATTAATAAAAATGAGAATGATGAATTATATGATGAAAATTATGATGTAACAAATATATTTTGGACAAATGTTAATTGTGTTGGTGATAATGTTATTCTAACATCGATTGATGGTAAAATTTATTGTTTGGTTATTGAAGAAAAATTAGTATTGACATCAATCCTTCCACAACTTTTTATGGATGATTGTTCTACAAATCAAACACTTAAAGAATCGACATTTTTAAATAAATATAAGATTGAATATTCAGAATTTGAATGTAAGTGTAAAACAAAACATACATAAAATCATAAAAAATATAAAGAGATTATAATAAAATAAAATGGAAACAAATAACAAGATTTTATTCTATAGCCATCATGGTAATTATGGTTATATGTCTAATTTTTTTAATACCAAATTTACAGAGGATAATGTTGAATATAATTGTTCTGAACAATATTTCATGAAAAAAAAACAAGAATTATTTGATCCGAATAATCATATTTTGGCAAATCAAATAATAATGTGTGTATTACCATCAGAGATTAAAAAATTAGGCAGAAAAGTAAATAATTATAATAATGATATTTGGAATGAAAGAAGATATGAAATTATGGTTAATGCATTAAGATTAAAATTCAATCAAAATGAGCAGATAAAAAATAAATTAAAAAATACTGGCGAAAAAAAATTATATGAAGCATCACCATATGATAGAATATGGGGGACTGGTTTTGATTCTATTAAAACATTATCTAAAATAAATGATAATAAAGAAAATGAACTTGGTTCTAATTTATTAGGGCTAGCATTAGAACAAGTACGAAGTGAATTATAATTAGAACAAGTACAAAAAAATTATAATTAGAACAAGTAAAGTACAAAAATGATTATTCAATTCCGGTCATTTTCATAGTTTTATAAATAAACTTGTCAGATTTATTTTTTTTTATCATCTTAATAAGAGGATTAATATATTTTTTTATTTGTTTATCATCGATAATAATTTTAATAAATTTACTTAATAAATCCATTGATTCTTTATCATTACATTTCATTGATATTAAATTAATAAATCTTATAGTATATTGTATATTGAACATAAATAATGTTTTTATTAAATAATATGACAATACCGATGTTCTTTGATTAAATATAATATGATTTTTTGTTGATTTAAAAATTGATTCATAATTTTCACCGTCAAAGAAATCAATAATTTTTGCAGTCTGGAAAAGCAAAAAATATAATTCTGAATGGAATATTTTTTCAAGTTTTAAATTATATATTCGAGAGAAATATATCATTGATATTATATGTGCCATAACTTCATTATATGACTCATTAACCTTATCATCGTCATCAATGTCAAAATATTGTTTTACAACGTTTTCAACTAAGTGATAATTGGAATTTGTCGAGTGAAAATCACATCCATAAAAGTGTTGTAATTCATGAATCATAACTTTTTCAAATTCTTCAAATCTCCAAATATTTACATATTCACCAGGTAATGTTGAACCAGAGTTAACATTAATTGGTCCGAGAATATTGTAATTAGAAAATAAAGATTTCTTTTGTCTTGATAAAATTATTCTAATTATAACTTTTTTATCTCTATTTGGTAGAATAAATTCGTCAGCTATTTTTTTCATAATTGTTAAAATTGTAATAATTTTCATAATTTGAATCTCCATATTTTGAATAAATGTTTTATCAAGATATAGATCAATTGAATAAAAATCAGATTCAATCTTTATATTTTGTAATTGTGATGTCTCTGCATAATGTGTAACATCTAGACCAACAAATGGATTGGAATATAACATATCATGTAAAGTTTTTCTTGTTGATGTTTGTTCAAAAATTATTTTATATAGCTCAATTAGATCTGGTTCTAATTGAATATCATTTTGAATTAATTGATAATCTATTTTACGTGAGTTATCAAGATAAAATCTTAAAAATGATGGAAATGACAAATCATTTTTCTTAAAATAATCTGAATCTGGTAGCATTATTTGTTGACTGGATTTAAGTCTTTTTTGTATATATTCTTTTAAAAATAAATATATCAAAGGATATTTAGGATTTGGTGATATTTGTTTTAATGTATTTCGTTGTTTAATATCATAATCTATATTTTCATCTAATACTTTTCTAATTATTTCTTGAATTTTAATTATAAAAGGATCTGAAGTTGTTATTAATTTTGTAAAATCAAAATTTAGTTTTTTATTAATTTTTTCAATAAAATTATAAATTTTTAAAGAATATTTATTCATATATAATTGTGTTATATAAATTTTTTTATTTTGAATTATCTTAATTATATATATGAATCCCACTCTTAGAAGACCAAAAATAAATCCAAATCAACAACCTCCAACTAATAGATTAATTAATCAATTTCATTCATATGCTGAAAATAATCAAAGAGTAAATCCATATGCAAATAATAATATGATTTCACAAAATCCAAATTTTACATCTAGAGACCCACAATTTTATAATCGTATACAATTAGCAAAATTAGAACAAATTAAGAGGGCAAAAAAAATAGAAGATTTAGGATTAGATAAAAAACAATTATCAGAATATGTTATAGACCCTTTTAAGATTGAAAAAACAGATAAAAAAGAAATTGATACCCAATTATCTCAAAGAGAACCTGAATTTAAAGAAGGTTATCTTAAAGAATTGTGGAAATCAAGAACAAATCAAGCATATAAAAATGTTTTAAAAAAAGAATTGTTTGATAAAGTATATAAAAAATATTACAAAGATTCAATATTTGATAAAAATATTAATGATAAATCTCAATTAATGGTTCATAAAGTAATTAAAAAAGTTGATGCTGATCAATTATTATTATCAGATGATGTTAAACAATTAGAAAATAATCTAGAATCACATAATAAAGAATTAAAAACAATTTATTCAACATCAGAAAAAAATAAATTTAAAAAAGAATTTGAATATGCACAAAAATATCGTCATAGACTTGAATTTAATCCTAAAGATGCAGAAGAATTAAAAGATTATTATAAAAAAGAACAAAAGAAAATTAATAAGACCAATAAGATGGTTGAGGAATTAATAGATTCTCTTGTCGAACAAAATGAGTTAACTAAAGAACAAGTAGAAGAATTAAATAAAGAATTAAATAAAAATAAAAATGAAATTTTTGAGGATTTACATACTGAATTAAAGAAAGAATTAGGTGATGATTATGAGAAGATTATGAATGCAATTGAAGTTGATAATGATGATGATGATAATGAAAAAACTGATAAAAATAAAAAAAATAAAAATATACAAAGAGAAAAGTCAAAGGATGTAGAAAGAGAAAGAGAAAAGTCAAAGGATGTAGAAAGAGAAAGAGAAAAGTCAAAAGATGTAGAAAGAAAAAGAGAAATACAAAAAGAAAATCTTACTAAAAAGAAGATTACAGTAAAAGCATCATCAACCACACAATCAACAGAAGATACAAAAATAAAACCTGTAGAAGATGATGATTTAATTGAATATTATAAAAATAGAAAATAATTTATTTATTTTAATGTTTACTTTTTCTTTTTTCTTTTTTATATTATGTTTACTTTTTTCTTTTTTATATTATGTTTACTTTTATTTCGTTTATTTATTTATTTGATTTTCATTTATAATATTATATGGAAACAATATTAGAAATTGAAAATGAAAATGAAAATGAAAATGAAAATGAAAATGAAAATGAATTTGACATTACAAACTTTATTCAAACAAATATTCAAACAGGAAATTTACAAACATTAGACGATGAAGAAGAAATAATAGTTGGTATTGATTTAGGTACAACTACATCTTGTGTATGTTATTGGAAGGAGGGAAATTGCGTGGTAATACCAGATGAAAAAGGTAATAAAACAATACCATCATATGTTGGATATACAAATAAATCAAGATATGTTGGCGCTGATGCAAAAAATCAATCGTTATTAAATTCTAATGTTTATTATGAAGTTAAAAGATTAATTGGAAGAAAATATATAGATCAAGATGTTCAAAGAGAAAAGAATTTATTATCATATGAAATATGTGAAAATAAAGAAACAAAAAGTATATTATTAAAATCTAGTTTGGATAATGATAAAACATTTACACCCGAAGAAATTTCCGCATCAATTCTATCAAAATTAAAATTACAAGCATCTGAATATCTAAAAAAAAAAATATCTAAAGCTGTTATTACAATACCTGCAAGATTTACTGATGCACAACGACAAGCAACACTTGATGCAGCAAAAATTGCAGGTCTAGAATGTGTTCGTACAATTCATGAACCAACTGCAGCTGCTATGGCATATGGTTTAACAAATAAAAAATTAAAACCAAATGAAATTTTAAATATTATTGTATATGATTTAGGTGGTGGTACTTTAGATGTAAGTATTGTCGAAATATCAACAAATAAAAATGGAGACAATATTTTTACAGTTATTGGTTCTGCAGGTAATACTCATTTGGGTGGTGCTGATTTTGATGCAAAATTAGTTTCATTTTCATTAAGAAAATTTAAAGCCATTAATAAGATTGATAAGATTGATGATTTGTCGTGTATTTCTCTTCAAAAATTAAAACAGTCTTGTGAAAATGCAAAAAAAATTTTATCAACAAAAAATAAAACATATATTGCTGTTAAAGATTTTTATAATGGTTTAGACTTATTCTTTCCTATTACACGAAATGATTTTGAAACTATATGTTCAGATATTATCCTTTTATGTTTAAAACCTGTTGAAGATGCTTTAGATTCATGTGATTTAACTGTTGATGATATTCATGAACTTATATTGGTTGGTGGAATGACTAGGATGCCAATGATTATGTCAAAACTTAAATTAAGATTTGGATTAACGCCAAACAACTCTCTAAATCCAGACGAAGCTATTGCTGCTGGTGCTGCGATACAAGGTTTCATGTTATCAACAAGGGATAATCCATTCTCTGAATCTGTAACTCTATTAGATATTACTCCTTTATCATTGGGAGTTGAAACAGTTGGTGGTGTAATGGATGTATTGATTCCTAGAAATACTGTTATACCTTATTCTATATCAAAAACATATACTACTGATTCTGATTATGAGAAATCTGTTTTGATTAAAATTTTCGAAGGTGAAAGATTATTAACATCTGATAATATATTAGTCGGTGAGTTTGAATTAACAAATATCCCTCCTGAACCAAGAGGTATACCTGAAATTGAAGTTTCATTTAATGTTGATATAAATGGTATTATTACTGTAACAGCTGAAGAATCAGAAACACATGAAAAATCATCTATTATTGTTAATACAAATAAAGGTGGGTTGACAAGAGAACAGATAGAAAATTTAATAATTGAAGCACAAGAACTAGAAGCACGTGATGAGATTGAACGTGTTTTGAGATTAAAATTTTACCAAATTGATGATATATGTTCTAATATTAAAATTAATATCAAAAATAAAAATTTTAAACTATCAAAAACAGACCAGGATATAATTGAATCAGATATTATAAAAACACTAAATTGGTTAAAAGAGAAAAAATATTTTGAAAGAACGATGGATGAATTAAATGAAACTTTAGATTCATTAAAAAAGAAATATGGCGTATTAATCATTAGAGGTAGATTAGACGATGATGATAATACAGTAAATGCAAAGACTTCTAAAACTGAAGCAACAAATATTTATGATGATGACGATTTAGAAGATGGTGATAAAGAAAGATATATTGAGATGAAGGAGCTAGAAGATCTTGGTTTAACTGGATTAACTGATCCGGAGATATCTGAATTAAAAGAACTTAAAAAATCTCTTAATGATTTATGTTACTCAATATTTGATATTATTGAGAATCCATCATTTGTTATTGAAAAAGAACATAAAAAAGAATTGAGAGATTTTATTGATGATGCTTTACTATGGATTTGTTCACATGATAAACCAACCAAAACTGATTATAAAGCTAAGATAGATGAGATTAATGAAGCATGTGATAAAATTTTACAGGTATATGAAAATAAACAAGAACAAATTTTTGTGGATGAATTTTCAGAAATTAAAACTAAATTAGATGAATTAGAAAATCTTTGTTTAACTGTAAAGGTATTAATTGATTCTGGAACTCTACCAATTAAATCACAAATAATTTCAGATCTTGAAAAGAAAATTATAAAAAATTTAGATGGAATATATAATGATGAATTTATAAAATTATCTGATGATGAATTACAAGAAAAAATAGATGAAATTAATTTAATATCAAATAATTTATTTAATAAATTACAAGGTTTAAATATTCAAAATTACGGTAATGGAGGAAATGGAGGAAATGGAGAAATAAATGGAGAAATAAATGGAGAAAATTGCGAAATAAATGGAGGTACATCAATTCAAGATTTATTAAGACAAAGACAAGAAATTGAAATTAATACTCTTTTACTTAATAATGATGTTGATGACGAATTAAATCTTCAATAATACACATAATTCAAAAAACTGATGTTTTATTTCTGATTCTATATTTTTTATAAATTCAATTTCTTTTTCTAATTTTATAACTTCAAATTCGATTGAATCTATATTTGTTAGAATCTGATTATATATTAATTTAAAATTTTCTATTTTTAAAACATTTTTTTGTTTTAGATCTTCTAATTTTTTCTTATAATCTAAATCTTCCATAATATAATAATGAAAATAAAAAATAGAAATAATCCTAATAAAAATTGAAAAAAAATCTTTAAAAAAATAAGGATTTTAATTATGACATTAAATTATTAAATTATTAAATGTTATCGCTTAAAGATATTGAATTTATTCGTGAAGGAAAAAATTATGAAACTATTAAAAATAGACTATTGCAATTGGTACATGAGGATGAGGATTTGAACAAATTTTTTAGTGGTTTTGATAGTGGTTTTGATAGTGGTTTTGATAGTGATTTTGATAGTGGTTTTGATAGTGATTTTGATAGTGGTTTTGATAGTTGTTTTGATAGCGGTTTTGATAGTGATTATGATGTAGAACCAATTAATTTTAATAAAATTTACGTAACAGAAGGACCTATTAGTATTACTTATATTAGATATTTAAATATACCTACTAATTGTCTTTCATTTACTCTTGATTAAATGAAATAGTTTTATCAGAATTATCTTCTAATAATGTGGATAATCTTATACTTTTTTTAGAACCACCAATAGTAGAACTGATTGCAGATGAAATTGATTTAGTTAAAGATAAATTTTCTGTCAAATTATTTGGAGTATCCATTGATGTAATTGACGTAATATTTCCTCCTAACTGTATACTAGGGTTGGTATTAGTATTGGTCATTGTTTGATTTATTTGAAGTGATTCAGTATTTATATCTCTATTTATTTCTTCATTAACTTTATTTATATTTGATATTATTTTATCTATTTTTTCATTCTGAACTTCTAATGATTTTTCAAATTGTTCTAACTTTTCATTAAATTTTGTCTTGATAGATTTAAGATCATCAATATCAGATTTATATAATTTTATTTTCTCTTGTAATGTATCAACATCATCATGTAATAATGATGATAATCTGTATACAGCTCCAGCTGTATATTTTAATATTGATGTTTGTAAGTCAGGTGTAATTTTTGTTTGAGATACAGTACCTGAAAACATTGTAAATATTTTTATAACTTGTGATAAAATATCATAAATAAATTTTTTATTTGTTTTTTGTACTTCTTCTATTGTTTTTTCATCTATTTTTTCTAATTCAGCTTTAGATTCTTCAATAAATGATTGAACATCTTTATATATCTTTATTAAAATATCAATATTACCTGTAATAGGTGATTCTAAATGTGTTAATAAAATTCCATTTTTTATTAAATATTGTTCAATAATATTTTGTGATATATTCAAATCAATTGATAATAAATATCCTTCAACATTTTGATTTAGATATTTTAAAATTTGCCCAGCTGTAAAATAACCAATTATATTTCCATTAGATTTTAATATAAATTTCTTGTTAGTTTGGTCATGGTCAATTAATATTGCATTATCAGCTGTTTGATTAATTATATTTATTACTGTTTTATTTTGTCCTTTATTTGTTTCTATGTTTACTGGTTTTGTTTCTGTTTTTTGTTCTGTTTTAACTTTATTTTCGGATTTTTCCGATTTAGTTGGAGCTTTTGTGCTTAACATAAAAATAATATTAATATAAATATAAACAATATTTTATATTTATAAAAAAAACTTAAAAAAATAATTTATTATCGAGTGTTAACTATTTATTTAGATTTTACTTTAGTTGCTTTTACTTTTTTGGGTTCTTCTTTTACAGGAACTTCATTTGCTTTAACTTCTTTTGCAGCTTTTTTAGCTGGTTTTTTTGTTGCTTTCTTTGCTGGCTTACGTTGAAGACGAACTGGAGCAGCTTCAGGACCATCTTCTTCCATAACAACATCTAGAAGATCACCACATTCAGAAAGAGAAATCTTTTTAACTTCATTATCTTTAGTATAAACAATTTCGCTCTTTTGGCCATCTTTCTTACGAATTGTAACAGTAATAGGTTCAGGAAGATTTACTTGAGCACCAACATAAGAATATTTCTTTTTCTTGGATCCACGTGTGCATTCTTGAATAAGAAAGATTACATGTTCACCAACTTCAAGTTCATTCTTCTTTACAATACCAGTAAGAGCTTTACGAGCAGCTTGTTTGGGTTTCTTGCCAGAATAACGTCCAGCATGAACAATTTCACCATCAGTATTTTTGAATACACAACGGAAGAAACGATGACCGACTTTTACGGGTTCACCTTCTTGTTCTGGTTCGGGTTCGGGTACAACTTCTTTTGCTACTTTCTTGGAACCACCCTTCTTAGTTTCTTTTACTGGTTCAGGTACTGGTGTTGGTTCGGGTTCTGCTTCTTTTACAGCTTTCTTGGAACCACCCTTCTTAGTTTCTTTTACTGGTTCAGGTACTGGTGTTGGTTCGGGTTCTGCTTCTTTTACAGCTTTCTTGGAACCACCCTTCTTGGTTTCTTTTACTGGTTCAGGTACTGGTGTTGGTTCGGGTTCTGCTTCTTTTACAGCTTTCTTGGTTACACCTTTTTTAGTTTCAACAACGGGTTCAGTTTTTGTTTCGACTTTTGGTGCCTTGTTTTGAGTAGTTGCTTTTGCCATTTTATTAATGATATTTATATATAATTATTTTTTTAAAAAGTAACACACCTAAAATATATTTAAAGTTAATTTTTTTATTTGTATTTATATTTTATTTTATTTTTATTATTGTATTTTTGTTTATACAAATACTTTTTTTAACATCATAATCACTTTTTAAAAATCTTTAAATATTGTGTTTAAACAGAATGTTTTTAATATTATATTTTTATACAATATATATATATATTAATGACTTTTACAAATACAAATGAAGAAAATTTATTTTTTTCAGATATAATTTTTTATTATTTAAAACAAGATTATGAAAAACGTACTGATATCTTATTCAATCTTAGTTTACATACTGAAAAAATATATGAATCATATATAATTACAAGTGATGATAAAAAAAAGGTTTTAATTATGATAAATGATGCTATTAATAATTTAAATCGTTATTATAATTCCTTTGCTACGCAGTTTAAGGAATCACCAAATTTAGATTCAATTATAATTGATGATGAAAAAATTGTTAATTTAAATAAACCTGTTACTTATTTTAAAAAAGGAAATATTAAAAGTGCTCAAGATGTATTTGATATGTTACGAAAAAATGAAAGTATTGAAGAATTTGGTAAAGGTATAAAATTAGCATCTTTTAAAAGTATTGATATAGAAATTAAAAAAATTATGGAAATGATTGGAATAAAATATGTTTCTGAAATTTTATTCATGTATAATTATAAATTAAATGATGAATATTCTGATTTATTAAATAAAATATTTATTCCAATTTCTGTTAAAACATTTGAATCAAAAACTATTGCAAAACAGTCTATTATAATTACACAATATAATAATACAAATGATAAATATGAATTATTATTAGATAATATCTATCAATTAAAATTATTTTTACCAAATAAAAAAAAATATATCCAAATTATTGCTACAACTGATGTTGAACCCCTAAATATTTTAATTCGAACAAGTCAAATATGTTCATCAATTATTAATACAAATAAAATTAAAATTAATGAGTATATTGAAAAAAATACTTCAATTAATAAAAATTTTCTTAATGCATATGTTAAAAATCTTGATGTAATGTCATATCTAATTTATGATATTGAAAGTTTTGAAGAAAAAATTAATGACGATTTTATACATTTTCTTAGATATTCTGAAATGAATTTTAAAACGATAATGTCTGAATTTATTCAATCATCAATTAAACAAAAATTTTACATTATAAAATTATTATTATTAGGTTCAAATTCATCAGTTAATATTGCAGCATTATTATTTGGTATTACTAAAGATCATACTGACTCTGTTGATTCAAATTCAAAACCAACTCTAATATCTGATATAATTTATAAAAATTTAAAGTTTACAAGTCAAATCAAACTAAAAAAATCTAATTCAATAATTGAAGCTGAATTAGAAAAGATTAAATCAATTAATCAAGATGATGTTGATTTAAAAAAACAAATTGTATTAAATAAGAATATGCCACAATACGTTAAAAAAATTGCAATGGCAAGATTAGAAGATTTAAAATCAGGTAATTCAGAATTTTATAAAAATCAAACATTTATTAAAAAATTAATTGATTTTCCCTGGATTAGTGATACTGATATTGATAAATTTAGTTTAATTAAATCTAATCCAATTGAATGTAAAAAATTTATTCAAAATGCAAAATTAAATATGGATTCAATAGTTTATGGGCATGAAAGTTGTAAGGAAACAATTATGGAATTAATTGGTAAATGGATATCAAATTCAAATTCTATGGGTAAATCTATTGGTTTATTAGGACCACCAGGTGTTGGTAAAACATTATTTGCTAAAGCTTTGGGTAAGATTTTAGATATTCCATATTGTAGTGTAAATATTGGCGGTGTGGATGATGGTTCATATCTAACAGGTCATTCTTTTACATATTCATCAGCTCAAAATGGTATAATTATTGATAATATGATTAAAGCTGGTTCAGGACGATGTGTGATGTTCTTCGATGAGATTGATAAAGCAGGATTAAAACATGGTGTGAATGAGATTATGAATATTTTGATTCATTTAACTGATCCAAATTCAAATGATAAATTTAATGATAAATTTTTTCAAGAAATTAATTTTCCATTAAACAAAGTTTTATTTGTATTCTCCTATAATGATAAATCAAAGATTGACAAAGTTCTTCTAGATCGAATTGAACAAATTGAAGTAACAGCATATTCAATGTCAGATAAGATTAAGATATTTAATTCACATTTACTAAAAGAATTATGTGCAGATATTGATCTAAATTTTAATACAATTAAATTTCCAAATGATGTTCTATCTTATATTATTGATTCATTTACTTATGAAGCGGGTGTACGCGATCTTAAAAGAAAGATTGAAAAGATTTTAAATAAAATTAATTTAGAAAAATTATATCAATCTGGTTTATTTGAATCTCAATTATATTCAGAAGATAATCCTCTAGTTATTACCAAAGAAATTGTGGATAGATATTTAGATAAACCTAATATCATACCCCGAATAATTCATGATTCACATGAGATTGGTGTAATTAATGGTTTATATGCTACAACTACTGGACCTGGCGGTGTTCTACCAATTATTGTGTATAAAAATTATTCAACAGAAAATAAATTTAAAATAAAAATTACCGGTCAACAAAAATCTGTTATGAAAGAATCTATACATTTTTCATTAACACTCGCAATGAATCTTCTTAAAAATTCTTTTATTAGTGATTTTATGAAAAAATTCCCTTATGGTCTACATATTCATACACCTGATGGTTCCACACCAAAAGATGGACCTTCTGCTGGTGCTGCATTTACAACTGTATTTATATCAACCATTTTAAATATGAAGATTAAGAATAATGTAGCTATGACAGGTGAGATTGATTTAAATGGTAATATTACAGCTATTGGTGGATTAGAATCTAAACTTATCGGAGCTAAAAAAGCTAAAATTAATCTTGTATTTGTTCCTAAAGAAAATGAAAAAGATTATCAAAAAATTATTAAAAAGAATTCAGAATTATTTGATGATACGTTTAATATTAAACTTGTAGAACATATTTCTTCAGTTCTTGAATTATGCTTAATAGATCCAAAGATTTCAGACAAGATAAAGTCTAAAAATATTACTATGGAAAAGACTTTTAATTCGTCTGAGTATTTGGAAAGTTCTAAATAATATAATAATTTATATTATATATATGAAAAGTTTTGCATTATTTTGTATATTTCTTAGTATTTTTACACTTGTAATATTAGGTTATTATGATATATTTTCAAAACAACGACCACTTATTATAATGAATATATCTATACCTGCATTTTGGTTTATGTTACCATTTTTATTATTTGGAATATTTTATGCATATAAAGTGTATAAGAACAATATCTAGATTAAAAATTGAGTATTTGTTCTATATTCATCATCTGAATAATCTAATTCATCATATTTTATTTCATTTTCATATTGATTATCTTTTAACAAGAATAATATAATAACAATTACAAGGATTATAATAATTGCTTCTAAAAACATAATTTATATATTTATTTTTTATTTTTTATTTTTTGAGGTTATTTATGAAGTTATTTTTTGAGGTTATTTTTGAGGTTAATTTTGAGGTTATTTATGAAGTTATTTTTGAGGTTATTTTTTGAGGTTATTTATGAAGTTATTTTTTGAGGTTATTTTTTGAGGTTATTTTTGAGGTTATTTATGAAGTTATTTTTTGAGGTTATTTTTTGAGGTTATTTTTGAGGTTATTTATGAAGTTATTTTTTGAGGTTATTTTTTGAGGTTATTTTTGAGGTTATTTATAAAGTTTTATAAATAAGTGTACTTTAAAGTTAGATCTTAGTATATATTTTGAAGTAAAAAAATGAGTAATTTATAAGAAATAAAAAAATAAAAACTGAAAAATGTTGTTTCTGAAAAATTCTTTGAGACTACTTTTATGTATAAAAAAAATATCTCTCTCTCTGGAGGTATAAAAAAATTTAAATAAAAACTTTAAAAAAGACGATGTAGATGCTATAAAACAAAGAAACTAAATTGTCGAAAGAGTATATGTAGACTAAAATACCCTTTGTCGAATTTTTTTAGTTGTCTCTTAACCTGACTATGAAGTTTTTAAAATTCTGTATATAAGCAGAGAATAAAAAATTTTATTGTAGTTATATATACAAAAAATAAAAATATTTTTTTCAGGAGACAGGAGTAGCAACAAAAGTCGACAAAAGTCATTTTAGGTTATATATAAACTTTTGTGTAAAAAGTGATGGTCGTTTTGTGTCGATTTTTTTTTGTGTTACTCTTAACCTGACTACGAAGTTTTTAAAATTCTGTATATAAGACTACAATAAAAAAAATTATTTGACGTATATATACAAATTTTTAAAAATATTTTTTCAGGAGACGGGTATCGTAACAAAAATCGACAAAAGTCATTTTAGTTTATATATATACTTTTGTGTAAAATGTGCATATGGTTTTTTGTGTCGATTTTTTATGTGTTACTCTTAACCTGTATATGAAGTTTTTAAAATTCTGTGCATCAGTATACAATAAAAAATTTTATCTGTTATATATATTCAAAAATCTAAAAAATAATTTCGAGGAGACGGGAAACGCAACAAAATTCGACAAAGAATTTTATAGGATTCATATATTCTTTTATGTAAAAAGTGTATATGGTTTTTTGTAGATGATTTTTAATATATTTTTACAAAACATACATAAAATTTTATGATATAGAATTTATATATGTTACAAGAAAATAAAGTGTTTTGTGATGATTGTAAAATCTCTTTTAAATATAATTATTTATTAGAGAGACATAAAAATAGAAAAAAATCATGCAAATATGATAGATATGATGATTTAAAAATTGAAATTGATAAAATTGAAAATGAACTTAATGTAACTGATAAGAATATTTTACAACAAACAAAAAAAACATCATATAAATGTCTATATTGTTCAACAATTATGTCAACAAAAGGTATATTAAAAACACATATATATAATAATTGTGTAGAGAGAAAAGAGATTATAAATAAATTAGAAACATTAAATAATGAGAAAGATAAAATAGCAGATATATTAAATATCAAAGAAGATGATATTAACACAGAAAAATTATTACGCGAAGAAGTAAAATCTCTAAAAGATATTATTGAAAAGAATGGATTAAATGTAAATGAAAATACAAATTCACATAATAATAATTCACATAATCATACAAATTCTCATAACAATAATACCAACTCGAATAATACAAATACAATTCAAATCATAATTAATAATTATGAAACACCAGATACATCATTTTTAACTGATGAACAAAAGACTAAATTTCTAAAAGATAAATATAAAGGTATTATAGATTTTATTGAACAAGTTTATTTCAACAAAGAACATCCAGAAAATCATTCAGCATATATTTCTAATTTAAGATCTAAATTTGGTCAGGTTTATAAGAATAATAAATGGGTTGTTGAAGAGACAGATGTTATAGCTGATAAATTGAATAAAAATGGTTTTGATTCTATATCATCACATCTTGATGAACTAATTAAAAATGATCCAAATAAGAATAATTATAAAAAAGAAATTGATGGAGGATTAAAATTTACAGACCATTATATGTCAAATGATACATCTAAAATATCAAGAACAGCAATCAAGAAAACTTTATACAATAACCGCGATATTGTTTTAGAAACTAAAAATATAAAAAAAAATTGATAAAAATATATAAAGAATAATTTTTTAATGATTAATAAATATAAAATGTCTCAGAAAAATAATAACATTATAATAGAAAATCTTGACACTTTAGAAAGTTTTGATGATCTGGATATTCTGGATTGTAATTCTTATTTCCAGAATATCTATGACAAGATAATTACTACAAATATAAATGATGAAGATAATTCATGCCCTAATTGTAAATCAACTGAGTTTATAGAAGATGCTGCTTTAGGTTTTATAGTATGTAATTGCGGTCAAGTAATATCAAATCTTTACGATCATAGATCTGAGACACGAGTATATGAAGATGATCAGAAACAACAAAATATTAGATGTTCAAAAGCTACTAATTTACTGTTACCTCAATCATCTTTAGGTACTCGTCTACCTTCTAATGTGAAGGGTTCTTTACAAAAACTTCAGATATGGAATGCCATGCCATATAGAGAAAGAAGTTTATATAATGATTTTAAGAAAATTAATGCATGTTGTGATAAAATGGGATTAAAGAAAAATATTCAAGAAACTGCAAATATTTATTATGCAATGGCAAAGAGTTGTAAATATGAAGATAACCAGGATAAATATATTATTATGCGCGGTAAGAATAATCGCGGTGTACAAGGAGGAACCATCTGTTTATCTTGTAAAAAAAATAATATACCATTTAATGTAAAAGATATTTGTGAACATTTTAATTTGTCAGTTAAAGAACTTAATAATGGAATAAAAACATTGATATCTTTATTAAAATCTAAAAAATTTGATGTGGAAATTGAAAATCTAAAATCTGATTCATATATTCGCAAGTATTGTGTAGAATCTAATGTAAAACCAGAATATATGGAAGAAGCAATTAAGATTTCTAACAACATTAATAAATTAAATTTAGCATCTGAACATAACCAATTTTCAATTGCTGCATGTTCTATGTTAATTATGGCTGAAAATAATAATATTGTAAGTATGAGTAAAAAAAAATTAAGATTAATGTTTGGTGTATCAGAAGTAACCATTTCAAAAACTTATAAAAAAATAGAAAAAGTAAAATATATTTTAAATGATAATAAAAAAGTTTTAGAAATTTACAACAAAATTAATAAAATTAAACAAAAAGATGAAACAATTGATCCTTTACTTCTTGAGCGAATGAAAAAGTTTAATATTCCTATTAATTGCGAAGTAAATAGAGTAAATAGAGTAAATGGAGAAGTAAATGGAGAAATAAATGGAGAAATAAATGGAGAAATGAATAAAGTAAATGGAAAAATGAATAAAGTAAATGGAGAAATGAATAAAGTAAATGGAGAAATAAATAAAGTAAATGGAGAAATAAATATTAAATATAAAATTAAAAAAGATAAAAAATTAGAAGATATTTCAGAAGAGTTCAGTGATTATGAAAATAATGATGAAATTAAGATAGTGTTAAAGAATGATAAACCTAAAATTAAAAAACCAACAAAAGTTAAATATTAAATCACCAATTACATTATATAAATTAATATCTGAATCCCGATTTTTTGATACATGTCTTTTTAATTTGTTTTATTAATATATTCATTATATAAATTATCTGGATTTGACATATTTAAAATAACTTTAATACCATCAACTTTATATTTGTTATAAATTACATCAATATTTATTAAACTTGGTAAAACAAATGAAACAATTATGTTTGGGTTGCAATTAGTAGCATTAAAGTTGATATTTCTTAATACTTTTATATAGTATTTTATTTAGTTTCGTTGTATTTTTTATATTTACACAATCCATTTATTTTTGCTATCAAAACATTCATTATTTAAATTACATCTAATGCTAATTACTCTTCTGGTGCTAATTCTTTTTTTTCTTCATCAGATAATGGAATACGACAAAGAGAATTCATATCATACCATAAAGATGGTACAATTTGGTAGAAATTTGATTAAAAATTGATTAAAAATTTATTTATAATTATAATTATAATCTTATTAAATCAATATAAATTAAAATGACCTTTAATATCCGTTCATATTCTAAATTAAGAGAATGGGATGAAATTAATACTTTACAACTAGATAAAATATATGTACATCAATCTTGGGAACATATGTTTAAAGTATTATATGCAAATAAAGATAGAAAAAAAAAGATAGAAGATAAAATTAATCAAACTTTAGCAGAACTAGATGATAAAACAAAATTATATCCTAAACATGATTATATCTTTAGAGCTTTTCAATTAACACGATATGATAATTTAAAGGTTGTAATTATTGGCCAGGATCCTTATTTTAATTCTGAATTCTATAAAGAATGGAGAGTTCCACAAGCTTATGGTTTATCATTTAGTGTTCCACATGATTTTGAGATTCCATCATCTCTTAAAAATATTTATAAAAATCTTAAACACTTTAACCATATTAAAGAAATTCCAAATCACGGGTGTCTAGATTTATGGGCCTTCCAAGGTGTTCTAATGTTAAATACTTCTCTAACTGTATTGGATGGTGATTCGAATAAAAATTGTCATTCTGTGTTGTGGAAATCTTTTACTAATGAGATTATCAAATATATTTCAGATAATTGTAAGAATATCATTTTTGTCTTATGGGGTGCAGAAGCATTTAAAAAAGTGTCACTAATAAATCTTGATTTACATGAGATAGTTGTATCATCACACCCATCTGGTTTAAGTTGTAATAAAAAAATGGGTTCACATGATTCATTTGCAGAGCATGATCATTTTGGCAAAATTAATTTTTATCTTGACAAATATAAAAAAACTAAAATTATTTGGAATTTGTAAACTCATAAATAAATGGAATAATAATAATATCTAGAATCCGAGCGATATGGATTACCAAAAAATTTATTATATAATTTGACAGCGGGTATATTTGTAATCTCTGTACAAATTTTTAACATACAATTATTATTTTCTTGATAATATTTTATTACTTTTTTTATTAATTCTTGTCCATAACCTTTTCCACGATATTGTTCCTTAACAAAAACATCATTGATTTCATATATATTATCATTTTCTTGAACAACAATACAAGATGCAATAATTTCATTGTTATATTTAATGTTAAATGGTGTTTCCATTTTTTTTATTTCATTACTTAATATGATTGTAGATAAATAAAAAATTCAATTTTTTAGAACTGAGATATATGTGATGTTATGAATAAAAGTTTTGAATTAAAAGATCCAACTGGAATAAGTTGAAATACATTTAATAACAAAAGTCCATATTCTTCAATATCATTCTTAGTAATCTCAATAATAAATGTCCGTGTTGAAGGTATAAAACAATTTAATTGTTTAACTTTAACTTTTAGAATAACTGAGTTATCAAAATTAGTATTTATTAATTTACCCCATGCTTTAATTAATTTTAAATTTTTGACAATCTTACATTTGATAGATTCATAATTATTAAAATTTTCGATATAATATTTATTATTAACATATCTGATAGTTATCATATTATTTATTTCTTGAATATACGCTGCATCAATATCTGCAAACTTACACGGTGTCATACCATTAATAATTTTAAGAACATCCATCCTTTTTATATTTTTATTATAATAATATATTAGATTTATAACATTTGTTATTTCAATTTTTTATTTGATTATCCTTTATCGACTAATAAAAATAAAAATTGATATTAAAATATTTAAAATATAAATATATTAAATATATATATAATATCATGACTACATCTAATATTAATAATTTATCAGTCGACGATCTGTTTAGATTAGCCGATCTATATTTTTATAAACGTAATTATATGTTTAGACATTTATATGATTCATATGACAAATTTTTAGAAGAAGATGTTAAAAATTTTCTTGAACGTTCTGATCATATTTTTAATGAAAAAATTACAGTAGATGGAACAGTTTATAGACGCAAATTTCGTTTTAAAAATACAAGAATTATTGGTCCAAAACTTGAAAATGGTATTGAACCAATGTTTCCATCAGATGCTAGACACAAATCAACAACATATTCTGTTAAACTTATTGCCGATATTTCACAATTTCAAGAAAAGATTGATGTAATGACAAATAAAAGAACAGAAACTTTAACAGGTACTGAAGAAATTGATGTTCCTGTAGCAACGATTCCTTTAATGGTAAGATCTAAATATTGTTCACTTAATCAATATAAAGATACAGATAAAAATGAATGTGAATATGATCCTGGTGGTTATTTTATTGTAAATGGTTCTGAAAAAGTTGTAATCTGCCAGGATAGAATGGTTGAAAATAAACCTTTAGTATTTTTGAAAAAGGATTCTGGTACAATGTCATATATTGTACAAGTAAATTCTAAATCTTATAGACCTAATGGCGGTTCACAAGTATTAAATGTAAAAATTAAAAAAGATGGAATGATGACTATCCGGGTACCAATTCTAAATGAAGTAAATGTATTTGCTTTATTTCGTGCATTGGGTGTACAATCAGATAAAGATATTATTCGTATGATTGTACAAGATGATTCAGATACTGATATGATTGATATTATACGTATTACACTTGATGCATGTGTAAATGAACTACATGAAAAAATTCAGACAGAAGAAGCAGCATTTGGTTTTCTAATTAACAAATTAAAAGTTATTAGAAAATATACTGAAACTAATAAAGTTACTAAAGTTGAACAAAAAAAACTTCATCTTAAATCTCTTCTTTTTACATCATTTATTCCTCATATTGAAGGTTCATTAATGGAAAAAGCTTTCTATCTTGGATATATGATTAATAAACTTCTTAAAGTTTATATGGGAAGAGCAAATGTTGATGATCGTGATTCATATATTAATAAACGTGTAGATTTACCTGGAGATCTTCTTATGGAACTTTTTAAACAAAGATTTAAAATTATGATGATTGATTGTAATAAATATTTTTCAAGAAATGATAATGATGAAAAACCAACAAACATTATCAATCAAATTAAACCCAATACAATTGAACAAGGTATGAAAGCGTCACTCTCAACTGGTGCTTGGATTCGTAAGAAAGGTGTGGCACAGATGTTGCAACGTTATACATATCTTCAAGCTCTGGCATTTTTACGCCGTGTTGATACTCCTTCGGGTGATGCGTCCACATCAAAACTAACATCTCCGCGTCAACTTCATCCATCATCTGTTGGATTTCTATGTGTAATTGAAACACCAGAACACGCAAAGGTTGGTGTGACTAAACATTTATCTTTAGTTGCAAGTCTAACTATTTTTTCAGAAGATTCATATAATATTCTTCGGGAATATATTCAAAAAAATACAGAAAAGATTTTGACTGTGCCAATTGATAAGTTAAGAATAATGTTTAAAGTATTTTTAAATGGTGAATGGCTTGGGGTAACAGATAACGCAATGGAATTTGTTGATTCAGTTAAAAATTTAGGGGAGATTGATAAGAAAAATGTGTCAGTTGTAACAGTTGTATCTGAAAAAGAAATTAGAATTTATTGTGATTCTGGTAGATTTTATAGACCAACACTTAAAGTTAATGGAAATGTTGTAAACCTTAATAAAAAACATCTTGAATCAATATCTCTTAATAAGACTGAAAAGGGAAAAAAAATTACAGATTGGGAAGATTTTGTTAATTCTTACCCAGATGTAATTGAATATATTGATTCAGAATTACAACCTTATATTCTAATTGCTCCCAAGATTACCGATGTACAATTAGCATATAAGAATATGTTAGAATCTATTGAAAAAGTAAAGAGCGTAAAAGATACAATGACAACAAACAGATACAATGGTTTATATTTCGAAGAAAAGACACATATGGAGATTCATCCATCTCTATTACTTGGAGAAATTAATACAAATGTACCTTTTGCTAATAGAAATCCTGGATCTCGTAATATCTTTCAGTATTCACAAGGCAGACAAGCTATGGGTATTTATTCAACTAATTATAGAGATCGAACTGATATATCATATATTTTATATCATGTTCAGAAACCTTTAGTAACTACTAGAACTGCAAAATATGTTGGTTCTGAGATTTTACCATCTGGTGAGAATGCAATGGTAGCCATTGCAACTTATACAGGGTTGACTTCATGTTTAGCCCAAGTCTAATGTAAAAAGCGTTAGGCTAGTCCGATGTATAGCGGGCAACACTTTCAAATTGCGGGGAACTCCTTATTCCTTTAGATCTTATATTACCACTTTTGTTATGTGAATAATAAAAGGACCACGGGTAATGACCGTACACAAAGGTAAAAACATATAAGATTACAAGGACAATCCGCAGCCAAGCTTCTCTATGAGAAGAAGGTTCAACGACTAGATGGAAGTGGGGGGATTCTTTAAAAAAGAATTTTCTTAAGGTATAGTCTAATCCCATTCGTAAGAATGTTACGATGTAATATTAATATATCCTATACATTGAGAGGTATATTTTTATGAGTTCGTAAGGCTTTAACAATTTAACAAAAGCTGGTATAAATGATAATCAAGAAGACTCACTTATTCTGAACAGAGATTCGATTCAACGTGGTATGTTTAGATCGAAATCTATTAAAAGATATCAGACAGCTGCTGAGAAAAATCAATCTACAGCTGAGGATTCAGTATTTATGAAACCAGATATTAACAAGGTTGTTGGTATGCGTCATGGTTCATATGATAAACTTAATGATAAAGGTTATGTACCTGAAGAAACAGTAATTGTTAATGGTGATATTATTATCGGAAAAGTAACACCAATTAATAATCCAGATGATCCATCTAAGAAATTTAAAGATTCATCTGAAATCTACAAAGCACATGCTTCGGCTGTCATTGATAAAGTATATACTGGAATTTACAATCAAGACGGATATGAAACTAGAAAAGTGATTGTGAGAAGCGAAAGAACGCCTATGGTGGGCGACAAGTTTTGTCTGCCAATAGACTCTTTTGATGTTCTAACAGATAACGGATGGTTGCCATTCACTAAGATTACAAAATCACATAAAGTTGCTACACTTGTAGATGGTACAAAATTAGAATATCATAATCCAACAAGAATCTATAGAATTAATTATATGGGAGACCTATATAAAGTTAGATCTCAACAAGTTGATTTAGATGTAACAATTGACCATCAATTATACGTTAAGAAACGTGATCATAAGAATTTCGAATTAGTTGAAGCATCAGAAATGGTTGGAAAACGTTATAAGTTTAAGAAAAATTGTGGAGAATTTAATAATCCAGAGATTAAAACAATTACAATTGATGGTGTAGATGTTGAATATGATGCATATCTAGAATTACTTGGTATCTTTATTGCCGATGGGTGTTTAGGTGATGGCAATCAAATATCAATTGCTGGTGAAAAAGAAAGAAAGATTAAACATTTACAAGATGTATGTAAACGACTAGAATTAAAATTAAATCTTGGCAAGAAACCAGAAGGTTCAAAACTAAATGATCTTAATCTAGGTTGTTCACATACATTCTGTAGTCCGACAATTTACAAGTTATTTGAACCACTAAATGTTGGAGCAATTAATAAATTTTTACCAGATTTTACTAAGAAATTATCACAAAGACAATCTAGAGTTCTATTGGAAAGTCTTATTTCATGTGATGGTTCACATAATAAACAAGGTTCAGAATGTTATTATACATCTTCTAAACAATTAGCGGATGATGTTATGCAACTTGCAATTCATGCTGGATGGAGTGGTTCAATTAAAACTATTCGTGAAGAAGGTTCAGAATGGAATATTCGTGATAAATCAGGTGTTACTAATGCTGACTGTTTATCAGTACGTATTATTAAGACTAAAAATGAACCTGAAATGAATCATGGTCATGTACATCAACAAGATGGACAATCTGAAGAAGTTGTAAAATTTAATGGGGAGGTTGGATGTTTAGAAGTTCCATCACATGTATTCATGATTCGACAAAATAACAAAAACGTATGGGTGGGTAACTGCTCGCGTTTCGGACAAAAGGGAACCGGGGGGCTAATTCTCCCAGCAATCGATATGCCACACAATAAAAATGGCATTAGACCTGACATTATTCTAAATCCTAATGCTATTCCGTCTCGTCAGACCATTGGGCAATTATTAGAATCAGTAATTGGGAAAGTATCAGCTTTAGAATTTATGGAAGGTGATGGTACACCATTTGAGGATTTAAATATGGAGATAATTGAGAAAAAACTAAAAGAGAATGGTTATGATTCTAATGGATATGAAGAGTTATACAATGGTATGACTGGTGAGAAGATGAAAGTTAAGATCTTTTTTGGTCCAACATATTATCAACGTTTGAAACACATGGTCCAAGATAAACTTCACTCAAGACCTCGTGGTCCTCGTACTTTACTAACACGTCAACCTCCGGAAGGACGTATTCGTGATGGCGGTCTTCGTTTGGGTGAGATGGAACGTGATGCTTTAATTGGTCACGGTATTGCCAAGTTTTTACATGAAAAGACAATGTATGACTCTGATGCTTATGCTACTTATATCTGTGATATCTGTGGTTTATTTGCCCAGAGAGCTATCAGAAAGAATATTAAGAAAGAACCATCGGCATTGGATGTATATTATTGTTCATATTGTAACAATTCTAATTATATTTCAAAGATTATGATTCCATATGCATTTAAACTACTAATGCAGGAATTAATGGCTATGAATATTGCACCACGTATTCGAACTAAGAAGATTGAATTTTAAGAAGGTAGAATGAATTTTAATTTATTTTATATAATAATTATAATGATAAACAAGTATCGAAATTTATTATTTTTATTTATAATTATTATAATTTTAATTTTGATTTTAAATTATTACAAGTTTACTAATAAGGAGTTATTTGAAAATAAAGTAATTATTTGTATGCCTACAAATAAAATTGGAAATATATTAAGAAACGCTTCAACATTATGGATCTTATCTAAAGTAAAATCATTTAATTTTAAAGTTGATACACAAAAAGCTTTGGAAGCAGAAAAAAATATATTAGAAAAATTTCTTAAACCAGAATTTTTTAATTCAATACCCGAATATAAAGAAATTAAAGAAGGTGATATATACGAAATAAATGAATTAAATAATTATGCAACAAATTGGAATTTTTTAGTTGAAAAAAATATTGTTGATAATATTGATGATATATTTGATAAAATAGAAAATATTGGAATTTCATCTATATATGCTGGAAAATTAAAGACAATGGATATTCCAACATATATGGTTTTCAAATACAATTTCTATAGAGATGTATTTATATTTCCGCAATATTTTATTGATTTATGTAAAAAATGGATAGATGTTAATAAAGATATTAATATTGGTTTTCATATTAGATATACAGATAATTTAAATGATAGAGAAAAACAAAAAATAAATACTCCTATAGAAGTTTATATTGACAAAATAAAGGAAATAAATGAATTTAATAATACAAATAATACGAATAATAAAATTTTAATATGTACAGATAATCCAAATAAAATTAAAGAATTATTAACACCTCTAAATATAAATTATGTATTACCTCCAATTTATTTTAAGGATAAAGAACAACCTTTATTTGAGATGTATTTATTGTCAAGTTTAAAACATTTTTATGGTTCATGCTCATCTTCATTATCATATGAAGGATTTTATTTTAATTATTATAATAAAGATAAAAAATTTTATGAATATAATTTATTTGATAAAAAATGGATAGAATATGGAATAGAGTATTAAAATGAATTAGACGGGCATATTATTTTAGATAAATCTAAATTTTGAAATCTATCATGAACATCATATACATTGTCAATAAAATTATGTGCTAATTTAATAAATCTTGATATGTTTGAATCAAAATCACAAATTACAATTTGAGCATGTAATAATATGTCGATAGATGTTAATAATTCAATAGTATGTAAATATCGTTCTGCCATATTTAATTCAGATATAGGTTTTGATAAATTATTATTAATTTTATTAATATATTTTTTATTTTCTTCATCTACTATTGATTGATTTATCATTTTATTATAATAATCATTATTAGCGATTGAACCGAATGATGTTGATGGACATAATGTTAATATTTCTATATCATATTTATTTAATTTGTTATATACATATTTTTTAATATCTAATACTGAATTATAATCATCAGTTTGAATAAATATTGTTTTACAATCTGGTTTTTTTTCAAATAACTTATCTACAAAAATATTTGCTTCAGTGTAATTAGTTTCATCAACTAATTTATCTCCTCGTCTTATATAAATTCCACTATATTCTTTGGTATCTAAACCTAATTCTATTATTTTTTTATTAATAATATCTAATGTATTGTCATTATATCTATATATTTCAGGTATAGCCTTTTTATACTCTTCTAATGGATAATCTTCTAATATTACATGACAATCTTTAATTTTATAATGTTGTTTACCAGTATTTTTTGAATATTTAATTTCAATTGGTTTAAAATAATCAGTCCATCCTTGTGAAATTGTATAGGACCAATTATCTATAGACATTGTAAAATCAAGTTCATGTTTTTTTGCATATATATAATGATTTAATTTGAATCCAAGCAAAGAAAAAAACCCACCACACTTATCAAATACAGATTCGATACTACCAATATTCACATCAAAATAATTTATATTATTTTTATAGATATATAAATATATTATGACAATTAATAATAATATTATAACTATGAACATTATAATATTATAATATAATATTTAATCAAAATTCTTAGGAAAATCAGATAGATCAATACATTGAGAAAGTGTTTTAGGAAATAAGTATTGAGCAAATTTAATATAATCAAATTTTGATTTTAATTTTTTATTTATTACATCAATTGGTTCAGATGATTTTGCAACATGTGTTATCTCAAAATCAAATTGATTTAATAAGAAATTAACATAAGCCATAGAATGGGCACCTCCTGTATATGATATTGCAGTCGTAATGTAATCTTTATCACAAAATCTTCTCATAAAATATGAATCCATTAATAATGAAAAAGTTTCAAGATTTAGATTAGATAATTTTTTATATAAATCTTCTAACTCTCTCATATAATATCTATCATCTATAAAATATGATGGTAATTTATCTTTATTATCCGTCTTATCTGTAGTATCTGTAGTATCTGTATTATATGTATCATTAATTTTTCTTCTACCAAATTCATCAAAACTGCTTGATGCTAGTTTTTGATATTTAGTCAATGTATTTATTAATTTATCTATTATTTCATTTTGTTTTTCTAATTTTTCAATAATTATATATCTAAATAATAACATCTTTTCTTTTACATCTTTATTTACATATTTATCACTTAATTTTTTAATATATTTAGGCATACCTTTATTTGTTTCTCTGTTTACTCCATTTGTTTCTCCGTTTACT
>Ga0194130_10001290_pt1 | contig 41011 bp, 27 predicted proteins | sample TA2KigsurfametaG_FD_160084 | JGI IMG/M metagenome (GOLD analysis project Ga0194130, IMG submission 160084) | Freshwater microbial communities from Lake Tanganyika, Tanzania - TA2015050 Kigoma 12 surface | ecosystem: Environmental > Aquatic > Freshwater > Lake | place: Tanzania: Lake Tanganyika...
CACCCTGGATGCCCGCTTACTGGATCCTACGACCGATCCCATTGAGCAGCTTCGCATACTCGCCGAGATCGAAGCAAAGCAAACCACTCCTAAGGCCAATCTCGAAATCAGATTGCGGCCTGGATACGATACCAGTAAACTCACTAAGTACTATGTAGGTGCCGTACAGGTCTATCCCGATTATAGCAGCGAAACAGCAGGGCTTACTGCCGTGCGAACACAACGAAGCGGGTTAGAGCTGATCCACTACCAACCGCTGTTTCATCCAGGGATCTTTAGAGAAAAGATCTTCTTTTCACGAGGCGACCTATACGCACAACGCAATTACTTTAAGACCTTGAATCAGCTGAATGCCATGGGTGCCTGGCGACTCATCAATATTGAGCCACGTCCCCGACCGGGCACTGATACCGCCGATCTCTTGATCAAATTAACGCCTGCCCGTAAATTCAGCAATAGTGCCACGCTAGAAGGAAGCAGCAATCAAAGTCTGATCTCCGGTAATTTATTTGGCATAGCCCTGAATCTGGGACTGCAGAACCGAAATTGGGCAAAAAAGGCCATTCAATCCACGACCAGCTTGCGACTGGGAGTTGAAACAGGACAAGACAAAGTAACGGCCGTCAACTTTATTCAAACCAGACAGTTGGCTATTACCCATAATCTTTATTTTCCGCGTGCCATACCGCGCGTGGCCTGGCTGCCTGCCGAATGGAAAGAAAACTTTAAATCGGTACTGGGCTTTACTGTTGCCAATACGGAGAGAAGAGAACTCTTTAATCTCTCCTCTTATAGTGCCGCTTGGGGATACGACTTTAGATATAGAAATGCACTATTCACGGTTCGTTTACCCAATATTGAGTACAATGCCATTGCTCGCCGCCCTAAGCTCGATCAACTCATTGCCAATAACGGGTTGCTCAAAAATATTTTTGCAGATGGATTGATCTCGTCCGTAACGGCCGGGGTATTGCTTACGCAGCAACAACGGAATCGCATCACCAATATCCGCTTCAATATCGAAGAGTCAGGTCTCTTGACAGGAATGATCCGACAACCCCTGCTCGACAGTCAACTATTTCGATTTGTAAAGATAGACCTGGATCTTTCGACCAAAATACAGATTCGACGATCGGCCCTGGCCATGCGCTTTTTTGCTGGGGCCGGTTATGAATTTGATAATACTGTCAATCCGAATAAACGATATAATCTGCCACTGTTCCGACAATATTTTGCAGGAGGGCCCAATAGTATGCGGGCTTGGGGCTTACGGAAACTGGGACCAGGCTCCTCCATACAATCGTATGGAAATACCGGACTACCGGAACGATATGGCGATCTGCAACTCGAGGCTAATCTCGAATACCGATTTCCTCTTTTCTCCGTGGCCGGTTGTAAGGTAAACGGAGCCCTGTTCAGCGACATAGGAAATATCTGGTACGTAAAGCAGGCGCCCGGCCGGCAACGCGAAGAGGTCTTTTCACTGCAACGCCTCGGAAAAGATATAGCCATTGGAGTTGGCGCCGGATTGCGAATAGACTTTACCTATTTTGTGATACGACTCGATTATTCTGCCAAAGCAAAGGACCCAAGTCCGGCCCCGGTGAATGCAGCCTTTCAAAATAAATGGTTCGGTTATCCTAGATGGAAAGACATGGACCAATTTCAGCTGGGTATCAATTATCCCTTCATTCTGTAAGTGAATGAACCACGAAGATAAAGATCAGGTCAGCGACTGCTCGAATTGTGCAGGCGTTTGCGCCTCCTCCACCGAATAGGATCCAATTCGCGTTCTTCTCAACGAACTTAAATACCCTCCACAACCCAAGGCCTGTCCCAAGTCATTAGCCAGACTTCTTATATATGTTCCTGTAGAACAGACCACCCTGAAATGCAGTAACCCTTCTTCGAATCGTACCAGCTCAAAAGCAGAGATCGTAATGCGACGAGGCTCCAATACCACGGTCTGCCCCTTACGAGCCATTTCATAAACCCGTTTTCCATTCAGCTTGATGGCTGAGTGCGCAGGGGGCACTTGCAAGATCGAACCCGTAAATTGTTTTATCGCCTGATTGATCTGCTCCAAGGTCACCGACCCAATATCCTGATGGTCGATCGGTTCGGTCTCCAGATCGTAACTAGGGGTAACGGCTCCCAATGTAATGGTTCCGGTATATTCTTTTTCTTGCGCCATGAACTCATTGATGCGCTTGGTAAATTTTCCGGTGCAAACGATCAACAATCCCGTAGCCAAGGGATCGAGCGTGCCGGCATGCCCAATTTTTTTGATGCGGATAAGATGTCTGAGCTTTCGCACCACATCAAAGGAGGTCCAGCCCAAGGGCTTATCAATCAATAAAACCTGGCCGCTGGCAAAAGGAGATTCCGGATTCATGCTCATTAGTAGGCCCTGGCAAAAAGTACACGCTGTACGGATGGCTTTCCTGTCAGGATACAAAGACCCGTTTCTTGTTTATTATCTAATGGAAGACAGCGGATCGTGGCCTTGGTCTTTTCTTTGATGGCCTCTTCGGTCTCGGAGCTGCCATCCCAATGTGCCGCAATAAATCCACCCTTGGTATCGAGCAGCGACACAAACTCTTCCCAGCTGTTGGCCGGAGTTATATGGCTGTCGCGATAAGACAATGCTTTATTGAAAAGACTTTGCTGAATTTCCTCTAGCAACTGTTGAATTCGTTGTGATAATCCTTCTAAAGGTATGGTCGATTTTTCGCGCGTATCTCTACGAGCCAACTCTACGACCTTATTCTCCAGGTCGCGTGCCCCAATGGCCAAGCGAAGGGGAACACCCTTCATCTCATATTCGGCAAACTTCCAGCCCGGACGTGCGTTATCATTATCATCGTATTTGACACGTATACCCAGTGCTTTCAACGAACGCATCAGCTCTTGCACGCAAGTATCTATGGCGGCTTTTTGCTCATCTCTCTTATAGATCGGAACTATTACCAGTTGAATCGGTGCGATACGAGGAGGAAGCACCAGCCCGTCATCATCGCTATGCGCCATGACCAGGGCACCGATCAGTCGGGTACTGACCCCCCAACTCGTAGCCCATACATGATCGAGTTTATTATCGCGATCGCTAAATTTTACGTCAAAGGCCTTTGCGAAATTTTGTCCCAGAAAATGAGAAGTACCAGCCTGCAAGGCTTTTCCATCTTGCATCAATGCCTCGATACAATAGGTGTCTTCCGCACCTGCAAATCGCTCTTGTGGCGTCTTGACTCCTTTTATTACAGGCACTGCCATGTAATGCTCAACAAAGTCGGCGTACACATGAAGCATCTTAATTGTTTCTTCCACAGCCTCTTGTCGGGTAGCATGCGCCGTATGCCCCTCTTGCCAAAGGAATTCGGCGGTCCGCAAAAAGAGGCGGGTGCGCATTTCCCAACGAACCACATTGGCCCATTGGTTGACCAAGATGGGAAGATCGCGGTATGATTGTATCCAATTCTTGTAGGTGCTCCAAATAATGGCCTCACTGGTAGGGCGAACCACTAGTTCTTCTTCGAGCTTGGCAGCCGGATCGACCATGAGTTTTCCGGGACGATCAGGATCGGCCTTGAGACGATAATGTGTAACGATCGCGCATTCTTTGGCGAACCCCTCTGCATTTTTCTCTTCGGCCTCAAATAGACTTTTAGGAACGAACAAGGGGAAATAGGCGTTGACATGGCCGGTATCCTTGAACATTTTGTCCAGTACATCGCGCATGTTCTCCCAAAGGGCAAAACCATAGGGCTTGATGACCATACATCCCCTGACCGCTGAATAATCGGCCAGCTCCCCCTTCAGCACCAGGTCGTTATACCATTGAGAGTAATCGGTGGCTCTTGAAGTGATCTCTTTATTCATAACTTAATTGAACAAGGTCGGGTTTACCTTTTTTTTAACAGCCCGGCCAACAATATCCCCGCAAGATGCCGAACTTTGATGAAGAATACAAAATTAACCCGTTCGGCTATGAAAACAACCTATCTGCTACCTATTCTATCCGCATTGCTACTAATTAGTTGCAGCACGGCTTACAAAACAGGACAGACTCCGGATGATGTATATTTTTCTCCGCCCAGACCGGAGGCCGAATATGTGCGAGTGCAGCGAGACGAAACGCGTCGCGTTCGCTACTACCAAGAAGATGAGGAAGATCGTTTTTTGCGAATGAGAGTACGAAATCGCAACCGCTGGGATGACCTTGACGACTGGTACACCTTTGAACGTTGGTCGCTGGGATATAATCAGTTCTTCGCTCCCACCCTTAACCCTTATATGTCGTGGAACTATTTTTATAACCCCTACTTTATGCCTGTTGCCTGGACCCAAACACCCGTCAAAAATATTTTTACAGGCCCACGCCTCTACAACCTCGGAAGCTATCAACAAGGACCGGTCAATATTAAAATGATACAACAAAATACCGGAGGCGGCAGCAATTATGTTCCATTCGGAACGCAACGAAAATCGAGTGCCACTACCCGCGGCAACGCCTTACGAGAGGCCTTTGGGGCCAGCAATTCCGGTGGAGGCAATTCAGGGGGATCGGCTGTTTCGCCCCCAAGCAATAATGCATCGAGTGCGCCCGCCAGTAGTGCTCCGGTTAGAAGATTCTAGTCTTATTATCAAAGACCCAGTTGATCCCATGCAACACGCAACGTCCTTACCTATTTTGCTCTGCTCTTTATTGCTCTCCGTTAGCGTGCAAGCACAAGAACCAGACGATGCCTTGCGCTATGCGTGGACAACGCCCAATGGAACGGCCCGCCAACAAGCCATCGGTGGTGCTATGGCTTCGTTGGGGGGAGATCTTTCTGCCTTATTTGTCAATCCGGCCGGCCTTGGATTCTATAAGACCGGAGACTTGGTATTTTCTCCCTCCTTTCAGCACCACCAAAACAAGAGTCGCTATTTGGGCCGAACAGAGACCGATCAGCGAAGTTCAATAGGGTTTGGCACCATAGGTATCGTAACGGGTACACAGTTTTACGAACAGGGCAGCGGAAAAAGAGAACAACAAAAAAGAACGGGCGCTTTCGCCATTGCCCTAAACCAGGTTGCCAATTTTAATACTAATCTTCTCTACCGTGGACTCAATACGCGTCATTCTTACTCGCAACGCTTTCTAGAAGAAGTGGGCGGTATCGGAGACGCCAACCAAGTTGCACAGAACTTTCCATTTGGGAGTAGCCTGGCCTTTAATACCTATTGGATCGATACCGTTGGTGGAGGCAGCTCCGGAAACTATCGATACCAGACCCGCGCCACGGCATCGACCGGGCTGTTACAAGAGAGCCGTGTGCAAAGCCGGGGGGCGGTCAATGAGTTGGCCATTGGATACGGCGGATCGGTCAACGAAAAAATCTATTTTGGATTTACCTTGGGCATCCCATTTGTTTTCTTTGATAGGACCACCACCTTTACCGAGGCGGATGCGACCCAAACGCTGAACAATTTCGATTATGCCAGTTTTGAACAGCGGCTGGAGACCAATGGAAATGGCCTTAATCTCAAAGCGGGATTGATCTACCGGCCCGCACCCTTTTGGCGGCTGGGATTATCAGTTCATTCTCCCAGTTGGATGCGGTTAACCGACCACTACGCCGCCTCCATTACCACTGACACCGAAAACTACAAAGGGATACAGACGCAATCCTCCACTTTATTTACGAACGGAGAAGATGCGCAGTTCTCTTACTTTCACCAAACGCCTTACCGCATCATGTTAAGCGGCTCTTATGTGATCAATGAGGTCGAAGATGTAACACTTCAGAAAGGATTTCTCACTGCAGATCTAGAGTATGTCAATTACAAGGCATCTTCCTTTCGAGTCGATCCATCGATCAACAATAGTGAATCGACAAGCCAATACTTAAAAGAACTGAATAACACAATCGATAATTCGTTTCGCAGTGCTCTTAATCTGCGCATGGGAGGCGAATTAAAATTTACCAAGCTAATGACGCGGTTGGGTCTGGCCTGGCTTGGCAATCCTTATGAGCGAACCTATGCCCCTAGGGGAAATCGCCTGCAAGTGAGCGGGGGATTAGGATACCGACACAAAGGGCAATTCATTGACCTGACCTATGTACATACCCTGACCAAGGACGCACACTTCTCGTATCGGCTAACACAACAAGCCGTAGAGGGCGCCGCTGTAAACGGACAAGGTAGTAGAATACTGCTCACTATCGGTCATAAATTTTAGATCGCTCATTTAAAAATGGCGGTTGCTTTTTGTAAGGGAGCATCGCGTTGCTCTCGCTTAATATAGCCCCGATACATTCCTTCGGTACAAAAAGGCATGCTGATATTTCCTTGCTTATCCACCGCAATCAGGCCTCCGTCTCCTCCCAACGCGGGTAGTTGACGCATGACCATCTCCTCGGTTGCCTGCTGCAAAGATTGACCACCAAATTCCATTCTGTCGCTGATCGATTTGGCCATAACCAATCGTAAAAAGTATTCTCCCCAACCGGTACAACTTATCGCGACCGTGTTGTCATTGGCATAGGTGCCACTGCCAATAATGGGGGCATCTCCTACTCGTCCCCACTTTTTATTGGTCATGCCTCCGGTACTGGTCGCCGCCGCTACATGCCCCTGTTGGTCTAATGCCACAGCACCCACGGTTCCGTAGCGATCTTTGCGCTTCTCTTCATGGAGTACAAGAGCATATTGATGGGTAGTAGCCATTTTTTCGAGGGAGTCTCTTTTCTTGGCACGCTGCAGCGATTCCCAGCGGGCAGGTGTATAAAAATAAGAGGGATCGACGATCTCCAAGCCCTGTTGGGTAGCAAAGGCCTCTGCTCCTTTTCCAGTTAGCAGCACGTGCTCTGAACGCTCCATTACAGCACGGGCCGCCGAAATGGGGTTGCGTATCGTTTTGACCCCCGCCACGGAACCGGCCGCCAGTGTACGTCCATCCATAATAGCGGCATCCAATTCGTTCACTCCCTCGGCCGTAAAGACCGCTCCTTTGCCCGCATTGAACAACGGATCGTCTTCGAGGATCCGAACGGTAGCCTCTACGGCATCTAGTGCCGCGCCTCCATTTTCCAATATGGCAGCGCCGGTCGTTAGTGCTTTTTCAAGCGATGTCCGGTAACGCTTTTCGAGCTCCGGAGTTAGTTGACTTTTATTGATGGTACCGGCCCCTCCATGAATGACCAGCACAAATTTTGCATTGGCGGACAAGGGCAAAGAAGAGGCCTGTTGCCCAAAAATGGGCAAATACCATCCCACTAAAACAATAAAAAGGATGTTTTTCATGAGAGCGATTTTGAGCAATTTAACCAATCTTACTGGGGCTGTTTCACTAATTTTACAAACAATTCGTTCTTGTGCGCACAGCAGTGAAAATAGTAAAATGGGTGGTCCTTTCCTTCTTGCTGCTGGTGGTCCTGATTTTTACACTCTTAAAGATACCCGCTGTTCAAAGCTGGTTAGGAAAACAAGTTGCCCTTACCCTTTCTAAAGAGCTTGGCACCCGTATAGAAGTAAAGGGCGTTTCTTTTTCGCTGCTCGACCGGTTCGCCCTTGATGGGCTGCTGGTCATGGATCGCCAACAGGATACGATCATTTACGCGCAAGAACTTCAGCTAAGTCTCTCTGATTGGTTTTTTACGAAAGACAGTATTGAACTTACCCAAGTAGAACTGAGCAATGCACTGATAAGAGTGCAGCGAACCGATAGTACATGGCGGCACCAGTTTTTGCTGGACTATTTTACTAAAAGCCGCTCCGCCGATACGGGATCGAAAAAAAAGGGGGGGCCGCTTCACTTGCATCATCTCTCCGTGGCCTCTTCGCGCTTTGAGCAAATAGATGAGTGGAACGGATTTTCACTGCAAGCCAACGTTGAACAGGCAGACTTACTGGCAGATCAGCTCTCTACAGCGGAAAAAGACATCAAAATTAGTTTGCTCTCCATCAAAAAACCAACGGTTTCCCTATACCGTTACAAAGGGAAAAACCAATCGCTTAAACCAGACGCCGCCATCAGTTCGACGTCGTCGTCTTCTGACTCACTCTCTTTTGCTAATGCCCTTAGTCTGCAATTGGGCAATGTAGAAATAACAGAAGGATACTTTAGCCTCAAACAAGAGGGCCGCACATTGAATCCCGGAGTTTTTGATGCTGTCCAGCCCGAGATCAGTGGCCTGAACCTTTCCTTACAAAATGCAAGTTGGAAAGAAGATACGCTGCGCAGCCAGCTGACCCTTTCTGCACAAGAAAGAAGTGGTTTTGCGATTCGAACCTTACGGTCGGGGGTAGAATGGACCTCCAACAGTATTTCGCTCGATAGCTTTTTGCTGCAAACCAATAACAGTACGATAGCGCAAAATGCCCGCATACGATTTAGATCGCTGAATGACCTTATTTCACTTTCCAAAGAGACCCAATTTCAATCGCAGATCACACGATCGAATATCAGCAGCAAAGACATTGCCTTCTTTTTTCCCAAAGCAGCCTCCTTTAATAAAACGATCCAATTACAGGCCCAGGTTAGTGGTGATCTTACCGACCTAAGGATACGAGAGTTGGTCTTGAAAGCTGGAAACGAAAGTTTTTTGCAAGGAGATCTTTCGATCCAACACCTGAATGACCCAGCCAGAAGAACGATTCGTTTGGAAGCTAAACGGTTGAATAGCTCTTACGAGGATCTTGTATTTTTTATTCCTGCGCTGGCCCAACAAAGAGATCCCGATCTTAGCAAGCTTCGCTATATCCGCTTTCAGGGGTCTCTCCTTGCGCTACAAGATGACTTTTCTGCCGAGGGAAACTGGCAAACAGGACTAGGTGATTTGCAGACGGCAATTCGCATAAAACAATCCCCTCGTCGCCGTACAGCCTATCAAGGTTCGCTAAAACTTAGGGGCTTCGATGCCGGAACACTTTTGGGACTACCCTCCCTTGGCAAGATCGATTTTGAAGGCTCTCTACAAGGACAAGGAGGTAGTTTACGAGATGCAGAAGCCATTTACAGCGGCACCCTTAAATCGTTGCGCTTTAATGAATATACTTTTCACAACATTGGGGTAGAAGGCTCTTTGAAAGAACAATTATTTCTATTTAAGACCAGCATACAAGACGAGCATCTTGTTACGGGTCCACTGCAGGCCAGCTGGAAGATCGACCAAGGGGAAAATAAGATCACCTTTACAGGCAGTGTCCAAAAAGCATCGCTCAAAGACCTTCAATTGTCAAAAAAAGATATTGAGCTATCCGGCAATATGTCCGCGCTTTTTCAGTATGCATCGAGCAACGAATTACATGGGTTTTTAGCTATACGCGATGCGGCCATTTCCTTGCAAGAGGAGCTTTTACCACTCGATTCTTTGTACATAGAGTTAAATAATACCTCCGATAAAAAGAATCTATCGATCGCTTCCAACGAATTCAATGCTTCTCTTGATGGTCAGTTTCAGTTTAATGAACTCCCCTCGATCGCAAGGCATTTTTTGTCGAGGTATTATCCCTCTCAATTTGAATCTCCAGGACCGCTGGCACCCGATACGCGAATCGCGATGTCGCTACAAACCTCTCTGGCTGGTCCTTTTTTGAGTTCGGTTGCACCTGAATGGTCAGGTCTTAACTATAGTTCGATAGAAGCCTCTTGGATACCTGTTCTTGATTCGTTCTCGTTAAAAGCCACGATCCCGGAATTACGATATCGCCAATATAAAGCAGAGAAGATCGACATCAACAGTTCTGCCACTGACAAAACCCTTTTGCTGCAGGGAAATATGGCACAATTCACCATTAATGATACCATCGCCCTTCCACCGGCCAACTTGCAGTTCGTAGCCAGAAATGATTCTTCACAGATCCAGTTGCGTTCCGGTAGCGGCAGCGGAGTAGAAAAGTTGAATTTAAATGCGCTCGTGACCACATACAAGGACGGGTTTGTTTTGCACTGGGAACCCTCGGACTTTACGGTCAATGGTAAATTGTGGACCCTGGGAGAAGAGAGCGAGTTGGTACTTCGCAAAACTAGTCCCGTAAGCGGCAGCCTACTACTTTCTGAAGGAGACCAGCTATTGAAACTGCGTACGCTCCCTAAAGAGGATGGTGAAAAAGACAAGATCGGTCTATCGCTATCGAACATAAATCTAAATGACATTGGACCTTTTATAGTACCCCATAACAGACTGGAGGGCGTTGTATCGGGAGATGTATTGATAGAGGACCCCCTCGGCGAACTACACATTAGCAGTGACCAGATCTATACACGTTTACTTCGCCTGGACAATGATTCGATTGGCGAAGTACGTACCGATATACGTTATGATCATCAGCGTGGAATGCTCACGGCGAGCGGATCTACCCTGAACGAAGAAGAAAAATTATCTTTTGATGTACAACTTTACGGCCAAGATTCACTTTCATCAAAAAATAAAATCACCCTCAACACAAGACAATATCCCATTACCTTGCTAGAACGTTTTTTAGGAGGACTCTTTAGTGATATTACCGGGCATCTTACCGGCGACATCGTGATAGACGGCGATCTGCATCGCCCTGCGGTGACCGGAAAAGGGTTACTTACAAATGCTGGCCTGCGGGTAAACTATACGCAGTGTTACTACCGCATCGATAACAAGGAGATCGAAATCACCCCCAGCCGTATCGAGTTAAATGGCCTTGTTCTTCGAGACACAGCCACGAATAACCCTATTTATGTCAGTGGTGGCATAGACCATGCTTCTTTTAATGACTTGTTCTACGATCTGGATCTTTCGACACGCAAGCCCGGAAGTCGCGGAGAGCAAAACAATCGACCCGTACAATTACTTAATACAAACCGGACAGATAATGATCTTTTTTATGGACAGGTGAAAGGTACCGCTCTTTTACAGCTGCGTGGTCCGCAAACAGACATGGTAATGACGTTGAATGCGGCTGCTTCAGATAAGGACAGCAGCTATGTAACCTTACCCCCCGGCACTGGAAAAGAAAGTGGGAGTGCCGAGTTTCTTATCGAACGAAAGTTTGGTACAGAGATGGCGACGGAGGGCTACACAAAACAAGGAAACAACATATTGTTTGACCTGGAGTTAACAGCTAACCCGCTTTTACAAGTAAAAGTGGTACTAGATGAGTTGTCCGGAGATGAGATCAAGGGCAAGGGCAGCGGTACGCTAAAGATCCGTACGGGCACCACAGAACCCCTTTCGCTACGCGGTCGCTTAGGGATCGAGGAGGGAAATTACCTGTTCACTTTTCAATCTTTTTTCAAAAAACCATTTGAGATCAAAAAGGGAGGAACCAACTATATCGAATGGAACGGAGACCCTTATGACGCCACCATAAAATTCGAGGCCGTTTACAAAAGTGAGCGGGTAAGTTTTGCTCCGCTGGCCAGCGCCCTGAACCTGACCGCCGATGTAAGCAATGCCCGTAGCGATGTATTCGTTGTGGCCCGACTAACTAATAAATTATTCAAACCCTCCATCGAGTTTTCGTTGGATTTTCCCCCGAACAGCATTGCGAACGTCAACCCCGAACTAACACTCCTACTGCAACAACTACAATCGAACAGCAATGAACTGAATCGACAGGTTACTTACCTGATCGTGTTCAATAGTTTTGCCCCCAGTGAGTTGGGGGGAACCTTGTCGGGGGCCGGTGTCAACGTAAGCACCATCTCCGGCATCTTACTCTCGGTGCTAAGCGATCAGATCAATAAGCTGTTCAGCAATTTGCTAAGAAGCGACAAGTATCGCATCAACCTGAACACATCATTATACAATCGAAACTTACTGGCTTCGAGTAGCACGGCGCTGAACCTAAGCAGCAACGTGAACTTTTCAATTGGCCGCTCCTTTTTCGACAACCGATTTATTATTTCCACAGGATTGGGCATGGATGCCCCCCTAGGACAAGGAGCGCAATCCAGCGTGCAGCAAAGTATTTTGTTGCTGCCCGACGTAACCATGGAGTGGTTGATCAACCCGAGTGGCACCATTAGGGCCTCTTTTTTCTATCGCACCAATGCCGATTTTTTGACCGCCAGTACCAGTGCCAGTGTGGTCCGCTCTCGAAGGGCAGGGGCCAGTTTGTCCTACAAAAGGGAGTATGACAGACTTTCCGACCTATTTGGCGGTAAAAAACGAAAAAAGTCAAAAAAATTTAATGATTGATAATTAATAACTTACATCAATTTTTTCGATGGACTACACCGAATTTTGAGCTCTAGACACCCCTTTTGCTCGCTGCCTTTACAAGGGTTACACGGCGTGGGAGAAGGTAAAAAACCCATCTTGTTGTAACCCATTACGTTTCGGCCCGTATTTTGTCGACATTTCGCTATATTTATTTAGGGAATATTCCCTTTCTTTGCATCCGAAAACCAATATGAATATGCTTAAGAGAATACTCTTCCTGTTAGTGGTTGCCATGACTGCTGGCTCTTCGCTTTTTGCTCAGGTTACGACCGCGGTGCTGACCGGTGATGTAAAAAGTAACAACAAAGAAGCCTTAACTGGTGCAACCATCGTCGCTATCCACGTGCCCTCTGGAACCAAGTATACCACCATCTCCCGTACGGGCGGACAGTATACCATACAGAACATGCGTGTGGGAGGACCCTACACCATTGAGATCAGCTTTGTCGGCCACCAGGCAGAGAAATTCGAAAACATCTACTTACAACTGGGAGATCCATATGTATTGAGCGCTGAACTGCTAAGCACAGCGGCCGCCTTGCAAAACGTTGTGGTAGGGGGAAGAAAAAATTCGATCCTCAATGCCGGTCGTACTGGAGCCGTCACCAACGTAGGTACTCGCCAGATCAACCAGCTTCCTACTTTTAGCCGCAGCATTAACGAGATCACAAGGGCTACCCCCCAGGCCAATGGCCCCTCTATTGGAGGTGGTAACTACCGCCAAAACAACTTTACTGTTGACGGATCTGACTTTAACAACAGCTTTGGTATCGGTTCTAACCTTCCTGCCGGTGGAGCTCCCATCTCATTGGATGCCCTGGATGAGATCTCTATCAACATCACTCCTTTTGATATTCGCCAGTCGGGCTTTATCGGCTCGGCCGTTAACGCAGTAACGCGTTCCGGAACCAACACCTTTACGGGTTCTGTGTATCGTTATTTCCGTAACCAAAATCAACGAGGTGATCAAGTTGAGCAAGCTAAATTCATTCGCCCCGTTGAAGAATTCAATCAATATGGTTTCCGTATGGGCGGACCCATCATCAAGAACAAGCTTTTCTTCTTTATCAATTACGAAACAGAAAATCAGCCCAAGTCTATTCAAAACTTCTTTGCTGCAACAGCGGCTGCCCCTTACGGAAGTGCTCCCAATATCGTGAGACCTACGGCTGACTCACTCAATTTGATCAGCAAATTCCTGCTCGATAATTACGGATATGTTACCGGACCTTATCAGGGTTATGTTCCCAACATTGAGCGTACTAAGTACCTTGCCCGTATCGACTGGAACATCAACGACAAAAATCGCCTGAATATTCGCTATAGCCAGGTAGAAGGCGGAGAACCTTTTACCCCCAGTACTTCTGTGAGCGGATCGAACGTTAACTATACCAGCAACCGTACAGCCAGCACATCACAGTGGTTCAAGAACTCCAACTATTTTCAGGGAGCCAATTTATACTCATTGGCCGGTGAGTTGAACTCCACTTGGGGTAAAATGGCCAATACGCTTCGTGCTACCTACACTTTCCAAAATGATTCTCGTTCTACCGATAGCCAGATATTCCCCTTCGTAGATATTTTGAGTAACACAGGGGGCGTAACCGGACCGGCTCCTTATACCTCCTTTGGTTACGAGCCTTTCAGCTTCGGAAATCTTCGCCAGGTTAAAACCTACTCTGTAATCAATAATCTTACTTGGACTACCGGCAAACATAATTGGACAGTAGGTGGTCAATACGAATTGAGTGAGACCATCAATGGTTTTCAGCGCTTTGGTACCAGTTTCTATGTATTCAATACATGGGCTGATTTTGCCAGCTCTATCAATCCTAATCCTGCGCTGCGTGCCAAACCCAGAGATTTTGCAATTACCTACTCTTTGTCTAAGAACTTTGCCCCTGCCTTCTCCTCTTTCAAGTTTGCCCAATATTCTGCTTACGGTCAAGACGAGATCGCAGTTACCAAAGATTTCCGCCTGACCTTGGGTCTGCGTGTAGATCTTCCCACCTACCCCGATGTACCACAGATCGTGACGCATCCTTTGGTGCTTAAAATGAATTTTGATGGAGGCGAAAAGATTAATACAGGTAATCTTCCTAAGAATCGCCTGATGTGGTCTCCTCGTCTTGGTTTCAATTGGGACATCTACGGAGATCGCTCCTTGCAGATTCGTGGTGGAACAGGGATCTTTACCGGTCGTGTTCCCTTTGTTTGGATCGTTAGCCAATCAGGTGACAATGGTATGATACAGGTTACCCAATTCTGGAACGGCCAGGCCAACACACCCGGCCCTTTCAATCCTGATCCTGCTGCCTACAGACCTTCTACCGTGCCTACTGCCGGTACTATTGTACCCGGTAGCGTTACCGCCCTGGTGGAAGACTTTAGAAATCCCCAGACCTGGAAATCGACACTTGCCTTTGATACTCGTTTAGGCAAAGGAATTATCGGAACCGTAGAAGCTATCTTTAATAAAGACATGTACACGGCTATCTTCCGTAATCCTAATATGATCTCCCCGGCCTCATTGGCTGTTGATGGGTATCCTGACAGACGTCCTATCTACGGTGCGACCAATCAAACCCGCTTTATCAATACCCTTAATAACGGTATCCCCCAAGCTAATGCCTCTGGTGCCTTTAACCCCGTGATCTTGGATAACGGAACCCGTGGTTATTATTTCTCGCTGACCGCTAAAGTTGAAAAGCAATACAGCAAAGGCCTTTCTTGGTCTGTTGCCTACACAAAATCAATGGCCGGAAACCTTTATGATGGTGGTGGTGACCAACCCCTCTCTGCCTGGCAGGGAACTCCCAATGTATGGGGACCCAACTCACAGACCCTTGGCTATGCCGACTATGTAGTGCCAGACCGTGTTGTTGCCATGATCTCTTACCGCAAGGAGTATTTCAAAAACCTGGCTACCACCATTTCTGCTTTCTATAATGGCGGTATCAACGGTCGCTTCTCCTACACCTATGATCTGGACTTTAACCGTGATGGTATCAACGGAAATGACCTGATGTACATCCCCACCGCAACTGAAGTGCAGCAAATGTTATTTGCTAGTAATACGGTAAATGGCGTATCATATGATCAAGCTGCTCAGCGTACCTTGTTCGAGCGTTATATTCAGCAAGACAAATACCTCCGTGCTCACCGTGGTCAGTATGCCGAGCGTAACGGAGCGCAAGCGCCTTGGTTGAATCGTTTGGATGTTAAGATCATGCAAGACCTGTTTACTAATATAAAGGGCACCAAGAATTGCTTGCAATTCAGCATCGACATCTTCAATGCCGGCAACCTGATCGATCCAGGATGGGGCAAGATCAAAACCATCAACAACAGCCGCCCATTGGCGATCACCAATTCGGCCAGCTTTGTTCCGGGTGGTACAGTCTTACCGATCTACCGCTTGGGTAGTGCCAATGGTGATATTATTACCAAGACCTTCCGTGATAACGTAAGCGTAGCCTCTACCTACTCTATACAGTTTGGTCTTCGCTACTTGTTCAACTAATAGTTTGTAACGCTTTATTTGGAAGACCGCTCGCAAGGGCGGTCTTCTTTTTTTATAGAATGAATATCTTTAGGTCCAATTCTTGTATATGAAATTAAAATGGTTTGCCCTGCCCCTCTGGCTCGTTTTCTGCGCCGCCTGTACGAACCGACCCACAGTCGATCTCTTTGTCTTTAATGCAAAGATCTACACAATCGATAGCAGCTTCTCGATTCAAGAAGCCATGGTCATAGACCAAGGAAAAGTAATGGCGACCGGAACGGCGGCATCCCTCCGGGAAAAATATACTTTTCGAGATAGTCTCAACGCTAATGGTAAATTCATCTACCCCGGTTTTAATGACGCCCATGCGCATTTCGTTGGCTATGCGGAAACCCTTCGCACAGCCTCCCTCGTGGGGACCAAGAGTTGGGATCAGATCTTATCGGTGGTAAGAGAATTCGCGAGCACTCACCCCGAGGGATGGATCGTGGGACATGGCTGGGATCAAAATGACTGGGAAAACAAAACCTTTCCCGATAACAAAGCCCTCAACGCCCTATTTCCCGATCGTCCGGTACTACTAACCCGTATTGACGGGCATGCTGCCATCGCCAATCAAAAGGCCTTAGAATCTGTAAAGATCACGGCAGGGCAACCACTGGTAGGCGGTAAGGTCTTAGTAAAAAATGGGGTGATGACCGGACTCCTGATCGATAACGCAGTGGACCTAGTCAGTAAGGCCATTCCTGCTATCACTACAGCGGAATTTACCAGGGTTATTACGCAAGCGCAACAAAACTGTCTGGCCGTAGGACTCACTTCGTTAACGGATTGCGGGCTGGATTATCCCGTGGTGGAGCAGCTGCAAAAGCTGCAGCAAGAGAATTTGCTTACGCTTCGATTGAACGTTATGCTGAGTGATAAACCCGATAATTACCGATTTGCCGAAAGGAAAGGAATGATATTGGAAGATCGTTTGCAGGTAAGGAGTTTTAAGGTCTATGGTGATGGGGCTCTTGGCTCCAGAGGAGCTTGCTTGCTTCATCCCTATGAGGACGATAAAGACAACGCTGGCTTTTTGCTCAGTAACCCCGCCCATTTTGACAGCGTCGCTAACTGGTGTGCGAGCAAGGGGTGGCAAATGAACACCCATGCCATTGGAGATAGCGGAAATCGTACCATCCTACAGATCTATGGCCGCTATCTGCAACCTGCTAACGATAAACGCTGGAGAATCGAACATGCCCAAGTAGTCAATGAAAATGACCTCGCCCTCTTTGGAAAGTATGGCGTAATTCCCTCTGTGCAACCCACCCATGCGACCTCAGATATGTATTGGGCTGAAAAAAGATTGGGAGCCACAAGGATCAAGAACGCCTATGCGTATCAGCAATTACTTGCACAAAATCAGTGGATGCCGCTTGGTACCGATTTTCCGGTAGAGGATATATCTCCCTTTAAGACATTTTATGCCGCCGTATTCAGACAAGATGCCAGTGGCTGGCCTGCAACGGGCTTTCAAATGGACAATGCGCTTACGCGCGAGCAGACATTACGCGGCATGACCCATTGGGCGGCCAAGGGCAGTTTCGAAGAAAATAAAAAAGGCAGCTTAGAACCAGGCAAATGGGCCGACTTTATCATCTTGGACCAAGATCTGATGAGTACCCCAGCGGAGGCCATTCTCAACACCCGGGTCGTAGCCACGTACATCAATGGAGAAAAAGTCTATGGCTTAAAAAACTGATGCTTGCAAAATCACTATAAAGATCACTATCATACACTGGGTCTGCCCCCCGGAGCAACGGCGGAGCAGATCAAAAAAGCCTGGAGAAAACTAGTTTTCGATCTACATCCCGATAAAACCGGTAATAATGCAGCGGCCTCTGTTCGATTCAGCGAAATACAACACGCCTATGAAGTCTTAAGTGACCCGATCAAGAAGATCCAGTTCTTGCAGGAGCGCTGGCTACGTAAAGCACAGGGTAAAGACCTCTCCTCCTCTTACGATGATCTTGCCGGATGGGTTAAAGAATGTTTGGCGGTAGAGAAAAATACGAATACACAAGATCCAGATCGAATCGATCCACAGCAATTGTATTCACAAATAGAGCAACTTGCTCATAGTGAAAAGATCGACACCCTACGACAATACGACGATCCTGAGGCCCTACTGACCGGAGCCAGACTCCTGCTATTGGCAGCGACGATCTTGCCCTATCCTCTTTTCGAGCAGATCTCGGAACATTTTTACAAGATCGAACCCGAAAACCTGACGTGGCAAAACGAAATTCAAAAAGCCCGGCGTCAAAAAAGAAATAGCCGAAACTGGCAACGTTACCGGATCTTTTTATTGATCCTAATTACTCTACTGCTTTGCAAACTGATCACAAGTTGACAATATAAGACCCTTAAAATAGCGAACTACTCCATCACTATCTGTAAACGCTTCTTCGTTAGTTATCTATTTTCTGAAGACAAGACCGATGAACCTATCTTTGCGCCATGCATTTTGTAAGTGTTGAGCGTTTGACCAAGAGTTATGGGATCCATCCACTATTTTCTTCTATTAGTTTTCATATTAGCCAGGGCGACAAGATCGCGCTGATCGCTCGCAATGGATCAGGTAAGTCTACCCTACTGCGTATTCTGGCAGGGCAGGAAACAGCCGACAGCGGAACGGTTTGGATCAATAAAGAAGTAGATGTGATCTTGTTTGAACAGGACCCCCTGTTCGATCCCCAAAAAACCGTGGCCGAGACCATTTTCTTTCATGACCATCCCCTGATGAATGCGGTGCGAGCCTACGAGGCAGCCGCTGCCACGGAAAATGCCGAAGAATTGAACCAAGCCATCATCAATATGGATGAGTTGGGAGCCTGGGATATGGACGCCAAGATCAAACAGATATTGGATAAACTCAATATCAAGGAGCTGAATCAACCCATTGGTACATTGAGCGGGGGCCAGCGTAAACGGATCGCATTGGCCAAAACACTCATCGATATTGGCTTTGAGCATAAGCATTGCTTATTGATCATGGACGAGCCGACCAACCACCTTGATGTAGGCATGGTAGAATGGATGGAGCAGTTTTTAAACCGCGAAAACATTACCCTTATCTTGGTAACGCACGATCGGTACTTTCTCGACACGGTATGCGACGAGATCTGGGAGCTCGATGGAAGTGAGCTTCATGTATACAAAGGCGACTACGAAAATTACCTCGAGAAAAAGACAGCGCGAATAGAGAGTGATAAAGCCTCTGTCGATAAAGCACGGAATCTTTTCAGACGAGAATTGGAGTGGATGCGCAAACAACCCAAAGCCAGGACCACAAAAAGTAAGAGTCGGCAAGACAATTTTTATACGATTGCTGAAAAAGCCTCAAAACAAACCCAAGAAGCCTCGTTACAATTGTCCATGAAGATGAGCCGACTGGGTGGAAAGATCATTGAACTCAAGAAGATCAATAAGTGCTATGGAGACAACGTGATCCTAAAGGGATTCGACTACACCTTCAAAAAAGGGGAACGCGTGGGCATTATCGGCCCCAACGGAGTGGGTAAATCAACCTTTACCAATATCATACAAGGACTTGAAGCGGCCGACAGTGGCAAGATCAATGTAGGAGATACCATTGTCTTTGGTAATTACTCCCAACAGGGATTACAATGGAAAGAGGATCAACGGGTGATCGAATTCGTAAAGAATATTGCCGAAAACTTTCCACTGGCCACCGGAGGATCGCTTAGTGCCGCTCAATTCTTGCAGTTATTTCTGTTCGATCCTGACAAACAATACACATACATCAGTAAGCTAAGCGGAGGAGAAAAAAGAAGATTGCACTTGCTCTCTATCTTATTTCGAAATCCTAACTTTTTGATCTTGGACGAGCCTACCAATGATCTGGACCTTCCCACGCTCGCTGTACTTGAAAATTTTTTGCTTGAGTTCGGTGGCTGCCTCTTGATCGTCTCGCACGATCGCTACTTTATGGATCGTCTGGTCGATCACTTGTTGGTATTTGAGGGAGGAGGCCTGATTCGCGATTTTCCGGGAAATTACAGCCAGTACCGAAGAGAGTCGGCTAAAAAAGAGAGCCCTGAAAAAAAAGAGGCCCTTACGAGCGCCGACACCACCCTAAAAATTAGAACATTCGCGCAACCCACCGCATCCGATCCTGGTAAAACTCCTCTCTCGTACAAAGAAAAAAGAGAGTTTGAGGCCTTGGAGAAGGAATTACCCCTGCTGAACGAAGAGAAAAAAAAGATCAGTGAGGAGCTGGCCGGAGGGCAGTGCAGCTATGAAGAATTGACCGCCCTCTCGTTACGCATGGAATCACTGAGTGCCATGATCGATTCGAAAGAATTGCGTTGGTTAGAACTAAGCGAGCGAGCTTAAGAGCTAGTCCTCTTCTACAAAGTCAAGGTCCTTATGAAAGGTCTCGCGGGTCAAAAGGGCTGCCGTCCAGGTGATAGCCATAATAATAACTCCGCTGATAATACCCGCATTGACATATCCAATGCCGGGCAAGTGCTGCAGCCACTTGAACAATGGCAAGATAAAAATGGCCAGCATCCCCCTAACCATATTGGGAATAGTAGTGGCAGCGGTGGCCCGAAGATTGGTTCCAAATTGCTCGGCTCCCATGGTTACGAAAATGGCCCAAAAGCCCGTTCCAAAACCTAGTCCGGCACAGATCAAGTATAACCCGGCAGCGGAACCTTGCCATAGGGTGGTAAAGAACAAGACCATAAAGAGCATCGTAATCAGATAAAATATATACAAGGCCCTTAGTCGGCTATGAAGCCATTGACTGACCATTCCGATCAAGATATCTCCTACAGAGATGCCAGCATATGCAAACATGATGGCCTTACCGGGATCGATCTTATCCTTTATTCCGAAAGCCTGACCAAAATCGTTCGAAAAGGTAACCAGGATCCCGATCACATACCATGTAGGTAATCCGATGAGGATACCGAAAAGATATCGTTTAAAACGGTCTGCGCTAGTAAAGAAGAGTAAAAAATTACCGCGCGACACCCCTTGCTTTTTTACCTGGTGGAACATGCTGGATTCCAGTACGGAGATGCGCAATAACAAAAGCGCAATACCCAATCCCCCTCCGATAAAGTAACAAGTACGCCAATCGAATTGCTGCTTCATAAAATAAGCCAGTATCGCCCCAGTTAATCCGATACCCGCCACAAAAGAAGTAGCTAACCCTCTTTTTTGCTTGGGAACCACTTCAGATACCAGGGTAATTCCCGCCCCCAATTCGCCAGCTAATCCTAATCCTGCTATAAATCGGATCCACTTATATTGCTCGACTGTTTCTACAAATCCGTTGGCAATATTGGCGGCCGAATACAAAATGATGGAGCCAAACAGCACACTTAATCGACCTCGCTTGTCTCCGATCACGCCGGAGATTATTCCTCCAATTAACAGACCCCACATCTGCCACTGCAAAATGATCTCACCATTGAGTTTTACTTGCTCGGGACTAAGCCTTAGCGACTGCAAACTGGGTATGCGAATAATGCCAAATAAAAGCAGGTCATAAATATCCACGAAATATCCTAAGGCGGCCACCACCACCGTTACATTAAAGAGGGTATGTCGTGGTGCATTATTCATTGGACTTGACCTTTCCGGTTATCATTTTAAATATGACTGGGGCGGTGGTAACGAACACAATGACCAAGACGATCACCTCTAGATGTTCCTTAAGATCGAAACCATAAGAGGCCAGTATCCATTTTTGCAAAAAATAACCGGCAAAGATCATGGAGCACACCCAAGAAATACTACCGATAATATTATAAAAATGAAACTTGGCTCTATCCATTTGTACAATACCGGCCACAATGGGAGCAAAGGTCCTGATCAGCGGAAGAAAACGAGCACCCACAACAGCCAAGCCCCCATGCTTTTCGTAGAATTCGCGTGCTTGATGTAAATATTTCTTTTTAAAAAGTAATCGATCTCTCCATTGATACATAGCGGGCCCTACTTTGCGACCGGTCCAGTAGCCAAGACTATTTCCTGCAATTCCCGCCAAGGCAATAAGTGCCGATAGCACTAGTAGATCGATCCATTCATTACGGATAGCTCCCAGCCCGATAGCATCCAGAAATTGATAAGCCAATCCAGGCACTACCTCGCCTGTTTTTCGGCTGATCTCGTGGGCATAGATGCCCGCTACGAATAAGAGCGAATCACCCGGTAAAAAGAACCCCACAAAGAGCCCGGTCTCGGCAAAGACCACAAAGAGCAATAACCATAATCCGCCGTTCTCCACATAGTACTGAGGCTGTAAGAGATTTGTCCAATGAAAGGCATCCAGTAGAACAACAGGCATGATAGATTGAATTAGGAAACGACTTCGTTGTCGAGTTCACCCTCCCATTTACTTACAACCGTTGTAGCCAACGCATTGCCCACTACATTGGTGGCCGAGCGAAACATATCACAAAAATGATCGATCGGCAATATTAGCGCTACCCCCTCGGGAGGAATATTGAACATAGAGCAGGTCGCCAGCACCACCACTAAAGAAGCGCGTGGCACACCGGCAATTCCCTTACTGGTAAGCATCAGTACCAATAACATCGTGATCTGCGTGCCCAGATCGAGCGGAATATTATAGGCCTGGGCAATGGCCATACTGGCAAAGGTCATGTACATCATACTGCCATCGAGGTTAAAGGAGTACCCCAGGGGCAACACAAAAGAAACGATCTTGTTTTTGCAACCAAACCGTTCGAGTTCTTCAGTAAGTTTCGGGAAAACGGCTTCGCTGCTGGTTGTACTGAATGCGATCAACAGTGGATTCCCGATCCTTTTAAGCAAAGCGAACATTCTGGTCCCAATGATCAGATAACCCACCCCCAGCAGTAAGATCCAAAGCACGGCTATACCGATCAAAAAATAGGTAAAATAGATCAGGTAAAATTCAAAGATGCCCAGACCGCGCGAAGCGACTACGGCACAAAGGGCGCCAAAAACGCCGAATGGCGCAATATTCATGACATACCCCACCATCTTCAAAATAATATGAGAAACAGCATCGAGGGCCTTGATAACGGGTTTGGCCTGTTCGCCAAGGGCCGTAGTGGCCACGCCAAAGAAAATAGAGAACACGACCAACTGCAGCACTTCGTTCGTGGCCATGGCCTCTATGACACTGCGGGGAATAATATGCTCTACGAATTTCTCCAGTGAAAATTCTTGTTTCTTCGTCATTAGATCTTTTACTCCTTCGGTATCGGCTTGAGAGAGACTAATATACTGTCCTGGCTCAAGGAGATTGACCAGCACTAGTCCGATACTCAGCGAGATCAGCGAAGCTGTGATAAACCAAAGCATGGACTTTCCTCCCACGCGCCCTACCGCAGATAAATTACCCAGCTTGGCAATTCCCACCACCAAGGTCGAAAAGACCAAGGGCGCAATGATCATTTGCACCATACGAATAAAGACCTTACCTAATAATTTTATGTTGGTGGAAAATTCCTTGATAAAAGCGGGATCTGCATTGGTGTGCACCTCATATCCTACTAAAACACCGGCTACCATCGATAACAATATGTACGTAGTCAGTTTATTTGTCTTTTTCATGGCAAGCAGGTTATACGAACGATGCACCGAAAATCGGTAAAATCCGGCATTCAAAAAATTTTGAAAAGCGATTATCTTGCAAAACGTTTGCTCTAAAAACTGTAACTTACTCTTTTTAATGCCCTCTTTTTCTACAACTTTTTACCATGGCTGAGCATCATCCCTCTTTTAAACCTTCGTTGGGACTTTTGGACGGAACGATGATCGTGGCCGGATCGATGATCGGTTCGGGCATCTTTATCGTCAGTGCTGATATCTTACGAAATGTAGGTAGCGCCGGTTGGCTGATCGCCGTGTGGGTGCTAACCGGTTTTATGACCATTACTGCGGCCGTGAGCTATGGTGAATTAAGTGGAATGTACCCAAAGGCCGGAGGACAATACGTGTATTTGAAAGAGGCCTATAACCCGCTGATGGGATTTTTATTTGGATGGAGTTTTTTTGCGGTCATACAGACCGCCACCATTGCTGCCGTGGGGGTTGCCTTCTCTAAATTCTTGGCGTATCTGGTCCCGGAATTAGGAAATAATCATTTACTCTACGATCTCGGCTTTATGAAGATCTATGCCGGACAATTGGTAGCCATCTTCATAATTGTTTTATTAACCTATGTCAACTCCCGCGGAGTACGCGAAGGAAAAATCATTCAAACTGTTTTTACCAGCACTAAACTACTTGCTCTATTTGGACTGATCGTCTTTGGATTTTTATTGGTAAAGAATAGTTATTGGGCTGCCAACTGGTCCACTGGATTTGACGCCATGCAAAATGTAGGCATCAAGAATGAGGCCGGCACCTTGATCTCCGACAAATGGTTGCCTCTGTCCGGGGCAGCGTTACTGGGCGCTATCGCTGCCTCGATGGTGGGCTCGATCTTTAGCTCCGATGCCTGGAATAATGTAACCTTTATTGCCGGCGAAATGAAAAATCCGCAGCGCAATATCGGGCTGAGTCTTTTTTTAGGCACTCTCATTGTTACCATCATCTATGTCGCTGCCAATTTGATGTACCTGAATGTACTACCCCTCGATCAACTGGCCTTTCCTACCGATGACCGGGTCGCGGTGGCAGCTGCCAATGTGATCTCTCCCTCCTTTGGCACAACACTGATCGCGGTGTTGATAATGGTATCGACCTTTGGTTGCAATAATGGACTTATTATGGCAGGGGCCCGCGTCTATCATACGATGGCCAAAGACGGGCTCTTCTTTAAAAAAGCAGGGGAATTGAATCGGCAATCGGTGCCGCAATTCGCTTTGTGGATACAGTGTGCAGTAGCAGCAATATGGAGCTTGAGCGGCCGTTACGGACAATTGTTGGACATGATCTCTTTTGTCGTGGTATTGTTTTATATGCTAACCATTGCGGGTATTTTTATTTTACGGTACAAAAGACCAGATTTACCCAGGCCCTATAAAGCCTTCGGGTATCCTTTTTTACCAGCTCTTTACATTTTGATGGGGGCTGCTTTTTGCGTCCTGCTGATCGTGTATAAACCAGAATTTACCTGGCCGGGCTTTATTATCGTGCTGCTGGGCATTCCGCTCTATTATCTAGCCTTGGGCCGGGGAACTCCCGGCACAAAAAACTAAGGAGTTTTATTATCAATCAGTATCTTAGACATTCCTAAAAACCAACGCATGAGCTTATTTGTAAAAAAGCCCCTGGACCAAATCATGGCGCAGGCGGCCGACAGTGAAAAAGGACTTAAGAGAACGCTGGGTGCCGGCAATCTGGTGGCCCTGGGCATCGGCGCCATTATTGGTGCCGGACTGTTTGTTCGCACAGCCGCTGCCGCCGGTCAAGCCGCCGGTCCAGCTGTGACGATCTCGTTTATCGTGGCAGCCATTGGCTGCGCATTTGCCGGATTGTGCTACGCGGAATTTGCCTCGATGATCCCCATTGCCGGTAGTGCCTATGCCTACTCGTATGTAACCATGGGAGAACTTGTTGCCTGGATCATCGGTTGGGCCTTGATCATGGAATATGCGTTGGGGGCGGCCACTGTTGCCATTGCGTGGAGCGAGTACCTCAATAACCTGCTTGGAGGCGGAATACCCTATGAATGGTGCCATTCACCCTTCGAAATTTCCCAAGCCGGTGTACGAGGCATCATGAATGTCCCCGCCATTGTCATTCTGTTGTTATTGACCTTACTACTGATAAAAGGCACACAAGAATCCGCGTTTATCAATGCCATTATCGTTTTTGTAAAAGTTGCCATTGTATTACTGTTTATTTTTATTGGATGGCAGTTCATTAAACCGGAGAACTACAGCCCCTACTTGATCCCGGCCGATGCCACTCCGGTACTGAATACGGATGGAACGGTCAAGAATTCATACGACAGTCTGTTTCGCCATGGATGGGGCGGCATTTTGGGAGGAGCCGGTATCGTATTTTTCGCCTTTATCGGATTTGATGCCGTTTCCACTGCAGCACAAGAGGCTAAGAATCCCAAGCGTGATATGCCCATTGGAATTTTGGGCTCATTAGCTGTCTGTACTATCCTGTATATCTTATTTGGCCACGTTCTGACCGGTGTTGCTAATTGGAGAGACTTTGCCGATCCGGCCAAGGGAGGTGAAGCCTCAGTGGTCTATGCCATTTCGGAATTTATGCCCGGCTATGGTTGGCTCGCAACAGCTGTTACCATCGCCATTTTAGCAGGATTCTCGTCCGTGATCTTGGTTATGCTGATGGGACAAAGTCGCGTATTCTATACAATGAGCTCTGATGGACTTATCCCTAGAGTATTCTCCGATCTACATCCAAGATTCAAAACTCCCTACAAGGCGAACATGATACTTCTTGTATTTGTTGGTCTTTTTGCAGCTTTTGTCCCGATCCATGTAGCAGGAGACCTCACCAGCTTTGGTACTTTGTTCGCCTTTGTATTGGTCAGTCTGGGTGTTTGGTTGCTCCGGAAAAAAGATCCAGGATTGAACCGGCCGTTCAAGACCCCACTGGTTCCTTTAGTTCCCATTTTGGGAGCCTTGATCTGTTTAGCCATGATCATCAGTCTCGATGCACAAACATTGAAAGCTGCCCTGCTCTGGATGGTCATTGGACTAGATATCTACTACTTGTATAGCCAAACCAGAAGTAAGCTATTCAACAAAGACAGTCTTCGCAGCACATCCTTTGCCACACAAACCTTCCCGATCATCGCGATCACGATCGTTATGATCGGCGTAGCGGTATTTTCTGGCGATAAGCTTAGCATCTTTATTGCTGCATCTCAGTTTTTGTTCTCTATTTTTATTCTTTTTAATCAGCAAAGCATTACACAGCAAAATACGAGCAAGTAAGCCCCTTACTTGCAGCAACGTCCCGGCCAAAACCGGGACGTTTTCATTTTTAGGTTTACCGTATTTTTGCAACCCTTAACCCCGAAACTATGGGCCGGATATTTGAAGTAAGAAAATCGACCATGTTTGCCCGCTGGGACCGCATGGCCAAGCAGTTCACCCGCATTGGAAAAGAGATCGTCATTGCCGTAAAAGCGGGTGGTACCGACCCTACGACCAATCCCGCCCTGCGGAGATGTATTCAAAATGCGAAGTCCGTCAATATGCCCAAGGACCGGGTAGAAGCGGCCATCAAAAGAGCGCTGGGCAAAGAGATGGTCAACTATGACGAGATCTTGTACGAAGGATACGGACCGCATGGCGTAGCGATCTTAGTAGAAACCGCCACCGATAATCATGTACGTACCGTAGCCAATGTAAAATCTCATTTTAATAAAGGGGGCGGAGCATTGGGCAATAGCGGCAGCGTTTCGTTTCAATTCAAAAAAATGGGGGTATTCAAATTGAAGCCCGAAGGGATCGATGCCGAGTCTCTCGAATTAGAGCTTATCGATGCGGGACTCGAAGAATTGGGAGAAAGCACTACGGATAGCGGAGAGGAGATCTTGGTGGCTCGCTGCGGGTTTACCGATTTTGGCAATATGCAAAAAGCCTTCGAAGACCGATCCATCACTCCTCTAAGTGCCGAGGTAGAATGGATACCGACCACTACGGTACCGGTCAGTGATGAACAAGCCGAGGATATCAGTAAGCTGATCGAAAAATTAGAACAAGACGAAGACGTGCAGAAAGTATTTCACAATATGAGATAAGCCCATTGATGGTCGTCTTATTCGGTCATCATCTCTTTGATCGTTCTTTCTATTTCTTCCGCATTGGGTTTACTAAAATAATCCCCGTCGCTGCCATAGGCCGGGCGATGGGCTTTTGCGGTTAGGGTACGAGGTGCCACATCAAGATAACGATACCCGCCTTGCTCCTCTATGACCTTGTTGTACATATAGGCAGCAGCGCCTCCTGGTACATCCTCATCGATAAAAATAATGCGGTTTGTTTTTTTCAGCGAATCCAAGATCGAAAAATGAATATCGAAAGGAAGTAAGGTTTGCACATCGATCAGTTCGCAGCTGATGCCCGCCCCTTCGAGACGCTGCACGGCCTCGGCAATGATACGTAAAGTAGATCCGTATGAAACGATCGTAATATCAGTACCCGCATGAATCACCTCGGGCACCCCGAGTGCCACGGTGAGTGTGTCGAGGTTGACAGGAAGTTTTTCTTTTAAGCGATATCCATTGAGACATTCAATGACCAAGGCTGGGTCGTTACTGCGTAGTATGGTATTGTACATGCCTGCCGCTTGGGTCATGTTGCGTGGCACACAAACATGCATTCCTCTTAATGAATGAATGATCATGCCCATGGGAGAACCACTATGCCAAATACCCTCAAGACGATGCCCGCGGGTGCGAACGATCAACGGACAACTCTGCTGTCCGGCCGTACGGTAATGCAGCGTGGCCACATCATCGCTGAGTGGCTGCAATCCATACAGCAAATAATCGAGATACTGGATCTCGGCAATGGGGCGAAGACCACGAAGCGCCATCCCGATACCACTTCCCATAATGGTCAATTCACGAATACCCGTATCGAATATCCGCTCCGTTCCGTACTTATCTTGAAGTCCGCTGAAGCCTTGATTGACGTCTCCGATCTGACCAAGATCTTCTCCGAAGGCCACCAACGTAGGATAAGATGCGAATTTTTGATCAAAGTATTTGTTGATGATCTCAAATCCATTGAGCACAGGAGCCTCCGCAGCATATACCGGCGCAACGGCGGGTACCTGCAAAGCACTCTTGGGGCCAGCATCGTATAGATAGGTATTATAGAGACGTTGGTTCTCTTGCAACAGGTCGTTATATAGATCCTTAACGGCAAAGGCCTCCGGACTACTGCCGGCGCATTCGATAGTTTGATACAAGGTCTTCATGACCTCTCTTCGCAGCGGATTGCGGCTGGACTGGAGGGTATTAACAATTTCCTGCAAGCTGCTGGCCTGCGCCGGAAGAACCTTCGACAGATCCGTAATACAGGCAACGGCTTTGGAAACTTGCTCCTTGACCGGTTGGCTAAATTGACTCCATGCTGTATCTCGAGCTTGTTTGGCACGTTCTTTGGCCTCGGCTTGTATCTCTTCTACTTCGGCCACGGTGGCCAAGCCATTTTCGAGCAACCATTCCTTCATCTTGGCAATGCCATCCCATTGCTTTTCCCATTCAAGTCTCTCTGACGTCTTGTATCGCTCGTGACTGCCCGATGTGGAATGTCCTTGGGGCTGTGTGAGCTCCTCCACATGAAATAAAATAGGTATATGCTGCTCGCGCGCCAAGCGAATTCCTTCTTCAAAAACTTCACACATGCCGGCATAATCCCACCCCTTAACGCGGTAGAGCTGAAGTCCGGTCTGCTGTTCTGTGCGTTGCATCCCCTGCAGGGCCTCTGAAATGGAACCTTTGGCAGTTTGAAATTGCTTGGGCACTGAAATACCAAACCCATCATCCCAAACAAATACAGCAAGGGGCACTTGTAAAACAGTGGCTGCATTAATAGTCTCCCAAAAATGACCTTCGCTGGTAGAGGCATCCCCGATCGTCGCAAAACAAACCTCGTTACCCTTATCAGAAAGATGCGACAAGTTGTGTAACTGGCTTACCTTTCTGAATACCCGCGAAGCATGGGCCAATCCCAACGCACGCGGCATTTGGCCGGCTGTAGGGGCTATATCACTAGAGCTATTCTTGGTTTTTGTCAGGTCGAGCCATTCTCCCGTTGCGTCCACTGTGGGGGTGGCAAAGAAATTATTCATCTGCCTTCCTGCGCTAAAGGGGTCACGTCCAAGATCGGGGTCGGCGTACAATTGTGCAAAAAGGGCCTCGGGCGTACCCATACCGGCGGCCAAGACAAAAGTTTGGTCGCGGTAATAGCCACTTCTAAAATCGCCTGGTCTAAAAAACTTAGCCATGGCCACCTGGGCCACTTCTTTTCCATCCCCAAAAACGCCAAACTTGGCTTTTCCCCCCAGCACCTCCTTACGCCCGATAAGACTGATCTCACGGCTTAGGCAAGCGGTACGAAAATCCCTGATAACCTCTTGCTTAAAAAGGTCGTACGACAATTGGTCGGGGGCCTGGTTTTCCATGACGCAAAAATAAGAAGAATGGATGGGGTTACGGAAATGTTAAAGCGCCCCCGCCACCCTCGGGGCAAATTTGGTAATCCCCGGCAAGTTTTAGTATATTTGACTATAAATTCTTTGTTATGAAAAAGATAGTATTTGCTTCCCTGGTATTGCTTTTCTCGGTTTGCACTTTTGCTCAATCCAGAGTAGATGCGCTAGTGAAAATGAATACCGAAAAGTATGATTTTGGCAAGATCAAACAGGGTGAGCCTGTTACCTATGCCTTTGAGATCAAAAACATTGGCGACAAGCCGCTAGTAGTAGAAAATAGTTGGGCTAGCTGTGGTTGTACCACTCCCGAGAAAATCACTGAACCCATTCAGCCCGGTGCCTCGGCAAAATTGAAGGTACAATACAACGCCGCTGCTGTAGCTCCCTTTACCAAAGACGTAAACATCAAGTTTGCCGGTGTTGACGAAGTAAAAACCGTCAAGATCACCGGAGAGGTGCTTAGTGTAGAAGCCTACGCAGAATTACAAAAACAAGCCCCTAAGGCCCCTGTAAAAAAATCCTGATCACCGTTTTTACCATAAAGCCCTAACGAAACTAAAACCCTCCCTTGTCGGAGGGTTTTTTATTGGGGGTCTTATTCGAGACTTTTCAACGCCTGCACCAAGGGGTCATTGGTGGGCATACCAGCTTGCTTACCTTTGCTCCATGCCAACTATTGCCAAGCGCGGTATGGAAATGCCCGCCTCTCCCATTCGTAAACTCGTTCCCTTTGCAGAAGCTGCTAAAAAAAAGGGAGTCACCGTGTATCACCTTAACATCGGACAGCCCGATATTGAAACCCCACCCGCCGTATTGGAAGCGGTTCGGAAAACTCCCATCCCCGTTCTGGAATATAGCCATAGCGCGGGAAACGAATCGTACCGGAAAAAGCTGGTCCAATACTATGAACGCAATGGCATTCACGTTTCCAAAGACCAGATTATTGTAACGGCTGGGGGCAGTGAAGCCATTCAGTTTGGTTTCTTTGCCTGTCTGAATCCTGGTGATGAAGTGATTGTACCCGAGCCCTTTTATGCCAACTACAATGGTTTTGCCTGTGCCGCCGGAGTAACCGTTGTACCCGTCACCTCCTCGATAGAAAGTGGATTTGCCCTGCCTCCCATTGAAGAATTTGAAAAAAAGATCAGCCCGCGCACCAAGGCGCTATTGATCTGTAATCCCAATAATCCCACCGGCTATCTCTACAGCGCCAACGAGATGCAAGCCCTTCGCAGTATTTGTTTACAACACGATCTGTATTTGTTCAGCGACGAAGCGTACCGAGAGTTTGCCTATGAAGGCGACTGTATGAGCGCTCTGCAATTGGAAGGGATGGAGCAACAAGTGATCGTAATGGATACCATCTCGAAACGCTACAGTGCCTGTGGTGCTCGAATTGGCGCCTTTGTGACCAAGAACAAAGAAGTATATGATGCTGCGATGAAATTTGCACAAGCAAGACTAAGCCCGCCAGGGTTGGCACAGATCTTAGCCGAAGCCGCGGTAGACCTTCCTGCTGATTATTTTGATATTCCAAAGGCCGAATACAAAAGCAGGAGAGATCTGTTGGTCAAAAGACTCAACCAGATACCCGGTGTTTACTGCCCCAATCCGGGTGGAGCCTTTTATGCCATGGCTAAACTTCCCATTGATGATAGTGATCAGTTTTGTCAGTGGCTACTGGAATCGTTCTCGTATAACAACCAAACGCTAATGCTTGCTCCCGCTACCGGTTTTTATGGTACCCCCGGACTGGGAAAACAAGAAGTTCGTTTGGCCTACGTGCTCAACACGAAGGCTATCAATGCCGCTATGTATTGTTTGGAAGAGGCCTTGCGGGAGTATCCCGGTAAACGATAAGTGGTTTTTATTTATTTACAATAAACCTAATAGATCATGCCAACACGTCTGCTGGCCATTTTTCTGCTGCTCTGTCAACAAGTAATGGCTCAATGGAATCCAAATACCTCGGTCAATATAGAAGTATCGTCTCTACCGGTGGCCGATCTACAAACTGTCATTACCAGCACAGGCAAGACCTGGGTGGCTTTTTATCATGCCAATGGCGGCAATTACGACATGCGGGCGCAACTACTCGATGTGGATGGCACAAAACTATTGGGGCCGGATGGTATCTTGGTCGATAACCAACCTTCGGGGTCAGCCACTTTTGTATTTAGTATTTGTAAGGATGCCGATGATAATCTGGTGATCGCCTATCAAGACCAGCGCAGCGGCACGCAACAAACCGTTGCGTATAAGATCTCGCAGTCGGGTACTCCACTATGGAATGCAACCGGAGTTGTACTGGGGGCAGGATTGGCACCCTACCCGGCAGTGCTTTCGACTGGAGAAACGGTCATCTCCTGGAACGAGTCGAGCAGTAACACATTACGATTACAGAAACTTAGTGCTTCGGGTGTTCCTGCATGGAGTACCCCTATATCAGTAGTAGTAGGTACGTCTACCACCACCCGAGGACAGATCGTTCCCACACTTAATGGTACGTTCACCTTGGTTTTTCAACGAAGAGGCGTTGGCATCTCTACTACTTTATACGCCCAGCGGTATGATAATAATGGCTCAGCCCTCTGGGCCGCTCCGATGCAACTTTGTAACCAGACCACGGCAGCAGTACGCTATTACTCCGGTTTCAGTGAAGGGGATGTTACCTACTATGGCTACTATAGTGCGCAGGGCAGTCGCTTTAACTCGTGGTTGCAACGCATCAATGCGGATGGCTCTTTACCCTATGGTATCAACGGCACTCCCTTTAGCACAGCGACCGGCAGCACAGACCCTTATCAGCAGCTAACCAATATTGCCTCTACCCCGCAATCTGCCGTTGTCTGGTCAGTTTGTTCATTTAGCAACACCAGCCAATCGCAATACGGAATCTTCGTACAAAAATTCGATAAGCAAACGGGCGCACGTCTTCTCACTGATAACGCAAAACAAGTCTATCCGATCAGCACTGCTTTTGATGTGCAAGCCGGCGATCTTTCTTTGGTCAGCGAGGCTCCTTTTTTTATGAGTTACGATGCGAATTATAAGATCTATGCCACCCGACTTGATGGTAATGGCAATTTTGTGTGGACGGGCAATCGTATTGAAATGAGTTCGACCACCGCCGGGCCAGGAAGCCCCAAGGGCCGATATGCCTTTAAGGGATTAAGCAATACACAGGCTATCGGAGTATGGACAGAAACGCGCAATGGAGTAGAAAAAGCTTACGCACAGAATATTACCCCCGGCGGGTTGTTTGGTCTCGATGTAACCACGCAGGGGAATGTAGCGGCCGCTATTACGACCAGCGCGGGCACCTTGCAGACCATCGCCACCATTTTTCCTGCTACGGCTAACCAAAATGTTACCTGGAGCCTTGCTCCTGCAACGGGCGGAGCCACGATCTCTGCCACCGGACTTGTAACGGCCAGTGCAAATGGAACCGTTTGGGCAAAGGCCACATCAGTAGCAGATAATACCGTATCAGATTCTCTACTCATCACTATTACCGGACAGAGCTCTGTAACCCCTCCTGGTTTTACATTCTCTTCGACCCAGGCAGCCACTACCACGTGTGGCAGCTCAACCAATTTATCGGTCGTAGTGGGTACTGCGGCCAGTGGTGGATTCAGTGGCGCTATAACGCTTAGTGCCAGTGGGCAACCCGCTGGAACTTCCATTGGCTATTCCTCTAATCCTTTTACTGCAGGCGGCAGTGTAACCGTTACATTAAGCGGAACAAACCAACTTGTCGCCGGAACCTATACGATAAGCTTAACGGGAACGGCTGCCGGGGTAGCTTCACAAACAACAAATCTTATTTATATCATTTCACAAGGCGCAGCGCCTGTGATCAGCAGCTCACCGCAAGATCTTATCATTTGCACCGGCGATAACGCCAATTTTACCGTAGTGGCCACGAGTGGTACTTACCAATGGCAGCAGCGGAGTAATTCGACCGGCACCTGGGCCAATATAGCCGGAGCTACCAGTAATAGCTATGCATTATCGGCGGCTACCCTATCGATTTCGGGTTCACAGTACCGATGCCTTGTAACCAGTAATTGTGGAAGCAGCATTTCAGGAGTAGCGACCTTAACAGTCAATGCACCCACCACCATTACGCAACAACCCTCTTCTCAAACCATTTGCACAGGATCCACAACAACATTTAGCGTAACCGCTTCTGGTCTTGCCCTACGGTATCAATGGCAACTCAATAGCGGTTCCGGCTTCAGTGATATCATCAATAACACAACGTATGGAGGGGCTACCACCAATAGTCTGTCGGTCAATAATAGTCTGATTGGCTTTTCGGGATACCAATACCGCTGCCTGGTAACCGGTACCTGTGGGGCCATTGTCAATTCCGCAGCAGCCAGCTTGACCGTACATTCCCCGGCCACCATTATTCGCTCTCCCTTGCAGGCCGAAGTATGTGCAGGCTCCTCCACTAGTTTTGGTATCTCCACCAGCAGCGTGCCACCTGCCCAATACCAATGGCAATTAAGCACAAATGGAGGGACGAGCTGGACAGATATTAACGGTGCTACCTCTTTTTCGCTTACGCTGACCACCACCAGTAGTGCCATGAACAATAACCGCTACCGTTGCCTGGTATCCACTTCTACTTGCCCTACTCCCGTGTCCTCTATACCGACGGTGCTGAACGTTCGCTCCTTACCCACGGTTGGATTAAGTGCGCAGCCACTCACGGCGCTTCTTCCGGGTCAGAGCACAACCCTTACGGCGACTCCGTCGTCAAGTACGGGAGGAATCGTTTCGTTGCAATGGAATTTGAATGGCCAATCAGCAACTGGACTTACAGGAAATATTGTAACCGCCTCTGTCGCCAACACGGGGACTTACCAGGTGAACATAGTAGAAACATGGCCAAGTGGACTCACTTGCAATGGCAGTTCTCCTGTAGTAAGCCTCACCGCCACGGCATCAGAGAAACTATTTATTTACCCTTCTCCTAACGATGGCTCATTTACCCTTTCGTTTTACTATGGACAATCCGGCACCAACACCCGGGTAATATCCATTTTTGATTCAAAGGGCGCGCGTGTATTTCAACAGCGCTTTTTAGTATCGGGTGCCTACACATTGCTGCCCATCGAGATACCCACTGCAGCTGCCGGAATCTATATGGTGATGGTTGGTGATGCAACAGGAAATATGCTGGTAAGCGGCAAAGTAGTAATTAGGTAAAGTACCCCATGAAAAAACATTTAGCAATCGTTGTCTGCTCATTACTAATTGGTCTTACCGCGGTAACGCAACCCTTTATCAATGAGATCAGGCAATTCCGTACGGCCGACTCAATACAAGCACCACCCCAACATCCCATTTTATTCATAGGCAGTTCTTCTTTTACCTATTGGAGAGACGTACAAGCCTATTTTCCGGGACGTACCATCGTAAATCGTGCCTTTGGAGGCTCTTCGCTTACGCACCTGATACAATATGCCGATGAAGTGATCTTTCGCTATCAACCTAAACAGATCGTCATCTATTGTGGGGAAAATGATCTGGCCGGAGACGATAGGGTAACGGCCGATACGGTACTGTTTCGTTTTAGCAAGTTAGTTGAAATGATCAATGCAAAACTTCCCGGAACGCCCATTATCTATCTATCTATGAAACCCAGCCCCAGCAGAAGAAAATACCTTTCTGCCATACAAGAGGGAAACAAGAAAATAAAAACGTTCTTAGCCTCGGTTCCGAATGCCACCTATTTAGACGTTTACTCGGCCATGTTAACCGACAATGGAACTATCAGAGGCGACATATTTACATCCGATAGTCTGCACATGAATAAAAAGGGTTACGCCCTATGGCAGCCGCTCTTGGAACCGCTCCTCCATTAAGGAACGATCAAATAACGATTCGTGGTTGGAAAGAAAAACAGTGGCTACTCCATTTCCAATAAAATTGGTGATGGCCCGCGCCTCTGACATAAAGCGATCTACTCCCAATAGCAAGGCCAGTCCCTGCACGTCAATTACTTTAATCGCTGTCAAGGTAGAAGCCAAGATGATAAACCCACTACCAGTCACACCAGCCGCTCCCTTTGACGTGACCATGAGCACCCCGATAATAGTAATGATTTGACCCCAAGTTAACTGAACATCAAATGCCTGGGCCAGAAAAATAATGGCCATAGACAGATAAATGGACGTGCCATCAAGATTAAAGGAGTATCCGGTGGGCACAACCAGACCGACCACAGAGCGATGACAACCCATTTTTTCGAGCTTATTCATCAGGGCCGGTAAGGCCGCTTCGGAAGAGGACGTACCCAATACGATCAGCAATTCACTGCGCAAATACCGAAGGAATTTCCAAATACTGATCTTGTAATAACGCAATATGCCCCCTAAAACAAAGATGATAAATAAGAACATCGTGATATAAATACAGAGCATCAACTTACCCAAAGGTAGTAAAGCAGCAAGCCCATACTTCCCGATCGTAAATGCCATGCCACCGAAGGCTCCAATGGGTGAAAATAACATCACAAGACCCAGTGCCATAAAAAGAAACTGAGATATTTTCTCTATCGAAGATAAAATGACGACTTTTTTAGATGAACGACTCAGTAAGACGCCTACTATAATGGATCCGATCAAAAACTGTATCGTTGAATTCTCTCTGAAAAAGGACATCATCGAGACCTCACTGCTATTTTGATACTTAGACACATCGGCAAGTTGAACGCCCGACGTATCAATGCCTGCACCAGGCTGGACCAAGTACGCAATGGCCACACCGATCACAAGAGCAAGCGTGGTCACAATCTCGAAATAAAGTAGTGCTTTACCCCCGATCTTACCCACGGTCTTCATGCTATCCATTCCACAGATACCGGTAATGATCGTCACGACAATGATCGGGTTAATAAAGAGCTTGACAAAATTGATAAAGTAGTCGCCCAACGGCTTCATAGCAACCGCAGTAGCGGGCTTAACATGACCTAGCATAATACCGGCCACGATAGCCAAGAGTACAAAAATGGTTAAATACTTTCTGAATGACCGAAGCAGAGAAAAAACAAGCGAAGCAGCGTTAGAATGATAAGCAGAAAAGCCAAGCTTGAAAAGAGGAGCAATAATAGACTTAAAAAACGTCTTCATCTTTTAGAACGGATAAGCAGGTGTTAAAGGGGGCAACACTCACCACGCCACGCAAAATAGATGAATTTTAGTCAACTCCCATTATTATTTGGCCGAATCTTAATTTTACACGCATGAGCAGACCCACAACCGAAGAATGTGCCGAATTTTATCGATACTACATTGGCCTGGTCGAAGGGGAAGATGCTACCGCTCTACCGGCTTTGTACCAAGCGAGGATCAAGGGATTTTTTAATACCCTTCCAGAAGAAAGAGGATCCTTTGCCTATGCGCCCGATAAGTGGACGCTAAAACAAGTGATACAGCACCTGCTCGATGTAGAGCGGATCTTTGTCTACCGCTTACTTTGGATCGTAAGGGGTGGCCAGGGATCACTACCCGGCTTTGATGAAAATCAATTTGCAATGAAGGGCACTGCCACAAACAGACTTCTCCAAGATCTATGCGAAGAATGGCTTGCCCTTCGGGAAAGTACCGATCGGCTGATCGTCCACCTTGACAGTACGGCGTTGCAGCAAAAAGGAATGGCCAATAATTCCTTGATCAGCGTCAAGGCACTTTCTTATATAATTTATGGCCATGTACTGCACCACATGAGCGTTATCAAGGAGCGCTATCTATTGCCTGGCTAACTTGCTGAACAAGAAGGGGAACAAAATTAATTTCTCTTCATTTCAGCATCAAAAAGCTGCTTCTAAAACAGGAATTTAAAGGAGTGAAAAGCCCTCGTAATTTTCTACTCAAAAAATGAATTAAATTTACAAAAAGATCTTTATGAACAATGTATTCAAGGCAATAGGATTAGGCCTCACGATATTAGTTTCCGTTTTTATTTTAGCTAATGCCTACAAATATAAATTCAAGCAGAACGAAACCATTACTGTTACCGGTTTAGCTGAAAAAGACTTTGAAAGCGACCAGATTATTTGGACTGGGTCTTACAGCAGAAAAACGCTGGAGCTAAAAGAAGCGTATTCGTTGTTAAAACAAGATGAGAAGAATCTAAAGAATTATTTTACGACCAAGGGGATCAATGCTAACGAGATCATCTTTTCGGCCGTATCAATAGAAAAAGAATACGAGAGTCGCTACTACCCTGAACGAAATGTTACCGCCAATGTATTTACGGGTTACAAACTAACTCAAAACGTCACCATCGACTCCAAGGACATGGAAAAGGTAGAGAAAACATCGCGGGAAGTAACGGAACTTATTGAACAGGGCATTGAATTTAACTCCTCTAGCCCCTCTTACTATTTTTCGAAACTCTCTGAATTGAAGATCGACCTTTTGGCAAAAGCCAGTGCCGATGCCAAGCTCAGGGCAGAAACTATTGCCAAAAACTCCGGTAGCGGCTTGGGCGACATAAAAAATGCGTCCATGGGCATCTTTCAAATAACGGGTAAAAATAGCAACGAAGAATTTAGCTATGGAGGCGTATTTAATACCACCTCTCGTGTAAAAACGGCATCCATTACCATTAAGATCGACTATGCGGTAGACTGATCGTTTCCGCTTAATAACAGACACCCCTAAGACATGAAAAGTGCTACGAGCGCAACCTACTATAACGGTTTATCAGTGGCGCCAACCACGCTCACAGTATCGATTGATAAATTGGGTACAGCACTCATTTTACTTACAACAGAGGGCATCGTTGGTCGATGGGAATTGACAGATTCACGTTTTGAGGAAACGGGCGATACACTCAGTATCCGAAATAGCAAATTCCCCGGAACACTGATTGTCATAAGTGACCCTTTCTTTTCAAAAACGCTATTCTCGATTATCCGAAATAATGGTCGCGTACAGCATTACTCGCTCGCCTCAAAACTGGGAATGGCGAGAATCTCGATCTTAACGATCGGTATACTATCCCTATTAGCAGCAGGCTACTTTTTCCTATTGCCTTACTTGGCTGAAAAGTCGGTAGCCCTATTACCGGATAGTGTAGACAGCTACATTGGCGACGCTTTTCTGGAAACATTCCTAGAAGAGCATACTATTGACTCAACCAAAACAAAATACCTGGATGAATTTGCAGCAGAACTCGAACTGGATAATAGTATACCGATACAATTTAATGTGGTCGAATCAGATGAGGTCAACGCCTTTGCACTTCCCAATGGGCAAATTGTGATCTTTACCGGAATCTTAAAGGATATGGAGAGCCCCGATCAGCTCGTAGGGTTACTGGCCCATGAGGTTTCTCATATCAATTTAAGACACTCCACTAAAATGCTATGCCGAAGTTTGGCGGGCTACTTACTGTTTTCGTTAGTGTTCAACGATAATAATGGGATCGTTGGTGTTATGACAGAAAACGCACAAGAACTTCAGTTTCTGTCGTATTCCCGCAACTTTGAGCGGGAGGCAGATGAAAAAGGATTAGCCATCTTAATGAAAAACCAGATAGACCCAACCGGCATGGTAAAGCTATTTGAAGCGTTAGAGGCGGCTGAAGACCAGTCTCTGCCTGAGATCATCAGCTCGCACCCGCTTACCAAAGATCGAAAAGAAAATATGCGAAAGATCATATCGCGTACCCCCTATGAAATAAGGATAAATAAAAAGTTACAAGCTCTTTTTGAACAACTAACTGAGAACGATCAGTAATAAAACCAGCAAAGATTTTACCGACCTGAATTAAAATATAAAAACAATTCAATGTATTGACCCCCTAAATGGCTGGACAGAATTGTAAAAACAATTAAGTCAGTAAATTCAGGAACCATGTCAAAAACCAGAAGGAGTTTCTCGGCTTCAGAGAAACTAGCTATCATTAATGAAGCAGATCAATTTGGTGTTACCGCCACCCTTCGTAAATACAACCTGTCTCCCACAGTATTTAGACGGTGGAAGGAGAACTTTAACGAAGGCGGGGTAGCTAGCCTTAAGTCCTATTCTAGGCTGCGTAATCCGGAAGTAGACGCCTTGGAAGAGCAGATCCGGGTATTAAAAAACATAGTGGCCAAGCAATCTATTGAACTGGAGTTCAAGACGGAGCCTTTAAAAAAAAGTCAATCCCTAGAGCAGCGTCGGTCGAGGTAATCAAGCAGTTTGAATCAAATCCCATGGTAAGCAAGCAAGATCTTATGAACTGGTCAGGAGTGACCCGTAGTAGCTTCTACTACAAGCGGGGAGATGGCCTGCGTGGGCGTTAGCCCAGTGTAATGACCGCTACTTCCGATGGAGAGCTGATCGACAATACAGACGTGGTAAAGGACGTAGAATCGATTCTCCAGCAAGAGTTCTGCTGCTATGGGTACAAGAACGTCTGGGATGAGCTAAGGCAAATGGGATATATCATCAACCATAAGAAAGTCTACCGGCTGATGAAGATCCACAACCTGCTGTTTAACATCAAAATTGGCTCTATTGACGTTCCCAGACAGTTTGTTCGCTTCCGGAAGATCCGGGCGGAAAAGCCGCTGGAGCACCTCTGCATGGATATCAAATACATCCATATCCATGGAGCCCAGCGTAATGCGCTCCTGTTGACTTTTATTGATGCGTATAGCCGCAAGGTTTTGACTCACATGCTTCGGTTAAACATCAAAAAAGGAGATATGATCGTGTTGCTATCGCTACTGCTGATGGAATACAGGATTTAAAACATAACGCTTAGAAACGATAACGGCTCGCAGTTCATTGCCGGAGTAGTAAGACAGTTTTTAAAAGAGAAGGGCGTAAATCAGGAATTTACCCATGTGGCTACTCCCGAGGAAAACGCTTATATCGAAGCCTTACACAGCAATGTTCAGCGTGAAGTGGTAGAGCGTTATGAGTTTGAATCCATCTATCATGTACAGATGATCCTCAGCCGCTATTACGAGTGGTACAATAATCATCGTAAGCATGGATCGCTGGGGAGAAAGTCCCCGGAGCAGTTCTTACTCCAGTACGGACAAAAAAATCAACCTTGTAAAACAGAAAAATTATCCGAAATTGTCTCAAATCTTAACCCCTTTTTGTCCAAGAATTAAGGGGTCGATACA
>Ga0194130_10001294_pt1 | contig 40927 bp, 43 predicted proteins | sample TA2KigsurfametaG_FD_160084 | JGI IMG/M metagenome (GOLD analysis project Ga0194130, IMG submission 160084) | Freshwater microbial communities from Lake Tanganyika, Tanzania - TA2015050 Kigoma 12 surface | ecosystem: Environmental > Aquatic > Freshwater > Lake | place: Tanzania: Lake Tanganyika...
GGAACGAGAACGGACCGAGTTCGAGCGCCTTGAACGGTGGCGAGGGAATGACGCTGAGCATGCCGAGGGCTGACACGGAGGCAATCATGGTCGACCGGCGGGCGTCACGGCGTGGTTCCAGCCGATCCGGTGCGGTTGGCGAGGCCGTCGGGCGTCCCGGGGACAGTCGTCGTGGGCCCGGGCACCGTCCCGTCACCGCTTCCCGGCAGGTCGACGTCGAGCCAGTCGAACGCCCCTTCCCCGACGCACACCGACGCGCCCGTGAGGAGCGCATCACCGAAGGCGCCGTCGACGGCGAGCGGGTCCAGATTCTCAGCGAAGGCGAACGCCTCGGCGAGACGGGCCAGCACGCCACGCTGCTGCAGGCTCTCGGCGATGCACGCCGCATCGGTGCCGCTCATCTGGTCGTTGCCCATGAGCAGGGTCCCGATCGCATCGCGCAGGTCGAGACACCCAGCGAGGCGCTCGGCGACCACGTCGCGTTCGGCCGTTGTCAGAGCGATCTGGTTGAGACCGTTCCCCTCGGTGCCGGGCCGATAGCCGAGTTCGGAGAGTCGCTCGGGACCGAGCCCCTCGACGATCCCCTCGGCGGCGCACGTGGCGGAAGGCTCGTCGGGCACCCACACGTTGCGTTCGACGGGAGCGTCGGTCAGGTCGAAGACGATTCCCGCCACCAGCAACTCCGATGACACGAGGCCCGATGCGGGAAAGACCGGGGCGGTGCGACCCGCCGGGACGAATCCGGATCCGTCGGCGAGTTCGGTCGCGTCCCGGGTGTTGCTCGGCACACATCCCACCAGTGTGGCGAGGAGCGCGACGACGACAGCAGAGACCGGCGCCGGGAGTGATCGAGGTCGGACCACGCCATCACGGTATCGCTGATGTGCAGCGCTGCAGCCACGCCCCCCACCACGGTGCGGGATCGGCGACGCTGCGTACGCGGTCCGCAGCAGCGGCCCCCATGGCGGCTCGGCGCACCGGGTCGGCGGCGATCTCGGCCACGGCCGACGCCAGGACACCGCTTCTCGCCGGGACACACGAGCCGGTTGTCCGGTCCACGTACGGGCGGACGGCCGGCGTGTCGAGCGCCACCATCGGCAGGCCCCGAACACCCCCGGCGAGCAGGTCGAGTGGAACCGCCGCCGAGGCGACCGGGGCGACCACGACGTCGGCGGCGGCCACCACGATCTCGGTCGAGTTGCGGTCATCGAGGTCGAGGCGAACAGCCCCGGGCAGATCGAGGCGAACCGAACGCGCCGCCGAACGGTCCCGGGCATCGTGGACGAGGAGCCAAGCAGGCTCGTCGTCCAGACCGAGGATTCGCCGAGCCGCAGTTCGTTCAGCGGGGGTCACGACCGGTGCTGGCTCCACGACGCGGGCGCCGAGTCCGTCGTCGACGACGATCGGTGGACCCTCCGGTCCGAGTCGAAGCGACCGACGCCGGTCCGCCGCCGGCCCGACGAGCACGACGACCTCGGCCCAGGCGACCTCGTTGCGCAGCACACCCCGGAGCGACCACGAACGCACCGACGGTGCGAGCACCGGGACCACGTGGTCGAGCCCACCGAGACGACCGGGTGCCAGAGCGAGCGTGCGCACGGGAATCCCGGCCGCAGTCCACCAGCGGTGTCGGTCGACCGCCAGCCGAGCGTCGTCGTCAGCGTCTGTGCTGACGAGCAACTGGAGGATCCTGGGGTTCAGGACAGCTGTGCCTCGACGCGTTGTTGTGCCTCGTCCTCGTCCACATCGAGAGCGAAGCTCAGCTCAGAAACCAGCACGCTGCGAGCCTTGATGAACATGGACTTCTCCCCGGCAGAGAGTCCCTTGGCCTGATCCCGCAACGCCAGGTTCCTGACGACCTCAGCGACCTGGTAGACGTCGCCCGACTTGAGCTTCTCCTGGTGGTTCTTGAACCGTCGACTCCAGTTGGCCGGCTCGCGGATGTCCTTCTTGGCGAGGAGGTCGAACAGATCATCGACCTCGTCCTTGCCGATCGGGGGACGCATGCCGACCTCGTCGGCCTTGTCCACCGGGACAGACAACGTGAGCTCGCCATGGGCCATCACGAGAACGAGGTACTCAGTGGATGATCCGTTGATCTTGCGCTTCTCCCGCTTGGTGATCACCGCAGCGCCGTGGTGGGGGTACACGACACGATCTCCGACATCGAACGACACAGACTGCCTCACACACTTGATGGACTACCGGGGAATGGTCGATTCTAACAGAGCCACGAGCGACGTCAGATCGTGTAGGCCAACTCGGCGACGACTCGCTCACCGAGTTCCTCATCACCACGGAGCGTGATCCGCCCGTCCTCGAGGTACCGCACCGAATCGATCCGGCCCCCGATGCACCGGACGAAGTCGGTGCTGCTCGCCGTGAGCGACACCGTCGGCTCGCCGGGGGGCGCTGCGTCGACCACGCTCGCCCGACCATCGACGACGACGTTGTAGGCGACGCCCTCCGGCCCGGGTAGCTCGATCCTCACCCAGGAGCCGTCAGGCGCTGCCGCCTTCTTGCCGACGACGAACCCGAGTCCGTTGCCGATCTCTGCGAGCGTCCGGCGCACCGCCGGACCGGACTCATGACCGGCCTCGCCGACCGCGTCGCGAATGTCGAGTTCGTGGATCCACGTGTCGAAGACCCGGATCTGCAGGAAGCGCCCGAGCGTGGCGTGCCCAGCCGGGGTCCAACTCGCCGCATCGATGTCGTCCTGAGTCAGTTCGGCCAGCTCGGAGGCCCGTCTGGCCACGACCGAGCGGAACTCATCGACGACCTGCGCCGGATTCCAACTGCGGCGTTCGATGATCCACGCCTCGTTGGCTCGTCCGATGTCGTTGCGAAGGTGGGCCAGATCAGGCACCTCCACAGCAGGTGCTGCTTCACCGGCCATCATCAGTTCCGTCCCGGTGATGTGGGCGACCACGTCGCTCACGCTCCACCCCGGACACGCAGTGGGTGCGGCGAATGCGTCCTCGTCGAGGGACGACAACAGAGCCTCGAGCGACGCCCACACATCACCGAGGTCGCCGATGAGCGCTGCCGGGGTGTTCGGACGTGTCGGAGGTCGATCGTCGTTCACCGGTGTGGCTCCCGTTCTCGTGGTTGTTGACGGGCAAGGAAGCGGAGTCGCGCCGCCCGGGCGTTCCAGTCGTAGACGACTGCGGTCCCGCCTGCTGTGTCGTGGAGCGCACGACGCTCCCGGCCGAACAGGATCGGCAGGAACCCGATCCCGAGGGTCAGGAAGGTGATCGGCAGCACGAGGGTGCGGATCACGCCGTTGCGCGCAGTGGTCGGCGAGCCGTCGCGTTGAACGACCCGGATGCCGAGGACGGCCATGCCGAGGGTCTTTCCGCTGACGGACCACGGGTAGGCGTAGTAGACGAAGAGCCACAGGACGAAGATCACCCCGGCGACACCCTGGTGGGGTTCGATCGTGTAGTCGGGACCCACGACGAGATCGATCAACCATGCAACGAGCGCCGTGGCGAGGGCGTAGACGACCGTTGCCACCGTCTGGTCGAGGGCGAACGCCGCAGTGCGGGTGGCAGCACCTGCGTAGTGGCCCTGGAGCGATACATCGGATTCGAAGTTCGACGGGGCGGTCACCGTCACGAGGCGTCACCCGGTGGCAGTGCGCGGGGCTGACCGACGAGGAGCGGTGGACCGGGCGGCAACGCTGCGGCATCCCGCCGCACGAGACGGTTGGCCCACCGGGCGACGAACCCGTCGAGCCCGACCCCTTGACTGCGCACAGTGTCGAGCGCCTGCGTAGCCACCCCGCTGGTCGACTCGGCGATGATCGAGCCGAGTTCGGTCTGGGTCATGAGCGCATCGATGTCGACCCGTTGGACGATTGCGTTGACGTCGACCCGATCCATGATCGCAGCGATGTCGACTCGCTGGAGGATCGCATCGATGTCGACCCGGCGGATGATCGCATCGATGTCGACGTGAGCGATGATCGCATCGATGTCGATCTGGTCCACGATGGCGTCGATGTCGACGAGGTCGACGACGGCGGGACTGACCTCCCGCACCACCGCAGCAAGCCCCGGAGTCCCCGTCTCGGGCGAACCCTCGCGGAGCATCTGTCCTTCCTCGGTCAGCGGTTGGGTGATCGTCCGCGTGGCGTCGATCACCACCTGGGCCGGAGCGGAGGACACCACGGCTCGACCGATACCCCCGGCGATACGGGTCAAGCGGGCGGCGGCACCGAGAGCGGCATCGACGGGCCAGAGCGCATCGCCTGTCGTCGACTCCTCAGGCGCAGGCACGTTGGTCACCAGCGAGATTGTGGCCGATCGCAGCGCCTTCAGGCACCTCCGCTCCGCCACTGGGGAGGTTCCCGGCACGGCTGGTGTGACGAATGTCTACTTCTAGTGGGAATCATGAGGTTCTCTTGACTTATTCATGATCTGTACGCGGCATCGTGGTTCATGGCCTCCAAGGGGCCCAGTCGATCGGAGAGCGGGTCCGATCGACCGCCGAGCGTCCCCTTCCCGGACATTGCGGAGTGGATCGGGAAGGGGCGCCGGCAACTACGCTCCCCCCGGTGACGTCACCACCTGTTCTCGCCGCAGAGGCGCGCGACGGGTATCTCGAGTTGACGTTCGACCGGCCGGACTCGCTCAACGCCTTCAACCAGGAACTCTGGTACGCAGCCGCAGGAGCCCTCGACGCTGCCGCTCAGGACGACTCGGTCGTGTGCGTGCTCCTCACCGGCCGGGGCCGGGCGTTCAGCGCCGGCCAGGACCTCGGCGAGATGAACGATCCCGCAGCCTTCGCCGACCGACCGCCCGGCTACGGCCGGTTCATGCCGAGCCTCGAGACGTTCCCCAAACCGGTCGTGGCCGCGGTGAACGGTGTGGCCGTCGGCATCGGCACGACGATGCTGTTGCACTGTGACCTGGTCTACGTGGCGCGGAGCGCGCGGCTGAAGCTGCCGTTCATCAGCCTGGGGGTGACGACCGAGGCCTCCGCGAGTCTCCTGCTCCCCCAGGTGGTCGGGTGGCAACGCGCCGCCGAGCTGTTGTTCACCGAGCCGTGGATCTCCGCCGATCAGGCCGTGTCCGACGGACTGGCGCTCGCCGCGGTCGACGACGACGACCTGATGGCGGTGGCCCGCTCCGCCGCAGCTCGGATCGGCTCGCTCCCGCTCGATCCGGTGCGCACCACCAAGCGGCTCCTGCTCGCCGGTCGGGCCGAGGCCGTCGCTGCCGCACGCCTCCGCGAGCTGGAGGAGTTCCAGAAGCTCGTCGGCGGCCTCATGCCCGACCAGTAGCTCGGTTCACTCGGACCGGGGTAGCAGAACGGCGTCACCGCCGAATGCGTCGACCACTCGGTGCACCGGATGGACCGGCGCTCCCGGGACGAGCGTCTCGGCGACAGCACCGGTCGGCGGCGCTGGCGTGGGCCACGCCTCGACCACACCGACGATCGTCGTGAGCGCCGCCCAACCGTCACGCACGGAACCCGAGTCGCTGTCGGCCGGGATCTCCTCGTCCACAGCGGTGACTCGCATCTGCAGCGCCCCCTCGGCCACCTCGGCCGAGGCCGCCCGGACCTCACCGAAGCTCGCCAGGCGACACCATCGCACTCCGCGCACCTCGCTGCGGTCGACACCGGGGACGTTCAGGTTCAACACCGTCCGCTCCGGCGCACCCTCGAGGAGGGGCAGGACCTCCACCGCGACCGCTGCAGCAGTGTCGAACCGCCACGGGTCCGTGGCCTGCAGGCTCACGGCGAGGCCCCGGATGCCGAGATTCTGAGCGCTCAGACACGCGCCCACGGTGCCTGAGTACAGGACGACCCTCCCGGTGTTGAGGCCGGGATTGACGCCGGAGACGACCAGATCGGGCCGCTCACCGAATCCTCCGAGCGCTGCCGCGAGGACGCAGAGCGCCGGCGGGCCGTCGACCGACCACGCCGGAACGTGGCGCAGATTCGGCCAGGGAAGCTCCACCGGCGTACACGGAATCTGGTGGTCGGGGCGCAGGTTGCCGATGCTCGCGCCGGAGCCGCTCGCGTCGTAGGACGGGGCGGCCACGACGACATCGTGGCCGGCGGCGAGGACCGCGGCTGCGAGATGGTGGAGGCCCTCGGCGTCCACGCCGTCGTCGTTGGTGACCAGGATCCGCGCCATCTCGGCACGGTAACTGTGCTCGGGAACCACCGGTGACCACGACGTCAGGAGCGCCGCCGCTACCGTGACGCCGTGGGCTTCCGGATCGTCGAGGAGGACGTGGAGCCGGTCGTCGCCGGACTGCTCGGAGCAATCGACGTGGACGACGGCCCTCAGGACGAGCAGCTCGCAGTGCTCGACTCGGTGGTCCGACACCTGCTCGGCCGAGGAGACCTCGACCTCGACGCCCTCGAGCCACTCGGTCCGACAGAGGTCGCCGCCACGGTCACCGACCCGATGAGCCGACGCCGGTTCCACTGGCTGCTCGTCGCTCTCGAATCGTGCCGACACCCACTCGGGCCGGCACAGGTGGGTCGAGTCGAGGAGTACTGCGACGCACTCGACGTCGACGGAGCGGACCGCCAGATCTTTCGTGACCTCGTCACGAACGGGACAGCCCGTGCCGCTGCGGACTTTCGGCGATTCCTCGACACGACGCTCGCCGCACGTGTCGACCCGCCGCTGCGGTCGATGCCTGTGGTCGCCGATGCGCCGGAGCCAGACCTCGCCGAACGGATCGGAGCATTCGCCGAACTCCCCGACGGCTCCCTCGGTCGGGCGTTCGTCGACTTCCACACCCGCAACCACCTGCCTCTCCCCGGGGTGGAGGCGTCCCCCATCAACCACTTCTTCGTCGGCCACGACATGACCCACACGATCGCCGGCATCGAACCGACCGGGCCCGGTGAGGTGGCCCTCAGCGCCTTCCAGATGGCCGCCGAGGACAATCCGCTCAACACCGCTGCGCTCCTCGCATCGCTCGTCGTCCACGAGGTCGGCTTCGAGCGCTCGCCGTCGGTCGCCGCCGAGGCCGGGATCCTGGCCACACCCGGTGCGGCCGAGCTGCTCGGATCCGAGATGGGTCGCGGCGCAGCCTGCACGGCCGACTTCTCCCTCGCCGACCACTTCGAGCTCGCCCCCCTGCCGCTCAGCGTGGTTCGGGAACGCTTCGGGGTACGGGCGCCGGTCGACCCGGATGATGGACACCACTGCTGGTGACTTCAGAGCGTCGCGCCCAGGTGGTGACCGTCGATGCGGCATCGATCGCTGTGATGGCTCTCGCTGCGGTGATGGTGCTCGACCTCGGTGAGGGCAGCAGGAAGACGAACGACGTCGAGTCGACGGAATCGGTCCGGCTGACGACGCCGGACTCCGAGTCGGCGGTCGACACGACGAGCACCTCGACGACCACCGTGCCGATCGGACCACCTGCGGCGGAGCGACGGCTGTCGAAGCTCCGAACGATCGCCGGTGACATCTCGCCGAAGTCAATCGTCACATCGGGCACGGGCCATGCGACAGCGCAGAACATGATGTACACCCACACCGTCACGGCCTACGACGCGGATGTCAACCTGGGGGCGACCATCCCCGATCGGGTGCGCCTCAGTGACTTCGGGATCCCCAAGGAGGGCGAGTACCAGGGCGCGCCGGTCGAGGCGGCGTTCCTCCACGACGGCTCAGCGGTGTACGTCTCGAACTACTCGATGTACGGACCGGGGTTCCGGGAGGGCGACGACGAGTGCAGCCCGTCCGACGGTGTCCCGCCGAGCTACCTCTACCGGATCGGCACCGACGACTGGAAGATCGACCAGGTAGTGCCGGTCGGCGCGGTCCCCAGGTACGTGGCGGTCACCCCGGACGACGGGCGGGTGCTCACCACCAACAGGTGCAGCTGGGACCTCACCGTCTCGAGCACCTCCGACGGCCGGGAGCTGGCGAGCATCGACCTGGGCCGCTAGCCGCGCGGCATCGCGGTCAGCCCGGACGGACAGACGGCCTACGTGGCGATCATGGGTGACACCAAGGTGGCAGTGGTGTCGCTCGAGGACTACTCGGTCCGCTGGCTCGAGGGTGTCGGGCTGGGGCCGCGCCACGTGGTGCTCAGCCCCGACGGACGCTGGCTGTACTCGACCAACAACAAGGGCGGGACGGTCTCCAAGGTCGACACCACGACGGGCGAGGTGGTGGCGGACGTGTCGACCGGCTCACAACCGCGCTCGATGGACATCTCGACCGACGGAACCGCGCTCTACGTCGTCAACTACGGATCGGACTCCATGACGAAGCTCGCCACCGACGGCATGCGGGAGCTCGACGAGGTGCCCACCGGCGCCAATCCGATCGGGATCAGCTACGACGACTCGACCGGCAGGGTGTGGGTGGCCAGCTACGCCGGGACGATCGACGTCTACGACGAAGTGATCTGAGCGGCGTCCGGAGCTGCCGGACGGACGTCCAGCGTCCAGTCGCGGAGCAGGTACCAGAACCACCAGACCGCTCCCACTCCGGCGGCGATGATCGCTGCGCTCGAGACCAGGTAGGAGACACCGCCGAGGCTCAGGGTGGTCTCGCCGCCGACCTCGGCCGAGACGAGCAGTGCCACCAGAAGAACGACCAGCACCCCGACGACCAGGCGCCGTTCGGCACGGACGGGGATCAGGTCGCCGTCGTCGGCGACCACCCGCCCGGAGCGGGCGATGACCCACACCGCTGCCGCCATCCAACTGACCGCCACGGCGATCCCGGCGACCGCGTCGCTCGGTCGATGTCAGCCCGAGGCCAGGACGCCGACCGCCTGCAGGACCACCCAGACCGCCACGAGCAGCGTGCCGATCCGACGCCAGCGGCGCGAATCATGACCAGCGCCGCGAGGCCGAGCGCCGTGCAGATGGTCGCGTGACCACTCGGGAAGGAGTTCCCGGAGATGCGGGCGAGCTCGCCGACGGTGGGCGGACGGGTGATCACCCAGCGCTCGAGTACCTGGGTCGTGACCGTCGCTCCGGCGACGGCGACGGTGACAGCGACGCCCAGGAACAACCGTCGACGTACGAGGCCGATCGCGACGACGACCAGCAGAGCCAGCGCGATCGTCGTCTCGTCCACGAACCGGAGCGCCGAGTCGTGACCGAGGCGGAGCTCGAGTGCCAGGACGGTCCGGCTCTCCCACACCGCGTTCTCGAACTGGCGGCCGGGCTCGAACCTGATGAAGACCAGCCACAGCGCCACGACGACCACGGCCGCGACCGCTGCCGTGACGGCTGCCTCCCGTCGCAGGGGGCGGGCCGAGCCGTCCGAGGGGAGCACCCAGGAATCCGTCAGCTGTCGAGTGACATCCGAGTTTCAGTCCGAGTGACATCGACCTTCAGTCGTGGCCAATGCCGGACACCGTTCCGAGGTCGATCCGCCCGGAGAGAGCCTGTGCGGACAGGTTGTTCGACCCGGTGAACTTCTTGATCCGTTTCGAGTAGTTGTGAAACAGAACGACGTTGGCCTGGGCTTGGATGCGTCGCACACCCTCGATGAGCGCGTCTTCGGAGCTGTGCGAGGTCCATGGGGTCGTATCGGCGTCCAGTGCTCTCCACCCCAGCCCGCCCGGTACTGGCGGCTCCTCGGCGCGCCCGACATAGGCGACCGCGGTGCCCGGACCGGCCGGCACCAGTCCAAGCTCCCCGGGTGTGACGAACCAGATGGTCGATCCGGCCGGACGGGAACGGAGCCGGTCCAGCCAATACAGCCATCGGCTCTCACCCCATGCCGACATCGACTTCCCGAACTGGCCAGCCAAGATGGGGTCGACCTGATCGAGTTCCCTGCGGATGAAGGAGCTGTGGACAGTGGCGGCCAACGGACGCACTGAACCGCTCAACACGAACGAGCGCGAGTGTCGCTTGTCGGACTTCTGGATGGTGTGGAACAGGTCCAGGTAGGCGTAGAAGAGATGGTCGCCCGAGTCGCCGAGAACCACAAGGTCAGTGCTCTCGCTGGCGACGAGCACAGCTTGTGCGGGGTTCGCCTTGGATGCGCCCGCTTCCCGGCCTGCCATGGTCGCGTCCAGCAGCAGCGTGACGGCGCCCGGCTGCATTGCCACCAGCCGTTCCAGCGGCCCGATCCCGTCGTGACGCGCCGTGGAGAGGCTGATGTCGCCAGTGAAGACAACACTCCGTCGCCGATCCCGGAGGAGGAAGCCGGTCGACCCTGGTGAATGGGGAACGGCGAACGCCTCGACTTCGAGATCCGGGCCGAGCTGCACCAGGTTCCCTGGGTCCAAGCAGACCACCCGCTCTTGGACCTCCGAACGAGAGAGGCGTCTTTGTTCAAGGAGGACTTGCGCCGTCGCCGAACTCATCAACGCCGGAAGCGCTCGTGTCCGGCCGGAGACCAACCCGCCGGCGTGGTCGAGGTGAGAGTGCGTGACGATAACGAGCCGGTCGGAGGGCATCGGATCGATCCGATCGGGAAGCCCGGTGTCCAGGAGAACCGATGCGCCACTGTTCAGCCCGACACGGACCGAACAGCCGTCATCTGGCGGTACGGCGGCCTCGATCCAGCCCAACGAACCTTCGACGAGCGGCAGGTCACGAGTTGCCGTCGATCGAATCCGATCTCGGCGTCCCACGCTGCCCAGCCGGGACCCTTGGACGAGCGGGTACCACCCTGTGCGCTCAACAAGTGCATCGGCGGACCAGTAGACGGCATCACGCAACTCAGGATCGTCCGCTACCCACAGCACGACGATGGTGAACCTGAACTTCTGGGGGCGCTTCACGAAGTCGATGAAGCGCGCATGCAGCAGCGGTCCAGCGTCGTCGCCCAGGATGTCCACCAGCTCGAGCAGCGCCTGCTCTGGTTCGAGCACATGCTGTCGGGCTGACAGCTTCTCGCGAGCCCTCGCAGCGGGCCCGAACCATGGCTTGTTGGTGACCTCGAACGGAGGAAGGCCCTGCTTCGACGTCGTCATCGCTGGCCAGCCAGGTTCTCCAAGCGGTCGATTCCGTTGGCCCATGTGAATGACGTCGGGTCGGGGCGCTCCAGATCGATGATGTCGTGGCTCTCGGGGTCCACCAGCACGAAGGTCTCAGTGGCGTAGTCCGCAAAGGCGACGGCTTCGGTGTCAGGCATCCAGATGCGGATGTAGTCGGCTTCCTTGTCGGGGAGAATCGCTCGCAGGTGGCTCAGGAGTGCGGAGGCTTGTTCGTGAGAGACGGCGAAGTCGCCTCGCACGACGTAGATGCTGACGTTCTGCTCCCCCAGCGGACCCCTGTTCACCTTTCCCGAGGTGGTGCTCACGTCGCCGCGGCTCACGCCCAGCTCCTCGGCGATGATCTGCGCAGGCTCATTTGGTGCGAGCGCAGACGCCAAGTGCTTCAGCCTGATTAGCAGCTGCGCTGGTGACTCGACGTCCGGTTTCATCAGCGTCGCCGCGTCGGCGACCGCAGCCGATGTGGGCTGCCAGAGCGGGTTGTCGAGCACCGTGCGCCACACGTCGCGGATCGCCATGAGGTCGATCTCCACTCCTTGGTCGGCGGCGACGTCGTAGGCCTCCACGAGCGAGCAGAGCATGATCGCCTCGGCCCGGTGCTGCTCGAGGATCTCGAGTGCGGCTTCCTGCTCGGGTTCGCTGAGCTGCTCCAGGTAGCCGGCCTCGCCCGGCGCCCCCCAGAAGAAGCGCCACATCGTCGACTGCGACCGAACGATGAGGAGCGGGTCGGCGAGGTCGAGCTGCAGCAGCTTCCAGCACAGGTGGTTGAACACGACATAGCTGGGGATGATGACGCTCGGGCCGACGTGCCGAACGAACTCCGCGTCGCTGATGCCGCCGACGAACCGCTTGATGAAGTTCGAGAACTGCCGGCGGGCCCGCACACGCGCGCTCATGCGGCGCCGTTCGCGTTCCTCTTCCTGCGCGTCGGCGTCTTCCTCGTCCTCCACATCCACTCGGAAGAGGTCGTCCGACGGTGCCCGAGCGTCGACTGAGTGAGGGTCGACCTCGCCGCGGCGCTGAGCGAGTTCGGCGGTGATGCGATCGCTGATCGACCTCAGCAGAACCCCGAGCGCCGTGGGGTCACCTGCCGACGTGGCCGACTTCCATGACCGGTACTGGGCGAGTTTGGGATGCGACTGGATCGCGTCCCAGTCCAGCTCCTCGTAGGACAGCGACTGCGCTTGCTCATCGTCGCCTGAGGTTGGAGCGGGTCGCTTCATCATCCGCCAGATGCTCGCCCCGTCGACCACCAGCACCTGGTCGAGCTGCAGCAGCAGCTCTTCGAGTTCCTCATCGCCGACCTCGAAGTCACCGGCCTGCTTGATGAGGTCTGCAGCGGCGGTGCCGGACGCCAGAGCGATGAGCGTGTTGAGGTGATACGGGTAGCACGGTAGCGAGGGGATCCCGTCTGCGAACTCGAACGAGATTGCCTCCACCCGCTCGAGTCGCTGAGCCCACTCCTCGGGAAGCACTGCGCTGAACTCCGTGCGCTCTTCCTGTGGTTCCTCCAGTTCCCAGGCCACGCCGTCGACGACCTCTCCCGCGACGAGCAACGAGGGCGGATCGGTCGTCGCCCGGCCGAATCGACCGGTGAGCCGAGGAGCAACCCACACCAGGTCAGCCACGTCGACGAAGTCGTCACCAATCTCGTCGCTGTCGTCGTTGATCAGCTGAAGTTGAAGGTCGGCGAGGTTCACAGGTGTCGGGCTCATCACCAGGTCGTCGACGAGCTGGTCGAAGCTGCCTGCAGTCCCGACGAGCAGGTTGGCGAGTTCGATGTTTCCTACGGGGTGAGCTGCCAGCAGCGCCGGTGTCGAGATGTTGGGTGAACCCTGGAGGCAGACGTCAGTGGCACCGCATCGTGCGAGCACGAACTTCGCGTGCAGAACAGCGCCGGCGTCCAGGCACGTCACCCCGAGCTGGTCGGTCTCATCGGTCTGGAACCCTCGTGAGCACCCACGGCCGCAGCGCCCCCGCCCCGCCTGCACCGGCGGCGACGTCATCGCCGACCCGGACCGCGCACACCAGCTCCGCCAGCCCCTCTGACGCGAGCCGTCCGTCGCGGCGCGGCTCGGGCGACCTGCGACTCCAGCACTTCTCGCTCGGACGCCTGAACGACGAGCAGGCACGGCGCAAGCTCGACGAGCTGGGCCCTGTGGTGCACCGCGCAGCGACTCCCGAGCTGGAGCCGGGCACGGGGTGGGCGAGCGAGCGGTAGCGACAGCGCCTCGACGACCTGCGCCACGTCGACGGCTACCAGGCGGCCAAGGGCGACCGGATCGTCGGGTTCGTGCTGTACCGGACCTTCCCGCTCTGCGGCCGAAGGGCGTTGCAGCTGTTCAGCGCCTACGTGCTCCCTGACCACCAGGGGCTCGGGCTCGCCTTCACCATGAACGCTCGGATCGTGTTCCGAGAGCTCAGCCGGCACCCGCTCGCCCACCACTACGTCGTGGCCCCGATGATGGTGCCGATCGCGCTTCGGGGCTGGCGCGACCGCATCGCGCACGGCCGGTGGTTCTATCCCCGCATGCCAGGATCCGAGCTCCCCAGCGACTCACTCACCCACGCCGCGACCACCGCGGCGTCCCAGCACTACTCCACCAGCACCTTCGACGCCCGCCACGGCGTGCTCCACGGGTTGACCCCTCCGCGGGACCGGCCGCCCGCGGACTCCGGCGACGACGCCGTCGACCGGCACTTCCGCGACCACGTCGACCCGCATCGGGGCGACGCCGTGCTGATGGTGGTCGATGCCAGCGCCGCCATGGTGCTGGCCAGCCTCGGGCGACTCGCGACGGCCGCCCCGCGGGCCTGGAGCGCTCGCCGGCGGGGGCCGCGGCCGTGAGCCACCCCACTGACGCTCCGGGCGACGCCGCGCTCGTCGTCGACGACCTGCACAAGTCGTACCGCCGGCGCGGCGCCGAACCGGTCCAGGCGCTCGCCGGCGTGTCGTTCGAGGTCGCCTCGGGGGAGATCGTGGCGCTGCTCGGCAACAACGGTGCAGGCAAGACGACCCTCATGTCGGTCGCCGCCGGGCTCGTGCCGACCGATTCGGGCCGGGTGCTCGTCCACCGCGAGTGCGTGACCGACCGAGGTGGTCGACCCACCCGCCAGCTCGGCCTGGCGCCACAGGAGGAGTCGCTCTACCCGACACTGACGGCATGGCAGAACCTCGACTACTTCGGCCGGCTCGCAGGTCTGCGCGGCGCAGGGTTGCGAGCGCGCACCACCGAGCTCGCCGAGCAGCTGGCGCTGAGCGAGCACCTGGACGTGCGAGCCTCGTCGCTGTCGGGCGGCCGACGGCGACGGCTGCACACCGGGCTCGCCCTGATGCACATGCCGAGCGTGCTGCTGCTCGACGAGGTCACCGTCGGCGTCGACGTCGAGGCCCGCAAGTCGGTCCTCGAGCTCGTGCGCGACCGGGCGCGCCGCGGTGCCGCCGTGCTGTACTCGACCCACCAGCTCCACGAGGTCGAACGACTCGGCGCAAGGGTCGTCATCATCGATGCGGGCCGTGTCCTCGCCACCGGCTCGGCGCAGGCGCTGATCGCGGCTCACGCACCCCCGCTCGTCGAGCTCGTGCTCGACGAGGCGCTCGACCTGCCGGGCTCGATCACGTCACAGCTCGAGACAGCCGCCTGGACCACGTCGGGCACCAACCGGGTCGTCGCCCGACTGTCGGACACGACGATCGCGTTGCCCGAGGTGCTCGAGCAGATGGACGCGCCGACCCGACGGGCGGTACGAGGGGCCACGCTCATCGCGCCCAGCCTGGAGACCGCGTTCCGCCGGCTCGTCGGCGGCACGACCGCTGCGGACGGCGGACAGACCCTCGAGGAGGGGCCCTGATGCGACAACTCCTCAGCATCTGTCGTCACGAGATCTCGCTGATGCGCAGCCACGCGATTCCGGTCGCGTTGTACTACCTGATTCCGCTGGCCATCCTGGCGTTCGTCGAGGGTGGCTTCTCGGTCTACCTGCAGCTGGAGGATCCCTCCGCCGGTTTCAGCGGTGCGGACCTGGCCGCACCCGGGCAGGCGACGATGTTCGGCTTCATGAGCCTCGCCACCGTCGGGTTCTTCTTCCTCGGCGACCACGCGTGGGGAACCTGGAACCGCGTCCGTGCCCTCGGCGTCCGCCCTCGACGGATCATGACGGGCAAGCTGGGTGTCGCCTACCTGAACCAGCTGATGATCTTCGTCGTGGTGATGGGAGCCGCCACCCTGCTGTTCGGGCTCACGGTCCGGGGCAGTACGGTCGCACTCATCGCGGTCGAGCTGGTGATGGCCCTGGTGATCGTCGGCTACGGCCTCATCGCCTGCTCGCTGGCCCGCAACCAGGCGGAGTTCAACGCGTTCTCCTACCTGGGCGCGTTGGTGCTCGCCGGCCTCGGTGGCGCGCTCACGCCGTTCGAGACGCTGCCGCAGTGGGCCCAGACCATCGCCCCGCTCACGCCGACGTACTGGTCGGTGCGGGCGTTCAGCATCGTGATCCTCGACGGCGGCGGCCTCGCGGACGTCAGCGAGGAGCTGCTGGTGCTCGCGCTGTTCGCAGCGGTGTTCTTCCTGGTGGTTTCACGTCTGTTCGACGCGAGCAAGCGGCGCACGACATGGGCCTGAGCGAGGACCGCCTGGCGCTGGACTTCGTGGACGAGCGCCACGACCTCGCGCCCGGCGACTCGATGACGTTCGGCCGCAGGGCCGACCTGGTGCTCGACGACAACCCCTTCATGCACCGCGTCACCGGACGGGTGGTGCACCGCGAGTCGGTGTGGTGGCTGCAGAACCACGCGACGACCACTCGGCTCGAGCTGCAGGACCTGGAGCACGGCACCGGCAACGTGGTCTCGCCCGGCCGACAGCTGCCGATCACCTCGTGCCGCTTCGTCGTCCGCTTCGTCGCGGGACCGACGACCTACGAGATCGACGGCGAGCGCAGCGGCGATGAGCTGGTCGTCGACCAGGCCGGCGACGTCATCGGGACCGCCACACTGGAGTTCGGCGCCGTGCCGCTGTCGCCCGAGCAGCACGTCCTGCTGGTCGCGCTCTACGAGTCGGGCGAACGCAACGGCGGCGCGATCGAGGGCAACTCCTCGATCGCGCGCCGCCTGGAATGGACGCCGAAGAAGTTCCACCGCAAGCTCGACGCCGTCTGCGACAAGCTCCACCGGCAGGGCGTGCGAGGGCTCAAGGGCACCGCCGGCGACCTGGCGGACCACCGCCGCGTCGTGCTGGTGCGCCACGCGGTGAACTCCGGGCTCGTGGGCCCCGACGACCTCGGGCTGTTACGCGCCGCGCCGCGCGACGCCGACCTGGACCCGACGGGCTGACCCCGTCCGGCGCCGCGGCGCCGGGTACGCGTCCCCATTAATGTCGGCGTGGATCGGCACGAGTATGCCCTCCACGAAGCGTCAGCAACGAGAGGGAGCGACGATGGACGACAACCGGGTACATGAGGACGAACCGAGACGCGACCACCGCAGCAGGTCGGCCACGCTCAAGGTGGCTCGCTGATCGCTGCTGTTCGGCGTGCTCTCGCTGCTGACGTTGGTGCTGTTGACGCCATTCGTCGCCGGGACCGCCGCAGCCACCGCGATCGACGAGGCTGCGGCAGCCGCGCAGGCGGTCGGTTCGCTGCCCGGCGTCGATCCGGCGCTGCCGCTCGAGTCCGAGGGCACCGCGGTCTCTGCCAGCGGCCTGCTGGCCGAGACTGCGGTCGAGACCTCGAACGGTGCCGCCGTGGTGACGACGGAGGCCGGGGGAAGCTCGTTCACCTTCAAGACCCTCGACGAGGGCCCGGCGCTCGCAGCGGGTGCGCCGGATCGTTACGTCAGCCGCGCCCGGAACTCGACGACCGAGTACTCCACGATCGTCAAGAGCGACGGGTTCCCGCAGGTGCTCATCACCCTGAACGAGCCTCGGCGCCAGCATCGCAAGTCGTTCGAGTTCGGAGCGGGAACACGACTCTCGCTCACCAGGGACGGCGGTGTGAGCATCACGAACCGACGGGGGGAGGAGATCGCGACCGTCGAGACGCCCTGGGCGCTGGATCGCAACGGGCGATCGGTCCCCACGCACTTCGAGGTCGCCAGGGACGGACGCACCTTGACCCAGGTGGTCACGCCGCGGGCATCGACCGCCTACCCGGTCGTTGCGGACCCGAACGTCAACTGCGGGATCATCACCTGCAGCCTCTACCTCACGAGGACCGAGACCGCTCGGCTCTGGGGGCAGCTCTCGCAGTACCAGAACTCCTCGACCGCAGCGATCGGTCTCGCCGCAGGCGTCGCGTGCGCGCTGGTGCTCTCCCCAACGGGACCGGGCGCTGCTATCGCCGGGGTCATCTGCGCCGGCGCTGCTGCGATCTACGGCGGTTTCTTCATCGACAAGCTCGGCCAGGCGGCAAACTCGGGGAACTGCCTCCGGGTGCGGTACACCACGGTCCGTGGCGTACCGCCGGTTCCGAACGGCATCTACAACGACAACTCCCAATACTGCAAGAAGTAGGACCTGCGCTCATGTCGCGATCACGTTCCATCCTGCTGCTGGTCTTCATGGGCGCTCCGGCGCTGCTGGCAGGCTGGTGGCTCGACAGCCAGGGCGACCCGCTGACGTGGTGGGTCTGGTCCCTGCTGCTGGTTCTCTACTTCGCGGTGGTGCTGGCGCTGTGGTGGTGGATCACCCGGCCGAGGTCCGACTCCCACGACGGTGTGGCGCCATGAACATGGCGTGCACCTCCGAGCGGATCGAGCAGATCACCAGCGAGGCGGTCTTCGCCACACGGCTGGAGGTCGGCGTGAACTCCGCGGCGTTCACCGGCGTCCTCGAGAGCGGCAGGGGGTGGGAGGGCCCAGCCTCCCACCCCGGCCCGAAGCTCTGGGAGCTGTTCTGCCTGGCCAAGCCACTCGTGGCGTTCAGCGTGCTCGCGGCAGCGCTGCGCTCCGGCATCGACCCGGACGCTCCGCTCGCTCGCTGCGCTCGCGGGTTCGAGCGGTTCGACGAGCGCGTCAGTCTGTCCTCGATCGTCGCTCACGCGTCGGGCCTGCAGGGGCCGCCCGCCCTGAGCTGGATGTGCACGCCCCCCGACCGACGACCGGGCATCGAGTCGCTCTCGCAGCTCGAGCCGGGTCAGCACGGATACTCCGAGGTCGGCGGCGGCATGGTCCTCGCTGCGTTCGCCCGGGAGGCGCTGGGCACCCCACTGGAGGAGCTCGTGCGAAAGGAGCTGCTCGAGTCGGCGGGCGTCGGAGGCGACGTCATCGTCGACGGGGCGCAAGCTGGCGAGCGACGCCCGGACGAGCTCGGCTACATCGTCTCTGGACTCCCGGTGCAGCGGGTGCCCATGCTGCATCTCGCCCACCCCAGGTACCGGGCTCGCCTCGGAACCGAGTTCAGCGGCCTGGCCACCACCGGCGGCTACCTGTCGGCGCTGGTCCACTGCGTCCGACATGGCGCCGGGCACGACTCGGTGTGCGACCTGTTCGGGCCCGAACGTCCTGCCCGCGTCGACGCCACATGGGATCGGGAGCTGGCCTTCACCGGTCCGTTCGTCGATGAGGACCTCGGAGCACTCGGAGGCTTGTGGGTGCTGAGCGCGCTGACCGGTTCGTTCGCGTTCGTCGATCGGGACCGGACCACGATCATCGTGGTGATGTCGGACGGAGGCGACCTCGGGCCTGAGGATGCCCGGATGATGCGCTCCGAGATGGTCGGTGCGGTCATGGAGGACCTCCGTTGAGCGCGCCGGCGGGCGACTTCCGGGTTCGCTGGCACGATCATCTGGACGGTTCGGGCGGACGGGAGTGCCTCCTCGGCTGCCGCCCGTCGGGGGAAGCCGCTGCGCTCCTGGACGGCCTGGACGTGGTGCTGCGGCTTCACCTCACAGGATCACCCTTCGACGCCGCCGCGATCGACATCTCGATCGCCAGTGCCTGTGTGTCGATCGCTCCGTCCGGCGATGCTCGACCGGACCTCGAGATCGAGACCTCGTGGAAGGCCGCGCTGTCCTGGCTCGGCAGCGATGGCGCCCTCTTCGGTGATCACGCGTGGCGGCTCCTGCGACTCGACGCGCCGGAGCAGTTGGCATGGCTCAGCGCGATCGAGGGAGCGCTGTGGCTGTCCGGCATCGGGCGGACGTCGTCCTGATCGCTGCCGTGGACCGCCAGAGCGAACGCGGACGCCGGCGCCGGCCCGTACTGCGACGTGCAGGTACTCGCAGTGGTCTGAACTCCTCGGCTGCCTCAACAGCTCCTTCACCATCGGCGCGGTCCGGATCGTGCACTCGGCCATCAGCGAGTTCCTCGACCGGGTCGACCCGGTGATGCGGCGCATCAACCTCGGTGCTGTTGATGGTGGTCGGCCTCCCGCGGCAGGGCTCCCCGGCCCGGTCGCCACGTCTCGTGGCAGGCTCGTGCCGAGACCGACGATCGGAGCAGACATGGGCGTCCCGGAGGCGAACGACGCGGCACAGCAGACGGGTGGCCCGGAAGAACCGATCGACCCCGGAACGTCCCGGCCCGCATGGCCCTGGTGGGTCGGCGGCGGCGTGGTGGTCATCGCCATCGTGGTGGCCACGGCCATGTTGCTTCGCAGCGACGGCGACGAGCCCGCCACGACGTCGGCGTCGTCCGCATCGACGACCTCCAGCCTGACCACCACGACCACCCGGCCGGCATCGTCGACTGCGGACGGATCCGGCTCCCCCACCTCAGGCGCATCCGCGAGCACCACGACGGCTGCCAACCCGCTCCCCGGTGCCGCGACCACACCCGTGAGCACCCCGGTGCCGGTCATGTCAGCGGCGCCCCTCCGTGACGTCCGTGTGGCAGCCCAGAGCGGCTACGACCGGGTCGTGTTCGAGTTCGAGGGCGACCGCCTGCCCGGCTACGCCGTCGCCTACGTCGACGGCCCGGTCACCGCCGACCCGTCCGGCGAACCGGTCGACCTGGGAGGGGCCGAGGCCCTGTCGGTGCGCATGGAGCCCGCGTCGGGGGTCGTGCAGACGGCTGACGAGGCCCGCGAGTCCTACACCGGGCCGGACCGGGCGGCGGGGCCCCCGGGCGGGGTCGTGACCGAGGTGGTCCGCACCGGCGACTTCGAGGCGGTCGCCAACTGGGTCGTGGCGACCCGGACCCGCGCGCCGTTCCGGATCACGACGCTCACCGGTCCTCCCCGCCTCGTCATCGACGTCAGGAACGGGTGAGCGCAGGTCCCGCTCAGGTGCAGCCGCTGGTGGCGCCGCACTCGGCGCAGGTGAAGCACGACCCGGCGCGCACCATGGCGACTCCGCACGACGAGCACAGGGGCGCGTCGACGGCGGGCCGGACCGGCGGTCCGTCGATCGAGCGGGCGGCGAGCTCACGGACCGACGGCGGGGCGGCCTCCTCCACACCCGGGAGCATGGGCTGGGACCGCTCCGAGTTGGCCAGGATGCCGAGCTCACGACGCTCCTCGTCGGGGAGGTACTCGAGCGCGAGCCGCCGGAAGAGGTAGTCGATCAGGCTGTTGGCGATCCGGATCTCGGCGTCGTCGGTGATGCCGGCCGGCTCGAATCGCATCCCGACGAGCGCGTCGACGAATGCTCGGAGCGGCACCCCGTACTGCAGGCCGTGACTCACCGAGATGGCGAGCGCATCCATGATCCCGGCCAGCGTGGAGCCCTGCTTGGAGACGCGGATGAACAGCTCGCCGGGGCGGCCGTCGTCGTACTCCCCAACCGTGGCGAACCCCTTGCAGTCGGCCACCCGGAACTCGAAGGTGCGGGAACGGCGAGTACGTGGGAGGCGTTCCCGCTCGGGGCGGAGCGCCGGGACCTGGGCCAGCGGTACGTCACCGGAACCCGCGGCCTCACCGGAACCGACCGTGAGGGGTTGGGTCACCTTGCAGTTGTCCCGGTACAGCGCCACGCACTTGATGCTGGTGCGCCACGCGTCGATCAGGAGCTGCTCGACCTCGTCGACGGTCGCGGTCTCGGGCAGGTTGACGGTCTTGGACATCGCACCCGAGAAGAACGGCTGGATGGCCGCCATCATGCGGAGGTGGCCGCCGTAGGAGATGGTCACGTCACCCATGGCGCACGCGAACACCGGGACGTGCGCCGGGTCGAGGTGCGGCGCACCCAGCACGGAGTGGTGCTCCCCGATCCACGCGACGATCTCCTCGACGTGTTCGGGCGGGTAGCCGAGACGTGCGAGCGCCCGGGGAACCGTCTGGTTGACGATCTGGATGGAACCGCCGCCGACGAGCTTCTTGAACTTGACCAGGCCCAGGTCGGGCTCGATGCCGGTCGTATCGGCGTCCATCATGAAGCTGATCGTGCCGGTCGGCGCGGCGACGCTGAGCTCGGCATTGCGGGCCCCGTGGACGACCAGACGGTCCACTGCGTGCTGCCAGAGTCCGACGAGGTGCTGGTTCAGGTCGGTCTGCGACTCGACCGCGTCGACGGCGCGGGCAGCGGCCAGGTGGCGCCGGTAGACGCCGCCCCAGGCCTCGGCGTCGTCGGCGAACAGCGGCGCCGGTCCGAGCCGCTCGGCCAGTTCGGTGGAGCGAACCGCGGCGGCGCCGGTCAGGATGCCGGTGACCGCAGCGGCCCACGCCCGACCGTCCTCGGAGTCGTACGGCAGTCCGAGCGCCATCAACGACGCACCGAGGTTCGTGTAGCCGACACCGATGTCGCGGGCGGCTCGGGCCTGGGCGGCGATGGCCTCGGTCGGGTAGTCGGACGCCCCCACGAGGATGTCCTGAGCGGTGACGAGCACCCGCACCGAGTGCTCGAAGGACTCGGCGTCGAAGTGACCGGACTCGTCGAGGAAGGCGAGCAGGTTGACCGAGGCCAGGTTGCAAGCGCTGTTGGCCAGTCGGAGGTGTTCGCTGCACGGATTGCTCGCCACGATCTCCCCGGCGTTCGGCGTGGTGTTCCACCGGTTGATGGTGGTCCCGAACTGCACACCCGGATCTGCGCACTCCCAGGCCGCAGCGGCGATGTCCCGGAGGAGTCCGCGGGCCGGCACGTGCTCGATCGCCTCTCCCGTGGTCCGCGCAGTCAGTGCCCACTCCCGGCCGTCGACCGCAGCGGACATGAACTCGTCGCTCAGTCGAACGGAGTTGTTGGCGTTCTGGTACTGGACCGAGAACGAGTCGGCGCCGTCGAGGTCCATGTCGAAGCCGGCGTCCCGCAGCGCCCTGGCCTTGCGCTCCTCGACCGCCTTGCACCAGATGAACTCCTCGACGTCGGGGTGGTCGACATCGAGGATCACCATCTTGGCGGCACGCCGGGTGGTGCCACCGCTCTTGATCGCACCGGCAGAGGCGTCGGCGCCCCGCATGAAACTGACCGGACCCGAGGGTGCCCCACCGCCGCTCAGCCGCTCCTTGGACGATCGGAGTCTGGAGAGGTTCGCTCCGGCACCGGATCCCCCCTTGAAGATGACCCCTTCCTCGGCGTACCAGTTGAGAATCGAGCGGAGGTCGTCCTCTACATCGAGGATGAAGCACGCTGCGGCCTGCTGCGCCACTCCGGGCACCCCGATGTTGAACCAGACCGGCGAGTTGAACGACACCCGCTGATGGACCAGCAACCAACGCAGCTCATCGGCGAACGCCGCTGATTCCTCTGCGTCGACGAAGTATCCGTCCCGGCCGCCCCAGGCGGTGATCGCTCCGACAACCCGATCGATGACCTGCCGCAGCGAATGCTCCCGGTCAGGCGAGGTGAGGTGACCCCGGAAGTACTTCTGGGTGACGATGTTGGATGCAGTCACCGACCACGACTCCGGGAACTCCACGCCGAGTTGCTCGAAGGCCACAGAACCGTCGCGGTGATCGATGATCCGGGCGTCGCGGAGGCCCCAGACGACATCGTCGAACGGCCCCTGACCCGCCCGGGTGAACCGGCGACCGATCTGGCCGATCCCAGGGGGCTGAACGTCAGGCAACATCAGGGATCAGGCTATCGACAGCGTGTGTCAGCCGGCCGCGGACGCCATCCACCAGCCGGGTCCAGAGGAGCGGACACGGACGATCGGGAGAGGCCTGTCGGATTGTTCCAGCGCGCGGGCGCAGGGAGGTCCGACCCCCAGGAGACACTCCTCGTGGGGCTACGAGAAGCACCAGCCACCATTCCGATCGTCCGTGCCACGACTCCAATGGCGACCCTACGAAGTCGGGCCTGTGGGATGGAAGAGGGACAACATGTGGATTTCTGATGAAGTTCTTCACAAGTTCAGTCATTCGACACCCGATCTGAGCACCTCACCGGGCCACATCGAGCACAGCGGCGGCGGAGAACGTTGATATTGCAGGGATGTGGCGATCGGGTGACATCCACAGCGGTGGACACGGCTGTGGATCCCCTCGTCACGACGAATCGGGAGTTGTCGGTACCCTCTGTACGTGGAGCAACTCGTGCCCGCACCGCTCGCTGCACCCCTCGCCACAACGCTGCGAGACGACGACAGGTCGCAGACGGCGCGGCCGTGGGTGCTTGCCAACATGGTGGGATCGGTCGATGGGGCCTACGCGCGAGGCGGTCGATCGGGTGGGCTCTCGAGCGAGGCAGATCGGGAGTTGTTCCACATCCTCCGGTCGCTCGCCGATGTGGTCCTCGTGGGCGCCGCAACGGCCCGGGCCGAGCGATACCGGCGTCCGGTGGACGCCGGCGACTCCAAGGCCCGCCTCGCTGTGGTGTCCAAGAGCCTGAACATCCCGTCGGATCAGCCCTTCCTGAGTGGGTCGGGGCCGGATCCGCTCGTGTACTTCCCGCAGGGAGCGGATGCGTCCAGCCTCCCCTCCGGGGTCGAGCCGTGCGAGTTGGATTCTGAAGTCGTGCGTCCCTCGGACGTCCTCGCCGACCTCTACCGACGAGGCGCCCGTACGGTGTTGTGTGAGGGAGGGCCCAACCTGTTGGGCCAGATCGCCGGCGCCGGATTGCTCGACGAGTTGTTCTGGACGATCGCCCCGGTCCTCGAGGGTGGGTCCCTGGTCGGCCTGGTGGGAACGGGCGGCCCGTACGGCACGGAACTCCGGCTCCACCGACTGCTCCGGGACGGCGAGGTGCTGTTCGCCACCTACCGGGCCGTCCGAGCGGACGACTGAGCGGGTCAGTTGCCCGACTGCGGGTCCTCCGAGAGCAACTGGATCTCGCGCTCGAAGTCCTGTGGGTCACTGAACGCCTTGTAGACACTGGCAAAGCGCACTGCTGCCACGGCATCGATGCGACGGAGTTCCTCGAGCACGAGCGCCCCGATCTGGGCGCTCTCCACCGGCGAGGAAAACGCTGCGAGGCGTTCCACGACCCGGGTGAGGATCTCCTCGATCGCCGCTTGATCGACCGGACTCCCCTTGCACGCTGCGGCGACACCCGTCCGGATCCGCTCCCGGTCGAACGGCACCGTTCGGCCGTCACGTTTGACCACCATCGTGCTGAACTCATCGAGTCGCTCGAAGGTCGTGAATCGTGCTCCGCACCGCTCACACTGCCGGCGGCGGCGGATGGAGGAGCCGTCATCGGCGGCGCGGGAATCGACGACCCGGTCCTCGAGGTTTCCGCATGCTGGGCACCGCACGCCCCTGACGGTACTCAGAACCACTCGGCGGGGAGCAGCACACGTTGGCCCACCTGCAGGGCGGCCCCGCCGTTGAGAGCGATGAGGTCGTCGATGGCGATTCGAGGATCGACCTCTGGGGCGTAACGGATGGCCACGCCCCAGAGGGTGTCGCCGGGCCGAGTGGTGTGCACGACCTCGGCGACCGCACCGTTGGTCGCAGTTGCCGAGGGAGCGACTGCTGCGGACACACCGAGCGCAGCGACCCGGAGCGCCACCACGGCGAGCAGCGCCAGTACGACCACCACCACCACTCGGCGGATGGTGTAGATCCGCAGCGCAGCGGACGAGGCCGTTCGGCCGCCCTCGATCACCCTGAGGTGTGGATGGCGCCGAGCGGGTGCTCGACGTGCGGGAGCTGAACGGTAGGTCTGGGGAAGGACTGGTGCTGCCATGTCTGTGATTCTCCACTCGGGGTGTGACAGTCAGGGTTCGGCGCCGGTCTGCGGCCCCAGGTCAACGCCCACCGACGCCGAACACCTGTTCGTCATTCAGGATGATACGAACATCCGTTCGATGTCAAGTCAACAATCGAACGGATGTTCCACCTCAGAGGTCCGCTCGGTGCTACGGTCGGAACACCTGTTCGGCACGGTCCCGGTCACGTCGGACCGAGCGATCATCGGAACAGGCGCCATCGGAAACAGGAACCCGAAGAAGCGGAGGCGTCCATGTCCCCCACCAGCGAGCAGCTCACCCAGCGGCAACTCGACATCCTGACGTTCATCGAACGCACCGTCGACGAACGTGGCTACCCGCCGTCGGTGCGCGAGATCGGCCAGGCCGTCGGACTGGCGTCACCGTCGACTGTCCACAGTCACCTCCACACACTCCAGCGGCTCGGATACCTGAAACGCCACGCCACCCAGCCGAGGGCGATCCAGGTCACCTCGGACACGGCGAGCGGAACCACCGCCATGCGGCGCCCGACGCGCCACGTCCCGCTCGTGGGCGACGTGGCCGCCGGAACCGGGGTACTCGCCCAGGAGCAGGTGGAGGAACTCGTACCGCTCCCGGCTGACTTCACTGGTGAGGGCGAGTTGTTCATGCTCCGGGTTCGGGGGGAGTCGATGATCGACGTCGGGATCCTCGACGGCGACTTCGTGGTGGCCCGGGTGCAGTCCGAGGCCCGCACCGGCGACGTGGTCGTGGCGGGCATCCCGGGCGGAGAAGCCACGGTCAAGACATTTCGCCGCAAGGGCAACAAGGTGACGCTTGAACCGGCGAACGAGCAGATGGAGCCGATCGTGCTCGACGCCGACGAGGTCACGCTGTACGGCAAGGTCGTGACGGTCCTGCGACGTCTCTGAGCTCCGGTCGAGGAGATGCCTGAGGGTGAGCCGGAACGAGCTCAGTTCTGGTGGAGCGCCTCGTTCAGGCCCTCGGACCACGCCCCCTGCCGGGGCCGTACCTCCACCGCACCGGTCAGTGAGTTCCTCCGGAAGAGGAGATCGGAGACGCCGCTGAGCGAACGGGCCTTGGTGGTCCCGCCGTCGGGCAAGGTGAGGATCGTTCCAGCGGTGACGTAGAGCCCCGCCTCAACCACACAACGGTCACCCAGGGAGATGCCGATACCGGCGTTGGCCCCCACGAGGCAGTCCTCACCGATGGAGATGACCTCCTTGCCGCCACCGGAGAGCGTCCCCATGATCGAGGCGCTCCCGCCCAGATCCGAGTTGGCTCCGACGACCACCCCGGCGCTGATCCGGCCCTCCACCATGGCTGGACCGAGGGTCCCGGCGTTGAAGTTGACGAAGCCCTCGTGCATCACCGTGGTGCCCTCGGCGAGGTGTGCGCCGAGTCGAACCCGGTTGGCGTCAGCGATGCGCACCCCGCTCGGCACGACGTAGTCGACCATGCGCGGGAACTTGTCGACACCGAACACCGTGAGGCGCTCACCCGCGGCCCGGGCGGCGAGCTGCGCTGCGTTCAGCGCCCGGAGCGGACACGGCCCGCAGTTGGTCCAGGCCACGTTGGCGAGCAACCCGAACACACCGTCGAGAGAGAGCCCATGGGGCCGCACGAGCCGATGAGAGAGCAGGTGGAGGCGAAGGTAGGCGTCTGCGGCGTCGACGGGAGCGTCCTCGAGCGAGGCGATCGAGGTGAACACGACCTGTTGGCGTGTCGGGAGTACGGCGTTCCTCCGATTGGCACCCCTCAGCCCTGCGGCGGCGGCGAGGTTGGGGTGAGCCCCCTGATCCTCCACGCTGATGCCCGAACGTTCGAGCACCTCGTCGAGTTGTTCGTCCTCGAGCCGGGCCGTGCCGGCTGGAGCATCGAGGCCGGTCACGTCGGCGAGGAGGGCCGCCGCACCGAGGTTCTCGGCGAGGTTGACCGTGGCGTACCAGACCGACAGGACCGACTCGTCGCCACAGAGCTCCTCGACGGAGAGTTCGGCGATGCCGATCCCGTAGGCGACCGGATCCACGTGGCCCGGGCGGGCCCGCAGTTCGTCCATGCTCAGTCCGCTCACCGAAGTCTCCCCTCCCCGCCGTTCACAGTCCGTGACTGAGGAGTTCGTCGAGCGCGGCGAAGGTGCGATCGAGGGACGCGGTGGAGACTCGTTCCTCACGGGTGTGTGCGAGCGTCGAATCTCCCGGCCCGAGGTTGATGGCGGCGACGCCGAGTTCGGTGAAGCGGGCGACGTCGGTCCACCCGAGCTTGGAGCGAACCTCGAGGCCGTTGCGTTCCACGAGCGCCTTGACGACTGGATGCTCGAGGGCCGGCCACGCAGCCGAGGAACGATCATCGACGACGAGTTCGTCGCCGGGTTCGATGAACGGTGCGAGGAACGAACGGAGCCAGTCCTCGGCCTGCTCGACGCTGCGGTCCGGAGCGAAGCGGTGGGCGATGCGGACCTCGGCGGAATCAGGCACGACGTTCCCAGCGACACCTGCACTGACGTGGGTGGCCTGAAGGGCCTCGTGGAAGCGAAGGCCGCAGATCTCGGGCTGGCGAGGCGTGAACTCGCTGAGCGCCACGAGGAGATCGCCGAGTCGATGCACGGCATTGCGGCCCATCCACGCCCGGGCGGTGTGCGCCCGGGCACCGGCGAGGGTGAGGGTGACCCGGAGTACACCCTGGCACCCCGCCTCGACGTCACCGGTGGTCGGCTCACCGAGGATCGCCACATCGCCGGCGAGCAGGTCGGGTCGGAGTTCGATCAGCTCGGCGAGCCCAGAGTGGTCCGCAGCGACTTCCTCCCGGGCGTAGAAGATCCAGGTGACGTCGACTGCGGGCTCACGATGCCGGCGGGCGAGTTCGAGCATCACAGCGAGGCCGCCCTTCATGTCGGCGGCCCCACACCCCCACACCTCACCGTCGATCAGTCGGGCCGGGAGGTTGTCGTTGACCGGAACGGTGTCGGTGTGGCCTCCGAGCACGATCCGCAGGTTGCGGCCGAGGTCGGTACGGGCCACGAGGTTGTCGCCGATCCGGTCGACCTTCAGGTGTGGGAGATCGGCGAGCTCAGCGGCGATCAGGTCGACGAGGGGACCCTCGGCGAAGCTCACCGACTCGACGTCGACGAGTTGTTGTGTCAGTTGGATGAGGTCACCGGTACCCACGACCATGTTCTACAGCGCCGGTCCACGCCGCCCAACCCGGATGGGCCGGGTCACCTCCTACTGCAGAGGAGGAGGCGGGGCGGCCGGAGGCGGACCCGGAGGAGGCGGGGAGGCCGGAGGCGGACCCGGAGGAGGCGGGGCGGCCGGAGGCGGACCCTGAGGAGGCGGGGCGGCCGGAGGCACACCCGGAGGAGGCGGGGTGCCGAACGTGCTCGGAGCTGCGTAGGCGCCGACGGTGGCGCCGGCGGCGTTGCGCTTCTTCCAGCCGGATCGCTTCACCAGACCGACGATCAGGAAGATCACTCCCAGAAGGGCGAACAGCGCGCCGCCACCGATTCCACCCGCTCCGAGCGCCAGCGAACCGAAGCCCGGGAACGGGAGCACCAGGAATCGACCGGCCGACACGCTCGACGATGAATCACACGTGACTGAGTACCCGGTCCCGGACGTCGTCTCGAAGAAGAGGTTGAGGTCGTAGGAGTCGCTCCCGCTGTCGATGCTCCCACTGGTTCCGCTCGGTGGCGCCTCGAGGGTGATCGGCGAGCCGGACTCGTCGGTGCCTTCGCACTTGGCGCTCGCATCGGTCGTCAGGATGATGGCGCCGTTGTCGGAGGTCGCAGTGAAATCGACCGTCTCGCCGTAGGCACTCGATCCGGTCTCACTGGCGAGGTTACCGAGGTCGCTGACGAACTTGGTGCAGGCGAAACCGCCGGTTCCGCACGATGCCAGGGCCAGAGCGAGCAACACGAATCCTGTGACCAGCGCTCCCTTGGGTGGTTTGGTTCCATCTGCCACGGTGGACCTCCTCAGTCCCGGAAAGTATTACCGCTCAGTCGGCGTCGGGTACGGATTGTCACCTGCGAGCCGAATCGGCCCGTTCCTCGATCAGATCGAATGCCGCGTCGGGTTGCACGACGGCGAGCCGCACGTGGTTCACAGCGCTCCGCCCGTAGAACTCTCCCGGGCTCGCCACGATCCCGAGCGTGGCGGCGAGGTGTTCGAGGAACTCCCAGGGGTTGGGAGTTGGCACCCACAGGTAGAAGCCTCCGTCCGGCATGGGCGCAGGGTGACCGGCGGCAGTGAGGATCGCAGCGAGTCGGCCGAGACGAGTCCGGTAGCGGGAGCGTTGCTCCTCGACGTGGACCTGGTCACCGAGTGCGGCGACCGCGGCGGCCTGCGCCGGTCCCGGAACCATCAGTCCGGCGTGCTTGCGGACCTCGGTGAGGTACCCGACCAACTCCGGGTCTCCGGCATAGAACCCGGCACGGACACCAGCGAGGTTGGAACGCTTCGACAGCGAGTGGACTGCGAGCACACCATCCACGCCTGCTTCCAGGATGGTGCGTCCGGGCGGGAGTCCCGGTGCAGCCGGCTCGCCGGCCCAGGTGAACTCGACGTAGCACTCATCGGAGCAGACCGGGACGTCGCTGGAGCGACCCCATTCGGCAGCGGCAACCAGATCGTCAAGACCTCCAGCCGGATTCCCCGGCGTATTGACCCACAGGACGAGTGCCCGAGCGGCATCGTCGGGATCGATCGCTGTCAGGTCGATCCGCCAGTGCTCGTCGACTGGCACCGGGACCGCACGACATCCGGCGAGCAGTGCCCCCATGGCGTATGACGGGTAGCTCACCGCCGGATACAGCACCGTGTCCCGGTCGGGTCGGCGCAGGCGGAGCCAGTGCGGAAGGCCGGCGACGAACTCCTTGGTGCCGATACACGCAGCAACGGTTGCCGGGTCGATGTCCACTGCGAGGCGTTCAGCGAACCACGTCGAGGCCGCCTGCCGGAACGCTGTGGTGCCGACCGACGGCGGGTAGCCGGCGACGTCCCGGCCGAGGGCGCGCACGACCGCCGGTGACGGCTCGTCGCACGGTGTGCCGACCGATAGGTCCACGGCACCCCCGGGAAGCGCAGAGGCCACAGCCCGCACGGCGTCGAGCCGGTCGTAGGGATACGGCGGTGGCCGGAAGGGTTCGCTCACCCCGCCACCTCCGTGCCGCCGTCGGCGAACTCGTTGAACCTGCCGATCACCCTCGGGTCGAGTCGGGCCGACACGGTGATCCCACCCTCACCGGCCCGCTCGCTCAGGATCTCTCCGCTTCTGTGCAGAGCGGCGATGACGTCACCGCGGCTGTAGGGAACGAACAGTTCGACAGGCTCGGTCAGCGCACGGAGACGATCGCTGATGCGCCGGAGGAGGTTCTCGATCCCGGCACCGGTGGCAGCGGAGATCGCCACCGAACCGGGGTGGATCTCCGCCTGGAGGGCGGCGGCCGGACTGAGGTCGGACTTGTTGAACACCAGGAGTTCCTCGGACAGGTCGGCCCCGATCGATGCGAGGACGCTGTGCACCGCTTCGATGCATGCGTCGGGATCAGGCGCAGACCCGTCAACGACGTGCAGGACGACATCTGCGGTGTGGACGACCTCGAGCGTGCCTCGGAACGCCTCGATGAGCTGATGCGGCAGCTTGCGGACGAAGCCGACCGTGTCGGTGCACAGCACCGTCTCCCCACCCGGGAGGTCAAGTCGTCGGGTGGTGGAGTCCAGCGTGGCGAACAGCCGGTCCTCGGCGAGGACGCCGGCGTCGGTGAGCCGGTTCAACAGAGTCGATTTGCCGGCGTTGGTGTAGCCGACCACCACCACGTGACGCAGTGCCGAGCGGTCCCGCGACTTCCGCTGGGTCTCCCTGGTTCGAGCGATCGACTGAAGATCTGCGGTCAACTTGTGCATCTGTCGAGTGATGCGGCGCCGGTCGATCTCGAGTTGGGTCTCGCCGGGTCCTCGCCGAGCTCCGATGCCGCCCGCCTGTTGGGACAAGCTCTGACCACGTCCTCTCAGACGAGGCAACCGGTATCGGAACATGGCGAGCTGGACCTGCGCCACGCCTTCCTGACTGTGGGCGTTCTGGGCGAAGATGTCGAGGATCACCGCCGTACGATCGATTGCCGATCGGCCCAGGATCTTCTCGAGATTGCCCTGCTGCGCCGGGGACAGTTCGTCGTCGAACACCACGGTGTCGCAGTCGAGTTCCTCGGCACGCTCGAGTATCTCGTCGACCTTGCCCCGGCCGACGTAGGTCGCTGGATCCGGTGCCGGACGCCGCTGGGTGAGGCGGCCGACGACGTCGGCGCCGGCGGTGTCGACGAGGAGTTCGAGCTCGTCGAGCGACGAGTCGGTGGCCTCGTCGTCGTGCGGAGGGAAGCTGACGCCGACCACGAGAATCCGCTCCCGGAACGTCCGCTCGATCAGGCCGTCCCGTTCACCACCGAATTCGCCGAATCCCCCGCGGTGGCTGGGTTGGCTCACTGGACCAACCAGTCGGCGACCTCGATGGTGCCGACGAACACCGACGGCCCGATGAGCGAGAGGCTGCCGTCGTCACCAACGACGACCTCGACGGATCCACCCGGCATGTGCACAGTGACGTGCGACCCGACCAACCCGAGTTGGTGCAGGGCCCAGGTCGTGGCGACGGCCCCCGACCCGCACGCCTGCGTGACACCGACACCTCGCTCCCACACGGCGACTGCGATCTCGTCGTCGTCGACGACGGCCGCTGCGTGGACGTTGACCCCTGCCGGGTACCCCGACTCGACCTGCGGGCCGATGTCGGCGATGGCGAGTGCGCCCGGCGTGTCGGTGACCAGCACCACGTGCGGGTTGCCGACGTCGACGCTGATGCGATGGCGGGCCGGCACTGCCTCTGCTGTGCGGAGGATGCCCGGCCCGTCGCCGGCATGGCCGAAGTCGACCCGTGTCACGAGTTCGCTGGACGGTTCACCGCGGACGGTGCGCACCGCTCGCAGACCGGAGAGGGTCTCGACCACGACGGCACCCTCGGATCGTCCGGACGATCGGAGGACTTCCTGGGCGAGGCACCGCAACCCGTTTCCGGAGACCTCTGCTTCGGAACCATCGGCGTTGAGCAGGACCATGGCCACGTCCGCCTCGGCGTGGGTCGGTGAGCGTCCGAGGATCAGCCCGTCGGCTCCGATCCCGGTGCGTCGGGCGCACACGGCGGCAGCGAAATTGTCCGGGAGCGACACCGGATCGCCGAGCAGGACGAGGAAGTCGTTCGCCAGGCCGTTGAGCTTGCTGAGTCTGATCATGATGAGCCCGCAACCGGAGGGCTCCCGGAGGCTACTTCGCTCCAGTGCCGATCGATGCGCCCGGCGAGATCGGCGGGATCCGTGTCGAGTGCGTCGAACCAGGTGATCCTGGGGTCACGCCGGAACCACCGAACCTGTCGGACGGCGAGACGGCGGGTCCGCACGACGATCAACTCGATGGCATCCTGCAGGCTCGTCTCGTTGCGGAGGTACGCGAGCAGCTCCCGATAGCCGAGCGCCTCCCGGGCGGTTCGCGACGGCCCGCCCGGAACGTCGCGCAACCGCTCCACCTCAGCGAGCAACCCGCTGTCGAGTTGCGCCTGCAGCCGGGACCTGATGCGCACTTCGAGGATGTCGCGAGGCACGCGGAGCCCGACCTGGACGTAGCGGTTCGCCGGGTAGGCGGCCAAACCGGGACCACTGTCGGAGAACGGGCGGCCGGAGCCGATCGTCACCTCCAGGGCCCGGAGGACCCGTCGGCGGTTGCCGGGCGGGATGCGAGTGGCGGCGATCGGGTCGAGTCGGATGAGTCGTTCGAAGAGCACCCCGGTGTCGGGTTCGGTGTCGAGCTCTGCAGCGACGTCGTCGAAGCGAGGTGGCAGGGCGAGCTGGTCGGTGACGGCTCGGACGTACAAACCGGTGCCACCGACGAGGACGGCGGCGACCCGGCGATGGTGGAGGTCGGCGAGCACGGTGGTCACTGCGGGGGCGAACTCACTGACGGAGTACTCCTCGTTGGGATCGATCACGTCGAGAAGGTGATGTGGCACCTCGGCCCGGGCGGCGGCCGAGGGTGAGGCCGTCCCGATGTCCATGCCGCGGTACACCGCCATGGAGTCGCAGCTGATGATCTCAGCGGACGTCGACGTCGACTGGCGTCGCCGAACGACATCGAGCGCCACGTTCGACTTGCCAGAGGTCGTTGCCCCGACGATCACGAGCGGGCGCTCGACGATCACCTCTCGTCCGCCAGCGGCTCGGCGTCATCCGCAATCGAGTCGGCGTGAGTGGACAGGACCGCAGCGAGGACCCACCAGTCAACCTGCTCGACGGTGGGCATTGGGGCGGGGTACGCCGCTGCGAACGCCGGCGCCACGCCCGGACCGAACGTCGCCACGAGCGACAGCAGCGCCACGGCCACATCACGGGCCGCTGGAGCATTGGCGGAACAGGACCAGTTCACGAGACCGACCGCTGCCCCGTCGCGCACGTGGAGGCGGGCGAGCGTCGGTTGGCCGTGGGTGGTCACCGGCGCAGCGTCACGATCCGGATCGGCTCCGGCATCGAGAGCGGTGAGCAACTCGGGGACCGTCAGGTGCCGGTAGGCGGCCGCATCGATGCGGTCGAGCGAACCGGCCCCGGCGAGTCGATCCTCGAGGATCCGAGCGACGATGAGCCGATCGATGGTGGAACGGGATGCATCGGGCGGGAGTTGGTGCAGCGTCCCGAGCACCTCGGCGAGCAGGGTGACGGTTCTGGCGGGTTCAGCGAGGTAGGTCGGGTCATCTGCGCGGACGCCCTGATCGCCACGCAATCGGTCGCCACTCAACCGGCCGCCACCGGGATCCGGGTGCGATGGGTCGGCACTGCGAGCACGTCGAGCAGCTCACCGACGAGGTGGGTCTGGGTGGCGTCGATGACCCGCACCGTGGCGTACGTTCCCGGGCGGAGCGCAGGGGCGGTCGGGAAGTGCACCAACCGGTTCTGGCGGGTGCGGCCGGAGCTGCGACTGGCGTCGCGCTTGGATCGGCCCTCGACGAGCACTTCCTCGATCATCCCGATGCGGTCCCGGTTGGCGAGCAACGATGAGCGTTCCAGCACGATCCGGAGCCGAGCGAGTCGATCGACCGACGTCTGGTGCGGCACCAGCGGCTCGAGCTCGGCCGCCTCGGTCCCGGGGCGCGGCGAGAAGATGAACGTGAACGCCGAATCGAAGCCGACCGCCGCAGCGAGCTCGACGGTGCACTCGGCATCTCGGTCGGACTCCCCGGGGAATCCAACGATGATGTCGGTGGTCACTGCGAGGTCTCCCACCGCACTCCGGGCGGCGGCGACACGCTCGAGGTAGCGCTCTGCTGTGTATCCCCGGTGCATGGCACTGAGCACCCGATCGCTCCCGGACTGCAGGGGCAGGTGCAGGTGTTCACAGACGCTGTCGACCTCGGCCATGGCGGCAATCGTCTCAGGCCGGAGGTCCTTGGGGTGCGGGCTCGTGTAGCGAACGCGCCGGATACCGGGAACGGCGCCGACGGCCCGGAGCAGATCGGCGAACAGCGGCCGTGCCGATCGCTGCCCGTCGACTGCGGCAGCCCAGGCGTCGCCAGCGAGGTGCGCATCGTCCGGGCCGGCGTCTCGTCGCAGGCGGAGGGTGAGGTCGCGACCGTAGGAGTTGACGTTCTGTCCGAGCAGTGTGACCTCGGTGACCCCTTCGGCGGCCGCTCGGGTGACTTCGGCGACGATGTCACCGAAGGGCCGGCTCGCTTCTGGGCCCCGGACACTCGGCACGATGCAGAACGCACAGGAGTTGTCACAGCCCACCTGGATGGTGACCCACGCCGCGTGGCCCCGCTCACGCACGACCGGTAGGGCCGAGGGGAACAACTCGTGGTCCTCGACGGCCGCGGCTGAGAGGATCTCGACTTGTTGTTGGCCGGTCTGTCGGGCCGCAGAGAGCAGGTCGAGGGTCCGATGGACGTTGTGCGTCCCGAGGACCACATCGACGTGCGGAGCGCGCTCGGCGATGAGGTCCTGATCCTTCTGTGCCAGGCAGCCGGCGACGACGATCTCGACCTCGGGACGGCCCTCCTTGAGTGACTTGAGGTGACCCAACGTGCCGTAGAGGCGGTTGTCGGCGTTCTCCCGGATGCAACAGGTGTTGAGCACGATGACGTCAGCGTCGCCGTCATCGCTGGCCGGCTCCAGTCCAACGGACTGGAGCAGACCAGCGATGCGCTCGGAGTCGTGCTCGTTCATCTGACACCCGAAGGTGCGAATCAGGTACCTTCCGGCCACGCCGACAGCGTAGGGCCTGCGCCAGCGGGTCAGTCCAGCGTGATCGGCAGGTCGTCCGGATCCACCGCATCACCGGCAGAGTCAGCGGACTCGGCGGTTGGATCCTGATGGATCCCGACCTGACGCAGGACACGGTCCTGGATCTCGACCATGATCTCGGGGTTCTCCGTGAGGAACGTCTTGGCGTTCTCCCTGCCCTGACCGAGCTGCTCGCCCTCGTAGGTGTACCAGGCACCGGACTTCTTCACGATGCTGTGTTCGACAGCGATGTCGAGCAGGGAGCCCTCTCGGCTGATGCCCTTGCCGTACATGATGTCGAACTCGGCCTGCCGGAACGGTGGTGCCACCTTGTTCTTGACCACCTTGACCCGTGTCCGATTGCCCACGACCTCAACGCCGTCCTTGATGGATTCGATCCGGCGGATGTCGAGGCGAACTGATGAGTAGAACTTCAGCGCTCGGCCACCCGGGGTGGTCTCCGGCGAACCGAACATCACTCCGATCTTCTCCCGGAGCTGGTTGATGAAGACACAGATCGTGTTGGACTTGTTGAGGTTCGAGGTGAGCTTGCGGAGCGCCTGTGACATGAGGCGGGCCTGCAGGCCCACGTGACTGTCGCCCATCTCGCCCTCGATCTCCGCTCGAGGGGTGAGGGCCGCCACCGAGTCGATGACGATGACGTCGATCGCACCTGAACGCACGAGCATGTCGGTGATCTCGAGTGCCTGCTCGCCCGTGTCGGGCTGGGAGATGAGGAGCTCGTCGACGTCGACACCGATCCGACCGGCGTACACGGGATCCATGGCGTGTTCGGCGTCGATGTAGGCGCACACGCCGCCGTTGCGTTGGGCCTCGGCCACGATGTGCATGGCCAAGGTGGACTTGCCGGAGGATTCGGGGCCGTAGACCTCCACCACGCGGCCGCGTGGCAGGCCGCCCACACCGAGGGCGATGTCGAGCGCCAGCGCTCCGGTGGAGATGGACTCCACTGCCATGGTGCCCTTCTCGCTCATCTTCATGACCGAGCCCTTGCCGTACTGCTTCTCGATCTGGCTGAGAGCCATCTCGAGCGCCTTCTCTCGTTCCATGTTGTTGACCTCTCTTCCGGTTGGGGGTTGGAAGCGACCATACGGAAGGGCTGTGACAGCGACCCCGGCTGGCTGCACCAGCGTAGTTACGAACAGGTGTTCGTACAAGCATTTCCCGACAATCTCCGGGGGGATCGAACACTCGGAGGGATCGAACGCCCGGTTGGATCCAACGGAGGCGGAGTGAGCGGGATCCAGCCCGAGTTCAGTCGCAGCACGACTCAACCGCAGCAGCGCTCAGCCGCTGCGGAAATCAGATGTAGCCGGGGCCCCCGGTCGCCTGAGCGGAGCGCTCCGAGATCTGTGCCCGCATCCCCTGCAACTGCTGTTGAGCCTGCACCTGCTGGGCGACGAGCATCGCCTGGATCCCGTGGAACAACCCCTCGAGCCAGCCGACGAGTTGGGCCTCGGCGAGTCGGATCTCGGCGTCGGTCGGGGTGCTGTCCGGCCGGAAGGCGAACGAGAGACGCTCGAGTTCTGCTGAGAGTTCCGGGGACAGTGCCGCCTGGAGCTGATCGATCGAGGACTCGTACACCGATCGCAGCTGCTCGCGGGCCGGGTCGTCGAGCTCGATGGATCGGAGCTCCTCGAGCAACTGCTTGGCCATGGCACCGATCCGGATCACGGTCGCCGGCGAGGTCACGTCGGCCACCGACTCCTCGGCCGCAGCAGGGCCGTCGGAGATCACGAGGTCGGGACTGACCACCGCACCGTCGAGCGCACCGTCGAGCGCACCGTCCGGGGCACGGTCCGGAGCATCGTCCTCGATCGGGACAGCGGAACCTGCGGGATCACCTTGATCAGACACGGCCGATGATCCTAGGCGAGTGGAACCGACCGGTTCGGGGACGAACGCACCGGCTCAACCGACAGCAGCGAGGAGCGGCACCCAGACCTCCTCTGCCGTCATCGAACCGTGGCGGCCGATCAGGTGGAACGGCCCCGTGTCGGCCGGATCCTCGAACGCCACCGGCTCCCGGGCCACCAACGCCACATCACCGAGCCGGGACGCCGGCAGCGGCAGCACCTTGGGCCCGAACCAACACTCGTCGAGCACCTGCTCCCGGGTCACCACCCAGGCGAGGTCTCCGTGACGCTCGGTGGCCAGGTCCTCGAGCTCCCGAGCGGCGCCGGGAACCGCATGGAGCCAGCGGAACCGGGCCTCGCCCGATTGCGCCACGAGCAGCGAGTCGATCTCCGCCCCGAGGGGGACGATCCGGTCACCCACCTCGACCTGACCGTGGTCGGCGGTGATCACCAGGGCCACACCCGCCGGCAGCGACTCGAGCAGGAACTCCACCATCCGGTCGACGAACACGAGTTCCGCGTCGTAGTGGCCGCCGAGTCCGTACTCGTGCGCCACCTTGTCGATGCCGTCGTAGTAGGCGTAGACGAACGGCTCCCCCGCTCCCACCTGTCGCAGGATCTCCGCAACGAGCGTCGAGGGCATTCGGTAGGGAACGTGGCGGCACCCGGCGAGGTGCGCTCGGGTGAACCCCGAATCGCGGAACTCGGCGCGGGTGACCACCGGCGGTCGGTGACCCTCGAATGGTGATGAGGGCTGGAACGCCTCGGGCGGGAGTGACTCCCGGGCATCGCCCTTGGCGTTCGACCAGCGCAGGACGTTGAGGACGTCACCATCGACGAGGATCCGGTACCCAACGACACCGTGCTCCCCCGGTGGCAGCCCCGTGCAGATGCTCGTGAGTGCGGTGGCCGTGGTCGTCGGTGCCACCGTCGTGATCGCTGCGCCGTCCATGGCGGTCAGGCCCCGGAGGAACTGACGCCGCTCCTGCATCTGGGTCCAACCGAGGCCGTCGAGGACGAGGAACACGACCTGCTCCGCACCACGGACGACATCGGGCATCCACTCGGGGCACCGGGCAGGATCCTCGACGAGCGGCGTCGCCAAATTGGTTGTGCACGGACCGTCGTAGACGGGCAACACCGGATCCGACGAGCCGTGGTCTTCGGGATCCACCAGCGTCCTCCTCGCCGGTTCACCCAGATCGGGTCGCCAACCGGCAACCGGCCTCGGCACCCGGCACGTTAAGCCTCCTAACACGCTACCGAGGTGGACCCCCTCCAGGAAGTTCACCCTGCCTACAGTGGATCCGTGAAGGTGTCGACCAGAGGTGACTACGCCAGCCGGGCCCTGCTCTCCCTGGCGCTGCACCGCCGGCACGGACCCACGTCGGTCCGCGACATCGCCGAGCGAACCGGATTGCCTCAGCCGTACCTCGAACAGATCCTGCTCGCCCTGAAGGGGGCGGGGATCGTCCGGTCGAAACGCGGTGTCGGTGGCGGCTACCTGCTGGCACGGGAACCAGCAGAGATCACACTCGCTCAGATCGTCGCCGCAGTGGACGGCCCGATCCGCGCCGGCGACTTCGGCGAACCCCACACCGGTGGCGCCTGTGACCACGAGGGCCAGTGCGTGCTGTTGTCCATCTGGGGCGACGTCAGCCGACGCATGCGCAGCATCCTCGACGGCTACACCCTCGCTGATCTGCAGGAGATGACCGAGGGGAATCGGGACTGGCCGACCTGATCGCAGACGCCCGGTCGCTCAGACCGGCGGATTCGACTGCGACCGGAGTTCCCCGAGCACCGCATCGAGCTCCGTCGCCAGGGGAGAGCTGAACGACACCCGCTCGCCGGAACCGGGGTGGTCGAAGGACAGCTCACGGGCGTGGAGGAACGGGCGATTGAGGGAGAGGACCGGGCGCTGCGGGCCGTACAGGTCGTCGCCGATGACCGGGTGACCGATCGAGTCGAGGTGGACCCGGATCTGATGGGTCCGGCCGGTGTCGAGTCGACAGGTCAGGAGAGCGAGCGGCTGCGGTTGGGAGAACACCTCGTCGACCTCGTAGTGCGTCCGGGCCTCCCTGCCGTCGACGGTCACCGTCATGCGCAACGGGTTGCGCCGGGAACGTCCGACTGGGGCATCGATCAGGCCGCGCTCGTGCTCCGGCACACCTCGGACCAGCGCCGAGTAGACCCGCTCCACCTCATGGGCCGACAACTGGGCCACGAGGTCGTCGTACGCCGCCGGGTTCAGCGCCACCACGAGCAGACCCGAGGTGCCCCGATCGAGCCGGTGGACCAGGCCCGGCCGGGCCGGGTCTCCGACACCGTCGGGCCGGGCCGGATCGAGTTGGGGAAACTCAGCGAGGAGTCCGTTGACCAGCGTGGCCCCTCGGTGTCCCGGCCCGGGGTGAACGACCAGACCGGCGGGTTTGTCGATCACAGCGATGTCGTCATCGGAGTGGACGACGACGAACTCGACCTCGGGATCAGCGACTAGCGGCAGTGGCTCGGGTACCGGATCCACGATGACCGAGAGGTGCGCTCCTGCGGCGAGACGACGAGAGACACGCCGCTCGGCAGAGCCGTCGAGGAGAACCTGCCCGGCGGCAACGGCATCGGCGGCGGCCGAACGACTGCACCCCGTCAGCATGGAGACAGCACGATCGATCCGCTCACCCGCAAGGGGTTCGGGGACGTCGAACTCCCGGAACGTCTCAGGAGGGGGCTCGTGATCCACCGGGTTCGAACACCATCGAGATGGCCAGCAGGATTCCGCCGAGGACGACGGCGGTGTCAGCCACGTTGAAGATCGGCCACCACTGCAGATCGATGAAGTCCACGACCGATCCCGAGAACGGTCCGGACTCCGCCCGGGTGATGCGGTCGACCACGTTGCCGAGCGCACCCCCGATGACCACCCCGACCAACACCAACTGGACCCGGGAGGTCAACGAGCGGGCCACCACGAGGAGGCCAACGACGATGCCCACCGCCACCACGCCGATGAGCCACCCCCGATCTCTGCCGACCGAGAACGCCATGCCGGTGTTCTCGGCATAGTTCAACCGCAGGGTCCAGATCAGATCGATCGGCTCACGCACCGACTGCTCCGGGCAGTAGGGGGGATCACACAGCCGGGTGACCGCCCAACGCTTGGTGACCTGGTCGAGGACCAGCACCACCAGCGCAGGCACGGCGACCAACGCCCAGCGACCCCGACCCACTCGGTCCGGGGTGCGCTCAGCGGAGTCGGCTGCCGCGGAACTCGACACGCTCCCTCGCCCACGGAATGACCTGGAGCCGCTCCTTGGGGATCCTCTGGCCCGACACCTCGCAGATGCCGTAGACGCCGCGCTCGATCCGAGCGAGTGCCTCGTCGATCTCATCGACGATCCCGCTCGCCTGCCGGGCGAGGTGGAGGTCGAAGTCCCGCTCGACGGCGATTGAGTCACCCTCACCGCCTTCGTCATCGAACTGCGTGTCGCCGGGCTCGCGATCCTGAACGAGCGAGTCCGCCTCGGCCCGGAGATGCTGGGCCTGCTCGAGATGTTCGGTTCGGCTCGCTAGGAGCAGTTCCCGCTGCGTGTCGATGAACGCACCGTCGTAGGGCTTGGCCGAGACCTTCTTCACCGGGGTGGACTGAAGCGAAAGCCCGGTCGCCTTCTTGGCCGGAGCCTTCTTGGCCGGAGCCTTCTTGGCGGGAGCCTTCTTGGCGGGAGCCTTCTTGGCGGGAGCCTTCTTGGCGGGAGCCTTCTTGGCGGGAGCCTTCTTGGCGGGAGCCTTC